>Reba_p2__coassemble_731_pt1 | contig 22246 bp, 18 predicted proteins | sample Reba_p2__metabat2_low_PE_017 | metagenome-assembled genome bin Reba_p2 | reverse complement strand
AACATTTCTAACTGTAATCAAAAAGGAGTGCGCTTCCTCCCCTGTCTAAAGACAGTGGTTTTTGCGCTACTAATATTATGACAAACAAGCCTAAGGTTCTAATCTTAGGAGCTAGTGCTGAGAGTGCCGCCTTTATGGAGCTATTGCTTCAAGAGGGACTATCTTTGGTGTGCCTTGATAAGAAACCAGCCTTGCCTGTAGCGCTGCTCCAGCGCTATCAGTCGAATCTTAAGTGTCTCGCTCTTGATTTCTCTCAGGTTGATCTTGTAAAAGAGCTGGTGCTTAAAGAGCATATTAGTCATACTATTGCGCTTCCTGTAGGTAGATCTTTAGTCGTCTTAGGGCAAATTAATGATGAGTTTAACTTTGCAGGCCCAAGCTATGAGATTACTGATACGCTGACTAATAAGCTTAAGTTCCATGAGTTTTGTGCCACTCATGGAATTAACCATGCTCCTTATATTAGCCTAGCTCCTGAGAGCTTGCCGCTTAGTGTTAATACTATTGAGCATATTGAACAAAACTTGGGCTATCCTTTAATTGCCAAACCTAATATGGGCTCAGGATCTTTGGGCGTGCGGGTTATTGCCTCGCGCTCTGATCTACTATCTTATAGACTACCTGAGCGCTTTGCGCACAGCACCTTACTTTTAGAAAAGCTTATTGTGGGTACTGAATTTTCGGTTAATGTCTTAGTGGATAATGTGGGCGAAGCTTATTTAATGGGCTTGTTTAAAAAAGAAATTTCGCCTGAGCCATATCGTCAAGAAGTAGCTTACTTTAGCGCTAATTTTTCCTCTATCATTAAGGAGCTTCAGCCCTTTTTTAAAGATCTAATTAATAAGCTCAACATACGCTCGTCATTTTTGCATGCTGACACACTTATTAGTGCTCAAGGGCCGATAGTAGTGGACATCTCGCCCCGTCTTGCAGGTAATAAGGTGTTATCCTTGCTGTGTCAGGCAGGCAATAATCCGCTTGCTCTTTATCATAATGTCATAGTTAAAGGTCAAAAGCCTTGCATTAAAGAGCAAAGCAATGCTTGTGTCTTACGCTTTTTGAATTTTGAGCGGCCTTTTGTCTATCGCAAACCTGTTTTGCGCTCTTTAGACAAGATTTTTAATGCTCAAGAGCAAGAGCATATTTTAAGGTGGCGCAATGAGCTTAAGTATGGTTATAGCTACGGGCCAATGGTTTGTGGCTCTGATACCTTACGTGGCTTTATCATGGCGCATCACGAAAGCTTAGAACTAGCTGATGATCTTTGTCGTAGATTTGTAGCAGCTCTCGTTTAAAATTTTTATTTACCAATGAGTCAATATATAATTTATGAGCAGCATAATAGCTGTCCTGTATGCGGATCTAAGCACTTTGCTGTAGGTCAGGAACATCAAGAAATTTTGCAGACTGTGCCTTTTGCTTTACAAGAGAGTCATAGACAAGCTATTGTTCATTTTACGCCTGCCTTATGCTTTCATTGCGGTTTATCTTTTAATGTGTCAGGTCTTAGCAATCAGACACGTTCTTGGGTTTGTGATAATTACCAGTTTATTAAGCCCTCGTCTGGTGTTTTTGCTCAAAACTTTAAAACATATGTCAATGCAGTAGCCGCTTATCTTAAAAGTACTGATGATAGGATCTTAGATATTGGGGGCTACGATGGCTATTTGCTGCGTCAGTTAGCTCAACACGGCTATCATAATTTAACTTTAGTTGATCCTTCTCCTCAAACAGACGATCTGGTTGGGTCATTACATCCTATTCGTACAGTAAAAGGCTTTTTCCCGCAAGATGATGAGGTCTTTAAAGCTCGTCAAAATGATGAACCAATAGCTTTATATGATGTAGTAGGCTCAAAAGATGTGTTGCAAATGGTGCCAGATCCTTTAGCTTTTATGCGAGGGATTAATGAGGTGCTTAAAGTAGGAGGAATGGCTATTATTGGCTCAGCTCCTTTAAATTTAATGCACCCTTTACAAAATAGCCATTTAGGCCCTAACTTTTATTACTATCTAGCACAAAATAGTGGATTTAAGCTTATTAAGAGATCAAAGCCTAGCTATTATGAATATAACCTATATGAGCTGCAAAAGGTACTAGATTGGCGCACTGCTTCTAAGGAACAACAGCAAGATTTCGCTGCTCAAGAGCAACAAAGTTCCGAGAGTTTTGAACAAGAGCAACAACAAGCTTTAGCTATTATTAATAGCCAGAGCAACATCTTAACTAAGTCTCGCCAAGTAATTAATGAGATGATTGCCGCCTATCTTAAGCACCATCAGGAGCTGATTATCTATGGTACAGGCCATCACACCTTTAATTTGCTGTCTAATATTGACTGCCCTATTGAAAATCTTACTTTGGTAAATTCTACTAAAGATTACGCTGGGCGTTTCTTCTTAATGCCCAATGGTAAGCAGCAGATAGTAAAGTATGCGCCAGATGTGCTTACTAATCGCCATGTGCCATTATTAGTCTTAGGAGTGCTGTCCGAGCATTTTAAGAATGAAATTCTAGAGCTACTTAAGAGCATTAATTGCACTTACGACCAGCTGCTCTATCTGCCTGATATTGATCAACAGAATCTTTAATTGCAGGATATTATTTTGACAAATAGTATTACTAAGATCTTAATCTTAGGAGCTAGTGCTGAGAGTGTGCCCTTTATTGAACTATTGCTTCAAGAGGGACTATCTTTGGTGTGCCTTGATAAGAAACCAGCCTTGCCTGTAGCGCTGCTCCAGCGCTATCAGTCGAATCTTAAGTGTCTCGCTCTTGATTTCTCTCAGGTTGATCTTGTAAAAGAGCTGGTGCTTAAAGAGCATATTAGTCATACTATTGCGCTTCCTGTAGGTAGATCTTTAGTCGTCTTAGGGCAAATTAATGATGAGTTTAACTTTGCAGGCCCAAGCTATGAGATTACTGATACGCTGACTAATAAGCTTAAGTTCCATGAGTTTTGTGCCACTCATGGAATTAACCATGCTCCTTATATTAGCCTAGCTCCTGAGAGCTTGCCGCTTAGTGTTAATACTATTGAGCATATTGAACAAAACTTGGGCTATCCTTTAATTGCCAAACCTAATATGGGCTCAGGATCTTTGGGCGTGCGGGTTATTGCCTCGCGCTCTGATCTACTATCTTATAGACTACCTGAGCGCTTTGCGCACAGCACCTTACTTTTAGAAAAGCTTATTGTGGGCAATGAGTACTCAGTCAATCTCTTTGTTGATGCTCAAGGACAATGTAATATCATGGGGGTATTTAAAAAAGAACTCTCCCCTGAACCATATCGTCAAGAAGTTGCCTACTTTAGTGGTGATTTTAGTGATGAGTTGGCTCTCATTAAGCCTTTCTTTACTAATTTAGTTAAGCAGTTGGATCTGCGTTCGTCTTTTGTCAATGCTGATACCTTAATTTGTCAGCATAGTAATAGTCCGATAGTAGTTGATATCTCACCTCGTTTAGGAGGAAATAATTTATTAAATTTATTACTTAAGTCAGGGCATAATCCTTTAGCTATTTTTCATCAAGCAGTAGTGCAAAGTAAGAAGCTAGAACTTAAAGCACATAGTCCATCATTAGTACTGCGCTTTTTGAGCTTCCCGCACCGCTTTATTTATCAAGGTGCTCAGCCAAGTTTCACTCCTAGTGAGCAAGAGCATATCTTACATGCGCACCATAATTTGCAAATAGGACAAAGCTATGGGGCTATGGAGCATGGTGCTGATACCGCACGAGGTAGTGTTTTAGTACAGCATGATAGTTTAGAGAGTGCCAATGCCTTGAGCTTAAAGTATGTTCGCTCTCTGATGTAGCTCATATTTCAGCTCTTCAATACTTGCTTTTTTGATGGTGCTTATGCCATTTTGTAATTCAGATAAGGGAGGGCTAGCTATGGAAGAGTTAATTGGTTCTTATGTCCAAGAATACCAACATTATATTGCTCTAGCATTTGCTCTTATCTTAATGATCGGTTCTATTAGAAATTGGAATTGGCTCTGTGATCCTATAGGCAAGCCTGATTATTTGTGGCTAACACGTAAACTATTGCGTTTGATCTTCTTTATCTTAGGGCTGATCTTATTGGTTTGTGAAATATCTCTAATCCTAATTTAGGAGCACTCTTGTATGAAAGCCTTTGATCCTCAATATCCTCTATTAGCCGAAATGTACCAAGATCACTATTACCCAGCATTTCTGGTCGATAAGATTAAAGCATCGTTGCTATTAGTAATTGAGTTTTTGCAAACAGGCACGAAAGATCTAGCAGCTATCCAAGCTAAGCTAGATGAGGCTGTAATTGCTATTAATGATTTGCAAGATGAGTTTGATGCCCATGATAGCGAGCTAGAGACCATAGCTCGTGAGGCTATTGCTGCTAATGTTGTCTATATTCTCAATTGGTTCAATATTGATTTGGATATTGAAGAGGCCCTACGTGAGCGTGATTGGTAATAAGGAGCACGATAATTGCGGTTTAAGGATTTGCCTTATTGGACTTTCACTACTCAAAGTGCCTCATTGGCAGTCAAATGCCCTAAGTGCCAAGCTTTAGGCTATGTCAAGGTGATGCCTGAGCGCGCAGTATTTGTCTGCTCTCATTGTGCCCATCATTTAAGTAAGGAGCGCGTTGGCTATAGTTTTGATGTTCATGGGCACTGTTCTTGTTGTGAGCGCTATTTTCGTGTTGATATTGCTGATCAAGAGCGCCAGCACTTTAAGGTACTCAAGGTAGCATGCCCTCATTGTGGTACCTTAAACTCAGGTCATGTCCATAAGATGGCACACAGCTATAGCTATAGTGGCGCTATCATTCAAGGGCATGACCCATTTTTAGGTTTAGAATTGTATTTCTTGGCATCTTTTAACGGAAATTTAGTATGGGCTCTAAATAGGGAGCATTTAGCATATTTGATTAGCTACATTAGCGCAACTATAAGGGAGTCAGATCCTATCCCTTGTCGTAGCCAAGCAGATCATTTGCCTACCTTTATGAAAACAGCCAAGCATAGAGCAGCAATACTAAAGATTTTGTACAAGCTACAGGATAAATAATGAATATGCAGGCACCTTTACTAGTCCCTAATCAATTTGAAAGTGGCACGTGGCGCAAAGAGGTCTTGCCTAAATACCATAGAGCTTGGGCACAACAACAGTGCTCAAGGCAGATGTGCCTGTTTTGGGGACATCATAGCTCTGGTAAATGGGTAGATAAGAGTTGCTTGAGTCAATGGTATCCGTCTAACTTTGTGTATCATGAAGAACAATATTGCTGTGCAGAGCAATTTATGATGGCTTGCAAAGCTGAACTCTTTGGGGATCTGGCAATTAAAGAGCAAATCCTGTTAAGTCAATATCCTAAACAAATTAAAGAGTTGGGGCGGCAAGTCAGCAACTTTAAGCAAGATTTATGGGATCAGTATAAGTACTCTGTGGTGCTCATGGGGAATTGGTTGAAGTTTAGTCAAAATCCTGAGCTAGCCTCTTTTTTGTTAGCAACCAAAGATAGGCTTTTAGTAGAGGCCAGTCCTGTCGATAAGATTTATGGAGTAGGTTTAGCTGCTGATCATAAGGATATTACTAATCCTACAAAATGGCGCGGCTTGAATTTGCTAGGCTTTGCTTTAATGGAGGTACGCGATGAACTCAAGAGAGCTAGGGAAGTTCTTGTGCCTGATTTTAAGACATCAACCTGAGGTAATAGGGCTGAACTTAGATAGTAAAGGGCGAGTTCAGGTATCAGAACTCATTGCTAAAGTTAACGCGCAAAGTCGCTTTGCTCTTAATAGGGAGTTGCTTGAAGAGATAGTGCGCACTGATAATAAGCAACGCTACTCATTAAGTGAAGATCACTCTCTCATTTGGGCTAATCAGGGCCATTCATTGTCAGTATCTGTTGATCTTATGAAGATAGAGCCTCCAGATGTTCTCTATCATGGCAGTGCGACACGCTTTGTCTCCTCCATTAAGGAACAAGGCTTATTGCCTATGAGTCGTTTATATGTCCATCTATCGGGGGACAAAGCTACAGCCTATAAGGTAGGCGAGCGCCATGGCAAGGTTGTAGTTTATGAGATAGCAGCAGCGCGCATGAGTGCGCAAGGTTTTCAATTCTATCGATCAGCCAACGGAGTATATTTGGTTAAATCCGTGCCTGTTGAATTTCTCACTTTGCTTGAGGATTAAGTTTATGCCTGATGATAAGTTCATGAAGCTTTACCAAGAGAAAAAAGAGCTTTTACAAAGTTCTGTCAACTTAGATGCCTATTTCACTCAAGATCATATGGGAGAGGCTAAATTAGCGCTCTTAAAGATAGGTAAGGTTGCCTTCCCTACAGGCAAGGTGATCACTTGTGATCCTTTAGTGAGCTTAGAAGATAGTGAGCATTTCTTTAAAAACATTCCTGTAGGAGAGTATCCAGTCTTAATTAGTGTCATGCTCTCTAAAGAGTATGGTGATCGCTATGCTGCCGTTAAATTGGCCATATCAGAGCAGACTCCTGTGCGCTATGAGCTTGCTTTGGTAGGAAATGAGGATCTTACAGAGCTTAAAGATGCTGATGATTTCTTTGGTTTTGGGGTCGATGCTGGTTTAGGTTGCATTTGCGATCAGGCTTTTGTTGAGGAATTTAAGCGTTATTGGCAAGAGCGTTTAGCGCAAGAAGAGGATATTAATCCTTACGACGATCTGTTTAGTGATTTGCTCGAGCGCAATGCGCAAGAATATCCCCTCTTACAGCGCTCTGGCGGTGATTGGTTAAATTGGCAAGTGCCTGAGGGCAAGGCTAATTTAGCGTTGTTTGCTTCTGGCTGGGGTGATGGCTATTACCCAACATACTTTGGCTATGATAGCAAGGGCCAGATTTGCGCAGTGTACATCCTCTTTATAGATATTAAGCGAGAACTGGCTGATGATTAGGTACTGACTCCTCCCTAAGAGCTCTTAGGGAGGGCTATTCCTTAGATGTTTGTGATTGTCAGAAAAGAAAAAGCCTTGCTTTTTGCAAAGTAAGGCTTTTTGGCGGCAGAAGCTTTGTGCTGAAAACTCCTACCTAATGGTTGTTGATTCTGTGTTGCTTACAACTAGGTCTTATATATCTTTGCCTGTTGAATGCCGCCATTGCCTGCCTAAAAATGCTTTGTCTCTTAATAAGCGCAAACGAAAACGTTTGTAAGAGACAAAGCAATACTCACTAACAACAAACAATGTCTATTAATCTTTTATCTCGATGGCGCTTATTGTCTATGAGTAATGTTAAATTTGTGTTAAGTCGTTGTTAATATTGTTAGAGATATGTGACAAAGTTAACATAAATTTCTCTAAACACTAGTATCCCAGTAGTGCAATAAGCTTGATAAATACAATAAGAACAATCTATTTTATTAAGGTTCCAGTTATCACAGATTTAATTGGATAAATATGAATCTTTTTTAGATGTTTGTTGGCATGATGAGCAAGACCGCTCCGCTTTAGTGCTTAGAGGCAAGCTTACTTTATTAAAATGTAAGGCATTTGAGATTAAGTGCTAGTTAAATTAGTAATTAACGTTTACGACTAGGGATTTAAGGTAAAGATAAAGGGCACGAACTAGGTAAAATGGTGCTCTTACTGATAAGCAGCCTGTTTTCGCTGGCAATAGTCAGAATCAATCCTGCAGCTCAAGAGATTACTCGTGCAATTTAAAGCACGAGCACAATTTAGCTTGTAAGCACAGTGTCTTAAGATTGGCTCTGGTTCTTAGTACGTCAATGGTATGAGTCCTAAGATTAAGAGTAGACTAATGAGCAGTGCTAGATGCTTTACTCAAGATCTTGTGCTTTATCTGTATTAGGTCAACAACTCCATCATAAAAGGAGCTGAGCTTATTTTCAGGATGGAGCTTGAAACTTCGGTTTCAATGAGCAGCGACAATTACGACACAGAAGGATTTAGTTCTCCACCACCTTGGGGTATCAACGGTGTATCCCTGGTATCAAGCCCCATGATCTGGGCGTATCTGTGCCGAATCTATAATAACGACAAACACTTGGCAATTCATCAATTCCGTCGTCATAACCGTGCCTGCATCCACTAACAAACTGAAAGAACTTATAAGTATGATGGGAAAATCGTTGCTAAGAACCGTAAAGCTCGTTTTGAGCAAAAGGGAGCCTCACTTAGTCAGTGGCAAGGGCATATGGCCAAACAATAGGGAGAAGCCTAAGCCCAAAGAATGATGTCACAGCTTAAGGTGACAAAGTCTAAGCGCCGATATCAGAACTTAAAAAGAGTTATGCTCGGTGCTATCTTTAGATACAAAAGTAAGAGGTTGGTATTAACAGGCCAGATAACAAAAGGACAATACTATCGCGCTTGTGGTCAAGGCAAGAAAAATTTTCCTGCTAAGGAATGCAAAATCGTAGCCCGACGATCATTAGTTTATATGTAAAGTACGCGATTCATCCCTCGCCTCGCTTTAGCGTAGGCGGGGGGATGAATCGCTAATTTTTGATAAAAAAAGCCTCAAGAATCAGTTCTTGAGGCTTTTTAATGCCTGGAGCTTTAAATCTGAGAGCTTATCAATTTCCAGGCAAATATAAGGAGTTAGCTTTAGTTGAAAACTTTAGATATTAAGCAGCTTCTTGTAGTTAGCTGCCATTTGGGCATACTCTTCTTCACTTAAGATAACTTCGACTTCACCTTTGTCCCAGAAGAAGTGGCCCCATTGTAGCTGGTCTTGGTACTTAGGCACGATGTGCATATGAACATGAGGAACACCGTCGCCAAAAATGCCATAATTGATCTTGTCTGGATTAAAGAGCTCTTTCATGGCCTTAGACACTAAGGCAACATCAGCAAAGAAACCATTACGCTCTTCTTCGGTCAGCTCAAAGATTTCTTGGCGATGACCATTGAGCGCTAATACTACACGGCCTAAGTGATTTTGGTTCTTTAATATAAAGAGGGTAGAGTGCTGTAATTGTCCTACTTCGATTAATAGTTCAGTACGCTTTTCATGATGCTTATCGCAATACATACAGTTCATAGCAATAAACCTCTACTATAGACAAGGACTTAGGTCGTTAAGTTAAAAGCCAGCCGCTCCAAAAAAGCCTACAAGCGGCTAGCAGCCTTAACTGCTTGCTATTGTCACTTATTTTTTAGTAAAGATCTGTGATTAATGACGCAATTTTGAAAACTCCAATACTAGTAATCTAGAGTTTTAGAGTCCTTATAAGTACCGTAAATATCACGATTATATACTATAGTATAGTCTAGCATTCTTGTATGTTAGTTTTTAGAGTGCTTGACCGAAAAGCAGGTTAATAATATCTATCTAGATACAACAAGAGAGCAAAAGAAAAGAACCTTAAAGGTTCTTGTAAAGTGGAGGCGCGTTCCAGAGTCGAACTGGACTAGACGAATTTGCAATCCGCTGCATAACCGCTTTGCTAACGCGCCGTCGTGATTAAGTGACGCCCATTATAAGGAAATAAAAAGCTCTGTCAACACTTTTTTTTCACTGCCAAGCTAGCTTGTAAGCCAAAAACTGGAGCTAAAGACGATATATATCATCTTTAAAGCCTAGTAAAAAAAAGTCCAAATTGCTCTTGTTGGACCGCTCGGACTTAAAGTAGGTTAACCTGTGCAAGGCAATTACTGACATAATAAAAGCCACTATCTTAAATTAATAATGTAGTGGCTTTTGGGGGTAAATAAAAGGTTTTGTCAGCTATTGTATAGGGAAGATGACATAGCTCTAATAGCGCGCATGATCAAACCAAGTGTGGCCGCACTTAAGACACTTTCTATTATGCAAAGAGTGCAACGAGGCTTTCTTTGAGCCTATTAGGGTACCTAATAATGAAGATAGCAAGCTATTATTTTCTGATGCTTGGATTTTAATATGCTTTGAGCCGCATTTAGGGCATATTTGTGATTCTTCCATGGACTTATAAGATACCATACAGACATACTCCTAATTGCGTCAATATGGGCCTTATATAAGGCACAGTATTTAATTAATCTTTATGCCAAGTAAAACCACAATTTAGACATTTTCGATTATCGAGGATATTGTCATCAATTGCTTTGCCAGCAGTTGCTCCTACTGCTGTGCCCGCTGTTGCTCCAGTCAAAGCACCTAAAATTCCACCAGTTATGGTGCCAACTGTAGCGCCTACCATAGTTCCTATCACAGGAACAAATGATCCTATAGCAGCACCTGCTACAGCACCTGCAGTGGCTCCTGCTGTAGCAGATGCATATCCTCCAATAGCACCAGCGGTCGCACCAACAGTTGCACCAACCTTAGTTCCTGTTCTTAGATTCTGAATACTTACTGATTTGCATTTAGGGCATCGTTCTCTTTGAGATGACGTTGAGTTTTTTTTAGTTGTCATAATCTTAGTAGCGTGGAAAACCCTGTCTAAAGATAGGGGAGGACGCGCACTCCTTTATTGATTACAGTTAGAAATGTTTTTCGTTTTTCGATAAGCTTAAGTTTTTTAGGGGGTGATAAGAGCAAGCTAATTGTAGCTGTCCATCAGGTGCTATCTATTATACAAAGAGTGCAAGAGATCTTGCTATAGCTAAATAGATGCATCAAGCAATCAAGCTGACACCTCCCACGATCAAGCCCAGTGGGTTTTCGCCACTATATTTCTAACACTGAGTACATATAGACAGACAAAGTTATGCTCAGGCGAACAGGCTCGGACTTTAATTCGACCTCAAAAAAATTTTTGCCCAAAAGGCTACAAATTTTAACTTTTAATTACATCAATATGTGATTAGTATCACATTTTTACAGCGATATTAGGGATACTCAAAGTGTGCGTAATATCTTGCGATACATTGATCTATAAGCTCTTAAATATGCTGTTTTAAGCAAAATCTTTGTTTAAAAGAGCATGAAGCGTGCGTAAACCTATAATTGCCTTTATTGATACTAGTTGTCAGCATGTATTAAATTCTACTAGTGGTCTTAATGCCTATGAGCTATAGGAGATCTTGGCTCTTGATGCTAAAGCCCGTGACCTCGCCTTCTCTTTTATCGCCCAATAATTTTCTCATGTCCCTAATCAGATCGAGGGCTATATTTGGCTAGGGGCATGACCATCCTGTCGCTTAACTCTCTATTAGCTTAAATACAAACTGTCAGGTGAATCATGCTATAAAAGCGTCTCCTTAGGCCGATTGTAATGCTCTGGCCTGTTGTTGAACTGTTGCTAATGTACTCTTAATTGATCTACCAGTCTCAAGGGTAGTTTTAGATGGTCGACTATAGGCTACTGCCTTAGCAATTGCTTTAATCCTGCTTTGCTTTATTCTTTTCGATTTGCGAGATCTGAGATGTCTTTGAGGAATATGAGCAAGCATATACATAGGGGCATCATTTATCTAAATGAGAAGCTGCTTTCTCCTTTGATAAATTGCGATTCCTTTATAATGGCTAGCTCTAGAGTGATGCTGTCCCCTTATTGTCCTAATACAACAAAACGACACTATATTATCTTTTGCTAAGAGGACTAAATTGGGCTTTTTAATGTCTTAATGGTGGGGGATCTTTGCAGTGGAGAGGTTTTAAGGCGAGATTGGTTGTCTATATGTTGCAAAAACCAAGTGATGAATGAAAGTTGGATTATGGTCAGTGTATGTCTATCTAAGTCAATTACTTACATAAACCAAAAAGCCACTGCCTGATTAATTTGAGGCTATGGCTTTTTCGCAGAAAAGAGGTACTTATTTAAATTAGAGGCTCTTTAAGAAGTCTGCAATAGCAGCATCTTGGCAGTGAGGGTAGAAGAGCTCAGCAAACTTTGGATCGTTGATAGTAGTCTTAACAAAAGCAGGGTCAAGACCTTTGAGTACTTCAAGTAAAGGACGATGGGTGATCTCTTTAACCTTGGTGAGAATTTGAGCATTGGCTTGCTCAGCCTCACGGCGCTCTGGAGGATAGCCGCCACCAAATGGAGCGACAAAGAGCTTTTCAAAGGTGTAGCGTAAGTTAATTTCACCACCCCAGCCATAGTTTTGAGCATAAGGTAGAGCAATAGCATTGCCGCCATTAACCTGGGTGAATAAGAAGGCATCAACAGGATTAGCTACATGGCCGCATTGTACGCCAGGGAAAGCATTGCAAGCTAAGCAAGCACCTTCGCCAGTGCCGCAGCCTGTAATAACGAAATCGACTACTTGGCAATTTAAGACCAAAGATGCTAATAAGCCATTCATGACATAAGTGAGCTTGCGCTCATCATCGGCAGCATACATGCCGAAGTTAATGACCTTATGGCCATGAGCTTGAGCAACTTCATTAAGCTCTTTAAACACGATCGCATTCTTTGCAGCTTGGGAGTTTTCTAGAATTAAACCAATGCGCATAGTAAAGATACTTCCTTAATTTAATTTAGTGCCAGCTATAAGAGCAAAGAGGGCTAAATATGCTCGCTCTAGCTGTAAGGGTGTTTTTAAGAGTGTTTGTTGATTACTACCATTCTAGTTAAATGAGAGGGAAAAAGCAAAGATTTTTTGTGTGAAATAGCGCACAAATATGAGCTAGGTAGCAGTACTAGTATGTAAGTAATAGATACAACAGGAGGATAAAATAAAAGAACCTCAAGGGTTCTTGTGAAGTGGAGGCGCGTTCCAGAGTCGAACTGGACTAGACGAATTTGCAATCCGCTGCATAACCGCTTTGCTAACGCGCCCTCGTGATTAAGTGACGCTCATTATAAGGAAATAAAAAACGCTGTCAACACTATTTTTAATTTTTTTAACATAAATTTTCTAAAAGCTCATATTAATCGAAGTTGCGCCTCAGAGAGAAGCTCAGCTTCTATAGGTCTATAATGATATAGAGCAGTTTCGTTTCTGACAAACTCCTGCTACTCTTACTACTAGTATTAGTAGTAGTAGTAGTAGTAGTAGTAGTTTTACTAAGCAAGCGCTAGCACATCATGTAGAGGCAATTATGGGTTTAGATTTAAGTCAATATGAAAGCCAAGCTTTGACGGTGAGCGATTTTATTGCTCAGACCAATGGCTTTTTTGAGCGCTTGGGTCAGGTGCTAATTAAGGGTGAAATTTCCCAAGCTAATTGGCGCAATCACTTGTACTTTGATATTAAAGATGAGCATGGTTTAGTTTCTTGTCTTATTTATAAATCAGTACTAGATAGGCTCGAGTTTAAGCCTGAGGTAGGTCAGCAGGTTCTGATCTATGGCAAGAACTCAATCTACCCTAAAAATGGTAGTTATAAGCTTATAGTAGCTAATATGAGCCTCTCGGGTTTAGGCCAGATCATGAAGCGTCTTGAGCTGTTAGATCAAAAGCTTTATCAAGAGGGTGTATATGCCAGAGCGCGTCCGTTGCCTAGTTGTATTGAAAATGTAGCAGTAGTGACCTCACGTGAAGGTAGAGTTATTGATGATATTAGAGCTACAGTGTTAAGACGCAATCACTTGGTTAATCTTTATTTCTTTGATACCAAGGTTCAAGGACCTGATGCGCCTAACTCTTTAGTACAAAGCCTTAATAATGCTTATAGTAAAGTTCAAGAACTTAATCTGGATGTCATTATTGTTGGTCGTGGTGGCGGCTCGTTTGAAGATCTCTTATGCTTTTCTGATGAGCAAGTAGTAAGAACTGTAGCGCAAAGTCCTGTACCTATTATTTCGGCTGTGGGCCATCATGAAGATGCTCCTTTATGCGATAAGGCAGCTGATTTAAGAGCTAGTACTCCTACGGCAGCAGCGGAAATAGTTACTAATATTACTTACGAAGATCGTGTCAATAAAATTGATGCCTTAGTCAATGACCTGGATAACACTTTAAGACGTATGCTTGATGATGTATTCCAAAGATTTGATAAGGCAGCTTTAGGCTTACAAGGCAGTACTTTATTAGCGCGTTGCCAAGCCAAGGTCTCTCAGATTGATTATTACATTAAGGCTTTAGATCATGGTATAGGAACTAAGCTTGCCTCATATAACAATCAGATTAATGCCCTAACTCAAGCTTTAGAGCAAAAGGGCGTAAGAGATCGTATGTACCTCTACCAAAGCCGTATTGATTATGCGCTTAATGCTTTACATAATGTGGTAACTAAGCTGGATAAGCACAGTGAGAAGGTAGCTTTACTAGAGCAGTCGGTACATAGTCATGGCAATGCGATCCTCGCGCTATTGCAAAATAAACAAGCCAAGAGTGATTATTTACTTAAAGGTTTATCTCACAACTTAGATCTTAAATTTATCAAGTATCACAACCAGATCACTAATCTCACTCAAGCTCTAGAGCAAAAAGGTATTACTGAGCGTCTTAATAGTTATCAATTACGTATTGAGTCAGCTACTAGGTCTTTGCAAACTATAGAGCTGCGTGCCCAAAGATTACAGGAGCGCTTAGTCTTGGCAGAGCAGGGATTGGGTAATTTTGCCCAGCGCTCTTTAAATGTCTTGCTTGGACAAAGAGAACAACGCCTTAAGAGCTCTGTAGAGCGTCTTGAGAATGCTCTTAATCATAAGTTAGCAGTTACCGCTCAGCGCCTTAAGATGCAAGAGCAACGTTTAGAGATAGGTGAGGGCTTTGATAAGAATTTGCCTTCATTTTTTAATAGCAAGCTCTTACACCATGGCCCTGAACGTGTTAGTGCTTTGGTGCAAGACTTATCAGTGGTAGTAGAGCGACTTGATACTTACCAAGAGCGTTTAGCAAGTGCTAGCGCCTTGTTAGAGAGCTGTTATGAACGCAAGATAGCAGCTAACTTTAATCAGCGTCATAGTACCTTGCTCTCTTTAATTACGAAGCTCGAGGGGTTAAATCCGCTCTATCAGCTTGAGCGTGGTCTTTCTCTAACTACCAAGGATGGTAAGCATAGTGTCAAAGGTGAGGACATTATGGTAGGTGATGAGCTAGTGACTATTTTACAAGGCTATAATATTTACTCTCGAGTAACAGGAGTGGTACCTGTCAGTAAAGATAAGAGAGATAGTGTGCTCTAATTGCCCTGTTGTAAAGCGGTAGGTAGGGGGATAAAAGGGGTCATTTTAGCATAGTGAGCCTTATGTTGTAAGGATAAGAGCCATACTTTGTGCGGGTGGTTTATTTTTTAGTGTTTGCCCTAATTAAGTGCTCTAACATTAGCTAGAATAAGGGTTTATGGCCTTAGGTTTGGTTTGGTTTAACAGGAGCAGGGTATGGAATACTCATTAGATGGCATTGTTGCGCTAATTAATCGAAAAGAGCCCTTGCCCTCTGGTTTTGCCAAAGCCTTAAAACAAGTAAAGGGCATTACTGACAATCGTGGTTTACATAAGCTGTGCTTCCATGAGCTTTGTGAAGCTTTGTGCCTTAAGCTCACTGAAGAACACTATGAGAGCAAGAGTACTTATATCTCGTGCGACTATCTCTATAAAATCATGAGTGTCTTGCTGCGCCATAACATTTGCATTGTGCCTTTAGGGGTAGCACGTAATTTAAGTATCTACAGCACTATTTATTTAATTCCCCGTGCTGACTTAATGAATGATAGTGACATTTATGGTCTCCAGCAGGTAGCTGCGCGTAAGAAGAGCTCACATACCAATAATGAAATTGAGATCATTATTCGCGCTAAAAAGAAGATCCAAAACTACAATACTCTGTTGCATGTTTTTGAGTGCTTAGGCTCTGCCCAGCGTGCGCCTTTAGATACCAATCAGCGCACGGTGCTCAATGCCATTATCAATGACATGTTGCTGCCTCGTGATGCTATTCGCTACATCAAGTCGCTCTTTTCTTATGCCTGTGAGTTTGGCTCATTTCAATACGACTTTACTAATCCTAAGTATGTCAACACGGTCAATGCTGCTTGGGGACAAGAGCAAGCCTTAGAAGTGATGAATATTATTGCTAAGACTATCGCTCCTTCACACTTAGCTATTAATATCCCGCAAGACTTCCCTCATGCTCAGCTTTTACAAGAGCGCTATGATTTTTATTGTCCTGATATCTACTTTGAGTCATCCGAGCCTGTAGTACAAAATGTTGTGCCTGTTAGTGAGCGCGCCTTAGGCTCTTTAAATTACTCCCAGCGCCGCTCCCGCTTAAAAGCTCAAGTAAGCTTTGCTTTAGAGAGCTTAGAGCGTAATCCTGCAGATAAGGTTATTGATGAGCTTAAAGTTTCCAAAGCCGAGCTCTTACAACGCCGTCCTGGCTTTAGCTCAGCTTTGATTGAGCGTTTAAGCTTTTTGCCTCCTGAATATGGCAATATGACTGACTACTTTGCCTCCTTGCAAGAGCAGCTGCTTAAAGATGAGCTCTCTCGTCTGGCTGTGCCTGATTTTGCTCACTCTCGTCTGGCGCTTTATGTTTATAACTCTCAAGATAACTTATCAGTTGCTAGTGTTGCTCACAACAATAAGCGTTATTTTTTAGAGTCTAAAGGCTTTAGCAAGCTATTAGGTAATCAACGTAAGAGTGAAGACACAGAGCCTTTAAATCTTGAGAGCTTTGCAAATGAAGAGCGCTATCGCTATGCGCAAAATACCAAGCATTCTGTAGAGTCTACTATAGAGTTAATGAGTTCTAAGGACTTAAAAGAGCCTAATAGTGCTCCTGTAGTAGCTAAGCACAACTTAGCTCAGGTCTTAAACAATCACGATCTCGACCCTAATTATCAAGAGACAGAAGAGGGTGATGACGATATTATCGATCCTAAGGACTTTGCTCCAACCTTAAAGAAAATGCGGGGACGCAAAGATAAGGAGGTGCATGCCTTTGAGTCTTTAGGTGGTGCTGCACGCGATGATCTCTTCCATGTAGTACCTTATACTTTTGACAAGTTTAACTTCTTACTCCATGACTATTTAATTTGGGGTGAGCATGAACATCAGGTGGTCAATAACTTAGATAAGGTAACTTTAAGCTTACAAGATGATTACAGCAAAAACTTAAGGCAGTTTATCTACAAGCCTTTTAAGCAAATGGGACGCTTAAATAAGGTCATGGCCTATGAGTTCTTGTTGCGTTATCTCTTTGCTGCTCCTCATGCTAGCTGTGCTCTTGATGAGCAAGGCAATAGTGATGAGTCAGAGATCGAGCGCTTTTTTGAGCAAATTGTCTATAACAATTATTTGCTCTTACATGGCTGTGAGCTTTCTTTGGGCTTTTACCATAGCTTGTATTATTTTGATCGCTACTTACAAGAGCCAGCGACACACTTTAATAATGAGCTCTTCTATCTCTTCTTGTTCAAAAAAGAGCCTTATTTGATCAATTTGTACTTAGCTCGTTTAGTCGATCACTACGGCTCTAACCTAGCTGCTATCCCTAGGGAGTTTTATTCACTCTTAGCGCTTAACATGCTCTTATTCCCACAAAAGAGCCATGTTGCAAAGGTGAATACTATTGTCCAGTCGCTCTTAGCTAACAATAGTCCAAGTCATAACTTCTATAAGGTCTTGCTGATTAATAAGCTAGCAGATGAGCTTTATCATGAAGTGCATGATAATCAGCTCAATGAGCTTAGTCTTTTATTTATGGATCATGAGCAATCTCATAAGCAATCTTTAGTTTATGAGGAGTCCTTTTATTATGAAGACTGTAAGCGCAAGCTACTGTCAGCTCTGTCTAGTAATTACTTTGAAAGTCTGTGCTCGCTTAAGACCTTTGATGCGCTAATGTCAAAGCTCGCTATAGCTTTAAGTGGTGCTAATTTAAAGACCTCATGGCAGATCCAAGAGCAAGAGCTCCAAGCTATTGCCCTGAAGTATGCTTATGATAGCAAGCTGAAAAATCCTACTTTCTCTGTGCAGTATTTAAGTCATGAGCTGCAGGTCTTACTAACTACTATTAATAAAGTAGCTGCTTTAGTCATGGACTTTGGCTCAGATATAGAGATCGTCTCTGATGAAATAGAGTGCGCTCCTTTAAGTGATCAGGAAATTAAGGAGCAAGTAGCAGCTTTAGATCTTAACAGCCCTAAGTTGTTAGAAGCTTCCCGTCATTTAAAGCAAAATCGGGTAGCTGAGCAATTTACTAATGAAAGCCAAGAGCGGGCTGATATTTATCAAGACTATGCTCAGCGCTTTGGCAGTGCTTCGGGTACCTGGGAGCAGTTACCTCCTGGCTATGAGCTTAAGGTTAAGCATAAGCTTACCCCATCTTCTTTGATCAATAGTCAAGATATAACAGCTAATACCTTACAATTAAGTCAGCACAAGCAGAGTGTCGTATCTGGTGATAGCACTTTACTTTATAGCATGTTAAGCAATGCCTCTGAGGAGCTGGTACAAGATATTAGAATGCTTCAAGAGCTCTTAAGTGTCTCACAACAGCACCTTAAAGAGTACTTAGATAATAAGAATCTGACCTTATCAGACTTAGATGACAAGATCACCAAGGTAAACTTTAGCTTCTTGGTCTATGCCTATCATAAGATGATTGATATGGTTTCCAGTAATTTACAAAGCCTCCAAGAGCAACAAAGTGAGCACTTCTACCAAGAGCAGGTTTTAAATAGCTACTTTAAGCTTGCTTGCCAAGATAAGTTTGGTAAGGGTACTTCTTTTTACGATGAGTTTAGTAATAACCTCTATAAGGGTTATATCGTTCCAGTGCTTAATAAGCTCTTATGCTCAGAGCATCAGTATTGCTATTCTTTTAGTCAAAATATCCCTTTGTGGGAGCGTATGAGTTCAATTTTTGAGCAGTTTGATGCTTGGTATAACCAAGACTATGCTTTAAGTGACATAGCCTATAATCGCTTCATGGTCGAGTGTGTGCTTTATGCTTATGATAAGAGCTTTGTGCACACTAAGAGAGATTATGTCTTAGGAGTTACTCATACCAGCCAATTAGGCTTTGCCTCAGGTATTGCCACTGATTACCTCCAAGAGGTCAGTGATATCTTGCACAATAGTTTGCAAGTACAAATAGCACCTTATTATTTGCCGCTTAAAGGTGGTGCAGGAGCCAACTTCTCGCTGTTGCGTCCTAGCGTAAACTACATTAGTGTGTTGCCTATTCCTAAGCGCTTGCTGACTCAAGAGTTACGTTCTACTTATAATGATTTACTTTTCTCCTTACACTGTGCCAATAGTGTTATGGAGATCTTAAATGTCTTGCTCCCTGTAGACTTACGTCAGACGCCAATAGTAGCTTTATTGGTCAATGAGGTGTTAATCATTCATGATCTTAAACAAGACGATGAAGTGGTGTCTTTTATCAGTGAGTTCGTGCGCTCTTGTTTGCGTACTATTTCTTTAGAACCTCCTGTAGAGCGCAATAAGCTTTTAGACTCTAAGTTCACACTCTTAAAGGCTATGATGGGTACTTATAGCACTCAACGCTTAAAGCAAATGCTATTTTTAAGCTTTGGTTTAGCCTTGAACACTATGCCTATTGGTATTGAGGTGAAAAAGAACTTAATTAAAGTCTTAAAGAACTTAGATCTGCTCTCTCGTGCTCACAAGGACTATTTAGTTAAGGTCAAGAACGATAAGGTTACTAATAATCGCACTCAGTCTTGGAAAGCTCCAAACGCTAAGCAAGATAGTCAGAGCAATCCGTCTTTAGCTCGTTATAGCTGGTATCGTCCTAATAATAGCTTAAAGGATCAGCCTTTAAATCTTGATATGGCTAAGATTAAAGCCAAGATTGAAGAAAGTGAGGAGGTTCAAGAGGTTATTACTCAGTTGCGCGATAGCGAGCAAGAGCTTAATAGTAGTGATGTTGCTAATAATAATAATACTGCTGTAGCTCCTACCACAACAACACCTTCTTTAGATCCTATCAGTACCAAAGAAGATAATAGTGCCTCTCATGAACCAACTGTAGAGGTAGGTACGACAACTGTCAATGAGGGGGCAGAGTTTTTAAATGACAAGCTGCGCCAAGTAGTGGAGTCGTTGGCTATTCAAAATAGCGATGCTATTGTTTATTCTGAATTTAATGGCATTTGCGTAAGCCATGGCTTGCTCTCAGGCAATTACTGTATTGAAGCCCTTAATGAATATAGCTTTGAGGCTTATGATGAGCCTTTGTTAGAGCTTGATGGTGAGGTAGTGTATATTACTACGGACATCTTGGAGCTTATTTATGCACAATGTGTAGCTCTAAAACAAAGCTAGCGCGAAAAAGTGCCAGCACAAGGGTAGATAAATGGTACAATTTGGCAAAATTTAGATTGTTGCAGGTTATTAAGCTTATGTTGAAAAAGATTGTTGCCGCTTTATTAGTGTCTTCTTCATTAGTATTAGCCTCTCAAGTGCAAGCTGATGTGCGTATCGATATTAAAAATGATAGCTCAGATGATTGCTCAGTTGCTTTTAATGCGCGTGTGGATAAGACTAAGTGGTTAACTGAAGGGTGGTATGTCTTTGTGCCAGGTGAAGAGGGCCCTGTAATTTTAAAGGGCGCTAACGATGTTCATGACGTCTTTATCTATCATGATTGCGGCTTGAATCCTACTGAGCGTGATGAAGTTAAGCGTGCTTGGATTAAGATTAACTTCCAGTTCTCTGATTATTTGCCTAAAGAAAATGAAGAGGGCTATCAAGAAGTACAGTTCGTGCGCTTAAACTCTCCTTCTTATACTATTGGCAGCCGCCGTTAACTTACAACAGGGCCTGATTTATCAGGCCCTGATACTAAGTACTTAATCCTCTCTTAGATAGTCATACCAATTTTCATCAATTTGGTTGCACAGCACTAAGGACGTGAGATAAAAGACCTGATGGGCATTAAAGTCGAGAGTAATTAAATGCTCTTGCTCTAAAGGTTCGCTCAGCTCCTTACTCCTAAGGACATTTTTCTGCTTTAAAGAAGCTGCCTTAAAGGCTCGCCGATCTGCGCAGTTGTGTTTGCCAATGGCTGCGTCTTCATAAGATATTAAGGCCTTAATCTCAGCATTAGCCTCATCATTGCGTTTATCTAACCCATTACTTTCAGCAGTGCTCGTTACACTATCATCTTGCTTGAGATTGTTTTCAGTGGCCTTGGTGACTTTGAGATCTTGGGCTAATTCAATGATATTTTTCGGGGCCGTAGCTTTATCATTGAGCTTAGCTTGTTCTTGTGCAAGACGCTCTTGAGCTTGGCGCTCTTGTTCTTGTTGAGCTTTTAAGGCTGCTTGCGCTTTATCAAACTCAGTAAATTGGCGCTCAAAGGCGGTATGCTTGGCTAGTTTAGGGTGAATGTCCAAAGGTGAATATTGGACAAAGTTATTCATTTGGGTAGGATCAGGGGCTTGGTGCAATGCTGCTGTGGTATAGACTACGCTTAGGACGTGGGTCTTGGAGGTAATAATATTAGGATCTAAATGACGAGCTTTGGTATAGCCAATTAAAAATTCAATAAAGTACTCGCTTAGCTCTTTGGTAGAAAATAGAGGCTCAAGACACTTTAAGGCGCATAATCCTAAGTAGAGACAGTCATCTTTGAGCGCGTCCAAATTGAGCATAAAGTCCAAGTTTTTAATTAAATATCCGTAGTCTAAAGCAAAGTTGTAGACCTCTCGGCCAATGCTCTCATAGATCTTATCTTTGTCGCTTTGTTGGGTAATAGCCGATAATTGGTGGGAGCTAATACACGCGCCTAAATAGACCAATAAGGCATCGAGCTCTTCATAGCGTATGAGACAGAGACGGTCGACACTATTTTCAAAGTAGTAAGAGATATTGTGTTCTTCGTGGAACTTAGCGAGCTCGGGATGAACTTTATACAGGCTGTCTTTAATCTCATGATTATTCTTTTGCGCCCGCAAAGATGATTGTTTGGCTCCAAAGTCAGAGTTAAAAGCCAAAATACGACTGAATAGATCGCCTTTAGTTAGAAGATACTGGACGTAATAGGGACTCATAGCCATAAAAAGAGAAAGCCTTATTGCAAACTTAGTGTATTGAATATTCTTTAATATAGCGCAAAAGGGGAGTGCAGGGAGATACTTACAGTACAAAAGCCCATATAATACTAATTTAGTCATCACTAATTATTCTTTGCCAGGAAGTTTGTTTAATGATAGCCCTGCATATCTCTGCCTTAGTGCTAATGGTATATGCCATAGCCTCATTGATCTTGCCTCTTAAGCTTAAGTGGCCTATTAAAGTCCTATTAGCTTTAGGAGTAATAGTTTTAGGATTAAAGTATCTTATTTACTCTCGTACAGGAGGCATTTTAGAGCCTAAGTTAGAGGCAATGTATAGCACCTTGCTCTTAGCTGTAGTGGTCACCAGTATCCCCCGCCTAAAGGCGAGGGCTTGCCCTTACTGATGTACTA
>Reba_p2__coassemble_722_pt1 | contig 22436 bp, 16 predicted proteins | sample Reba_p2__metabat2_low_PE_017 | metagenome-assembled genome bin Reba_p2 | reverse complement strand
CTTCCTCCCCTGTCTAAAGACAGGGGTTTCCGCGCTACTAATATTATGACTTTGAAGATCAGTCGCGCTTTTATATTTTTGAAGATCTGTCCTCATTAGTAGAAACCAGCCGCCCAGAGGAGCCTCCTTTTAACGATGAGGCAGAAGCTGAGGTTGTAACTTTGCCTTGGTGCTATTTAGGCGTACGTACTTGCTGGACTGTTCCTGAGGAGTATTCAGAAATTTTTAATGAAGATGCTGAAACTTTTAAAGATCAGGTTAATGGTTTTGGTTTAAGCAAAGAGCAAGTCATTGATATTAGTGCTAACTATGAGAGCTATTACCAAGAGCTGATGGATAAGGATAGCTTTGTCGAGCCTGATGAGGTAGAGAGTCAATTTCTAGGATGGGGGCAGTATATCCAATCTGATTATGTAGGCTCGGACAATGAGACTTTGTTCTTTACCTTAAGTTCGTTCTTTGATGAACAAACTCATGATTGGCCTTTGTGCATAGGTGATGCTGGTGCTATTTATCACTTTATTGATGTGGCAGATCTAAAGAGCCAGAACTTTAGTGCTATTAGATCTATTATGGATTGCTATTAATACGTGAGCCCATAGTGATCAAAGATTAGTACCTTACGCCAAGCTTGCTCTTTAATAATAAGAGCAAGTTTGGCTTTTTATTTTGGTGATCTTGATATTAAACATTAGGCAAGATTATTAAGGTCAATTTGCTAATCTTGCCAAGAAGCTTGCTTAATAAGTACAAGATGATAATTTGATAATGGCAGCACCACCGCAGCCTAAAGTTAGTTTTAATTTTTGCAGTGTGACTGCATTGGCGCTTAAGAGCAGCTTAGCATTAGTAGTATCTGCGAGCTCTAAGTGATAAGCATTTTTATTGGTATTAGCTATTACTAAGATACGTTCTCTCTTAGTAGTACGGTAATAGGCTAATACCCCGCTAATAAGATCCCAGCGCTCAAAGCTGCCAAAGGAGAGAGCCTCATTACTTTTGCGTAGGGCTACTAAATTTCGGTAATAGTTTAAGGTAGAGTTAGGGTCGCCCTCTTGGGCGGCAACATTGAATGTCTTATAGTCTTGGTGTACTTTCATCCAAGGCTTAACAGTACTAAATCCTGCATATTCACTATCATCCCATAAGAATACGGTGCGAGCATTATCGCGACTATGGCGCGAGACACACTCTAAGGCCTCCTCTTCACTCATACCCATTTGTTGGCAATAGCGCAGTTCTTCTTTAGCATACAGATCATCAAATTCCTCAGGGTTATTAAACTTGGTATTGGTCATACCAATTTCTTGGCCTTGATAGATAAAAGGAATGCCTCTAAGCATCATTAAGATTGTAGCTAAGCACTTGGCACCTGTGGCATTTTGTAGGTAGTCAGGAAGAAAATAGCTGACACCTCGGGGCTCATCATGGTTTTCAATAATAGGGGCTACTAGGGCATTATTACGTTGATAGAGCTCTTGGGTAGCAAAGACGCAAGCGGCAAAGTCATCAGGCAGCAGATTAGGAAAGTCTATATAGTGCGGAAAAGTTTCAATTTTTCACGACAGGAGAGATCAAAGAGCGTAGAGAAATAGCCCTGCTTTCCTGCAAAGACTTTGACGCTCTCAGGGTTAACAGTTAAAACCTCACCCACTGTAAAGCAGTCAGCACGCTAAAAAGTGCGCTCTTTTAGCTCTATAAGATAAGGGCCAATCTTATCTAAGAGTTTAGCATTCATATTAGCTGCATGGCTCAAGCCATCACCTGCACTATCTGGAGGAAGGTTGGGAAATGACAGGGCTTTGATGATTGATAAAATAGCATCAATTCTAAAACCCTTGACTCCGCGATCAATCCAGAAGTTCACTATTTGGTAAATGCGCTCGCGCAACTTAGGATTATGCCAATTAAGATCAGGCTGCTCTTTAGCAAAGTAGTGGCTATAGTAGAGATCGGTTTGTCCTGGCACTAAGGACCAGACAGAGCCGCCAAAGTAGGAGCGCAAATTGTTGCGCTGCTTAGCTTTGACAAAGTAGAAATAGCCTGCCTCCTCGCAAGTAGGATCGGCACAAGCCTTTTTAAACCAAGGGTGCTCACTAGAGCAATGGTTGGCTACCAGATCCATGACAATATCAATACCACGTTGGTGAGCTTCACTCATTAAGCGATCAAAAGTTGCTAAATCACCAAAGACAGGATCAATATTACAATAATCAGGAATATCATAGCCCTGATCTACAAAAGGTGAAGGATAGATAGGGCTAAGCCATAGTAACTCAACACCTAATTTTTGGAGATAGTCGAGTTTAGAGATAATACCTTGAAGATCGCCTATACCATCGCCATTGCTGTCTTTAAACGATTTGGGATAAATTTGATAGGCTACTTTACCGTGCCACCATTTGCGTTCCATAAGTACTCCTAGATGCTTGATAAAGGCAAGCAAGGAGTTGTCCTTACCTGCCTACAGTATTTTGTTGGGTATGTCTTAGCTATTAGTGGCTACTTTGCGCTTTTGGAGCTCAGAAATAACTTGAGGGTAGATCTTATCGAGTTTGTAGCCTAAAACACTGATAATACCTAAGAAGAATAGAGCAGCAGGAACTATAGTAGTGGCTAATAAGATAGTAGTCATAGCCTCTGGGGTTTGTTCAGTGGCTCCGTTTACATAGCCTCCTATTTGCATTACAGCTGAGGCTAATACAGCACCTAAACCAGCGGCGAGTTTCATGCCAAAGCTAGCGCCTGAGTACACCATGCCTTCATGGCGCTCATGGTCAATATATTCACCATACTCAACACAGTCAGGCAACATGGCAAAGACACAAGCATAGGTAAAGCCTTGGCCAAAGCCCCATAAAGCAGCGGCACTAAAGGCTATAGTGGAGCTATAAGGATCAATAAATCTGATTAAGGCGGCGCACATAATGAGAGCACAAGCTGTAATTAAAGCATTTCTCTTGCCCACCTTGCGTAGCATGATAGGTAATACTACGATCATTGAGCCTACTTTAAAGACATTCATGATGGTAGCAAAGGTACCGATATAATTAGGATCTGCTAAGAAGTAGCGGCAATAGTAAGTGTTGGCTGTACTAAATACTACATCAGCGGTAAAGGTAGTGAGCATAGCTAAGGTCAACATGACCCAATACTTATTAGCAAAGAGACGCTTGATGACCTTTAAGGTAGTTTTGAGGTCGTTCTTCTCAGGAGCGGGCGTAATGATGCGCTCATGACAGAAGGCAAAGGTGGTAAAGAAACACAAGCAAGCGATAGTGGCTAAGATCAAGAAAGTAATAGTCCAAGCTGCTTGATCATTGCCAAAGAACTCAACCATAGGCAAGGTGACTACTAAAGTTAAAGTGTTGCCTGCTGTAGCTAAGAGCATACGATAGATCACAATAATGGATCTTTGGTAGCTATCATTAGTCATAGTGGTAGTCATAGAGCCATAAGGTAGATTGATGGCTGTATAGACTACGGTAATAGCGAAGTTGTAAGAAACAAAGATGTAGATATACTTGAACAGATCTGACATCCCTGGAGGGACAGAGAACATGGCAACCATAGCAATAAAGAATGGAATGAGCATTCTAATGAGCCAAGCACGAGCTTTGCCATAAGGGCTCTTGGTATTTTCAATCAAATAGCCGACAAAGAGATCAGAAAAGCCATCGAGGAAACGAGAGAGCAACATAATGGTAGCTACTACAGCGATATTTACGTTAACAAATTCGGTGTAGTAGTAAATCAAGATACTGCCTGTTGGGGTATAGAGCATTTGACTGGCAAAGTCGCCTAAGCCATAGGAGAACTTTTCTCCTATACCAATTTTAGGGTTTTTATTGGGATTGTTAGCTAGGGCAGGAAACAACATAGACATACTCCTAGGCAAGAGGGCGCTTGCCTAATAGAAAGACACACACAAGGATTAATTACGCCCTAAATTTAGGGCGTAAAAGGGCCTGAGCAGCTAGTGAGCGCTAGTGCTTAAGGCAAGAGAAATAGCTACTCCTAGAGCAAGGGTGGAGTGTTGTACTAAGAGCAGCTAATAATTAGAAAGACAGCTAGATCTGAGCTATATAGACAATAGCAACACTGACAGCTTCTAAGGTAAGAACGTTATTGTTGATGTCACATTCCTTAGAGCTGAGCAGAACCTGCGCCCCTGGTGGGAGGAGGTAGGTAAGTGCCTCATCTTCAAAGTTAGAGATAACTTGAATTTGGCTGCCATTGAGTTCACGAGCGAAAGGTACTAAGTACTCAGCTGTAATTGGTAGGGGAACGAATTTGCCATCAGTTAAGATATCGTGATAGCGCTTGTCTTTTTTAAGGGCAATGAGCTGTTTGTAGAACTCTAAAGTAGATCCCACTACTCCTTCTTGAGCTTGAGCATTTAAAGTCTGATAGTCTTGGTGTACTTTAAGCCAGGTGATAGGAGCAGAGCTAAAGCCAGCATTTTTCTCATTAGACCATAAAAATGGGGTACGAGCATTGTCGCGTGATTCGATATTTAAAATATCGAGAGCTTGGCGCTCGGAGAAGCCAGCTTTTAAAGCGGCTTGGTAATTGTCTTTGGCGGCTACATCATCAAATTCGTAGATAGAGTCAAAGCGTGTATTGGTCATGCCCAGCTCTTGGCCTTGGTAGATAAATGGCATACCACGTAAGAGCACATTCACCGCACCAAAGGCTTTAGCACCATCGGCATTTTGGGCATGACGAGGAAGGTAGTAAGAAACACCTCGAGGCTCATCATGATTTTCAATAATAGGGCACATATAGCCAATATCATTGACGCGCTCTTGGCTAGCAAAGATAGTGTCGCGCCACTTAGCAATACTTACTGGGCGATAGCGATAGTAAGCTGGGTATTTTTCATTGAGCTCACGAGCAGAGAAGTCAAAGATAGTGCTAAAGAAGCCTTGAGGGCCAATATAGTTACTTAAAGAGTCAACATTAACGCCAAAGGCTTCTGCTACAGAGATAGCATTATGAGGCTTAAAGGTCGCATCATTCATCTCATGTAGGAAAGTAGCAGCTTCATCAGAGAGTTTAGCTGTCATCTTGGCTGCAGAGCACATACCATCAGGACCATCAGCTGGTAGGCCAGGGAAGCTTAAGTCCTTAGCAATATTCATAATGGCATCGACTCTAAAGCCTGCTACACCCTTATCAAGCCAGAAATTGATCATTTCATAAAGCTTGTGGCGTAAAGGCTCATAGTACCAATTAAGATCTGGCTGCTCGACACAAAAGTAATGTAGATACCAAAGATCTTCGCTTTCATGTCCTGGAAGCTTGCTCCAAGCAGAGCCGCCAAAGTAAGAGCGAATATTATCAGGCGGGAGACCATTATTGCCTTGACGGATATAAAAGTACTTGGCCTCTTCGCTATTAAGATCAGCACAAGCTTTTTTAAACCACTCATGCTCGCTAGAGCAGTGATTGATTACTAGGTCTAAGATAATAGCAATATCGCGCTGTTTTGCTTGGGCTAAGAGCTCGTCAAAGTCTTCCATAGTGCCAAAGGTAGGATCAATGGCCATATAGTCGGCAATATCATAGCCCTGATCGACAAAAGGACTTTTGAAGATAGGAGAGAGCCAGACCAATTGGACACCTAAAGCTTGGAGATAATCGAGCTTGGAGATAATGCCCCGCAAATCACCAATGCCATCACCATTAGAATCACAAAATGATTTGGGATAAATTTGATAGGCAACCTTGCCCTGCCACTTGGTAGAACTCATAGTTCAGCTCCATTAAAAAACTACAAAGCAAACTTACAAGAGCGAGCACGCTCTTGAGGTAAATTAACTTGCTAAAACACACACATCATCTTTTGTTATTGCAATATTTTGCAATACTTTGCAGCAAGTTGTCTCATTTGATGGGCTAAAGTATAAGGCTAAAGAGTGATAAAAAAGTCCGTAATCAATATCAAAAAATCTACTCAATTAACATTGTTTAAAATAAATGTGATTTAGAGCACAAAAGTAAAATGCTATATATAAGCCATAAAGATCTATTGATGGTTAGAGTTGAGTGTACAAAATTAACTTAAAAGCTAGAGGAGAGAGAGGTAGGAAAAGAAGTTGCTTTTTGTTGCAGTAAAAATAAGATAGCCCCTGTTAAGCGCAGATAGCAAAGCGCACAGGGGCTAATGTTGTTAGTTGTTTGGTTGTCAGATATTGGATAAGCCTTCAAGGATTAACACACACACTCCAAGAAAAGCTAAACCTTGTCTATAAGACAAAGTATACGGGACTTAGTATAAAGAAAAAAATGGCAAAATTTGCTAAAAATATACTATATCTTATCCTTTAAAAACAAAAATGCGATCTACATCACAATATGTATTTGATTAAGAATTGATAGATATGATTAGGTTAATATTGCCTTATTTATCGCTATTAACCCTTGCTGTGCACGTAACACAAGAGCAGTGTTTGGTAAAAAGTAATCATTTTTGTTGAGCCAATTTATACACTTTATTTACATTAAGGTTTTCATAGATAAATAGATCTGAGATAGTAAGCTGATAATTAAGGGCTTAGAGCCTATAGGTGTACTTTATAAGTGTATAAATGAAGTTTTTACAAGGGCTGAGCGTTAAGATTGAATAGTGGCACGTGCACGCTAAAAAGACGCTCTTTTGAATAAAAGAGCGTCTTAGCATCACATGTGAGATTAGAGTAGAACAATAGCAGAGCTACCAGCAGCTACACTCAGTTCATTATTAGCCAGTGCGGCATTACCAGAGCTTAAGAGTATTTGAGAGCCTGCGTTGACATTAAAGAACACAAGTGCGGCACCAAAGTTGGCCACCACCATAATAGTTTGCTCCTTGCCCTGTCGTAAATAAGCTAAAGTGTGCTCATTAGGATCTGGGAGAGCGACAAAGGTGCCATAAGTAAAGGTCTCAAAATATTGAGGATCACGACGGAGCTTAATTAAGCGCTTATAGTAGTTAAGTACAGAGTCAGGATCGGCACTTTCACTCTTAACATTGACGGTCTTATAGTCTTGGTTTAGCTTCATCCATGGCTTAGCCGTGGTAAAACCAGCATTAAGACCATCATCCCAGCTCATTGGTACACGACCATGATCACGCGCTTGATCATTTAAGACTTGCATAGTGACAGCTTCACTAAGACCATGAGCCTTGCACATTTGGTATTGATCCTTGCTTTGGCAATCATCGAGCTCATCAATGTTTTCAAACTTGGTATTCAGCATACCTAATTCTTGGCCTTGGAAGATGAAAGGTACGCCTTTTAAGGTAAGATTAATAGTGGCTAAGGCTTTGGCTCCTTGCGCATTGTGCCACATAATAGGCAAGTAGGTAGAAACGCCGCGAGGCTCATCATGATTTTCAATGACAGGAGCTAAAAATCCTGTATCACCAGCAGTCTCTTGGGCTGCGAATACTACCTTACGATATTGCGCTACACTTAACTTCTCAAAGCCATAGAAGCAATAGTGCTTAGTTAAAGCCTCACGAGCGGAGAAGTCAAAGATAGAGCTAAAGACACCTTCATCTCCGATAAAGTCTTTGACATTGTCTTTTGAGATACCAAAGACCTCTCCTACAGAGAATTTGTCATGTGGATGGAAGGTACGGGAGTTCATTTCGCGTAAAAAGTTTAAAGCAACATCTACATTGTCGCTATTCATTTGACCGCAAGAACGCATGCCATCGCCGATTTCATCAGGCTCATACATAGGATAGCTAGGATCTTTGCCAATGCACATAATGGCATCAACGCGGAAACCAGCAATACCCATATCTAGTAGCCACCAATTCATCATCTCATAGATCTTTTCTCTTAGCTTAGGGTTAAACCAATCAAGATCAGGTTGTTTCTTATGAAAGAAGTGGCAATAGTAGAGATTGTCTTGACCTGGAACTAAGTCCCATACGCTGCCGCCAAAGTTAGCGCGTAAGTTATTAGGGCGCTGGCCATTCTTACCCTCACGGAAAATAAAGTAGGAGGCTTCCTCACTATTAGGATCTTGGCAGGCTTTCTTAAACCACTCATGTTCATCAGAACAATGGTTAACTACTAAGTCCATAATGATACCAATACCATACTTATCAGCTTCAGCTTTTAAGCGCTTAAAGTCTTCTAAAGAGCCGAAGATAGGATCGATGTCTTGGTAGTTGGCAATATCATAGCCTTGATCAGCAAAAGGGGATTTATAGATAGGTGAGATCCATAAGAGCTCAATACCAAGATCAGCAAGATAAGGGATTTTCTCGATAATGCCAGGTAAATCACCAAAGCCATCACCATTAGTGTCTTTAAAGGACTTTGGATAGATTTGGTAGGCAACTTTGCCATGCCACCATTTAGTTTGCATAATAACTCCTTAAAATTAACCTTTAGGCTAAAGAGTGCACTCTAGATAAGAGTGAAGTATATGGGAAATAATAGTAGCAAGGTTGCGTCTTTTTGCTTAGAAAATACAATATATTGACTAAATATTGCTTTTTATGTGATGCGTATCACTAAATAAAAAAGCCCCATCTGGGGCTTTTTCTTAGAGACCAAAAGGATCATTCTTTCGTCGTTCAAGCTCTGCTATCTTGTCGCGAATTTCTGAAGGGGTCTTTGGTTTGCTCTTTTTGGCCTGAGACTCAACAGTCAGAGCACTGTCAGTGATATTTGCAATGTCTCTTGCCTCCTCTGAGAGCTTAAGCTTTTTAGGTGCGTTGCGTTTTTTGCTCTTAGAGCTATTAAAGTTATTTAAGTTAAAGCATTCTTGAAGAGCAAACACAGTGCGTTTAGCTGTAGAGTTTTCTTTATTCTTAGGTTGATCTTCATCTAAGAAGCGTTTGCCTTTACGTTGCTGAGTTTCTAAGAAATTACTAAGGCTAAAATCGTGCTCGTGCTCTTCATTAGTTACATCACCATCATCATACAGATCTTCTTCATTATCTAAGGCATCTAAATGAGAAATAGTGTGCTCTTTTAAAGCTCTATGGATCTCTGCGTTAGTCTTTAAGTGATTGACGACTAAATTAGTATCAATAGGCTCATCTTCTTTTAAGTTAATTAGACCTGAAAGTGTGTGGGCTTTATGGGTCTTAAGGTCATACTCATCCTCATCTTCAAATAAAAAAGCCGTATTAGGCGTACTATTACTTGTAGCTGGAGGATAAGATAGGTTTTCTGATTGCTGCTCGTTAAAGTCATGATAGCTATAACTGGAACTCAGCTCTTCAGTTTCTTTGCTTTCTCTAATGCTAATAATGCCCTGCTCTCGGTGGAGATTATTTTTGGAACGTACAGAAGGAGCATTCTTATTAACATTAAGATCTGAGGCATAAGCTGCTGAGGTGTGGTCAATATCCGTAGGATTTAAAGTTGGATTGTGCTCACCAAAGTCAGTAGTACTATCTTGTACCTTGCGCTCTGCATCTTCAATAAAGCGTTTGCGATAGCGTAAAGGAGTAACAGCAAATTTGAGCTTGAAGCTCTTAAAGAAATAACCTGCATTCTCAAAGCCATTTTCAAAGGCAATATCAGAAATAGGGCGAGTAGTAAGTTCAATATCTTTAGCTGCTCGCCGTAAACGCAGATCGTTTAGGTATTCAGTAAAAGACATACCTGTAACTTTCTTAAAGTAACGACAAAAGTACTGATCGGTTACTCCTAAGCGTAGTGAGGCATCGCGTATGGTCATAGGACCTGCAAAGTGCGAGTCAATGTAGTTGAGAAGATCCTTGAGTTTATCTTGTTTAGACTGAATAATGTTCTTGCGGCTATCTTTACGTGTGAGCAGACCATATTCATGATAAAGGGCAATGATTTCTAAAAGTTTAGCTTTGATTAATAAACGATGTGAGGCATTTTTGGTTGCCCCATGACGTGCACAATAGCGATATAGTTTATCAATGCGGTTAAAAGCAGGATGCTCTGCAGTAATGATAGGGGGGATAGGGATATTGCTTGATAAGAGCGCATCAAAGAGCTCTGATTGTACCTCATCGTAGTGAGTCATCACCAACATCTTGGGATCAAAGACAATAGCACTTTCCTCACAATGAGCAGGCAGATCAAAAGTGTGCATGATATTGCCTGGCAACAATAAGAAAGCTTCATTTTCTACTACCAGATCATGCATATCTACGGAGATCTTAAAGGTACCTTTAGAAAAGCGTACCAGCTCTACTTCTTTGTGCCAGTGTAAGGTGACTCGTGAGGCAAAACTTTGAGGTTCCCAAATATAGGCAGCAAAAGGGAACACTGAGGTACCATGCTTAATGTTTTCATTAAGCTCTTTACGAGGCTGATTATGACTATTCTTACCTGAGCCAATAGGATGTACTACCATGCCTTTATTAGACACGGCGCCTAAAAATTTCTTATTAACGTCAGAATTATAGTTTTGTTCTTCGCTCATAACTAAGTTACTACCTGAGCAGTTTGTACCACAGCAAAAAAAGTTATCAGTGATTATGGCATAAACTCCACTACATTAACCAAAAGCTCTTTAATTTTGTGAAATAGCGCTCATAATGAGATGCCCGTGGATACTGACTTTGTATTAGTACTTACCTCAATAAAGCCTTTACAAAAATCTAGTCTATTATCTTTCTATGGTTAGTAGTTGTGTGGTATTAGTAAGAGGTTGGGAACATCAATACTTGGACAAAGCGTAGCGTTTAAAAAAAGTGTGTGCGGCTTTACTTAAATAAATTGTGTCAATTGCACTATTTAAGTGCTATGCTGATAGTGATTCTTGTACCAACGTTTGTGTGTGATTTAAAAGGCAGCAAGGCTCTAGAGCTACTTTATAGTTAATTGAATTAAGAAAGTGAGTGCGCCGTGAGTAGTAAAAAATGTGTGCAAGCCGAGTTTGGACAAGCTCGCGCTTCTTTTGCTTATTTGTTTAAAATTGTGGTGGATAATGAGCTTTTTTTGGTAGGTAATGAGCATCCTGAAAATTGGCGCTATCAGCCTGTAGGCGGAGGCTATCAATATTTAGCCCCTTCACATGACATCATTAAGACATACTTTGCCCCTCAAGCAGCCCCTTCAGTTCATGAGATTGCTAATGCTTGGCGTGATCTGCGTAACTGTATCAGCTCTGCTAGAGAGAACTATGATTTTAGAATGTTAGTGCCTGCTGCTAAAGTTAGCCTGCTCTTTGACTTTTTTTGTTCTGCAGAACAAACCTTAGAGTCAGACTCTGTAGAAAAACGTATGTCTGAGGCTTGTGAGCTTAACGATCTATTCACCGATCTGGTTTATAAGACAGGTCAGATAGCTCTTGATAAAGGATGGGCTCAAGAAAGAGGTCTTGAAGGTGCAGGTCAGGTGATGGCTTATTTAAAGAGTGCCAATAATCTCTTTGCGGGCATGCCTGAGCTTAAGTGTGAGCGTGAGCAGTTAACTGATCTCTCGCGTGAGTTTAAAGAAGAGCTCTTAGAAAGCGGCATTATTCCTAAAGATCAACATGTGGCGTTTTCAACTATTGAGTATAATTACTTAGGCTATTTTAGAGAGATCTTCTTTGATGAGCGCTTTGGATGCTATTCTTTTTTCATGTCTGATGTAGTAGAGCTTAATTTAAATGCGCAGCAGCTGGCGATTTTTCGAGAGCTTAAGCAAACACCTAATAATAATTATTGCTTTATCTCAGAAAGTAAACTGGTTGAGCACATACTCTATCGTCATGAAAAGGAATCAGATGTTCCTTTTCCACCTATAGCAGATCATAGCCAAAAATTGTTAAGTGCTAACTTACAACAAACCTCATTTTATAAGCGTACTCCTGAGCGCCATTTTAAGGTAGATTTATAAGGGCAAAAAAAGCAGAAGGCGGAGCTTCTGCTTTTTTTTGATAGGGTTTAATAGGTTGGAAACAGCTGCGGATCAGTAGGCTTAATCCTTGATAAGAGCAGCTTACCTGCACGTGGATTTCCTAGCACGGTGATACTTGAGACATCTTTACCGTTAGTGGCTGAGCAAGAGAAGCCTGCTAGGCCGTTGAGATTAAACTCGAAAAAGAGAATACCTTTTTCTTGCTCTATAGGTCCTACTTTAGCTTTTTGAGCTCGTAAGGTTTTTTGCAGATTAACTAAGAGCGCATAAGGTTGGATTTGTCCTGAGCCAATTACTATATTGATGCTAGATTTGGCATTATGGTTAACAAAGTTAACATTGACCGAATGCGGCATATTATGAGGATGTCCTGACACTCGCCAGCTGTTTTCCAGATCTACCGTAAAGAAGTGAGATTGAAAGACTTCTGCTGAAGCATTAAACGGTATAAGCCATAAGCATATACCTACTAAGAGGGCACCTAAGGAGCGTATCAAGGAGAATTTGCTCATAATAAAATCCTTAGCGCAAAGCAGACCGCGCTGTAGTTAACGGAAAAGTTGGTATGCGATAGATTTCACCTATAAAAACATGCATTAACCTAGAACTAGTATAGGCCTTAATAATAGAGTGTGGTTAGCTTTATTTGTGCTCTTGTGTGTCAGCGCAAAGTTTTAGCCAGCAATATAGGCATCTTCTAAGATCATATCTTTGATTTGCCCCTCGACAATTATGACGTGGCCATAAAAGAGGTCACCATCATTATAATAAGCACTAAAGCTGCCATCTTCATTAATGCTCAGCTCACTCAAAGAAATAGCTTTAATGAAATCACTTTCCTGCAAGCCATCAGGATAAGCACTATCTTCATCATCCTCTTGCCATTCAATGGCATTATCTAAAAGATGCTTAGCAGCATGAGCACGCCAGAGAGCATCATTTAATGCTTGATCTTTGACTAAGCTTTGAGCTTGTGCAAGTAGCTGCGTCATATCATCACTATTTTCAATAAAGAGCATGCAGTTATCATCAAGCCAGCTAATTTCTCCTTCGTAAAGGTTAATATCTTTATTTAATATAAGCTTACCTAAAATAGGATCTTCTAAGCTAACTTCGCGTTGATACTCAGTTTTAATGTCTTCCAGAGCACTGACATCAGTGCCCTCGATTAAAGGTAAGACCTCTTTAAGGCAATAATTATGGGAGCACCACTCTTGATACTGTGTATCCTTATTTTTAGGATCGAGCTTAAAGGCACTGAGTCTTACGCGATAGATCCCTAAGCGCTCAAAGAGCTTAAAGGCAGCAGCATGATCATCTAATGGTACAGGCCAGCTCAGGCGCAAGGTACCTGTAAGCACAGTGCCATCATGCTTTTGGATAGCTAGTATAGAGGCCGACATATCTCCATAATCGCCAGCATGTCCCATTCCGCTAATATGTTGGACTAAGATATGAGCCTCAAAGCTTTCGTCTAAATATTTTTGGTAGAATTTTTCGAACATGAATCTATGATTCCTCAGCTAATTGTATCCTGCAAGATAAGCATCTTCAAAGACTAAGTCTTCACTTGGGCTTTCGACAATTATGAGATTACCATAAAAGAGCTCACCATAATAATATTAGTAGCGCGGAAACTCCTGTCTTTAGACAGGTGAGGAAGCGCACTCCTTTTTGATTACAGTGAGAAATGTTTTTCGCTTTTCGATAAGCTTAAGTTTTTTAGGGGTGATTTCTCCATAGTCGTCCATTGGGCCTAAATCGCCCATGCTTTGGACTAATATAGCAGCTTAAAAGCTATCCTTTTGGTAATGCTGGTAGAAGTGCTCAAACACAGTTTATTCCTTGTTTATTTAAGTTTAATGTCTTTTAGCCGTTCTTAATGATGTGTGTACTGCCAAAGGCGCAATAACTCTATATAATAGGGTAATGCGGTATAGCATTTGCAAGTACGAAAGATTGACTGGGTTTTAGTCAGTATAATTTAATTGATAACACATTGTGCTCTATCTTATCGGTATCTGGTAAGTAGTAGGGAGATTGGTGAAGCTTTATGGCTATTAAAGAAAAGGAAAATCCTGATGCCAAGTTAATGCTGGCGGCAGGCCCTAAATTAGTCTTGGCGCCTACTCAAGGCGTTCAGAAAAGAAAGCCTAGTCGCAATGTGCCTAAGTCTCAAATGAGCACGTGGCAAGCATTAGCTAGCGTGTTTTTGCCTGAAAATGAAGAGCCAGCTCCTGCTCCTAAAAAGAAAGCTGTTGCTCCTAAAGCCAAAAAGGCTGTAGGGCCTAAGCAGTATTCTAAAGAGCGCACTTATTTTGACAATGGCGCTATTCGCTCAGAAACTCCTTATGTTGATGGTATCAAACATGGTAAGGAGCGTTTATACTTCCCTGATGGCAAGTTAGAAGCTGAGGTCAATTGGGTTGATGGTTTTAAAGATGGTTTAGAAAAGCACTTTTTTGAAAGTGGTACTGTAAAGAGTGAAACCAATTTCCGTTTGGATAAAAGAGAGGGCTCAGATACCGAGTTCTTCCCTGAAAATCGTGCTATTCGCCATGAGTCTTACTATCAAAACGATATTATTGATGGTACAGAGCGTGAGTTCTACTCAAATGGTGTTATTAAGACGGTAACTCAATGGTCTCATGGTGTGCGTCATGGTATTTCATCATCCTTCACCTCGGAAGGACATATCGTAGCTGAAGTTCCTTATATCAATAATGCTATTGATGGTGTAGTACGTAATTATTTTGACAATCAACAGCTTAACCATGAAACACCTTTTAAAAATGGTGTTAAGCATGGAGTGGAGCGCTGTTACTTTCCATCAGGCAAGCTCCAACGTATAGCTAACTACCGAGATGGTGAACTAAATGGCACTCGTAAGATTTATTATCAAAGTGGCTATTTAGAAAGTGAAACCACTTATTCTGATGGCAAGAAAAATGGCTTTGATCGTGAGTATTACAATATTGATTGTGCCATTTGTCCTGATAGTGCAGCAGCAAAAGCTACTGCAGTGGCTCGTGCTAGCTCGGGAGCTACTTTAACGCGCACTTCGGAGATTACAGGACAAAAAGAAGTAGTCTTTTTAAGTGATGATGATAAGCGAGGGCTTTTAAAACATGAAGCCTATTTCTCTCATGGTGTAGCTGAGGGCGTAGAGCGTACTTATTATGAAAACGGTAATGTCGAGCAAGAGTGGACATTAAAAAATGGCTTTTGGGAAGGTATTGCTCGTCAATATTATGAAAGTGGTGAGCTTTATAACCAATCTGAGTATATTGATGGTCATAGAGAAGGTGAAGAAAAGTACTATCACCTTACAGGATCATTAAAGTTCACCATTGTTTATGATGAGCTTTCCCGTCCAATTGCTGGTCGTTGTGTTTGTGGGCGTGAGCTTACTAATGAGGAGTTGGATGCTTTCTATTCCCGTCATGAAGAGCCTAAGTGTGATCATAAAAACGGTGATTTGCGTTATGCTCGCTTTAATGAATTTGCCTCTTTAGACAATAGCAATAACAGTGAATTAGATAAAAGTGCAATCAAAGATGCTGTCTTTGGTCGTCAACATGAGGCTATTGCTCAAGGTAAAACTCGCTTAAATGGTACTGCTAGCAATCATGAGGCTCCTGCTTATTCTGGTGGTCTTACTCCAGAACAGGTAAGGGCGGTAATGAAGACTTTACCTCGTAAGCAAACAGCTGCTCCTGGTTTTGCTCCTGGTGCTCAAGTGGAGCCAGTCATTCCTTTTGTTATTCAAAAGCCGCTGCCACCTAGTGCACGTATTGCGCGAGATCGTCTCAAGATGGGACTTACTGAAGGCTCCGATGATCCTTATGAGCCTTAAGCGCTATTAAAAGAAAGCCTGTTTCATTACAGGCTTTTTTTTGGGGGGAAAAAAAAGCGGGCTTAAGCCCGCTTGTAGTGAAGGGCACAAAGCCCTTGCTCTCAGATTAGAATTTGGTCAGACAGCCTAAACTAAAAGTAAGCTAGGCTGCCTTTGAGAGATTAAATCTTCTCAGGAACCATCTCAATGTGACCACATGGGCACTCCTGAGCACAAACACCACAACCCTTGCAGTAGTCGTAGTTGAACTCATAGCGCTTGCCTGGGCCTAACTTGATAATGGCGTTATCTGGGCAGACACCGTAGCAGTTATCGCACTCCATGCAGTTACCGCAAGATAAGCAGCGACGAGCCTCGAATACTGCGTTCTCCTCAGTTAAACCGTGCTGAACTTCGTCGAAAGTAGAGGTACGACGAGCAAGCTCTAATTGAGCACGAACCTTCTTAGGAGCATCAGTGTAGTAGTAAGGGTGCATATCTTCAAAGCGAGCATCTGGATGCTTTTCAGCCTTGACATATGGACGGCCATTTAAGAAGCCGTTAACGCCGCGAGCAGCGTGCTTACCCATACCAATAGCAGCAGTTACAGTACGATCACCTGGAACCATGTCACCAGCAGCAAATAAGCCAGAGTAGGTGGTCTCGAAGGTGGTGGTATTAACAGTAACAGCGTCCTTTTGTAACTCTAAGCCTGGAACGTTCTTTAAGATAGAAAGATCAACGTTCTGACCAATAGCTAAAACTACGGAGTCAGCGGCGAGCTCTTCGTACTCACCAGATGGCTGAGGATAGCCACTCTCGTCGAGCTTCATCTTCTCAATCTTTAAGCCCTCAGAGGAAGCCTCGTTAATGGTGGATAACCACTTAACGTTAATACCCTCTTCGATAGCGCCATCCATTTCTTCTTCGTTAGCTGGCATCTTATCGCGGTTACGACGATAAACGATGATTGGCTCTGCACCTAAACGACGTAAGGAACGAGCTACGTCAACAGCGGTATTACCACCACCGTAAACAGCTACCTTACGACCGATTTGGATATCACCATCAGTAGAAACCTTCTCTAATACCTCTAAAGCACTTAAGATGCGAGTAGAGTCACCAGATGGAATATCTACATTAGTAGATAAGGAAGCGCCCATGCCCATAACGACGGCATCGTACTTGCCATTGGCCTTCTCAGCTAAAACGTCTTCAACCTTCTTCTCGTATTCAATGGTTACGCCCATATCGAGAATACGTTGAATTTCGGCGTCTAAGATCTCACGTGGTAAACGGTAGGTAGGAATACCATAGCGCATCATACCGCCAGCTTGCTTAGCCATTTCCATGATGTGGACAGTGTGGCCAAAGCGACGTAAGTGGTAGGCGGCAGATAAACCTGCAGGGCCAGAACCGATGATTAAAACGCGCTTACCTGTCTCACGAGATGGCTTCTTGAAAGCTAAGTTGTGAGCTAAGGCATAGTCACCTAAGAAGCGCTCAACGGAGTTAATACCAACGGTCTCATCAAGGAAGCCACGGTTGCACTTGCCTTCACAGGTGTGATAGCAAACACGACCCATACATGCTGGAAGAGGATTATCCTCAGTTAAAACACGCCATGCGTGCTCGTAATCACCCTCAGAGGCGAAATAGAGCCACTGTTGAATGTTCTCACCAGCAGGGCATTGCTTGTTACATGGTGGTAACTTGAATACATTAACTGGACGGAGAGTACGCCAAGAGCCAGTGTGGTTACTCAAAGAGGTTGCTGGATCAAGGGTAGTGGCGAATGGTTTCTTCATCATCTTTGCAAAACTCCTTATAGCAACTCTTTACGCTCATAGGCCTGAATGGCAGTAGGTACGGTCTCTGGAATAGCATCGCCAATGAGGTCGTATTGACGAATGTTCTCGTCACACATCATCTCAAGACGCTCTAAGACCTTAGGATCAGCCTTCTTGCCTGTTAAGTGAGCATAACGACGCTGTAACTTTAAGAAGTTAATGATTGGCTGCTTTTGCTTGATCTTGTGAACGGAAGTTACCTTGCCGTATTCAGCTTCAAATACAGGGTAGAAGCCAGTCTCAACAGCTAAGCGAGCAACAGTTACGGTGCTAGAGGATGCAGTGCCCCAGCCTAATGGGCATGGAACGAAGATCTGGATGTAACGAGCACCGTGATAGCTCATGGCCTTTTCAACCTTGTACTCAAGGTCGCGTAAGTCAGCAACAGTAGCAGTAGCTACGTATGGAATACCGTGGGCCATAGCAATTAAAGGTACGTTCTTACCCTTACCCCAGTCACAGCCTGGCTCAGAGCCTACTAATTGAGTAGTAGCAGTACGAGCAGATGGAGGGGTAGCAGAAGAACGCTGAACACCAGTGTTCATATAAGCCTGGTTGTCATAGCAGATATAAAGAACGTCATCATTACGCTCAAACATACCTGATAATGGACCAAAACCGATATCAGTGGTACCACCGTCACCGCCTTGAGCGATAACACGAACTTCCTTACCGCCAAACTTCTTAGCACGAACCTTGGCAGCAGCGGCTAAGCCTGAGCCTACAGCAGCAGCGTTACCGAATAAGGAGTGGATCCAAGGTAAACGCCAAGCTGACTCTGGATATGGAGTAGAGAATACTTCCAAGCAGCCAGTAGCATTACATACCATTAACTGACCATTAGTAGCACGCATAGCAGCGTCAATTGCGGTACGAGCACCTAAAGCTTCACCACAGCCTTGGCAAGCACGGTGGCCAGAGGTTAAGGCATTTGGACGATCCACAGCAGCCTGGGTGGCACGCATGGATGGATTTAAAAGACGGTTACCTACAGTGTTGGAACCAGTCTGGTAGAAGTTAATTTTATCTAGCATTGCGATCTCCCAAACTATGCTCGCTCGCTCTTAACGGAGTCGATAATAGCGCTATCGGAAATTGGACCTTCGGTAAAGGATACGCCCTCAACATCCTTAAGATAGTTGTTGAGAACCTTAGGATCAGCGTCAACCCAAGTTACTTCGTCCTTGAGCTCGTGAGCTAAAGCTAAGTCAGCAATGCGCTTTACAGTAGAGCCTAAAATAGCACGACCGCCTAAGCCAGCAATTACAGAGTGAACCTCAGTGCCAGTACCACGAACAGAGCGCTCAACCTCAGGGCCAATGATGCCACGAGCACCAAAGGAGAAAGCACGCTCAACTACTACTACGTTCTTGCAATCACCGATTGCCTCACGCATAGCATCGTATGGGAATGGACGGTATGCCTTTAAGGAGATAATGCCTACCTTGTAGCCTTCCTTAGTTAAACGATCGATCTCGTCCTTAGCAGTACCTACAGAAGAACCAGCCATTACGATCTTAACGTCAGCGCCTTCGCAGTTATAGCACTCAACTAAACCACCAGAGTCACGGCCAGTTAAAGCACGGTATTCCTTGGTTACACGCTCGATGACAGAGAGAGCCTTGTACATCTTACGTTGTTGTAATAAACGAACCTCGGTAAATGCCTCTGGACCAACCATAGCACCCATAGAGATTGGCTCCTTAGGATCTAAGTACTCAGTTGGCTGATACTCAGGTAAGAAGGAGTCGATTTGCTCTTGAGATGGAATATCTAAGCGCTCGAAAGCGTGAGTTAATACATAACCATCCATTAAGACCATTACAGGAAGACCAACTTCTTCTGCGATCTTGAAGGCCATAATGTGAGTATCAACTGCGTCTTGGTTGGACTCACAGAATAATTGGAGCCAGCCAGAGTCACGCTGGGATAAAGAGTCAGAGTGATCGTTCCAAATGTTAATTGGAGCACCGATAGCACGGGAGGCTACGGTCATAACAATTGGTAAGCCTAAACCAGATGCATTGTAAACACCTTCGGCCATGAATAATAAGCCTTGGGATGCTGTAGCGGTATAGGTACGAACACCACCAGCGCTAGCGCCGATGGAAATAGACATAGCAGAGAACTCAGACTCACAGTTAATGAATTCGCAGTCTGCTAACTTGCCTTCTTTAACTAACTTACCAACGTTCTCAACGATGTGGGTTTGTGGGGAAATAGGGTAAGCACAAACAGCACCTGGACGACAAAGTGCAACAGCCTCAGCGATACCAAGAGAACCTTCGATTTGCTTAAGCATTGGTGCCTCCGTTCTTAACGTTCATAATAAATTCGTAAGCTAAAGCTGCAGTTTCAGCGTTAGCATCGCCAATCTTACCTGGATAACGGGTTTGGAATGACTTTTGTACTGACTCTAACTTGAAGATGCCAGTTACTGCAGCTAAGGCAGCAATCATAGGAGCACCTGGTAAGTTCTTACCAAGCTTTTGCATGGCAAAATCGGTAGCAGGAACAGTAAAGACGTGACCTGCTGGAAGACGCTTAACGAGCTCTGGAACGATTTCCTCTGGAGTTTCGTTAGTGTTGATGATGGCATAACCTTGATCAGATAAACCACCAAATACGTCTAAAGCGGTTAATAAGGTACGATCCTGAACAACTACTGCATCTGGGCAGAGAATTGGTTCATGGGTTCTAATCTCTTTTTCGTCAATACGAGCATAGGCAACAACTGGAGCACCAGTTCTTTCTGAACCGAAGCTTGGGAATGCCTGTGCACAGTGGCCTTCTAAGAATGCAGCTAAAGATAGCATTTCAGCTGCAGTAACTACGCCTTGACCACCACGGCCATGTAATCTAATCTGAAGCAAAGTAGGCTCCTTTTAATGTTGCATCAAATCAAATTTCTTAGCCTTAGTTAAATACAGCAAAGCCATCTTTGATGCATGGGACTAAACTCATAGTCTTATTTAATGGCTTTTCTAACTAGAAGGTGTGACCATCCTAACGTTGAAGTATTTGCTAATACTAAGATCCAAAAGGCAGGGCTCACTTATTAAGTACGCTACACAAGACGGCAGGCACAAATAAGGCCGTGTCCTTTGCAAATTAATATAGACTAAAAATCTAGCTACTGTCAGTCCTTAGGTAGTCCCTCTTAATCATTACAATGTGAGCTTACTCACAAAATGCCCGCAAAACACCTCTCTAAGTGCTCTAAATCTCATAACTAATATTTTTATGCTCATATAAAATCTATGTCTGTAAAAGCTGATTTTTCAGCTCATAAGGGTAGTTAGTATACGCTAACTCAAAGGGGCGTTAGACTACTGAATTAGTTGTAGATCACAAATTGATACACTAGTACAAAATATTAAAGGCTATTATTAAAAACATTTTAATAAAACAAAAGATCGGATCTTAAGCCATAAATTACGTGCTAGCGCTATATATAAGCTAAAGATAACGTTACTTTGTGTTCTAGCTCACATTACATTATTACTTTTGCTAATGGATTTAAGAGGGGAAGTATCTGCATAAGCTTTCCCAAACAAGCTGATTAAATAGGGAAAACAGTTAGTAAATAAAAATTTCACCTTGAGTGCCTAAAAATGAAATCAAATGCCAAATTAAGATAATTTTGCAATAAGAGCACCTAAAGTCCTTTATTAAGGTCTTTTCACTATTGCGCAGGAGCTATAAGTGATAACTTGTTGCAAGATATATTGCCTCAATTATTTAATCTTGCTTTAATAAATGCTGTCAGAGGAACTTATTAAAGTGGGTATAATAATCTCTTAAGTTTCTCTTAAAGAAGAAGTTGATGTGTTAGTTGGGGGGATATTTTGAAAGATCTCAATCAGTTGCTAATGAGTCACGATATCCGTGAGAAGAATCTTGAGATGGTCTTGAGAACTCTCCATAAGGAGCAGGTATCTACTGCCACCAAGCTCAATAAGCTCACTGGTTTATCGGTAGTAACTGTTAATAAGCTGCTTAGTCAGTTAGTACAATCAGGACAGGTCAAAATTGGTGCCCATACCAAGAATCTTAAAGGCCGCCCTGCTACTACTTATCATTTTAATGCTGCCTATAAATTAGTATTGATCATCTCTTGTTATAAGCGAGGGGGACATGACTATGCAGGCTATTCTATTCACGACTTATTTGGTGAGTGTATCGAAAGACGTGAAGAGTTGTTGCAAACAGTGCATACTGACGAATTTAAAGTAGCTATTGAAAACTATATTGAACGTTATCCAAAGATCGCCATGATTGGTATCTCTATGCCTTCTGATACTATTGGTGGTCGTATGGCTTCGGCTTTGCGTCGTGATCCTCTTTCTAAGCGCTTAGCCCAGCACATGAAAAATCGCTTCCATTTGCCAGTATTTTTTGAAACTGACATTAATGCCGCTACTTTAGGTGCTTTCAAGCGCCTTTCTCAATATGAGTTCGTTTGCGGCTTAGCTTTAGTTCCTGGTCGCTCTCCTGTGTGCTCGTTTTGCTACAATGGCTCCTTAATTAGAGGTCGTGATGGCTTGGCTGGTGAAGTTAAACACTTCCCAATGTATAACAACATTGGTATTTTGCCTTTAGAGCCTGAGGCTGCTGATGACTTAGCAGTACGTACTTTGCAGGCAGTAACTTGTGTATTAAACCCAGCTTTAATAGTGGTCTTTACTGAAAGTTTAAAATCAGGGCCAGCACTAGCTGATAGACTTAAGCGTCGTTTAAGTAATGAAGCTGAAATCGTCCTTATGCCTAAGATTGAAGTTACTGATAAGATTCGTGAGGACATTGTCTCTGGTATGATTACCCTCTGTTTACAGCAGGTTAATAATCCTCATCAGCCTTAGAGCTACTTAATTTACCTCAAAAACTCTTAAGAGCACCTTAGTAATAAGG
>Reba_p2__coassemble_689_pt1 | contig 23632 bp, 16 predicted proteins | sample Reba_p2__metabat2_low_PE_017 | metagenome-assembled genome bin Reba_p2 | reverse complement strand
GCGCTTCCTCCCCTGTCTAAAGACAGGGGTTTCCGCGCTACTAATATTATGACTTGTGAAAACATAGAAAAATTATGCCTTAGGAAAAAGAGGATTTTACATGAGACGTAGTCCACATTATGCTCGTACGGGCTCACCATTCCATCGCTCTAAGCGTCGTCGTTTACAATTTAAGAACATGCGTCGCGTACAACACAAGCGCCGTTTGATTTTCTTCTTACAAGAAAATCGCGCTTAATACTAAAGGCCCTTTAAGGGCCTTTAGTATTTTTCGGACTCCTTGCTGTACAATAAAGCATAGTTTTTGCTTATAGTGATAAGCGCGCCAAATTAATTTAAGATAAGCCTAGCGCAAACCATATCACCACCTTAATCTTTGCCTCTTGCAGGAGTTCACTAAAATGTTCATTACCAAGCCTCAAGATATGATGAAGGAGTATCGCAAAGCTTCTGTTAATGCTGAGCTTGCGGTAGCCGATCCTTACACCATTACTAAAGCCCTCTACCAAGGAGTGTTTGAGCGTTTAGGTCAAGCTAAAGGCGCGATTGCTCGTGGTGACTTAGAGGAAAAAGCTAAAAAGCTAGCTTCTGCTAGTGCCATTATTCAACATTTAAAAGATACTTTAGATCCAACTCAAGCTCCAGAAATTGCCAAGAACTTAGCTTATATCTATGACTTTATGTTAGCTAAGCTTGCCGATGCAACTATTGAAGTTGATGCTCAGCCTATTGATGATGCCTTACGTGCTTTTCTCCCAATTAAAGAAGCTTGGGATAACATCCCTCAATCTGCCATTAAGGAAGCACAAAACAAGATGCGCACTAATAGCGATCACTTCCAGCACAATTACGATCCTGCCAATAAACTTATTGATGGTGCTGTTTAGCTATCCATAACCTCTGCCTAAAGGCAGAGGCTTACACAATATTTTATTAACTAGCCGCTGTGATCTTGCTTTTACCTTTGAACTTACGTTGTTGTCAAAGCTTTAGAGAGCCCTCTATACGTTTAGCTGTAAAGATAGAAACTTATTTGCAAACAAGAAAACATTTCTAAATTTGCATCAAGGATGCTTATTTCTTTTGCCGCTCATTAGGAGCTTGCAATGTTAGCTTGCTAAACGGGATCTAGGATCAGCTTCAAAAAACTGACGCTAGTTGAAAACGAACCACTTTTTTAACCCAACTTAGAAAGGAGGACAGCGCTTCCTCCCCTTCTGATTTAAAAAGGGGACTTGGTGCTGAATTTCTATGAATCAAGAACTATTAGCTTTAGCTAAAGCCATTGATGACAATGAAGATGCCATCGCAGATGCTTTAGAGGCAGAAGATCTCGAGCAAGCAGAGCTGTTAACACAAGAGAAAGTCACTCTCTTTAAAAAGCTCTATGAACTCTCCTTAACTATTGAAGATAGAAGCGTCTTAGATGAGTACTTAAATTCTCTTTATGACGTCACAAGTGAGCAGCGCGATCTTTTAGTAGCCGAGCATGAGCGTGTTAGAAAAGAGTTAGGTTCTTTTAAAAAAGGATCACGTGGCAATAAGACCTATCAACAGGTCAAACAATACTAATTATTGTGCTCAATTCTTGCATATTTTCCTATATTCGGCGAAATTCAAACAATTAAAGTACTAAAAAGGAACAGGTATGGCAGACTCATCAAATACCTCTAAGAGTTTAAAAGAAGAACCTAAGAGAAATGCTTGGGAGTTAGTAGATGAGAATAGCGCTCCAGAGGCTATTTCCGCTAATGTTAAGACCCGCTCAGAAGTAGAGGCAGAGTTTAGAAACGAATTGGGTTTTGACCCTAGCAACCTTGATGAGATGTCACTTCATGTCACTCAGATGGATGAGTCTGAGGTAACCAAACATGTAGCTCAATTAATCGAGTTACAACAAGACATGACTGATATGTTGATTGAAAGATTCCACAACAATATGGAAGCTTTCAAAAAGTACATGCCATCTATTTATGAGCAGTTCCATGATTTCAAGCCATCTGAGAGCTTAGAGTTTATCTGTACCTCTAATGGTATTCCTAACCTCTACTTCCCTGAGCGTGGTGAGTTTTTCTATAAAGTCTTTGATCCCGTGGAACTTTGTAATGCACAAGTAGACTTAGTTTTAGAAAAGAGTCCTTTTAGACAGCTAAACTATGGTCTTGACCATGAGCTCTTTGGCCAGATCCACCATCGCTATTTAAATGCCATGGTTAAGTTCAATGCCGAACATTTACCACCAGTACAAAATCCATTGATCTCTGGCTCTTGCCCTATTTGTATTATTGTAGGTTGCGGCTTAGGCTACCACATTGGCCACTTATACGAGCGTATTGATGTGGGTAACTTAGTCTTAATTGAGCCAAATTTAGACTTATTCTTTGCCTCCTTACATGCCTTTGACTGGGCAAACCTCTTAACCTATCTTCATGAGAATCAAAGAGGCATTTACTTAATGGTCGGTCAAAGCAAAGAAGAGGTCTTTGAGGATTTAAATAGCTACTATAACCGTCACGGTCGTATGTTAGCTTGTTATATGTGGTCTATGGTGCACTATCGCTCTCAGATCATCAATGAGATTGCTGATCGTATTATCGAAGACTACGAGCGCTCTTATGCTACCTTAGGTTTCTATGACGATCACCTCTTTGCGGTCTCTCATGGCATTAACCATTTCAAGAATAAGGTAGGCTTTGTCCGCCAAGATGTCGACATTCCTCAAGAATGGCTCGACAGACCACTAGTAGTAGTAGCTAATGGTCCATCCTTATCCCATGACTTACCTTTCTTAAGAAAGATTCAAGACAAGGTTATTATCTTAGCTTGTGGTACTGCTATTGAAACCTTATATAACGCAGGTATTAAGCCTACTTTCTACGGTGCTACCGAACGTTTACGAGTAGTAGCTGAGCACTTATCTTTAATCCCTGATCAAGAGTATGTCAGCGACTGTATCTTAGTTACTGGCGATGTCATTCACCCTGAGGTAGTTAAACATTTTAAGCATACTGCTATTTTTGGTAAGGCTGATGAGACTTTCTATTGGTTAGCTGCAGCCAAGTGCTATAAGGAGTGGCGTCATGTCAATGCTATTTCCTTAATGAACCCATTGGTAGGCAACTTAGGCGTTGCTGCTGCTACCCAATTTGGCTTTAAGAAGATCTACTTATTTGGTGTTGATAACGGTACTAAGCGCGATGATAGACAAACTCACCCAGATGAGAACTTATTCTATAAGAGAGATGTAGCTACCTCTAATGCTCAAGATATAATTAACTCCTTAGCTTATCGCTTAGAAGGTAACTTTGGTGGCGATGTTTACAGTAGCTATCTTTACAAACTATCTGCTCGTTACATGGAAGTTATTATCCGTTATGGCATTAATAGTAAAGAGCTCGAATACTTTAACTGCTCTGATGGCACTAAGCTCAAGGGTGCTACCCCTGTCCATAGCGAGGACTTAACAGAGTGGGAGAACTTACCTGATCTTGATATTGAACGCTTTAAGAAGTTCATGATCGAAGAGAAGACCTTTGTGCCTAATTTGACCAAAGAGCAAGAAGATAGCTTAGTTGACCCTGAGGGTGTAGCTTATCTCTTTAATATCATCATCAAGATGTTAACTAAAGAAGAACGTCCAAAGACCCGTCTTGACTATGTATTTATGCTCCAGACTGTCTGTGAGGTATTAAACAAGGTTACACAAACCCGTGATTACTACATATCTGACTTAATCGACGGCTCTTTACATGGTATGTTTGCCTTAGTAATGCGAACCTTATACTTAACCAAGGACTTAAATAAGGCTATTGAGCTGGCTGATGAGCAATTACAGACCATTGTCTACTTCATCCAAGATGCTATTAAGCTCTATCGTTTCTTGCCTGATTATTGCGCAGAGGATCACCAAGTACACTTAAACGGTGTTGTAGGTTATGACCATGGCTCTTTCAAGGCTCCAACCTTTGAAAAGCGCAAGCCATATGTTACTAAGGATGATACAGACAAATATCCAACTCGCAAGTTTGTCAAGCGCTATGAATAATAGTATTTGCTAAATACCCTCTCCAACTCTAATACGTTAAAAAAGGCCCAAGATTAATATCTTGGGCCTTTTTGCTTGCTAAAACCTAAATTCTTGAAAGGTGAAAAAATACCTTATTCTTGATCTTTATTGATCTTAAAGACACGACGGCGCATTACCTTTGGACCAGAGCTATCATTATTGCCTTGACCTTGATAAGAATCATGGCCTTGAGCATTAGACTGATAGCGGTTTTGGTAACCATTGTTTTGATAGCGGTTTTGATAGCCTGAGCCTCCGCTTTGATAACCACCTTGCTGATAGCTGCGTTTTTGATAGCCACCTTGCTGGTAACCACCTTGCTGGTAACCACCTTGTTGATAACCACCTTGTTGATAGTTATTGCCGCCTTGAGCATAACCACCACCTTGCTGATAGCTTCGCTTTTGATAGTTACCTTGTTGATAACCGCCTGAACGACCTTGATAGCCCTCAGAGCGATTAAAGTTTTGACGAGGACCACCTTGCTGGTTAAAACGAGGATTCCCCCCTAGACGTGGGCCGCCCTTGTTAGGCATTGGGCGCTTACCACCTTTACGGACCTTCTTGGCCTTGGCAGTAGCTGCTTCAATCTCTTTGCGAATGCGCTCGATTTCTTCTTTAGCGTTATCTCTGTGCTCTTGTTCAATCTCACCTGCAGGATTGCCATCTAAGTCTACACGAGGAACACCATCAGCAATCTTTTGCAAATAAGGTAAGGAGTGACAGTAGTTATGTAAGATCTTATAACGCTGCTTATCAAAGTACTTATATTGAGCTTCCATACCCTCAAGACGATCTAAGATGTCCTGAGCAATACCAACTTTTAAAGGCAAACGCTGTTCGCGATCAATGAAAATAGCTTTAGGGAAAGCTAAAGCTAAGAAGCTTAAGAACTTATCACGCTCTTCCTTCTCGCGAGCACGACGTGCTTCAGCGGCTTTACGCTCTGCTAAGACACGAGCGCGACGCTCAGAGCGCTCAGCTGGTGATAAGGTAGCGCGCTCACGGGATTTACGTGGCTTTTTAGAACTGTCTGAATTATCTGCTTCATCTGCAGCTTCTTGAGGATTTAATGAGCTCTCAACAATAGTTGCTGATTTATTACCAAAATCATTAGCTACCTCTTGATTCTCAAAGCTCACGCGATTGCCAATATCATCAGCAACATCCTGCTCTTCACTAAAAGCACGATTGCCAATATCATCAGCATCTTCTGCAGCTGGAATATTATTATTATTATTATTATTATTATTGGTTGCTGTGGCAGTCTTTTGGAGGGCAGCTAAGGTAGCATGTAAAGTGGCTTCATCGATGGTGCCAGAATCTTTAGCCTGTTGAGCTAACTTTAATAACAGCTCTAGATTAGTATTATTCTCAACTGGTTTTGTGCTTTGAGCAACTTCGTCTTGAGATTTAGCCTTGGCAGCTTTCTCTGCCGCCTCTGCAGCTTTGTCAGCTTCAATTTGGGCTTTGGTACGACGAGTGCGCTTTGGTTTTACTGGAGTCTCTTCTTCCTTGAGAGTATCAGTAGCCACCATATCAGATGCTGCCTTAGCGGCTTCTTCGGCAGCTCTATCAGCCTCAATTTGTGCCTTAGTGCGACGGGTACGCTTTGGCTTAACTTCAATACCAGCTGCTAAAGCGGCAGCCTTAGCAGCTTCTTCGGCTGCTCTATCGGCTTCAATTTGTGCCTTAGTGCGACGAGTACGCTTTGGCTTAGCTTCAACTGTGCTATCAGCGCTCTCCACACTTGAGGTTTTAGCACGTGTAACTTTACGCTTTGGCTTTTCGTTAGCTACCGACTCTTCCATATTAGGAACATCATTTTCCATAATAGAACTCCACCAAACATATGCTTGCCTGTTAAGCAAGATCTACTTTATGACCACCAAACTCAACAATTGAGATTTGTTTAACCTCAATCACCATAAGCAGGTGTGTAAACAGGACAGTTAATAAGTTAACTTGCCTCATACGCTTCATAAATGCAATAGATGGGCCGAATTTAACCCACCACGACCACAAACACCCCTCAAAAGCTAGGCACAGAGATTGAGGGCTTTCTTTGTACAACACATAAAATCCAAGGATTTAAACAAAGTTTGTTGCAATAGCTATCTGATTGTAGCTAAAAAAAATTATAATAGCAAAATGTTGATCACTATTACTGATATTACCTTAGAGCCATGCGACTTTACTGCCTTAAATGACACCTAGCAGCAAATCCTCACTTTACTGTACATTTTCGTAAAATTGTACAATAAAATCATAGCCAGCTAAGAAGCTTTTGCAAGCATTACTCTGGCTAAAAATCGACTTTAAATGCTAATGATACTCTTTGTGATAAACAAAAAAGCTGATCTTCTACGCAAAAGTAAAATGCCAGATGATCAGCTTTTAACAGATAAAAATTTAGTTTTTTGAGAGCTACGCCCTACTTTTGACCTTTATTAGCGGCCTTAGGACGCTTTTTCAAGACCAAACCTGCACCAGTACGCTTAGCCTCAGAAATAGCACGATTTTGAGCACGCTCAGCCTTTTGTGCAGCACGCTCATAACGACGCTTAGTCTCAGCCTCACGCTTTTGCGCTCTAATCTTAGACTGAGTAATACGCTTTTGAGCTGGCTTCTCATTGGCATATGGGTTCTCACCTTCCTTAAACTCGAGCAATACTGGAGTACCCATAATCTTTAAGGACTTGCGGTAGCAATTGATTAAATAGCGCTTATAGCTATCAGGCATCTTAGATACCTTGTTACCGTGAATAATGATACGTGGTGGATTATAACCGCCAGCGTGAGCATACTTAAGCTTAATACGACGACCACCAGAAACAGGAGGCTCGTGCTCTTGTACTGCAGCAGATAAGATGCGGTTTAACATAGAAGAGCTGTTACGACGGGTAGCAGACTCATAAGCCTCATTAATAGACTCAAATAAGTTACCTACACCAGTACCATGTAAAGCAGAGATAAAGTGTACTCGAGCAAAATCAACAAAGCCTAAGCGTAAATCAAGCTCACGCTTAATTTCATCCTTATACTCTTGGGTTAAACCATCCCACTTATTCACTGCCACTACTAAAGAGCGACCAGAGTCAATAATGAAGCTTAATAAAGATAAGTCTTGATCTGTAATATGCTCACGAGCATCAATTACTAAAATGGCAACATTACAGTCTTCAATGGCCTTTAAGGTCTTAACGATTGAGAACTTCTCAATAGCTTCATTAACCTTGCGACGCTTACGAACACCAGCAGTATCGATAACAATGTACTTTTGATCTTCGCGCTCTAAAGGAATATAGATAGAGTCACGGGTAGTACCAGGCATATCAGCAACTACCACACGCTCCTCACCTAACATACGATTAGTTAAGGTGGACTTACCTACATTTGGCTTACCTACTAAGGCAAATTTAATTGGTAAATCAGCAAAAGGAGTTTGAGTACTCTGCTGAGCTTTTTGCTTTGCTTCTTCAGACTCATCACCCTTGATACGAGCTCTTTGAGCCTCACGGAAAGCGTGCCAGTCAAAGCCACCACCTGTACGATCTACAGGCACATTATCTAAGAAGTCAAAGCCTGACTCCCAGACATTCTCTTCATCTTCCTCGCCTTCTTCGATATCGCTATCTAATGGGCCTTCTTCACGTAATACAGGAGCGATCACCTCCTCTAAGAGGATATTAACACCACGACCATGTACTACTGCAGTTTGATAAATCTCACCTAAGCCTAAGGCATAGAAGTCAGTGCCTGCCACATCAGGATCTAGACCATCAATCTTATTGGCCACAATAGCACAAGGCTTTCCTGACTTACGAATATAGTCGGCAACAGAATAATCGCCTGGCATGATACCAGCACGGGCATCAACCATAAATAAGACTAAATCGCACTCATCAATAGCTAATAAAGCTTGAGAGGTCATACGATTAGTTAAATCAGATGGCTGCTCAGCATCCTCGGCAATACCACCAGTATCAATCACGATGTACTCGCGGCCATCAAATAACGCACGGCCATACTTACGATCACGGGTAAGACCTGGAAAGTCAGCCACTAAGGCATCACGAGTCTTGGTCAAACGATTAAACAAGGTAGACTTGCCCACATTAGGACAGCCTACTAAGGCTACAACCTTCATTAAACTTTTTCCTTGATTAGTCTTAACAGACCAATCGCTATTTAAGGGCCTTGACTGCAAACAACCGCGCAACCTGCGCTATTGGAGCAGTTTCTAATCTTACAAGAACTAAAATAAAAATAAGGGCAGGAAACAAAAGAACACTCACTTGCCTTATAAGTTAAGGCAAGGAGCACTTAGTCTTAAAAATTAGAGGGCCGAACTAAGATATAGTTTTGCTTGAGTAGCAAAACAGCATTATATGCCAAAGTGAGCAGATTTCTTTGGCTCAGAGCTTTGAGTATCGGTGCTTTCTGTATTCTGCTTCTCTACCTCTGCATCTTGAGTTGGAGTTTCAGATTGATAGTCATCGACCTCAGAGCGAATACCTGGGGCAATACCAAAGCCGCTTAAGCGCTCACGGCGCTCTTGCTCATAGGCTTTCATACGAGCTTCGTACTCAGCACGTGCTTTAGCAGCCTGCTCAGCAGCACGTCTTTGTGCAGCAATTTGAGCTTCTTGTTGAGCAACTGCACGCTTGATAGCACTACGGCGTGCTTCTAACTGATCTTGAGTCATGCTTTGAGGAGCATAAATACCGCCGTCATAAACACCAGGATGGTTCAAAGTAAGACCTTGAGCGGCATGAAGCGCAATTAAAGCTACTATATTTTCTACACTCTTAGCATCGTTAGTCTTAGCTGCATCGCTATATTGATAGCAAGCTAAAGTGCCGTCCTTTGCTAGGACAAACAATCTGCCATCTTTAACTTGTGAGGCACCATAAATACCAGAGCTATCAACTTGCTCCATGTAGTCAATAGAGCCATCTGACATATCCATAAAGTAGATATAGCCTTCATAGTCACCAACTACAGCATAGTTGCCATAAACTACTGGGGCAGTTACCTGACGATAGCTCAAAGAACTATTGACCCAACGCTGAGAACTATCTTCAGCATTGAGACAATAAACCGTGCCATCATCAGAAGTTAAGACCAATGACTGATTATCATAGGCCATATCTCTACTGGTTTGATAGCCCAGATGAGCTGCATAATTGAAAGTACCCAAATCATACTGTACTAAACCACCAGAGAAAGAAGCAGAGTATAAAGTACGACCGAGAACTAAAGGACGAGAGGCTACATCAGCAACACGCTCAAGAGCGTTAGTACCGACAGCATTACCCACAGTAATTTGATTTACTGTAGCACCATTGCTTTGCAAAATCACATTGACCTTGCCAGAGGAGGTGCCCACTAATAAATATTCATCACCAATTACAGTAGGCTCTGGCTGAGCACGTAAACGTAATGGCTGCGGCGCATCGCCTGTTACCCATAGTTGCTGACCACTAGCACTGTCAAAAGCAGTGAAATTACCACGACTATCGAGCACAAAGAGCTTATCGCCACTTAAGCTGAAGCTTGGCTTAGCTACTACCTCAGCACCAATATAATGCTTCCATAACAAGGAGCCATCGGCACTACTTAATAAGTAGATATAACCATTTTCTGAACCCACAGCTAAAGAACTGCCATGGATAGCCACACCACCTGATAAGCGAGCTGAGCGCTTGTCATCATTCTCGCTTTCATCAGAGAGGTCAATGCCCCAGATCTTGTCACCTGATGCCTGATTGTATGCATAAACATCACCATTACGGGCAGCAGTATAAACATTGTTATTGTCAAAAGCAGGGCTTAATTCAGAGTAAAACTTATCGGTACCACCTGTGGAGTTGGACCATAACTCATTGAGCACAAAGAGGTTATTAACCTCAGGGGCTTCAACTGGCTCAAAGCGCTTATCGGAGCTCGAACAGCCAACTAAAGCTAGTAGAGCCAAAGGTAAGGCTAGAGCTAATTTAGACTTTAGCATGATAAAAACTTCCCAAAAAATGGCACTGATTGTTTTGTTACTTACTTATTTAGCTTCTTGGGCTAATTGCTCTGCTTGCTCAGCCATGATCTTATAAGCTGGGGTATCGCCATGTTCAATGACATTATCAAACTTAAGCTGAAGTACAGAGTTAATTTGTAATTTGGCATCCTTGAGGGCATTGATAGCATCTAAATAGGCATCATGAGCACCCTTTCTATCACCCTTAGCATTAAGAATATCACCACGAGCTTCAGCGATCTCTGCTTTATAGGAATCAGCCTTTAAATTATTTAAAGTACTCAAAGCATCATCATATTCGCCTAACTGGGCGAATAAACGAGCAGTGATAATAGTACATTGTGGAGCTAATAAATCGCCACCATTGGCACTGGCAAAAGCTACTAACTTTTGAGCCTCTTCGTACTTGCCTGCACGAATTTGTACATTAGCCATATCTAAAGCTAATAAGGAGCCATAAACATCGCTATTGTTATCAACAAACTTTTGGGCATCGCCTAAAGCAGCTACACCACGAGAGGCCAGCTGAGTTTGCAATTGATAGACTTCATAAGCAGTCTTTTGGCTCTCAGAGAGCTGATAAGCTTGATACTGACGAAAACCTACTAAGCCCGCTAAAGCGATAGCAATACCTAAGGCAATTGGCTTCCAATGCTCATGCCACCATTTGCGCACCGCCTCTTCTCTTTCGTGCTCATCAGTTAAGATATCCATCGTGATCCCTATTCTCTTTAAAAAACAATAACTAGAGCGCAATCTTACACGCTAAGCAATTGATAATAGCGAAAATTGCGCCCTGATGCTACTAAGCATTAATAATCTGGGAGATAAATGCCACCAAATCATTACCAGCACGGCTAATTTCTTGCTGCTCACCAGTAGCTAAATTCTTAACCATTACAGTATTGTTCTCTAACTCTTGCTCTCCTAAGATTAAAGCTACCTTAGCTTGAACCTTATCAGCATGCTTTAATAAGCGCTTGAAATTGCCGCCACCACAATGATTTAACACACCACACTCTGGGAAAGCAGCACGCATTTGAGCAGCTAAAGCTAACTGATGACGCTCAATATCATCACCCATTCCACAGACAAAAATATCTACAGGGCTAGAAGGGGCAACCTTCTCTAAGGTGGTTAATAACAAAATTAAGCGCTCTAAACCTAAGCCAAAGCCTACTGCAGGAGTTGGCTTGCCACCTAATTGCTCAACCAAGCCATCATAACGACCGCCACCACAGACAGTACCTTGAGCACCTAAGGCAGTAGTAGTCCACTCAAATACAGTTAAATTATAGTAATCAAGACCACGTACTAAACGAGGGTTGATAGTAAACTTAATGCCTAAAGAGGTTAGTAAGTGCTGTAAGTTCTCAAAGTGAGCACGGCTTTGTTCACCTAAGAAGTCATATAAAGCAGGAGCGTCCTTTAAGATCTCCTTAACCTTCTCATCCTTACTATCTAAAACACGTAAAGGATTAGTATGGGTACGACGCTTGGAGTCTTCATCTAAGTCCTCAAAATGAGCTTCTAAGAACTTAACTAAGTTCTCCTTATAAACCTTACGCTCTTCGCTATTGCCTAAAGTATTAAGCTCGAGACATAAGTGGTCAGCAATGCCTAACTTGCACCATAAATCATGAGTTAAGGCAATGATCTCAGCATCAATATCTGGACCATTTAAACCAAAAACTTCTACACCTAACTGGTGGAATTGACGGTAACGACCCTTTTGTGGACGCTCGTGGCGGAACATTGGGCCCATATACCAAACGCGCTGCTCTTGGTTATAAATTAAAGAATGCTCAAGACTGGCACGTACGCAGCCAGCAGTACCCTCTGGGCGTAAAGAGAGGCTATCTCCAGAGCGATCTTCAAAGGTGTACATTTCCTTTTCAACCACATCGGTAACCTCACCAATAGCGCGACAGAAAAGATTGGTCTGCTCGACAATTGGCATGCGCATTTCGCTGTAGCCATAAGAAGCTACTGTTTGACGTAATACTTTCTCTACTTTTTGCCAAACTGAGGTGTCCTCAGGTAGCAAATCGTTCATACCGCGAATAGCCTTAATAGACTGAGCCATGAGTCTTCAAATCCTTTCAACACAATTATTAATTAGCCCATCAAATGAGCTGCTAAACCTAACAATTTTAACGCGAAAAAGCCCAGAAATGGACAAAAGCACACAAAAAAAGCCTAAGAGACTTAGGCTTTCTTTGGCAGGTACAACCCTTACTATTGAGCAGCAGCTAAAGCTCGCACTCTACTTTCCAAACGATCTAAGATCTCATCATTGCTAATGCGTCCCATCATTTGGCCATGCTCATAAATTAAACTATTGCCGTTTTTACCACCGCATACAGCTACATCAGCACGTAAAGCCTCACCAGGGCCATTAACGACACAGCCCATAACTGCGACCTTAATAGGCTTTCTAATATCACTTAAACGACTTTCTAAAGCCTTGACTGTGCCAACAACATCTAAACCATGGCGTGAACAAGTTGGGCAAGCTACGACATCAATACCGCGAGTACGCAAGTGCATGCTCTTTAAAATAGCCCAACCTACTTTAACCTCTTCGAGAGGATCAGCAGCTAAAGAAACACGTAAAGTATCACCAATACCCTTAGCTAATAGCATACCAATACCAATAGATGAGAGTACGGTGCCTGAGGTTAAACCACCTGCCTCAGTAATGCCTAAATGTAATGGGGCATCAGTTTTACGGGCTAATTGCTCATAAGAGGCCACACATAAATTAAGCTCAGAGGCCTTAACAGAGAAAGCATAGTCTACAAAGTTATGGCTTTCTAAGATTTCAGCAGAGCGTAATGCTGCTTCGACCATAGCATCAGGATTAGGGGCACCATACTTTTCTAATAAGTCTTTATCTAATGATCCTGCATTGACACCTACTCGAATAGGTAAACCATAGTCCTTAGCTGCTTGACAGACTGCTTCTACCTTGTGACGAGCTCCAATATTACCTGGATTGATACGTAAAGCAGCCGCACCATTTTTGGCACACTCAATAGCAATGCGATAGTCAAAGTGAATATCAGCAACAATAGGCACAGCAACTAAAGAAACAATCTCTTTAAAAGCTTGTGCAGCCTCTAAAGAAGGCACAGAAACACGCACAATATCAGCACCAACATCAGCTAATCCCTTAATTTGCGCTACTGTAGCCTCAACATTTAAGGTATCGGTACAAGTCATACTCTGTACGGAAATAGGAGCATCACCGCCTACCAATACTGAACCTACTTTAATTTGACGTGACTTTCTACGCTCAATTTTAGGAGCCTGCCATTCCATGACCTATCCTCGTTTCTATTACCTATAAGCAAAAAAGGCCTAGCTAAGGAGCTAGGCCTCTTTAAAAGAGATTATATCTAATTAATTAGGCTCTTAATAAGCTTTTAGTAATAAGTTATCAATTAACGCATTGGCAACTCTAAAGATACTTGCTTACCCTTAGGAATTACCACTGTACCACCTTTATACAAAATGGTAACTGCCTTACTATCAGACAATTGTACCTTTAAAGGAGGAATGCCAGTGATCTTTAAAGTCTTACCACTTTCATAAACACCCGAGGATAACACCTTATTTTGACCATCAATAACCTTTAAGGCTACTTTTTGGTTCACCACAATCTCAGCACTATTTAAGCTGGCAATGCCCTCACGATTAATAATCTTAACCTTAGCAGACACGTCCTTAAGATTAGCGCTCAGCTCTGGCTCTAACTCTGTCTTCTGAGGCTCTAAAGCTGGAGCTTTCTTACTTTCAACAGCTACGTTATCCTCTTGAGCCTTGCTCTTAGATGCTACAGCTTCTTTATTAGCTGTTACCTGCTGAGCTGCAACTTGAGCATTAGCTCCCAAGGTTGTCTCATTAGTAATAATGCTCTCATGAGCTCTAGGGCTTTCAACTACAGCAGGAGCTTTATTTGCAGCATTTAAGTCTATAGGAGCAGCGCTCTCACTATTGGTACTACTTAAGATAACCTCTTGTGGCAGATCTAAAGAGTTAGGCTGCTTTAAGTGCTCGTCTAAAGCATTATTTTCTTTAGCAGCTTGTTGCGCTAAAGCTTGTTCTTGAGCTGTAGCACGGGCAGTATTAGGATCGACTACCTTAACCTCTACTGTCTTAGTATTGTTAGGATCTTCAATTACTACCTGCTCTTGAGGTTCTTCTTTAATTACAATCTTGTCAGTCACTAAAGGCTGTGACACTTCAACAGCTACCTGGCTATTAGTGTTAGCAATATTGCCTGATACTTGCTCGTCCTTTTCTTTAGCGCTAAAGACAAAATAGCCTGCAGTGGCAATAAGAATCATTAAGACTATGAGCAACCAGTTACGATTCATCTGGCGATCAGTCTTTTCTTCCTCTTGCTGAATAATGGTAATGTCTTCGCTAATGCTGTTGATATAAAGATCGATTACATAAAAAGGATTAACCTTCATAGCAATAGCATAGCGTCTAATCACCGACCTGCCATAAGGAATATAGGCTCTATTTAACAGCAGATCGTCCTCAACTTCATGAATAGTACGCACTGTAGCCTTTAGTAACGGAGCTACTTGCTGCACCGACATATTAGCCTTGAGACGATAATAGCGTAAATACAAGCCTGCTGAAGTGATCTCATCAGGATTGAGTGCTAAGAGCTCACTATCAGATATCCTTGAATTATGCTTAGTGCTTAAAGGAGCATTATTTAAATACTCGCCGCCGACATCATCAACATCATTAGCACTTTCAAGTGCTGATAATACTTCATTATCGACAGCAGTAGCAGATTCAATGGCTGCGTTGCTTACTACCACAGATTCGGTTACGTCCCCTTCTTGAGGGGTTGGGCGTGAATCAGACATTTTTAAATAAAACCCACCTGAAAAATATGAGTTAGCTAATTACTTGGCTCTTAATGTGCTCAGCTGCTAATTTACGATCTCGTACCTGACCTGCTAATTGACCACATGCAGCGGCAATATCATCACCTCTAGTAGTACGGGTCACTACAGTAAAGCCATATTGCTCAACTAATACCTTGTAGAAGCGATCAACGCGGCTATTACTTGGGCGCTGATAATCAGACTCCTCATGAGGATTAAAAGGAATCAAATTGATCTTGCAAGGTAAATCCTTTAATAAATGAGCCAGCTCATGGGCTTGATCAGTGCTGTCATTAACATGGTCTAAAAGCACATATTCAATGGTGACACGACCACAATTGGCATTGGAATTATCTACATAGTTACGTACAGCTTTAAGCAATGACTCTAGTGGGAACTTTTGATTAATAGGTACTAAGACATCACGCAATTGATCATTAGGCGCATGTAGTGATAAAGCCAAAGCAACATCAACTTTACCTGCAATCTTATTTAAAGCTGGGACTACCCCTGAGGTAGAAATAGTCACACGACGCTTGGAAAGAGCAAAGGCATTGTCTGATAGTAATAGCTTAACTACTGATAAAACATTAGGCACATTGAGTAAAGGCTCGCCCATACCCATCATAACCACATTAGAAATTGGCTTTTGCTCTTGATTTTCACTAAATCCTACACGTGAGGCCGCACGCCACACCTGACCAATGATCTCATGAACCTTTAAATTACGGTTAAAGCCTGATTTGCCTGTACGACAAAAAGAGCATTTAACAGGGCAGCCTACCTGAGTAGAAATACATAAGGTATTACGGTCTTTTTCAGGAATGAGTACAGTCTCAACCAATTGACCATCACCTACGTCTAAAGCCCACTTAATAGTGCCATCACTAGAACGTTGCTCAGTTACAATTTCAGGAGCTTTGATATAAGCAATTTGCTTTAAGAGCGCACGGGTGTCTTTTTTGATGTTAGACATCTCATCAAAGTCAACTACGCCCCATTGATAAATCCACTTTAAAATCTGAGTAGCGCGAAAAGGTTTCTCGCCGTGAGATACCAAAAACTCTTTTAAGGCATCAGGATCTAAATCCATTAAGTTGACAAGATTATCTGACATAACAAAAAAGCTCTCGTAAAGTAATATAGAAAAACTAAATTATACCCAAAATTAATCAAAAGACTAAAAAAGGCCTTGCTCTAGAGCAAGACCTTCTTTTTAGTTAACTATGCTTAAAGTACTAACTTTAGCTTACTTGCCAGCAACATCAAAGCTCTTTAAAGACCAGATGTTGTGAACATAATCCTCAATAGAGCGATCAGAGGAGAACTTGCCCATGGAAGCGGAGTTGATAATAGCAGCACGTGCCCAACGCTCCTTATCCTTGTAAAGTTCCTCAACACGCTTATGAGCGGCACAGTAAGAGGCAAAGTCGGCTAATACTAAGAAAGGATCACCATTGTCTAATAAAGAGCGCTTAATGGAAGATAAAGCGCCTGGCTGACCAGGGGTAAAGTAATCAGTATCGAGCCAATCTAAGATAGCCTTGAGATCCTCGTTGGAATTGTAGTAATCCCAAGAATTGTAACCATGAGCCTTGAGGTCTTGAACTTCTTGTACGGATAAACCGAAGATGAAGTTATTCTCCTCACCAGCCTCAGCTACGATCTCAATATTAGCACCGTCCATAGTACCTAAGGTTAAAGCACCATTCATGGCAAACTTCATGTTAGAAGTACCTGATGCCTCATAACCTGCAGTAGAGATCTGCTCAGAAACGTCAGCTGCTGGAATGATCTTCTCGGCTAAGCTTACGCGGTAGTTAGGAATAAAGACTACCTTAAGCTGATTACGGATGCGGTGATCATTATTGATGCGATCGCCAATCTTGTTGATAGCATAAATAATGTCCTTAGCTAAGGTGTAAGCAGGAGCAGCCTTGGCGCCAAAGATAAATACTTGAGGCACGATGGTCTTAGTAGGATCGCTTAATAACTCACGATACAAGTGGAGGATGTAAAGTAAGTTTAAGTGCTGACGCTTGTACTCGTGCAGACGCTTTACCTGAACGTCAAAGATAGCGTTTGGATCAACGTCAACATTGCATAACTTCTTGATCTCAGCAGCTAAAGCAACCTTGTTCTGGTGCTTAACATCCATAAAGCGCTTTTGGAATTCAGGCTTGTCAGCAAATGGACGCATCTTAGCACAAGTGTCTAAGTGTAAAGGCCAATCCTTACCAGAAACCTCATTGTAGAGCTCTGCTAAGCCTGGGTTGCAAGCTAATAACCAACGACGTGGGGTCACACCATTAGTAACATTGCAGAAACGGTCAGGCCAAATCTGAGCAAACTCAGGGAAGAGCTGCTCACGAACTAACTTAGAGTGAATCTCAGCTACACCGTTAACGCGACGGGAGGCGATAACAGATAAGTGAGCCATACGAACCATACGGCAAGGGCCTTCTTCAATAATAGAAAGCTTAGCGCGCATCTCGTTATTGTTAGGCCACTTAAGAGCAACCTCACCATCTAAGAAGCGAGCATTGATCTCGTAAATGATCTCTAAGTGACGTGGTAATAAGCGCTCAAAGAGGTATACAGGCCACTTCTCTAAAGCCTCAGGCAATAAGGTGTGGTTGGTGTAAGCAAAGACCTCAGTTACGATCTTCCAAGCGCTATCCCAAGATAAACCCTCTTCGTCTAATAACAGACGCATTAACTCAGGTACAGCAATAGCTGGGTGAGTATCGTTGAGCTGAATAGCAATCTTAGAAGCAAAAGCAGAGTAATCGTGGTGGTGAGCACGATTGTAGCGACGTAAAATATCACGTAAAGAAGCGGCACAGAAGAAGTACTGCTGGGTTAAACGTAACATCTTACCTGCTTCGGTAGAGTCGTTAGGGTATAAAACCTTGGAGATGGTCTCTGCAGCAGCCTTTTCTTCCTGGGCATCAACATAACCACCAGCATTAAATACGTCCCAGTTGAACTGCTCAGTAGCACGAGACTCCCAAAGACGTAATACAGTGACAGAAGCGCCACGGAAGCCTACTACTGGAATATCCCAAGGTACACCCTTGATGATGTGAGCAGGGTGCCATACCTTGTGAATAGTACCATCAGGAGCAACCTGATCTTCAACGTAACCACCTACAGGAATGTCTTGGGTAGACTCAGGACGGCAAACCTCCCATGGGCAGCCATACTCTCTCCAAGAGTCAGGACGCTCTACCTGACGACCACCACGGATTTCTTGACGGAATAAGCCGTTTTCGTAGTGTAAGCCGTAACCAATAGATGGATACTTTAAGGTAGCTAAAGAGTCAATATAGCAAGCAGCTAAACGACCTAAACCACCATTACCTAAAGCCATATCAGGCTCTTCATCACATAACTCGTTGATGTCGATACCTAAAGAGGCTAATGCTTCCTTACAGGTGTTATAAACCTCTAAGTTACATAAATTGTTAACGGTTAAACGGCCCATTAAGAACTCAGCTGATAAGTAGTTAACAGCACGAGTGTCATTGGTTGCATGAGTAGCTTGAGTCTGGGTTAAACGCTCGAATACTAACTCGTTAACAGCATAAACCACAGCTTGCCACCAAGCTAAAGGAGAAGCTTTCTTTTCAGAAGTACCAATTGTTCTTCTTAAGTGGTTGACGATAGATTGCTTGAACTGCTCAACAGTTGGCTTGAATAAGTCACAATCATTATTATTATTGCAAGTGCAATCTTCAACTACAGCTACTTCATTTTGTAAAGCTGGAGCTGCTTCTTTCTTAGCAGCACTGGCATGAGCTACTTTCTTCTTGGCCATGTAATCCTCCAAAAGATTATTAAGAGCCGGATCACTGTTTTTTGAGAAAATTTAAAATTGCTTAGCAGACAACCCAAGAACCAAGCTCTAATGTATCTTTAAGGTAACTGTTTGTTTGAGTTATCTTGATCAAAATTAGCGAAACTATCCTCGCCTACTTTTTCAGCTGGGCACTAAAAAGTCTTTTTTAGGCGCCAAAAATCCTGTTACCTAGCAATAAATAATTTTAAGATACATAAACAAACTTTATGTATATTGTTATTATAATATATACAAGAGTCAAGTTTGCTCTGGCGATTGTACCACAAGAACATGTTAAAGTTTGCGCACTAAGTGCAATTTTATCGAATGTTAGATTTTAAGCACTATTATCCATAGATACATAAATAACAGTACTGTTAACAAGATTAATTCGGTTACCTTAAGCTAACTATATAGTAGCAATCTAGCTTTTATGAACTATAGCTCAACTCAATGAATCCTACTTATTGTTTTGGGATAACCAATCACCTAATATAAGATTCTAGGTATCACTACAACTAAGAATATCTTAACCATGCACATAGCTATACTTACATCACCCCACCAATGGTTTGTCAACTTTGCTCAAACCTTTGCCAACAAAATAGGCTGTCCTGTCTTTTTTAAACACGAAGATATTGGCAGTGAATTTGATACTGTCTTTATCTTATCCTATCACCGTATCATCAGCGCCGAGTTTCTCTCTCAACACCGTCATAATCTGGTAGTACATGGCAGTAACCTACCGCAAGGTAAAGGTTGGGCTCCTGTAATCTGGCAAATTCTTGAAGGACACAATGATATTGTCTTTACTCTTTTTGAAGCTGATGCTAAAACCGATAACGGACCTTACTACCTCAAAAAGACAGTCTCTTTTTCAGGATATGAATTAGGTCCTGAGATCCGCACTATACAAGCTAAAGCTTGCATTGATTTGTGTGAAGAATTTGTCACTCGTTACCATGAGCTGGTGCCTCAAGAGCAGCAAGGTCCTGAGTCGTTTTACCCTAAGCGTAGCGCACAAGATAGTGAGCTTGATATTAATAAGACCATTGCTGAACAATTTAACTTATTACGTGTAGTCGACAATGAGGACTATCCTGCTTTCTTTTACAAAGATGGTCACAAATATCTCATAAAGATCTATCACGCAGATTAAACCAACAAAAAAGCAGTCCAAAGACTGCTTTTTTCATCAAAACTTTAGCTCATCAGGAATAGGCAATTCTTTGTCCAGATCACGAGGCGGCTGAGGAGCCTTGCCTTCACGATAGGCTTTGGTGCCTAATACCCAAGCTAGCACTTGAGCTACTGCTTGGAAGAGACCACGAGGAATTTCTCTATCTAAATCCGTTGTATAGTACAAAGAACGCGCTAATGGCGGCAATTGCAATACTGGGATTTTATACTCACGAGCAATTTCCTTAATCTTTTCTGCCACCTCATCAACACCTTTAGCAACCACTAAAGGAGCGAGCTCGCCATCAGGATCGTAAGATAAAGCTACAGCATAATGGGTTGGGTTGGTGACCACCACATCAGCTGTTGGCACTTTAGACATCATACGACGCGCAGCCATTTCATATTGCATACGCTTCATACGACTCTTAATTTGCGGATTACCTTCAGTCTCCTTCATTTCATCTTTAAGCTCTTGCTTTGTCATACGCAACTGTTGACGGTATTGCCAAATCTGGAAAGGAACGTCAATGATGATGATAGGAATCATAGCGCAGACAATAATAAGCATGAACCAGAACAAGATAACAAAGGCATCATGCACTGCCGAGTACACGTCAATATAAGAAAGACGCAAGATCTCATTAATACGACCACTAATCAAGAAATAGCAAATGGAGCCAATACAAACTACCTTAGCGATACTCTTAATTAACTCGACAATCGAGTTTAAGCTCACAATGCGCTTAATACCATTAAGCGGATTGAGCTTATCGGGTTTAGGAGTAATTGCCTGAGTGGAGAAGTTGAGACCACCAATCATGATATTGCCAAAAAAGGCAGCCACTAACATGGTGCCACAAATACCCAAAATAGGCAGAGCAATTACAAATAAATGTTGATAGAAGATACGTCCCATTTCGTAAAGGTCAAAGACTTGATCTTTAGTCAAAGAAAACGAGGTCTTCATAATAGTCATCATGCCGTGACCTAAGAATGATGACATCAACCAAATAGAAGCAACACCTGAGAGCAGAACAAAGAATGTTCCTGCCTCACGGGAGCGAGGAAGCTGACCTTTTTTGCGCGCGTCTGATATTCGTTTACCAGTCGGCTCTTCGGTCTTCTCCTGTCCATCGGACGACTCGGCCATTTCATCTCCTCTGTCAGTGCTTTATATATAAAGCTAGGAAGACCTTGGACAATTGCCAAAGCCCTGGCACTAAAAATTACAACTATGCTTGATAAACAAGCCCCTACTAAAGCCCTAATTTAAACTAAAAAAGGCCTAGGTGCCAAGCCCTAAGCCTTCTTAATTGTTTTGGCTCTAAAATTAGTCCATTAAATCGGCCTTATCACCATTTTCCTCGAGCCATACCCTACGATCTGCAGCACGCTTTTTGGACAATAACATATCAAATAAGGCAAAGGTATCATCTTGCAACTCGTCATCTAAAGTTAACTGTAATAAACGACGGGACTGAGGAGCTAAAGTAGTCTCACGCAACTGCTCAGGATTCATCTCGCCTAAGCCCTTAAAGCGCTGAATTTTAATATTTTCTGCTTTGATACCCTTTTTGAGCATTTGCTTGTGCTTGAGCGCAAGCTCAGCATCATCTAAAGCATATTCTTTATCCTTGCCACTATCAATACGATATAAAGGAGGGCAGGCTACATAGACATGTCCTTCTTTAACTAACTTAGTAAAGTGACGAACAAAGAGAGCACACAATAAAGTACCAATGTGTAAGCCATCGGAATCCGCATCAGCCAAGATACAGATCTTGTCATAGCGCAGCCCTTGCAAACTATCACTATCAGGCTCCAAACCAATAGCCACCGAAATAGCTCTAATTTCCTCAGAAGCTAAGGCTGTATTGGCATTGACTTCCCAAGTATTTAAGATTTTACCGCGCAAAGGTAAAATAGCCTGACAAGAAGCATCACGAGCTTGACGAGCCGAACCACCTGCAGAGTCACCCTCTACAATAAAGAGCTCTGATCGTGAGGGATCTGTAGAAGTACAATCAACTAGTTTGCCTGGCAATTGTGGCCCTCGGACAGACTTTTTGCGCTCTACTACTTTAGCGATACTTTCACGGGACTTAGCGGCGCTAATAATTAAAGCAGCAATTTCTTTGGCGCTTTCGACATTAGCATTTAAGAATAAGGAGAAGCGATCTTTTACTACCCCTTCTACTAAAGGTGCACACTCACGAGAGGAAAGCTTTTCTTTAGTTTGACCTGCAAATTGCGGATCACGAATCTTCACAGATAAAACAAAAGAGCAATCTGACCACACATCATCTGCTACCAGCTTTAAATTACGCGGTAGCAAGTTATGGAGATCGCAAAACTCGCGCATAGCAGCTAATAAACCAACACGAAAACCATTGACGTGAGTACCACCTTCAGCTGTTGGAATCAAATTGACGAAGGATTCACGAATTTTCTCACTACTACTTGAATCCCAAGTGACAGCATAAGCAATTTCATAGTCATCACCTTTAACTACATCAGCATAAGGTACAGCAGGTACTATCTCATGACCTGTTAATTGGGAGAGCAAATAAGCCCCTAAAGAGCCTTCATGGCGCCAAGTAAACTCTTTACCTGTGGCCTCTTGTACTAAATGCACTGTTAAATTAGGACATAAGACAGCTTTAGCCTTAAGCAAATGGAATAAGCCATTAAACTTAAAATAACCAATATCAAAGTACAAACTCTCAGGCCAAAAGCGAATAGAAGTGCCTGTCTCCGTAAGATTACAAGTGCCACATTCTGTAAGCTCTTGCACCTTATTACCATTTTCATAGGCTATAGAATAGATCTTGCCATTGCGCTTAACCTTAGCTTCAAGACGTGCTGATAAAGCATTAACGACACTAACACCCACACCATGCAAGCCACCTGAGAAGCCATAGTTGTCTTTATTAAACTTACCACCTGCATGCAAACGGCCAAAGATTAATTCAATAGCAGGAACATGCTCACTAGGGTGCAAATCCACAGGCATACCACGACCATTGTCTGTTACCTCTAAAGAATTATCTTGATGCAAAATCACTTCAATAGTATTAGCAAAGCCAGCCAAGGCCTCATCTACTGAGTTATCAATCACCTCCATAGCAAGGTGATTAGGACTAGAGGTATCGGTATACATACCTGGGCGGCGGCGCACAGGCTCAAGACCTTCGAGCACCTCAATTGAGGATCCATCGTAAATAGCTGCTGCTTTCTGTACCATAAATAAATCCTTATCTTACAAACTTTGGCCCTAATCTTATAGCGCCCTTTAGCAAACATAAAGAGCTACCCCTTGTGCTATAGGTGTAATAGCTTAGCAAGTCTATCACAAACCAATAAATATTTTAAGCCTATATTAAGATCTCTATTTAAATATTAGCGCACAACAATAGAACTGCTACCTTACCCCATAAATAAGCCTTTTATGAGCTGGAGGTTAAAAATTTAGCAAAATTTTTTTAAAAAGTTGTTGACACCCTAAAATCAAAATGTATAATGAGCATCGTTTTCTGACGCAGTGGGGTTATAGCTCAGTTGGGAGAGCGCTTGCATGGCATGCAAGAGGTCAACGG
>Reba_p2__coassemble_684_pt1 | contig 23722 bp, 16 predicted proteins | sample Reba_p2__metabat2_low_PE_017 | metagenome-assembled genome bin Reba_p2 | reverse complement strand
GCATCGAACCGAGATTCAGGTCGCTTTAGCGACCTTGGGCCGCTTTTATAGAAGCAGCCCTTAAATCAGCCTGTAGCAACAATATTTTACTAGGCTCAAAAAATTGAGTTTTACTGTAAAAATGCTTGACATCTATCGATCTGTAGGTCTTTAAAATTATCACCTATTAACCATTTAGACAAAGACACAAAGGCTTTCTCTAGTTCATTCTCATCAAGAAGTGAGAAAAAACGGTTATAAGTGTCATGAGAAGGAATGCCGTTCTGAAAAGGCAAGAACTCTCGCAGAAAATCAAGTCTCGTATTAGAGAACATGGCTATCTCATACCAAGAGCTTGCTCCCGACCATATTGACACTAATGCACTAAATATAATCTCATCTAACGGATATTTTTTGGTACGATCTACTCTATGATCTTTAATATCATTCAAAAAATTGAGTGCCATGCTTAAATCCTTTTAAAGTGCTAGTAAGAGGCTTAAGCTTGGCATAAAAGCTTCAATAGAGCAAATCTAACTGAGTTCTACAGGACGTATCTTACTATAATGAAAGCATTAATTTAGATGCGTCGGCCCTGGGTATTCACCTGATTTTAGCTACACAGCAACCTAATGCTAAGCTTATGGAATCAGCAGTGAAAGCTCAGTTTAACAATCGTATTAGCCTTAAGACCTCCGATGCTACCAACTCGAGAATCATTTTAGGAACGACCATTGCTGAGGGCAATGCCTCAATGCTCTCAGGCAAAGGCCATATGCTGTGCAAGATGGATAGCTATGGAGGAGTTCCTCAAATGGCTCAAGGAGGCTTTTTAGACAATAGCTCTCTGAGTGAATTGATTCAAGCCATCAACGAGGACTATCAAAACGCCCGCTCCTAGAGCAAGCCCCCCAAAAGAGCCAAGGTCTCAACAGCCTTGGCTTTTTTAATTAAAGAGCGCCCGCTCTAAATACGATAAAAGCATATTGCCTTTTAGTTTAATAAGTAGCGCTTCTTAAGGATTAATTTGCTCAAGTGATCTTAAGATGCGCGTCATAGGTAGCTCTTTGCTTGTTGCGTAATTGAAGTTTTTGCGTAATAGGTGCCACTTTGCTTGATTGATATTAAGGTGATGACTCATAGGTAGTGCCTTGTTTGAGGAATATGAAGGTGTGTGTCATTGGTAGCACTTTGCTTTTACTATATGAATTTTTTGCTTCAAGGGGACTCTTTACTTAAATGATATAGGTTGTGCTTTATAGGTGCCAGCTCACTTAATTAGATCCAGCGATAAACGAACATTAGCATTATATAGTTGCTGTTCTCTCTTTCCTAAAGCAAAGCATGGAGCATTATGCTGTATTTAAGGCAAAACTTACTTCATCGCTAGATTCGGCATACTTTAAACAAGACAGTGAGTAGGAATAAGTAGGGGGCAATAAGCTGCTTCCTATCTATATGGCTTTTGTAAGCTTAAAGTGCTCTTGCGGCAATAATGACTCACTTTTTGCCATAGACCATAGTCTCCTTATAAGCTCATTAATAGGATATTTCACTGCTTAAACCTTAAAGCTAGGCTGTTTTACGCTTAATAGAAGCACCTTTTAGATATTTGGCATGTTCATTGCTTTAACTTACATCATAGCAAGCTAGCTCGGGAGAGAAGAGTTTAGCTTTTCTATAAGCTAGTTTGTTGTACTGTAAAGGTGGAGTAAATAGTCATGTTTGGTATCTCTGTTAGCGGCATCAAGAACTCACAAAAGCATATTGATGTCACCTCCAACAATATCGCAAATACCAATTCCTACGGTTTTAAGAAGTCTCGTGCTGAATTTGCCGACATTTATGCAAATAGCATCTACTCTAACTCTAAAACCGCATCAGGCATGGGTGTAGTCAACAGTGTAGTATCACAACAATTTACTCAAGGTACGCTCTCAGGTGATACTGGCAACCCATTAGATATGGCCATTCAGGGTAATGGCTTCTTTGTGGTTAAGAATAATGACGGTGATTCCTTATCCTTTACCCGCAACGGTGCTTTCCAAGTAGATAAAGAAGGCTTTATCGTAACAGCACAGGGTGACTATCTCCAAGGCTGGGACGTCAATGATGACGGCACCGCTACCTCATTAGATTTAAATGGCACTAAGAAGCTCCAGCTACCAGCAGATACTGGCGCACCACATATGTCCAATAACATTGGTATTGGTGTCAACTTGCCTGCAGATAAGGATCCTACCAAGTTTAATGACTTAGCTAATGATCCTTGGGGCAAGATTACTAATAAAGATGCATTAAAGGGTGAAAACCTTAAGCATGGTATTGTCCGTGATAAGGACGGAAACCTAGTTCAACAGCCAAAAGATCCTCTTGAGGCAGGTCAGTTCAAGCACTATATGATGAACTTTGACCCTAAGGACTCTAGTACTTACCAAGCTTCTACCTCTCAGACTATTCATGATTCCTTAGGTCGTGCTCACACCTTGACCTATTACATGATCAAGACAGGTCCTGATGCCGCTGGTTCTAATAACACTGTATGGAATGTTATTCCTTATGTTGATGGCAAGCCTGTTGACGTAGCAATCTCAGGCGAGCAAAATCCTGTTGCTATTACCGTACCTGACGGCAACTCTTCCGTATCAGGTGCCAACTTCTTTGGTTTCCAAGTTACCTTTAAGCCTAATGGTGAAATTGACAAGCAAGTTCCAGAAAAGATTGAGCTAGTCAACCCACAAGGCGGCGCTAATAGTTTAAGAACCAAGCTCTTTGGTAAGAGTGATTCTAATACTGATGGTGTCATTGCTAAGCGCGATCCAACATTTGAACCAGAGTTCCCTCCAGCTCCAGGTGTAGATCCAACTAAAAAGTCTCTTTATGATGGCGATGGTTCCTTACACACAGCTGTAGGTCAGGGTGTAGATCCATCTCAGATTGTAAACATTAAATTTGATGCAACCCAGTTTGGCTCGACTAGCTTCCAAGTAACAAGCGCTCCAACCAACGATGGCTATTCTACAGGTATCTTAACTGGTATGGCTGTAGATGAGAATGGCATTATTCAATGTGAGTACTCTAATGGTCAGCGCTACTCCATTGGTAAGGTAGCTTTAGCAGACTTTGCTAACCCTCAGGGTCTCTTAAAGATTGGTGATACCCAATGGAAGCAATCTAATAGCTCAGGTGAAGCTATTGCCAAGGAAGCCAACACTGGCAGTGCTGGTTCTATTAAGGGCTCCAACTTAGAGCTTTCCAACGTAGATTTAACTTCAGAGTTAGTTGAGCTTATCACTGCCCAGCGTAATTACCAGGCTAATGCTCAATCACTCCAGACTAACAATACTGTAATGGATAGTATCCTCAATATTCGTTAGTAATTACCAATTTAAATACTCCAGCTAAAGCCGAGCCTTGGTGCTCGGCTTTATTTTTCTATCAATATCTATAGCGCCATAAACTATCGTTGATCCTGCTCCCATTCTGCTTTTCTAATGAGTACGAGGTATTATTTCAGCGTGGTACGTCCTTTTCTATCAGCAAAATAAGTCGCGAAAATGGTAAAATTAATGTTGGATTAATGTCCTTAAAAAGGCGCCTAAACTGGTAGAAAACGCTAAATAAAAGAGGGGCAAGCCATGGCAGACGAACGTAACGATAAAATTTGGGGTGAAGAAGAAATTGGCATTAGTGAAGGTGCAAGCTGTAAGGCTTGTAAGGACTGTGTTTACCGACACCCCGACCCCGAACACCCTTATGACTTCGATTATCAGAAGATTTGCTGCTTGGTATATAGCTCAGAGCGAGGCATCATGAAACCAGATGCGGTTTTGTTTGATGGTGCGGACTGTGAATACTTTGAAAGTATGACAGAGTTCCTTAAAAAAAATCCTGATTAATATGGGCCCCAATTACGGGGCCTTTTTTATATGAGCACTACAGACAAAACAAGCAACAAGAGTGATGGATTCTTATTTCACTAGAAGGGCTCTAATGCAGCGGCAAAAGCACTACAATACAGACAGTCAAGCGCATATGTGAGAGATGTGGATTTGATACCTATTGCACGCGTGAGACAGGAGGCACGTCCTTGGGTGAAAAGGTGCGAGGACTTCTACTAGAGACTAATGGCCCAATATGCACCCCAAGCTAACTGCGGCAGCTCGCGCCCAACTGTGTGCTGAGGTCATAGAGGCTAGAAATTTTTTGGGGATAAGATTTAAGTCTTATCAGAAATTACAGTGGCGGGCGGTATGAGCTTAAAAGAAACTATGGAGCTGCTCTAAGGTCTACTTCATGTTTTGCAGATAGCAGCAGAGCTCCTTTGACTATTATCAAACAGTACATCGATAATCATCGATACCACTTCATATTGCGCTTATATACCCATCCTGTCTTCAAGACGGAGCTTTACAACATATTGGGGGAAATAGACTTTCTTACGTTCTACTTTAGATCACAAAAGACCTCAGGTCTTATTAGGAAACCTGAGGTCTTTAGTAGTACTGACGCTATGCATTAGCACTTAAAGGTGCATAAGCGGGCGCTTAGAAGTGCCAACGAACACGAGCATTACCATTAATACCCTTGGCTCCGCCTGTAGTGGCAGAGGCACCAACACCTAAATCTAATGAGATATTATGCTTGATGCGCTTACTAATAGAACCTTGGACATTAAACATGACATCACTATTATTTGGAATGTCATAGGACATATAGCCATCCGCACTTCTTAAGTTAATATCTACAGCCTTGGTAGATGTCCAGAAATTGTGGCGCGCTGTAGCTTGGAACGAATAGCCAACAGACTCATAGCTGCCCTCTAACTCTAAACCAAAGCCGAGATCAACCGTAGCTTGATCAAGAGTATCACGCTTAAAGAACTCTGAAGTGCTATCTTCAGTTCTAGTCCAACCAATATCTACTAGAGCCATAGGGCGAACACTGACACCATCCATACGGTGATGATACTTAATGTAATTGCTGCTCATGAGCATGTAGCTGCGTTCATAGAAGTTTTGGCGACCTAGAGAAATCTCAGGTACAAAGTTACGATGGTTGTCTAAGATACCTGCAGTTAAATAGCTTTGATACTCCCAGCCAGACTTTTGCTCATAAGATAAGTAGCCAGATAAAGAGTACATCTTGCCTGAATCTCGTGAGGAAGTGTCAGTATTATGAACCTTAGTGAAGCTAAAAGCACCACCTACTACCACACGTCCACCTGGAACAGTACGTACAGTATCCATACCAATGTTGCTGCTTATTAAGTGCTCAGTACGGGAACCTTCTTTTTGTAAGGCGCCATTAACATCAACATAGACGCTATCTAATAAGATATCCTCTTCTTTAGCTTTAGGTAGACCATAGAAGTTACCTAAGGCAGCAGTTAGTGGAGCGGGAGCACTTGGATTGCGTGCTGCGCGACGCAACGAGGATAAACGTGAAGTAATAGCACTACGAATTGGCTGAACCAAAGAGCTTTGACTTAAAGTACGTGCAGTTTCTTTAAAGGTGCTATCAGTACGGCGTACAATATTATTTAAAGCAGTAACGCCCTCGTTAACATCGCTCATAGACATAGCATCAATAATAGCTGCCTCTTGGTATTTGTTCGTGTCTTTTGAATTATGAGTTAAAACAGCGTGCAACAACTCCTTACCATTACTGTTTTGGGCTAAGAACGCTTGACCAACAGGGCTGTTGAGTAGATCATTTAAGTGCTCATCATCAACCTCAGGACCAGGATAGGCACTGTTGTTTCCTAATACAAAGACAATCTTATTGCCGATCTGATTACTAGAGGCTTTGAGTGCTTCACCTTGTAAAATGAAGTCAATGCGCTTGTTGTTGCGCAAATCCTCAAGCTTATTAGCCTGAAGCAAGGTATGTTCCTTATTTAAGCCTAAATTACTCAAAGACATGTAATCATTAGACATCTGTGCTGAGACAGTCGAATTTTCTTTTAAGATCAGATGATTGGCATTAAGTCCGATCCATTGACTATCACCAGCATGATCTGTATGAGGATTGACCTCATTCATCTGTAGCTTGTTGTTAATGGTAATATTAGCAGTAGGCACATTTTGCACACCAGCAACATCCAACGAATTGATGTTGATCATGCCATTATCTTCAGAGAATAAGTTGCCCTCTTTTAAATTCCATTTGTCCACATTAATTGTGCCATCTTTAAAGGCAGATAAAGAGCCTTTAACCACATCGTTTGGCAGATTTAAAGTAGCATTTTTTACAGCAACATCTTCAATGGAGAGGGTAGAATCATCTAACTTAGTAAAGCTCATAGGAGCTTTAATGTCTTGAACTATGACTTTACCCAAGATCAAAGTGGACTTATCTTGGAGCTTAATGCCTTTATCAGAAAGATAAGTGATGCTATCTTTATTTTTTGCCTCAAAAGTTGAGTTGTTGGACAAATCAAAGCTGGCAGTCATAGTGCTGGCATAACTAATGATCTTAGAATTATCGGCTGCAATCTCTCCTTCATAGTAAATACTGTCGTTGTGCTCAGAAGTGCCCTCATGAAGCTTTTGCTGAAAGTCAAAACCTGTGACATTGTTGCCAGCATGCTCGTCGCGAAACAAAGTTACATTACCACCAAATTGGATATTAGAGTCTTTGGCATCAATATCAGCAAATAGCCTAGTATTGCGACCGATAGCAACATCTGACTTGTTTAAGTTGAGCTTCTTAAATTTGAAGGTACGTGTCTCCCAATCAGGCTGGATAAAGGAGCTGGTTTGATTGTTGTTCTTGTAGTGACTATTCCAGCGATCATTGGCAGCTTGATCGCGATTTCTAAAGTCTCCAATATAATCGCGAGGGCATTTAATATTGAATTTCGGAGCATTACACCAGCCGTTACCAAAATAGGCGTGTACAGAAGGTAAACCTTGCATAGTAAGCTTGGCATTTTCTACTGCAACATAACCATCAATATCCATACCACCATCTAAGATCAAATGACGCTCTTTGTGCTTGGTTTCTGCGCTCGCTTCGTCTTGGTATTTATGCTTAATATTTAAATTGCCTTCAAAACGACCATGGTAGGCATAAGACCATTTAGGAAGCGCAAAGTTAATCTCTGCTCGGTGTGATTTGTCAGTATTAGTGATCACCGCACCATCGTCAGAAGCAGCAATACGAGCAAATGTTTGATCATAGCCATTGAGATCTAAGATGCCGCCATAACGGGCAAAGAAGATACCATTACGGCCCTTATCATCATTCTTATTTAGAGCGTTAGCATGCTCAAGTCTGATAGTAGCCTTGCCATTAGCCATATAGATATTGTTAAAGGTCTTCTCAGCACCCAAGATCACCGTGCCATTGCCCACTTTAAGGTTATTACCTTGGGCCACCTTTACATCTAAAGTACCTTCGCCAATTTTGTGCAAGTTGTCGTCAGAGGAGCCTTTAATATGCCAATTGACAGTAGTGCCCTTGCCAATATCAACGCCTGCACCCTTGAAATTGTAATTAGGATCTTGACCTTTAATCTGATAGCTCTTTTCCTCGTCAAAAATGAGACCGCCATGACCTAGGTGTAAGTTCTTGCTTAATACAATATCACCGCCCCCAGTAAAGGAGAGATCTTTATTAGCGCCAAAACTCTCTTCTTTGCCATCAATAGTGAACTTATTGGTATCGGTGCCATCAAAGGTGAGCGTTTTGCCCTCAAGGTTGACTTTGTGGGTATAACGAGCCTTGAGCTCATCCACATGCTTTTGGTTCCATTTGGCATATCTAAAATAGTTGCCATTTACTGAGCTCCAGGCAATACCATTTAAGACACCTGCAATAACCCATTTGTTGAGCTTATTATCCCAAATAAAAATACCTGAGCCACTGTCACCTTCAGTAGTAGTATTATTCAAAGAGGTAAGCTGTTTAAATCCAAAATAGTTAGCGCTTTCAGGAATAGCGTACTTGAACAAAGAGGCGGATAACATAGCAGGAATGTACTTAACATCCATATAGGAGGTAGTACCTCCATGGTCTTGAATAATGAGACGACCATTACCTGCGCGATAGGCTATCACCTGCTTTTGTCCTTGGTACATAACACCATAGCGCTCTATAAAAGCTTGATGATTTAAAGAGGTATCAATACCTGTGTCCAAACCTGTAGTTTCAACGACAAACTTATTGAAACGTAACGCACTAAAATCACTGCCACCTACATCAATACTTCCTACTACATTATAGGTAGTCTGACCAAATTTAGGCTCAGCAACTGAAAAGTGCCAAGGACCAAACTTTTTGTTGTGCGTAGCAGTAACACCATAAGCTCCTCCAATAGAGGTAACAGAGCCAAAGTTAGCCACTACACTCATATCAGGGAAAGGCACATCAGGTAGCTCTAAAATAGAGCCATCTTTGCGCATGAGCTTAATGCCTGTAGCGCCACGCTTAAAGATACCTTTATTTTGGCCCATATCCATATAATCGCGAGCCCAGTGATTTCTCACATCAAGTTGTAAAGCATGACTAGTCTCAATGGTAGCTGTTAACAGTATAGGTAAGACTATGAGATATGGCTTAAGAGTAAATGCTGCTCTCAAGGCTTTGCTCTTTTTCTGGTTCACGGTTTAAGGGCCTAATTCTATTTTCCTTTCGCTACGGGTAGAGCCAAGGAAGGTATAAAACAAACAAAGATATCAAACAACTAAATTGACATTGGCATAATACTAGCTATTTAAGCTCACCACTGTTGATACCAACGCTATCTCTGTACCAGAGCTCTCAGGCTACTTGAAAACAAAAGGAGCCAATAGGCCTGGTGTTAGTGAGATGTTTTAAGCTAAGGGCTCTGAGGTTCAAGAGCGTCCAAAGTGTTGTCTTTTCTCCTCATTGTACTAAAAACCATCAAAGAGACAAAGACACAACTTTTATTTAGATAAGGCTCACAGAGCACTATTGCCGCCCCTTAAAGGATCTGCTGCCGCATATTTAAGCCTCGCAGGATCGTAAATTCCTATCTATAATACAGTGAGCAAAATGCAAAAGATTGTCCATACCTATATAATGCTGAGCTTTACTTAACAGGGCAATCCTAATAGTTTGCGCCATTATATTTATCAGCTAGGTGCAATTACAGCTCTAAATTACGATGAGGAAACCTGCGATCGCATGATGAAGATTTTGGACTTCTTGCATTATTCCAAATATTGCCGCTATGCTGTTGCACTAGCATCAATGTAAATAAAAAACGAAGCAGTTTTCACTAAGGTGTATCACGTATAATTGCGAGCGCTATCTTCCCAATTTTGCGATAATGGAGTAAGCAGCTTAGCTGTAAGATAGCTTAATCAGCTTTATTACATAGGAAGGTAAATTTAGCAACTAAAAGGCTAGTCAGGTACCAGCCTTCTTGCTATAAGCTTTTTAGTATTTAAGATAAGGAACTTGTGTCAGTCAAAACTAGCAATTAATGCTAAGCAGTCCTCGCTCTTTGAGCTTTAGTTGGAGCTATTCTTTTTTCAATGGGTGATATATTCTTGAAAGTGCCACACAAGCCCTCTATCCTTGATTTAGAGCTGGCTAATAGTTCTCAGGGTCAATCTCCTTAAACTCAAGTCTCTTATATGCATTTCTCAATAATAGTATCAATATTATTGAGCTATGCTCTATTATCTTACGATTATCCAGCTGCTATTGAAGCGCAGTCAGACAGAGTCAGACAGAGTCTGCCGCTACTAGGCCTCAGCTCTAGAGCTGAGTCTATCTCATAAATTTTAGCAATAGTAAAGATCTAGTCCCTAATAGCCCCTAACTGCTGCTATGCTACTGCTCTTGGCGACATACCAATTTTATATGCCTTTAATGAGCACTACAGCGCCCTTGCTCAACCAATTGGAGCTTTAAAGCTGTACCTGCTCAATTGAGGAAATATCTCTAATTGTGCTTTCGATCATGCTTTGTCAGAAGCTAGCTAAGTCAATCCCAAGTGTAGTACTACTATACTCTTATAAAGCTATACCTAAGGCCAAGGCTATGCCTTAATATACATTCATCTATATGTGTACCTGCCTAAATGTCATATTAAGTGATCTATTTTTGCCTGGCTGACAACATGCTTAATACCGCTACTATGCTTGATACCAACAACTCATTCTTGCTATTACTCAGGAGGGGAGCTATGAACAAAGTGGTTTTAATTGCCTCAATTGCTGCTGGTGTTGGTCTAGCTGCAACAGCTGCTTGGCAGTTTAAATACCATCTTTATGGATATTTACCTGCCACCTCATCCGAGGTACTTACCAATCAAGATGGTCTAATGCTAGGGGAAAATGGCCAGCCTTTTACAGGACGAGCTAAAACCATTACTGATAGCGGATATTCAGTTTATAGCTATCAAGATGGCCAGCTAGAAGGCTTAAATGTAGTCTTTAGTGAAGGACGTTTAAGGGAAATTGGGCATTGGCTTAAAGGTGAGCAAAATGGATTATTTCAGTCGTGGACTAGTGAGGGTATTTTAGTTGATCATGCCCCCTTTAAAGATGGTGCGCGCGAGGGACAGACGATACAGTACTATGCCGATAGTGGCAAACTGAAAGTTAAAGCTGACTATAAAGCAGGTAAGCTCCATGGTATGGTAGAGCAGTACTTTCCATCAGGGGCATTGCAATTCAAGCATCTCTTTGTTGACCACCAGCTACATGGAGAAGCTCTGGATTACTTTGAAAATGGCCATCTTAAGAGCTCAGTAGTTTTTGACCATGGAGTGCAACATGGAGCCTATAAGATCTTTGCTGATGATGGCCAAATTCTAGAGGCAGGCTCACTAGATCAAGGAGTACGCCATGGTCCTTTTGTGTTCTATTTCCCTAAGACAGGCAAGATAGCCATGCAAGGCAATTTTGAGCATAACCAATACCATGGGGAAGTTACGTTCTACCGTCCTGATGGTACTAAGATAGTACAAAATTATGAGCATGGTGTTGCGCAGGGCTACCAATATACCTACAGTCCACAAGGTGCTTTGCTAGGTAAAATTATGATGCACCAAGGCAAGGCTAGCAGGGAGGAGTATGCAACTTACAATGCTCAAGGACAGAGCATAGAGCAAGACCGTGCGCTTAAGAGTACGACTCCTCCTAAGGAATAAGTCTTTAAAGGAGGGGATAGTGGGGCTACAAAGGCACGATATATCTCTAATAGGCAAGAGCTTAAGTTCATAAGAGGGAAAACTTAGTCAAGCTTGAGAGGCTCATAATATTACTAGCGCACCCCCCCCTGTCTTTAGACAGGGGAGGCAGCGCACTCCTTTTTGATTACAGTTAGCAATGTTTTTCGCTTTTCGATAAGCTTTAGTTTTTTAGGAGTGATTATTTCTTTAAGAGACTGTCAATGGAGAAAGTCTTGCCTTCACGTCTTTCTTGCTCCATTTGCTCTAAGGCTTCCTTGTCATAGCCACTATATTGAGTGTCTGAGGCAAAACATACCAGTAGATTGCCAAATCGATCCTCATCCTCCTCTACAATATCATCTTGGAGCACATCCTCAGGAATACGATCGGCAATGGCATAATAGTCGTAGAAGTTGACCACGTTGACAAAATCTTCGATGCTTAACTGCTCTACCTTAGCCAGATCTTCGCCTGTGATCTTGCACCAAAACTTCTTGGCATACTCTTCAGACATGATAGTAGAGCCTTGATCAATATTATCAAGGATGAGATCTTCACGAGGAATTGCGTAGAGCACTTCATAATCAAAGTCGGAGTTAAAAATATTGCAGCTGCCGCCTGTAGCCATACCAACAAAGTGCTTGCCCTCATAAGAGCCGCTGCACTTAGCATTAATGACAAAAACACCATCATCTCCACAGCGGTTAAAATCGTTTACTTGGCAAATGATAGCGTAATCAGTAATACCACAGCGCTCAAAAGCTTCCTGCCATGCAGTGTAGATAAAGTTCTCAAACCCTGGGGCGTAATCAAACTCCTCCATAGTGAGGCCGCAGGCACGAATGTTGTGCTCATCACAGTCAAAATCTGGGCCATATGGGTATAAGTATTCCCACTTATTGTCATCGGTAATGCTAAAAAAGCAAGGCCAGCACTGGCCAGTGATAACATCATCCCAATAAAGATTGTCGATATCTTCTTCGTCAACACCGCAATCTTCTCTGAAATCTAAGTCTAAGTTATCAAACCATTCGCTCATAGACTCAACATTCATGAGCTCAATTAGCTGCTCTTGCTGATCCAAATCAGCATCAAATAAAACTACAACGTTCACGAACTTCCTCCTTAGGGAATTTAAAACAAAAGTACTTTAAGTACTGATAATTATGTTCTAAGAGTATCTTAACTGGGTGATGTTAAACTAATTAACAAACATTGATAGCTATTATAATAGTATACTTAACTATAAGTAAACTATTTTTAATACTAATCAAATTAATAGAGGCCGTCAAAGTTTGACTTACACAAGCTTGATCGAACTGTAATATGATTGCAAAAGTGCCAGGAAGCAACAGCCTACAAATGAGTGCTTTCCCCCTGTCTAATGGATACGAAGAACAAACTAGGGCTTATGCTGGTATTTAGGGATAGACCTGATCCTCAAGATAAAACGCCTTGAGAGGTATTGTAGAGATAGTTAAAGAAAGCCTAGAGACAACTATCTCTGCTACAACAAATTGTAGCTCAAATCATGCCGAGTCTATTCATAAGCGCGCTCTTACTTGTGATCATGATCGCTTACAGTGTGATGTGCACATTTAGGGTGCTGACAACAGTGGTTGCTGTTGATTTAGCTAGTGAGGTTGGGCTCTGTTGTACCAAGATCATGATCGCTATTGTTAGCTATCATGGTAAATGGATAAGAAGTTCCCTAAAAATAGAATAATACTTTCTAGCCAAAGCTATCCTCGGATGGTGTACGCTTTGAAGCTAAACTTGTATAGGGAACCCCACAATCTTGCCTGTGGGAGGTAGTAGTATTTTGTATGAAAAACACTTCTTCAAGATTAAATTATCTTTGTTGCTCAAGCTCATTATGTATAGGACAAAGTTGCTCGAGCATTTATGAATCATCTTAGATAGATCTTGTTTTCTCAGCGCTCATTGTCCGTGAAGAGCGGGCGCTTTAATTTCTCAATTTTTAGAGATCCATCACTTCCTAAAGCGAAGTAATCCTTTATCTTTAACCTTAACAACTAGTGTAGTTTGAGTTATCTGAGGAGGTGCGACCCTGCTTTTGAGGGTAAGGATATTTGTTGCTTACTAGCCAACTAGGTAAGGCTCTGTCTGTCCTTAACTATTAACATTCAGCCCATCAAGACGTAGGCATGCTTCCTTTATTGAGGACTATCAATTTTTAATAATAGAAATACTAAGCTGAGAGTTGTGATTATTTTAGGTACAGCGGCTAATTAAGCAGAGAAGCCCTGTCATTTCTATCAAAGAGCAGCCTCATCAGATATATATATATATATATATATATATCCCAACTCTACACTCACAGAGAGCAACTAGAAAATCTTGCTCTTTGTTTAGCGTTTTCTTAGCATTTTCTTAAAGACCTATAGAGCAGCTTAAGCTGCTAGGGGGAGCTATGCAGCATCCAAAAGGCTATTATTTAATTCATAAGAGTAATACGCCGCCTGATATCTTGTCTTTAGCTGATCATTGTATTGCTGAGATTTTAGAACAGCACGCGCAAGTAGATAGCACGGACTATCCTGTAGTATTACGTCTGTCCTCTGGTGAGGCATTTTTGCCCGGCCAAATTCTCCAGCGCTATTTAACACAGCTACTGACAAAGGGCTTTAATAGCACTCAAGCTCAAGATTTTGTTGATGAACTGCGTTCTTTGGTCGGCTGGAGTGAGCTTGACCATACCCTCAAACAATTTATCACCTCACATCTTACACAGCGCGCCACCAGCTCATCTTTGGACGGTGCTTATAGTGAGCTCTTGCACTTTACCTGCTATGCAGCAGCTTGCTTTGTTCAATATGGCGCCAGCTTTGACTATATAACACGTGATCAGCTGCTAGCAGAAGTTAATAAGCAGTGCCCCAAGCTCATTAGAGCCTTAAAGCGCCAAGGTTCAGGTAAATTGCCCCCTCATTTGTTGTCCTTTAAGAGCGCTGATATTAGTGCTCAAGCTAATGATGTCTTTGCTACTATTAAGATCAAGCTGACCAAGAGTAGTGGTGCCAATTACGAGCAGATCTTGCGCTATTTATGCGCTGTTTTGGAGTGTCCTGATTTTCCTCGCAGCTATTCGTTGATTTTTAGCGGCCCTGATAAGCGCTATTTGCCTATTCCTGGATTGCCTAAAAATGGTATTAATCAGCTTTTTGCCTGTGCTTTAGATTATGTTGAACTACATTTGCTCATAGAGCGCTATGCTCGCTTAGCGATGAAAGAGTTTGAGCAATATCAAAACGTCAGTGAGCAATATTGTGCCTTGCCTGGCACCTTTGCTGTCTTTGCTTTAGGTTTAAGTGATTTGCACTATCTGCCTTTAGTTAGTGATTATTTAAAAGTTTGTGATGACGAACACTCGAGCTTGCAAGGTAAATTTCTCGCTGCCTTAATCAGCAAGTTTGGCTTTAGTGCTCAGACCTTGCCTATCTTGGCTTTGGGCGCTATGTCTATGCAAAACATGTCTCCTGCCAAAGATTTTGCGCGATTGATTGCCCATCAAGAGAGTCTGCAAGAGCTATTACACCTCAAAGAACATATTAAAGACTATGTACCTCTGCCTGCTGATGATGAGGAGGAGGATGAAGAGGATTTTTATGCTCTGGTCTGGGAAGCTCTAGTTTATGCTATCTGGGGCAACAAAGGACTCTATTATGCCCCAAAGTTAATTAAAGCTGCCCCCAGCGAGCTTAAAGAGCTCTATACTCAGATCTTAGAGCCTGATGAAGAATAGACATTAAGAACTGTCAATCCCGCTTGCTTATCAGAAGATTATAGTGGAGCTTATTAAGTCAAGGACTTATTAAATCAGGAACTTATTGAATAAGTAGGCAAAGAGAGTACTTAAGCTTGCGCTGAATCTCTCATAAGAGTCTCCTGAACTTAGAGGGTGACTTTAAAGCCTGCTATAGAGCACTTTATATAGCCCTTGATACAACTATTATCAAGTTCCTTTATAGCGCCACCCTTATAAGGAGGGAAGTTCTGTCAGGTAAGTCCTAGATCTGATCTTAATGGGAGGAGGCTTGGTATCAACTACCAGATTCCAAGCTTGAACCTGTATTAAGAACAACAACTGTAGTTTAAGCCACCTAGTACTGAGGTTTATACACCATTGAATCATAATAAGTACCCAAGTTGGCTCTCAGGCCATGTTAAACGCTGCTCCCAACAGCGAGTTACTACTTTAGAGCTTTGCTCGTCAGCAGGTAATGAGCTTTTAGAGGTTTGGTATTATGGCGATCTCTATCAAGTGCCAAATGAAGAGCTGCTCTATATAGTCAATAGCGACAGTGCTCCTGTGTTGATTGTAGGACGTGATCCTAAGCTTAAGGAGGAGTTTGTCATCTTTGATGGGGCTAAGCATGGCTACAGCGCCATGTTTTGCGATGAGTATGAGCAGCGAGTTTTAGCTACTCGTACTTTGCGCAAATATGACATCCCTGCCTCTTTGCTGATTATGGAAGTAGGCTACAGTATTGATTATGAAGATGAAAAAGAAGAGTACGCTCTCGATGAACGTAATAGGGTCGAGCTTATTAATGGGGAGCTCATGCCTTGGGAGCAGATAGTGAGCGATGGTGTTGACTATATAGCACTCTCTTTTATCGATGAACAAGGAGTGCGCCACGAATTTGTTAGTTTCGAGCTAGCTTAACAGGAGTGCTGTTTATGGTAACAATAAGTGATTTACCTCCTAGCGGACAAAATAGAGTCAATGCTATTTTATCCTTGGGTAAAGATTCAAATAATGGTGAGCTCTTATGGAGCTTGGTCAACTCTGAGAAAGGCAAATACAAAACAGCTGCCCAAAAAACCTTGGCCAAGCTTGATTATCAGAAAGCGGCGCCATTGTGGTTGAAGCTTGTTAAAGGTAAATTTATGGGTGCGCCTATTATGACGGATAGCGCCTCTGATTGTGTCTCTGAGAGCATCGCTCCTGTAATTTTAACCACTTTGCAAGACTTGTTCTCTATAGTGCCAAGGAGAGCTTTGAGTTATAAAGAAATAGAGCGCCTCAATTTTTGCTTTTCTTTGATATTAGGCAAAGCATCTGATCAGATGCTTGAGGTGCATCGCTTCTTAGCAGCAAACATCAGTACTATCGCGGCTATTAAGCATGAACCTTTTTATGAAGGCGATAATTGCCAAACCTTTCATCTTAATGAAGGACTTTCGGCCTATACTTGCACCGCAAGGGAAATGGCAAAAATTCCAGCCTTACTGCTCACTGTATCTTTAATTTACAATCACGATCGCCGCTTAATTGAACTAGCCCAAGAGCTCTATGAAACTTATGGTAAAAGCTATCTGCTTCCTGTGTTCATGCATGCTTTAATTCAAGACCCTCCTGAGCAAGTTTATGAGCGTTTTGCCCATGAGCTTACTACACCACAAAGAATTTTCTTATACCATGCTTTCGCACTCTTGGACTATAGAAGCTATCGTGATGATTGGTTTTATGAGCGCAGTGAGCGTGAGGGCTTGCGTGCTTTGATCTTTTGGGGCCAATATAGCTATGGTACCTACGACTATCGCTTTGTCTTTAAGCGTTCAGTACGCTTAGATGAGCGCTGGCTCTTTGATCTAGCGGCAAATCCTCATGAGCGGAAAATTAAAGTGACCTGGCAAAGCTATAATCGATCAGGCATTTTAGCCGAGAGCTATGATGAGATGCTCATTAGCTTGCTACCTCTTAAGATCGCTAACTCCCAACTCAATGAGGTGCTCAAAAACTACTTTAGTGTCCGTGCGCGCAAGGTCAAAGTAGCTTCATCTATCACCGTCTATAAGGATGCTGCGGAGCGCTTTGGTTTTGATGACTAAAGAGCAATATTAAATTGGTGAGGTGATTAGGGAAACTTAAGCAGTACATCAAACAGCTCACTTCCTAAGCAGCACCAGATAGCTAGGTAGGGAGTAGTTCAAGAGGATTTTGCTATGTCTGATTTATTATGGCAACCGAGCTTCAATTGCTTAGCACCTGAGCACAAGCGGAAGCTCATGGAGCGTATTGCTAAACACTATCACTTGGAATTTTTAGGCTTACAGACTTTTGAGCGCTATGGTCTTGCTACGACTACAGGTTATTTTAGAAAGAAGAACCTTGACTTAGTGTTTGTTCCTGGTGCTCATATTACTTTAGGTTGGGAGAACTTTTTAACTGAGCTCAATGCAGCAGGTAAAGCAGAGCTCGAAGAAATTTATGAAGAATGGGGCGAGTACCCAGACATTGGCGCTAGTATGGCACCAGTGCATAAGACCAGTATTGGCCCTATGGTAGTGGCAGTCAACTTGCAAGAGGTAGGCTATGAGGCTATAGAGCTGACCGATAAGCGCTTGAGGTTGCACGAGCGCAAGCTCTTTAAAGACTATATAGCTCAAGACGGATTAGAGCTCACTATTGCGCGGAGAGCTCGTTTATCTAAAGAAGGAGATCACTACCAAGCCTATCTGTATCATCAGACCTCATACCTTGAGCTTAAAGAAAAGTTAGCCGCTCAAGATTTAGCTTTACCAACGGCTGATGAGTGGGCTTATTTGTGCGGGGGAGGATGTCGTACCTTATTTCCTTGGGGAGAGGGCATAGATGAATCAATGAAGCTTTATCACTTTGCCGAGAGTGATGATCCTAGACCTTACGATTTAGCAGAGCCTAATTTCTTTGGCTTAGTAATCGGATATGATCCTTATAAACGCGAGCTCGTCGAAGATGCAACCTTAACTACTATTGGGGGTGATGGTGGATGCAATATCTGCGGCGGTCTGGGACTCTTATTAGGCTATCTACCTTGCTCGCCTCATAATGCTCCTCAAAAGCACTCTTCAGATATCATAAATAATGATTACGACTTCTATCGTCCCTTAATCAGAGTCGCCCTTGCTATGGAGGACTAACAGCATTTTTATTAGCACACTCTCCATTGAAGTCTCTTCTAGGTAAGCACTAAGTAGAACTAATCCTCCTGGGCAATATATATATATATATATATACCATTATGTAGAGAGGGAGCTCTTAAAGAGAAAATGTCTGTGAGCTATAAGCTGTTGGTATGGGAGCGATCAAGATGCAATTGTTGTCTTACTAATTATGGTAGGAGGCCTGATGATCAAAGAGCGGATAGCACTTTCAGGAGATCTTAAGCACAAGATCATGTCTTGTATGCATTATGCCAATTATTACGAGGGGCGGGCGGTAGATATTACTATTGCGCAACAGTACTTTGCTCAGCATGGGCATCCAATGCTAAAGTCCACAGCACGATTTTATAGGAAATTTTTTGGGCTCTGCTGTGAATGGTACCTTGACTTTACTAATCTCAAAGCAGCGGCTGACTTTGAATTTGCGCTGTTCCCTTACCTGATTAATGGGATCAAGGACCATTTAGCTGATGCTTATTTTAGAGATATGAATGGTGAGTCTTTAGCTCAGATTGAGCAATTAGCGCAGCAACGCTGCCAAGGTATTGGTCTGATTGGCTACTATTATCCCGCTGAGATCTTCATTTCAGAGCATAGTATGCTCTATGCTAAGTATGAGTATCAAGAGGAAATTGAGTGTTTTCCTGATATTTTTGCCTTATTGGAGCGGGAGCTTAGACAATGCAAACTCAATGCTGTTGCAATGAAGTCAGTGAAAGCTTTAGACGGCAAACTATAGGGGTTGTTTGATGAATGGAGTAGTGCTTATAGTAGGTATTTTGCTGATTATGGCTATTGCCAAGCTGATGTGGGATCGTAATTATATAGGGCTTTGCTTAGGTGCTATTGCACTATTGTTAGTCTTGTTTACAGGACGCAAATAGCATCAGGCCCAAGCATAGTACTATGCTTGGGCCTAGTGAGCTCTTAATATTAAGCGGGGCTTATTTCTTTAAGAGCTTGTTAATGGAGAAGTTTTTGCCATCGCATCTTTCTTGCTCCATTTCCTCTAATGCTTCTTTGTCAAAGCCACTATATTGAGTGTCTGAGGCAACACAGACTAATAGATTACCAAATTGCTCATAATCATCCTCCTCTGGGATATCCTCTTGGAGGAAGTCCTCTGGAATACGATCGGCAATAGCATAATAGTCGTAGAAGTTGACCACATTGACAAAATCTTCGAGGCTTAACTGCTCTACCTTAGCGAAATCCTCACCAGTGAGCTTGCACCAAAACTTCTTAGCATACTCTACAGACATGATAGCAGAGCCGCATTCAACCTCATCTACACTGATATTTTCCCGAGGTGTGGCCATGAGATATTCGCAATCAAAATCTGTGGCAAAAATGTTATTGTTTCTAGCTGAAGCCATAGCAATAAAGTGCTTGCCCTTATAAGAGCCACTGCACTTGGCATTAATAGCTAAAACACCGCTATCTTCACAGCGCTCAAAATCATGTTCTTGACAAATGATAGCAAAATCGCTAACTCCACAACGCTCAAAGGCTTCTTGCCATGCACTGTAAACAAAGTTCTCAAACTCTGGTAAGTACTCGAGATCATCAATACCAGCAACGCTAAAGGCACAAAGGTTATGCTCATCACAATCAAGCTCTGAGCCACTCCATAAGTAGTCCCACTCACCTTCGTCCTCAGTGTGGCTGATAAAGCACATATCGTACTCGTTGTTAATAATATCTTCCCAACCGAAATCGTCGATATCCTCTTCGCTAACAGAGCAATCCTCTCTGATATCTAAACCTAAGTTTTCAAACCATTCGCTCATTGATGAAGCAGACATAAGCTCAAAAAGCTGCTCTTGCTGATCCTGATCGGCATCGAATAAAACTACAATGTTCACGGACTTCCTCCTCTGGGAGTTTGGGACAAGTGCACTTTAGAACATCTCAATAATGTTCTAAAGGCATATTAACTAGGTGCTGTTAATCTTATTAACAGCTATTAAAGCTATAGTATATGGTGCTTTATAATAAGTCAATTACTTTTAATACTATTTATTTAGTAATCAGTATATAATAGTGATTAGAGCTCGCAGAGAGCTGGTGAGTAAAGCACTTCAGTGCACCATAAGCATGTAAGCCCTAATAATAGTATTAGTAATGTAGTGTTAAGCGCTATTAGAATTGTGCTGAACTGTGCATTGACTCTCACTTAGATAGCTCCCTTAAGAAGCTGAGCTTAAGCAGAGTCTTACTGATCTTCTTAGAAACAATGTGCTTGATAGCTTGCTCGCAATTGTTCTTAAGTAGGGGGGCAATCAAGTAACTCTGAAAGTTTAATTCTGATGAGCTAGGGCAGTGCCAAGACTAAGCAAGACTTGGGGCAGCCAAGTGGTAGGTAGCTTAGCTTGCTGCCTAAAAGTTAATAAAGAGGGGCACATACTTATCATTACTTAGCTAGATTCTTTACCTAAAGTACTGACAGCATGGTAGAACATTTGGAAGCATGCTCACATACTCATTTAGTAGCTTATGAGATCTATGAGGTTGTTGCTAAAGTACTAGCAACTAAGAAGCGTAGCAGTGCCTGCTTGAAAGATTAGCATTCAATCTTGTGCAAGAGATGAATCTCACCAGCAAAGGATAGCTCTTTCAGCTTAGGTATCAGGATTGGCATAAGTAAGCTTGCTGGGTGATCTAAGCGCCTTGGCTATCTTACAATCTCTATGTAGGCCCACCAACTTCCCAAAGTACTCCTCGAGAGCGCCGTCAATTAACTTCGAGCTTAAAGGACATTATGGCACGAGCAAAACTGACATTTGAGACCAAACAGGCCATCTGTGCCGCTATTAAAAGTGGGCAATTAAGCGTAGCTGAAGCGGCAGCGCAATATGGCTGTGCTACATCTACCATCTATACTTGTCTGCAAAATTATGATCTAGCCTCCTATCCTTCCTGTCCAGAACATAGTGAAGCGGGTGCGTTAGCTCCACAAGCAACAGCTGCTCTAGAAAAGCCTAGTGCTAGTTCTTATTTGCCTCCTAGTCTTAATGTTTATCAAGCGCTCATACTAATAGGCAAGCTGGAGGTGTGGGGCTATGAAAGTGAACAGGCACTCTTAGAATGCCAAAAATTAGGAGTTGATATTGCAGCTTTGCATCAGTTTGCACAAGCAGCTGAGAGCGAGGGCTTAGTTGACGCTCATAATTTTAAGGTTCTTAACTATAAATTAGAGGAGCAGCATAAGCATATTGATCAGCTAAAACTCTCTAATGAAAGATTACAACAAGAGTTAACAGCAAAATCAGAACTCTTATTACAAGAAGCTCAGATACTTAAGATCAAAGGACGTTTAGTCAGTGCTAGTGAGCGCGCTCAAATAATAGATCTTATTGGCCATTGTGCTGATCAAACCCAATGGAGCATCAAGAAAGTTTGTACTAAGCTGGGCTTTTGTGAACGCAAGTATTATCACTATCTGAACAAGCCCATTGATGGCCGTCTTACCTGTCCTCGTGCTAAAAACAAACGCGCCTTAAGCGAGACACAAAAAGACGCTATTGTAGCGCGTTATCAAGCTGCTGATGTTAAAGATCTATCCTTACGTGAAGCGTACTACTGTCTCTTGTGTGCTGATGAGTACTTGTGCTCCTTATCATCAGTACAACGTATCTTTAGAGAAAGAGGTCTAGCTAGGCTTAACAATAGCAGCAAGATCGTTTTGCGCTGGAAAGATACAGCAGATAAATACCCATCTTTAGCTCCAGGGCAGGTGATCTATATTGATGCCACCGCCTTTAAAGTCTCTAGATCAGGCGGCAACGTCTATTGCTTGGTAGCTATGGATGCTGCCAGTCGCTATATCATAGCAGCCCAGCTCTATCATAAGCATTCTCAAGAGAGCCTTTTGCGCTTTCTGACACTACTCAATACGCGACTTAAAACACTCCTAGGAACCAATAATAAGGGAACTTGCGCGTGCTATTTCTCACCAGATCTTGAAGTTTACCTCTCTGAGCTCAATCAATATGGTGATTATTGGTCATTTAACTTGGTAGGATCTAATAGCAAGATAGTTCTTTTAGGCTCTAATTTAAGCTCATTAAGTCAAGCTTTTGGGTGCAATGTATGCTTTAAGAGCTTAGATGAGTGTGCTCGTGCTATCTACTATGCTGTAGTTAAGCATAATAGTAGACCTCATAGCTATTTAAATGATCTGACAGCCCAAGCATGCTTTAGTGGTACTGAGTACCTAGAGCTAGACAAGAGAAAGTTGGCGCTTGCTAAGTCCTATCAAGAAAACCCCGAACGTTTTGTCTTAGCTCCTAAACATCTAAGGCACTAATTTCATCCTAATAAGCGTCAGAGAGCGCATCATCATCATCACATACTCCCTCTCAATCATAAGATTGGGAGGGAGCTTTGGGGCATGATACTTAATAGCCTCACCAATTCTAATATTTCACCTCCACTTAAAATCTGCAAATCACCTTCACTAGGGCTAATCGCGTTGCTAGGGGAAGCTCTTAGCTTGTTCCCGAACCAATAAGCACCATATTTCTCGTAAGGATAAGGCTCAAGGGGCAGCACAACAACACTCAAGGGTAAAAAAGCCACCTTATTAAACAAGTAAACTCAGCAAGAATGTAAAGCCGCTACTCTGACATGAGCTCTAGGCAGATATTAGTCTACGAAAACTTTCCTGAGATCCCCCATTAGTAGACCTCTCTTTTACCCTTACAGATCTCAATCTTGATATCTCAGCAGTAGTAGTTGTTGTTGTTGTTGTTGTTGTTGCTCTAATAGAGCTCTTAGTTCTAAGACCCCAAGACTTCTAGCCCCACTTATAGCCCCTAAAAACTAGGCAAGCAGTCGCTCGCCACATACCATCATGTAGCTATGGGTAACTAGTATTAGTTAAACTAATGGATGTGCCCTATGAATGTTGCGCAACACAGTGTGATAGTATTACAAGTACGTTGCGCAACACGATAATCATGAATAGTTATTCATACTTTTATTTAAAAAGAGTGATCTCTATCGTACTTTCTTGCTCAAGAGTAGACTAACCTAATATTAATAGGTATTGATTCGTATCTTACTTGGTATGGCAAAGTCCCATTTATCACGTGTCTGCTGTACTTAACTTTACTACAGTGGATGATCTGGCAATTGAGGGGATACTTAGGATCTATGGCACACGAAGAATCACAGGAGCTTACTGCTAACAACTCCTATATTTCTGTCTTTTTAGACAACTATGTAGGGGCGTTTCGTAAGTTCAACACCAGCAAATTCATCGTCAATATAGATGGTATTCAAGGCTTTCTTCCAGAAGAAGACTTAAGCCTCGACATACTATTGCCCTCCTTGCAAAAATACGACTTTGACATAAAGCTCTTAGGCAATCAAACCTCTCTAGCTGAAGTCAATGTAACTTGTATCAACTGCGATACAGGTGAGAGCACAGCATTTGTCTATGCTTTAGATAACTTGGTCATGTTGATGAGATTGTCTTCTACCATTGGCATTTCTCTTATGGCAATGCTGATTATGAAGATTATGGCTAAGATCGTTGTCCAACATAAGATTATCTACAAGGCCTTGATCTTAGATTTAGGTCACCAGTATCCCCCGCCTAAAGGCGAGGGCTTGCCCTTACTGATGTACTAG
>Reba_p2__coassemble_647_pt1 | contig 24751 bp, 14 predicted proteins | sample Reba_p2__metabat2_low_PE_017 | metagenome-assembled genome bin Reba_p2 | reverse complement strand
TTGACGCTAAGTACGGTGAGAACTTCTCCATTGGCTTGAACACCAATTACACTGGTTCTTCCAATGCTGATGAGTTCGGCGTAATGGGTAACGCTCGTTACATGTTCTAATTTAGGTTTCATACCTAATAGTTACTTATATAGCCTAAGGGCATAAGGAAAAGGCAAGCTTCCTATCATTAGGTTATCTTAATAAGACAAAAGGCAAGTTTGGGAACAATCCCTGCTTGCCTTTTTTGTTTTTAGAGAAAGCCCGTGTGAAAGATTCATAGCATCACTTACGTATTAATATTCCCTTGAAGTCTGCCTTTACAGAACAGGAGACACAATTAGAACCAAGTCTTCATATACCTACTTAATCCTCTTCAATTCATAAAGCTTAGCCTGCCAAAGATCTTAGTCAAAGTACGCAGTCTCCATAAGAGAATGTCTATCTTTTGCTCAAGATAGTACCTATCTTTGCTGATATGGTTCGTTCTATTACCCGCCCGCTCCTTTATTGGAATAGGATCATTGACTCCACCTTTAAGTACTCACAGGAATTGTCAGCACTATCTTTTAACCCAAGAAAAAGCCTGTAGAACTATTCATGCTCTACAGGCTTTTCTTGTTTAAAGGTTGAGCTCTAAGCTCTCATAGCCCCTACTTAAGATTTTTGAAAGCACCAAGTCCTTAAAGATAAGGTATTGCTCTTAACTACTTATCTAAAGGATGAATCTGAAGCTTAGGCAAGGCCTTTACTATCTTATTAGTCTCTAAGGAGACGGTAATGATTCTTAAGATCAGGTTAAAGATGTACTTCTCATCACCTACAGCCTTTGCATAGTCATTAAAGTCGTTCTTGATCTGGGAGTCCTTGTCGATAGAGACGCCACAGCGCTCTACTACCCAATCAAGAGCAGACTTCTTGTTAACTACGTACTCTTGTGCCTCAAGCGGAATGTCTCTAATGGTCAGCGTGTCATTAAAGATAATCGTGGTCTTATCCTTGGCAGCATTACCTGTCTTGCCAGGAATCTTGCCATAAGAGAGCTTATCGACCCTATAAGAAATTTCAACTTGTGGCTCAAAAGTGCATCCTTGATATGGCTCAACGCTTTCATAGTTAACATGTAAGTCAGCTAAAGCCCTACCTGCCTTTTCAAATGCCGCAAAGTCCTTATAGGTAGCTACACGAGGAATACGAGCAAGCTCCTTTTGCAAGTTGTTAGCATAAGTAGTGCGGTATTCTTGAGAGTGCAAGATACCGTAGATGTAATAGAACACAGCATCGACATCAATAGCATCAGCATGTTTAGGGTAAGCATCCTTAAAGTGCTGAATAGCAGCCTCATTAATGCCATCCTCTCTCACATAGCCATTCACCGCATTACCAGAGTCCAGCAAATTACCAGGCTCAACCTCACGATAAACGTAGCGTGGGAGGCATTGGGCACCAGCTTCTAAAATATTTAAATCACAAATACAGTTTTGCATTAAACAACAGAAGTTCTTAGAGCCAACTCCTGCAATACATAAAACTAAGTTTTCAGCCCCACTATATGGGAAAAGCTTTGAAATTTGGTAAGTTCTTGCTATCCAAAACTTTTCATTATAGAGATACTGCTTAGTAAATGGCCTATATAAAGAGACAGCAATTTTGTCGTTATTAAAAGGATCACTTTTTATACCTTTCTTAAACTTGTCGTCTAAGCTAGCCCATGCAATAGAGGTCTTATCCTTGAGCTTTTCAAAAGATGAAGCAGATAGAAATAAATCCACCTGTGAATTATAGACATCAATACATTTATCAAAATTGCTCTTCAGTACACTTATTGAAGAGTTATAAGACCAAGAGTCTCTTCCTGTAGCAATACCTAAACTGTAATTATAAAAACAAGCTAGATCACTATTCTTCTTGCCATCTACAGGAATAAACTTGTCAAAATCATCACGACGTTGATTGAGCCAATCGTTGTGTGAGTCAGGAATAATCTCATCCAATTGAGCGTTAAGCACAGAGCCTAGATTTGAGAGCTGCGCGAGCTTTTCCTCACGTGATAGGTAGTCATCTACGCAAGCAAAGTAGATTTTCCCTTGCTCAGTAGCTTCTGGGTTCTTGACCAAGATAGTAATAGCAATTGGAGCGCGGCTACCCTCTCCAAAAACATTATCTTTTTCCTTACGTCTTTGCTCACCAGATGTACGAGCATTGCCCTTTAGATGATAGAGATAGATAGAACTAAACTCTTCTTTAAGGCACTTGCGCATACCTTTTGCAGAGGCAGTATCAATCCATCCTGCATTGGTAACAAATGCTATTACGCCCTTATCACCGAGCTTATCTGAGGCCCATCTAAAAGCCTTTATATAACTGTCGTAGAGCTTATTTTTATTACTAATTTTGCCAGCCTGCTTCACATAGGTTTCTTGGATGCGAGTATCCACACCTTGGGCGCCAAGATAACGATCATTTTGGTTGTCATCATTGGCATTAGTTTGGCCTACTGAGTAAGGAGGGTTGCCGATGATGACGCGGATATCGAGCTCGTCGACTTGCTTGCGACGGTTGGTATTTTGGGCAATGGTGTCCTTGAATAGTGGTGCTATTTGCTCGTCATGAAGGGCAAAGGTGTCGGTAAGGACAGTGATATTGTTAGGTGCATATGGGGAGTTAGGGAAAAACTCTTGGTACACCGATTCCATATTAATGGAGGCTACATAATAGGCCAGCGGCATCAGCTCAAAGGCATGGAGCTCATTAAAGTACTTATAAGGCAGGGCATCTTTTGGAATTAAGTCCTCTGATTGCATGAGACGGGTAATGAAGGTACCAGTGCCTGTAAATGGATCGAGCACATGCACGCCAGGTTTAGCAAAGGACTGATTAAACTCCTTTTTGAGGATGTCATTTACCGAGTGATTAATGAAATCTACGACCTCAATTGGGGTATATACAATGCCCAGCTTTTCTTGCTGCTTAGGGAAGGCGACCTTAAAGAAACGATCGAATAAGTCGACGATGACCTTTTGGCGATCGGATAAAGACTGTACACCCTTCATGCGCGCGCCTACTGACTTGTAGAAGTAATCGAGCTCCTTATTGGCTTTTTGTAAGCCCTCAGAGTCAAACTTCTCGAGCATATTGGTCAAAGCACGGGCAATTGGATTGTGCTCGGTAAATGGATAGCCCTTAAAGAGTTCATCGAGCACAGGTTTGATCACAATATGCTGTGCCAGCATTTCAATGACTTCATCATCTGACAGGCTCGACTCGGCGTCCTTGTCCTTATGACCATTAATGGAGCAAGAGAGCTGATCCTTAAAGTCCTTAAACTCATAGATAAGCTGCTCATTATCGCTGTTCTCTAATTTGCTCTTAATAAACTCTACCTGGTTTTGGCAGATCTTACCTACATCCTCAGCCCAGTCTTCCCATTCACGGCGATTACCAATTTTCTTAATAATGGCAGACTTGATGCTCTCTTCCATCTTGATAAAGTTTTCAGCCGAAAATAACTCGCCCTGACTACCTGGTCTATCATCAGGATCGACAATATGACCTGTACTTGGGGCAAATTCATCGCTTCCTGGCTCTCTATTGGCCACGTTAGTGCTCTTGCCTTTAATGGCATTGTGATTGATGCAAATGACCTCAATGCGCTCATCGATCTTCTCAAGCATGCCATCAACTAATACATGGTCAGGGTTAATAGATTTGAGAGCGCGTAATACCTGCCAGACGGTATTGAAGTTTTCAGAGCGCAAGATAGCTGACTCTAAGAGCTGCTCGCTATCGCTAGCGCCATTACAGGTAATAGGCAAGATGACATAGCCACGCTTTTTACCTGGGGCGCGGCGCATGACACGACCTACAGTTTGTACTACCTCCACTTGCGACTTGCGTGGTGAGAGGAAGATAACTGCATCTAAAGCAGGGACATCCACACCCTCGCTTAAGCAACGTACATTAAATAAAATCTTGCAATGATTCTCCTCAGGCTCTTCGCGCAACCATTGCAATAAAGCCCCCTTTTCAGTGGCATTCATGGAGCCATCAATATGCTCACAGTCGCAATAGAGACTATGGTCTTTGACATACTCTTGTTCTGAGAGCTTAAAGGCGCTTGGATGGGTATCCTCTTCATTTAAGATATAGTTGCGATAATGATCAACGCACTTTTCAAACTCAGAGGCAAAGAGCTTAGAGGCTACTTTGACTTTCTTCTTGTCCTGGTTAATGACTTGAGCAAAGCCTACGGCGCGCTTCATCGGAGCAGCATCATCTTGGAGCTCCTCAGCGGTGCCATACTTATTCAAAGCCTTCCATGAGCCAATAATGCGACCAATATGATCGCCATTGAGCTTATCTAAATCATCTGCCGTGCTCACAGCTAAAGGATCGGTCACTAGCACTATGACTTTGTAATCAACCAAGCATCCTAAGTTCACGGCATCATTGAAATTTAAGGTATGGAATACAGGGCCAAAGGTAGCCTCATCGTCCATGGAATATAAGATAGCCTCACCTTGCTCAGCTTGCTTTTGCGCAGCTTCACCATAGATCTTTGGTGTAGCAGTCATATACAAGCGCTTGGCAGCATGAATATATTGGTCATTATGGATGCGAGTAAAGACAGCTTCCTCATCATCAATAAAGTCAAGCTTAGACTTACGAGCCTTGGTTTTCTTGGCTACGGTCTTGGACTTGGTGTCATCTGCTACGGTCTGAGCAATAGGAGTATCGCCTACCTTCAGGCTCGAGTTGGCTGCCTCATAGTGAGCTGCTATCTCGGGGTTGACCAAATAGCCGCCTGCAGTACGGTGGGCCTCATCGCAAATGACTAAGTCAAAAGGACGCAAGTTTAAAGTGTTTTGTGCAACTGCCAGCACTTCAATGGACTGGTAGGTAGAGAACACTACGACCATACCCGTCTCTTGATGGCACTCTTTTTGTGCAAAGGCAAAATCAATTTGCTTTTTTAAAGCCTCTGCATTGGTGGTAGCAGGATAGTTCAGTTCATTGGCGCTTAAGAGGGACTCAGTATCGTCAGCCTTGGTCTTTTTACCTACAGTGACATCTGAACAGACAGCAAAGGCGCGAATAGGAAACTCGCTTTGTTGCTTCCAATCAGAGAGGGTTTGCGAGAGCAAGGCTAAGGAAGGTACTAAGAACAGCACAAAGCCATTATTGTTAGTTTGCTTTTCAGCAATTTTTAAAGAGGTGAAAGTCTTACCTGTACCGCAAGCCATAATGAGTTTACCGCGCTCGTAGACCTTAAAGCCTGAGATTACATTATTTAAAGCCTCGACCTGATAAGGGCGCAATTGACGCTTGTGCAGCACAATGCTCTCATCTTTATCAAATTGCGACCAATTAATAGCAGAATTGGCCAATTTTTCACGGTCAATAATGGCTACAGGAGGAGTTTGCTGCTGCAAGGTAGAGACTAAATTGTCCGACCAATTGCTATTGGTGGCAATGATGATTCTTTGAGAAAAGAAGCTTTTACTAGAGGCAGCTAAAAAGGAGTCAATACCTGACTTGGGGATAGAGGCATCTTTGGCGTAAAACTTACACTGAATGGCAGTATAGCTAGGCTCTTCGCCCTCTTCTTTGAGGGCATTAGTAGCTACCAGATCAATGCCAATATCTTTGGCATTTTGCCATAAATCTTCATTCTCTTGAGCCCAGTCTTTAAAGGTCTGAACTTTAGTAAAAACGCCCTGATACTCAGGATCATTTCTAAAAAAGGCTAAAGAGAGATTTTCAAAGCGCATGCCCTTATCTTTAGGGTCGCTTGAGCAATTCTCAATTTTAGTAAGCAGATCGTAAAAGGCTTGAATATTGTCCTGTTCTCCAGCTAAGGCGGCATTAGCAGCGCTACTCATACTACTCTCTCTCCTTTTCCTCTAATTGCGGCGATCTAGTGTCTATAATTACTTTTCTAGTACGAGCCTATCTTAAATGATTTTCATGCTAGAGCTCAATGCCAAATAAGCGCAAATTGACACCTAGCGCACGCACGCCCATTAAATCTAGCTAAATCCCAAGTAGCAAGATCAATAAGAGCAATTAGATTCCAATAGCATAGCTCAGCACCAGAGCTAAGCAGCTCTATACATATTAAGAGCCCGAGCATGAACTACAGGCGCTTCCTAAGCTCAAGCTTGCGTATGGAGTATGAGTTGCGATCAGGAGTAATACTGCATTGGGGCAGGCATTCAATATGCTGACCTCATCAGGCGTCTACCTTCCACAGCTTAGGCTTTAGCTGGTACTGTGGCTAGTAGGGAGCAAAGAAGGCAAAGGAGAGAGCCTTGCGCTAAGTGAGTTGAGCTTAAGGCAAGGCTTTTTGAGAGTGCTGGGGCGAGTGGACTTGAAGCTTAGGCTTAGTCGCCTTCGACGCAGTAATTGTAGGTGGTGGTCACTAAGGTTTGCCAAGCGCGGCGGATTCTATCGACATAGCGGTCATGGACTTTTTGGTTGACGCTATAGTGAAAGTGGTAATTGCCAACGCCTGTCCAGATATTGCCATCGGCTTTTTCAATCTCACGACGGATTAAATAACCCATAGCCCAGATGTTGTGGCAAGGCTTGGATCTGATATCTTGCTTGGTGAGCTTAAATTGCTTGAGCTCGCCCAAGCGGACATCATTAATTTGTGATGGTCCACAATCTTGGGTGCCATTTCTATTAGTACCACATTTACCATTGAGCGGGCCGCGCTCAACATACAAGATTGAGTATAAGAGCTCTTCAGGGAGATTAAATTGATAAGCCGTCCAAGCAATACAGCTTTTTAAGGACTCATATTGCTTCATAGGAGGCTCTAAATAGGCCACATCACGCCAGTGCCCTTCTACAGCACAAGACATGGAAGCACCTTGGGCGCTGCTGCCTAAGGCACAAGAGAGCACCAAGATCCCTAATAGCTTCTTCAACATCCTTACTCTCCCATTAATGACAAGGAGCTACTTGTCTTGTTCTTTACCTAAAAGATCTTGTAGTTTGTCCTTATTACTATCACGCTCGCTCTTGCTTAAAGGCATAGCAATGCTCATAGCCTTGAGCATATCTTGCTCTAACTTATCTTGATTGACCTGATCAAAGTTAATAGGTTGAGCCTCAGGATTAGGACGGCCAAACTTATAAGGCACAGGCTGAATAAAGTTAGTACCGTCGACATAGTAGTTAACGGTGATGGTGTTGATTAAAGTGCGTACTGTACTTTGCTGATTAACAATAGACAAAGGCTTTAAGGTAAAGATAAAGTTGTTATTAATACCCTTAAGGCGTACTTGCATCAAGGTAGTAGAAGCACCTTGGAACTGCCTAATCATCAATTCTGATGGAGCTGCGGTAGTCTCAGCTAAAAAGCCCTGGTTCTCTAATCGTGTAGAGACAATATCCATAGGATAACCGTTGAGATCGTAAAAGCGCATAATGGACACGCCATGACGAGGTACAGCGATCTCATATTGAGCTTGGTATACAGCACTAAGGCGCATAACCTTAGCTTCAATATCACCTGGCACAGTAGGAATATTGAGGGTATTTTGCGGATCTAATTTGCCCTCGATATAGACCTTTTCACTAAGTTGTTTTTTAGTACGAAAATCAGTCAGGGTATCAGAAAGCTCAGGAGGAGCCTGAGGCGCAACTACATCTCCATAAGCTGGAGCTATTAAGCTAACAGCTTTCTGGCAGTTATTACTCGAGCAATTAAAAGAGTGCGGCACATCAACAAGCGCAAGCATAGCCACACCGCATAAGGCTACGCCCATACTTTTAACTTTCAACATCATGCAAGAAAGTATAGCATCACTCTAGAAATTTAGATCTAGCTACACTATTGATTATGTGCACTAGCCCCCTAGATTAGGCTATATAGGATTAGGGAGTCTTATGCGTTGTTGTCATAATAGAACAAAATTTATCTTGCTCAGGATTAGACAGCAAAGAACATAGTAATTAGATCAGATGAGAGAGCACTGCCATTACGATCATCAAGCATAAGAGCTTATCAAACATACTATACATGTCTGCTTGGTAGCTACTACAAAGGTAAAGCAAGCACTGTGCTGAAATTTTTTTGCAGGGCTCATTTATGAAGCTCTTAGCTTTGCTAAAATTTGCCGCCTGACAACAGTGGATCTATTAGTGTGCTAGAATAAGCATTGTATTTTCAGGATTTAGCCCTTATACAAGGGCTTTACTAGTGATCCTGATAAGCTTTAGTACACAATTTAATATCTGTGGAGTTTTTTTCATGACCGCATTAGTATTGGGCCACAAGAACCCAGACACTGATTCTATCGTTTCAGCTTTATCTGCCACCAATTTATATCGTGGTCGCGGTATTGACGTTAAGCCTGTTGCTCAAGGCACTCCAGCTCCTGAGACCGCTTTTGTTTTAGAGCGCTTCAATTTAACTGCTCCTGAGGTTGTTACCTCTGTTGCAGGTCAAGAAGTTTACTTAGTAGACTACTCCGATTTAGCCCAAGCTCCAGCTGACTTTGCTCAGTGCAAGCTCTTAGGCATTATCGACCACCACAAGTTAGGTGATGTTACCTCTGACAGCCCTGTTGAAGTTACCATTAAGCCAGTAGGCTGCTCCAACACTGTAATTAAAGAGTTACACGACTACTACAACGTAGCTATCGACCCAGCTTTAGCTGGTGCTATGTTATGCGCTATCTTATCTGACACCGTATTATTCAAGAGCCCAACTTGCACTGAAGCTGACAAGAAGGCTGCTTACGACTTAGCTAAGATCGCTGGCGTTGAAGACTTACAAGCTTTAGGCATGGAAATGTTCAAGGCTAAGAGCAACTTAGCAGGTGCTAGTGCTCGTGACTTAATCTTCCGTGACTTTAAGGACTTTGACATGTCTGGCACCAAGGTTGGTATCGGTCAGTTAGAGTTAGTTTCCTTATCTTTAGTAACTCCAGAGTTAAAGACTCAGTTACAAGATGAGTTAAACAAGGTTAAAGCTGAAGGCCGTCACTCTGCTTTATTAGTAGTTACCGACATTATGGAAGAGGGCTCTGAGCTCTTAATGTGCTCTGATGATGCCGAGTTAATTGCTAAGGCCTTAAACACCACCGTATCTGACAAGATATGGATGCCAGGTGTTATGAGCCGTAAGAAGCAAGTTGTTCCTAACTTAGAGCAAGCTTTCAAGGCCTAATAAGCCTCTAGGTGCCCTAAATAGCACTTTAAAAACCAAACATAAGGCACTACCTGTCAGGCAGTGCCTTGTTTTTGCCTCCTATTACTACTTACCTATTTCTGAGGAAAACGTTAATGGCTATTAAAAACGACCAATCAAAGCCACATTTAGATCATGTGCCACGTGTAGGCGTGGTGTCCTTGGGTTGTCCTAAGAACCTAGTTGATTCTCAGCGCTTGATTTCGGTTTTGTTAGCCAAGGGCTATCGCCTAGAAAATGACTTCCATAATGCTGACTTAGTCTTAGTCAACACCTGCGGCTTTATTGAGCCTGCTGTAGAGGAATCCTTTGATGCTATTTACGATGCCAAGCAGCAATGCCAACAAGTAGTAGTAATGGGTTGTATGGGTGCGCAAAAGGAAAAAGTATTAGCTGAATATCCTGATGTAGCTGACGTTATTGGCCCTGGTCGTCGTGCTGCCGTATTACGTGCAGTTGAGCGCTTAGTCGGTGAGCCACCTGCTATTGCTCGTCAAAGCGTACCTGCCTCAGGCGTCTTATTAACTCCTAAGCACTATAGCTACTTAAAAGTAGCCGAAGGCTGCCGCCACAAGTGTGCTTTTTGCATTATTCCTGATTTACGTGGTCCTTTAAGATCCCGCCCTATTGCCAATATCATTGCTGAAGCTAATGACTTAAGTGCCCGTGGCGTCAAGGAAATTATGATCATCTCCCAAGACACCTCCGACTATGGCGGTGATCTCAAAGATGGCACCAATTTATTAAAGCTCTGCGAAGGCTTAGCTAGTGTCCAGCCTCGTCCTTGGTTTAGATTGCACTATGTCTATCCAAGCAAGATCGTAGATGAACTCATTACTTTTATGAAAGAAGGCGTGATCTTGCCTTACCTTGATATGCCACTACAACACGCTAGTGAAAGTGTCCTACGCTTAATGAAGCGTCCTGGTAATATTGAGCGTACTTATGAGCGCATTATGCAATGGCGTGAAATCTGCCCAGATTTAGCGATTCGCTCTAATATCATCACAGGCTTCCCTGGTGAAACCGAGCAAGACTTTGAAAAGCTCTTAGACTTTATTAAAAAGGCCCGCTTAGATCGTGTCGGAACTTTCCCTTACTCTGATGTCGAAGGCGCTCAGGCTAATGACTATGATGGTGTAGTTCCTGAACAAGTACGTCAAGAGCGTGCCCGCTTAGTCATGGAAGCACAAGCTCAAGTCTCAGCACAAAAGCTTGCTGAGCGTGTGGGTAAGAGCTATGAAATGCTAGTCGATACCGTAACTGAAGAAGGTCTCATCATTGGTCGTACCAAATACGAAGCTCCTGATATTGACGGTATTGTTACTATTGAAGAGTTGCCAGAGAATGTCCGTGTCCGTGAAGGTGACTTACTCCAAGTTAAGATCACTGCTAGCGATGAGCATGATTTAGTAGCTGAGTTTGAAAAGAACATCACTCCTGCTACTCACATTCCTTTTAAGATGGCTACTAAATAATAATTTCTGCAAAGAAATAACAAAAATGTTAAATAGTTATTAAATTTTTGTTAAATACTGCCGTTTTATAAGCTAGGCTTATACATAAGCCATAATAAGCAACCAAGGGCGGAGACCTTCAAACAGTCTCTGCCCTTTTTATTGCCCCTATTTCTTCTTGAAATCATAATTGTGCTTGCAGTACTTAGCTAAAACACAATGCGCACAATGGCTCTCAAAGCGCTGTGCAGTACAGTTATAGCGGCCGTGAAGCAGCAAATAGTGATGAGCATCCTTTAAATAAGGCTCGGCAATTAAATAGCTAATGCGCTCTTCTACTTGACCAGGGCATTTTCCTAAGCATAAACCAGTACGATTAGCGACGCGATAAATATGGGTATCTACCGCAATACAAGGCTGACCAAAGGCAACATTAAGCACGACCTTAGCAGTTTTAGAGCCCACTCCAGGAAGGGCAGTTAGCTTTTCAAAGCTATCAGGTACCTGACCTTGGTATTGCACCACCAATTGCTCAGATAATTGTGCCAAGAACTTAGCTTTATTCTTCCACAGACCAATACTTTGAATAAAAGGCGCAATACCGTCAGCTCCTAAAGCAGCCATACTTTGAGCATCAGGGGCAGCAGCAAAAAGTGCAGGGGTGGCCTTATTAACCGAAATATCGGTAGCTTGAGCAGAAAGGACTACTGCACATAAGAGCTCAAAATTATTGTGATAGATAAGCTCACTCTTAGGATTAGGGTTTTGCTCTTGCAAGAGGTGCATTACTTCATCACGCTCTGTTTTATTGAGCAAGGTAATACCTTTAAACTGCTCTTCAATACCCTCAGAAGGCACTATAGCTTTGACCTGATTGAGATCTTGGTTACTTGTTATAGCTTTAGCGGCTTTGGTCTTTTTCGCAGCCTTGGTTGCTACTGTGCTGGAAGCTGAAGTAACCTTGCTCTTAGATGCTACTGTCTTGTTGGAAGACTTAGTTGCTGCAGCTCTTAAAGATGGCGCAGTCTTGCTCTTGGCATCTGCTGTCTTGTTAGAGCTCTTAGGGGCTAATTTATTGTTGGTTAACAATGAGGATTGCTTCTCTTTAGGTGTTTGTTTACTCGTGCTTGCTTGGGTTTTCATATATTTGATCCTTATACAAAGCTATGAGCACTAAAGAGCTAGTGCCCTATACTTACCTCTCACATGGGCGCAGCTTATTATCGACTTTTCTCAACTGATTAGAGTATCACTTGCGGGATTTTATCGCATCTTGCTAGTCATCAAGCAGGCTCTTAGTTAGCGTAAGACAACTAATCTTGCTTATAAATATCGCAAACTAAGCATTACTTTATTAAATATAATTCTCTTGCTAAGCACTAGTGTGCTTAGTGATACAGCTTGCTTTTAATGCCTATCACTTGCGCAAAATAAGCAAGTTAATTGCTAGCAATTAGCTAAAAAAGCTTATTTGCAGTAAAATGAGCCCGCCTGAATCTTGTATCCATCGCAAAAGGCAGAGCCTTAACTGTGTCTTTTGCTATAGGTACACCACCTCAACTACTCCATCTTAAAAGTCACCAGTATCCTCCGCCTAAAGGCGAGGGCTTGCCCTTACTGATGTACTAGCCTTAGTGAGTACTCTTTTAGAGTGTGTTGAACTACATTATTTAGGAATGTATTTATACAGATAGGCACCGCTGGATGTTTATCCTAGTCTTGCGCTCTGCGGTATGTGATTATGTAAAGTCATCAGGGGATGGTGGCTGCAAGTTACATACAAATAAACCCTAAGTAACATTGGCGAAGGATATTAACTAAATTTTTATTTAGAAAGGAACCAGAGGGTATCCTTTAGGAGATTATTTTGGAAGTAGCTGTTTTGAATATGCGAGGGCAATGCTTAATGCCATGCTCTCCGAGAAAAGCTAGAATATTACTTAAGGATAATAAAGCTGTTGTAAAGCAGAGATCTCCTTTCACAATTCAGCTGACCACTGCCCAAAAAGAGCTTTGGTGAAAAGTGTTATGGAAAAGAAGGTTTTATTATAGGGCGGCGTCAAGATGGAAGTTTTGATATTAGAACCATTGATGGTCAGTATATCCAAATCTATCACCCCTAAAAAACTAAAGCTTATCGAAAAACGAAAAACATTTCTAACTGTACTCAAAAAGGAGTGCGCTTCCTCCCCTGTCTAAAGACAGGTGTTTCCGCGCTACTAATATTATGATAGATGCCTTAATTCTCTTTTTCAGCGCTGCCATTGTTAATAACTTTGTTTTAGTACGCTTTTTAGGTATTTGCCCTTTCATTGGCGTATCTAATCAATTATCAGCAGCTTTAGGCATGGGTGGTGCTACTACTTTTGTCTTAGTACTCTCAGCGCTCATCTGTACTCTGGCTAACAATTATGTATTAAGCCCTTTAGGTCTAACCTCTTTAGACTTAATTGTTGACATTATCATTATTGCTGTAGCTGTACAGTTAGTAGAGATCTTAATTCGCAAAACTTCTTATAACCTCTATCAAGCTTTAGGTATCTACCTGCCTTTAATTACCACTAACTGCATTGTCTTAGGTCTAGTATTGCTCAATACTTCATTACATCACTCTTTATTCAATGCTCTAGTTTATGCCACAGGTGCTGGTGCTGGTTTTACCTTAGTACTAACCCTCTTTGCTGCTATGCGTGAGCGCTTAGCTTTAAATGATGTGCCTGCTCCTTTTAAAGGTACTGCTATTGCCTTAATTAGCGCAGGTCTCATGTCTTTAGCTTTTATGGGTTTTGCAGGCTTTACAGGCAGCAGCGTCTAAGATTTACAAAGTCATGTAACCCCTAAAAAACTTAAGCTTATCGAAAAACGAAAAACATTTATAACTGTACTCAAAAAGGAGTGCGCTTTATCCCCTGTCTAAAGACAGAGGTTTCCGCGCTACTAATATTATGAGGTAGGCTTGTGAATATCAGTTCCAATGCAATCGAATTTTTAATTTATGGAGCACTTGCCTTATTTATCTTAGGTGTAGTGTTATCGATCTTAGCTCGCTCTAAAGGGGGCAGTGAGCAAGATGAGCTCGCGAATAAACTAGAAAAGGCTCTCCCTGGTGCCCAATGTGCTCAATGTGGCTATCCTGGCTGTCGCGCCTATGCAGAGGCTTTAGCCAATGGTACTGCCGCTTGCACTAAATGCACTCCAGGCGGCAAAGATACTATTGATACCTTAGCTAGTATTTTAGGTATTAGCGTCCCTAGTGATGAAAGCGACGATGCTATCTTTACCCCTCGTAAAGTAGCCATCATTCATGAGAGCTTATGTACAGGTTGTACTAAATGCACCCGCCATTGTCCTGTTGACGCAATTAAAGGCAGTGCCAAAAACCCTCACACTGTCATTGAAAATGAATGTATTGGCTGTAATGAATGCGTAGCGTGCTGTCCAGCTAAGTGTATTGAAATGGTTCGTTTAGATCCAACCTTAGCCAATTACAATTGGGAACTTCAAACCATTCGCGGTAAGGGAACTAACTAATGCCATTCTCAAAACAATTGGAAAAAATCTTCCAAGGCAAGCTATGGAGCTTCTTTGGTGGTATCAAACCTTTAGAGCGTAAAAGCACCTCTCAAAGCGCTATTGAAGAGCTCGCCATTCCATCTTTAATTACTCTTCCTTTAGACCGTCACTTAGGTGAAGGCGGCCAAATCTTGGTACGTGTAGGTGATAGAGTTAAAGCAGGTGAACCTTTAACTATTCCAGGGGGCAAGCGTAATGTGCCATTACACGCCTCTACCTCGGGTGAAATTATTGGCATTGGAATGCAGGTCTTACCTCACCCTTCTGGCTTTTTAGGTCGTTGCATTACCATCAAACCTGATGGCCTTGATGAAAAAGTACCTGATGAGCCCATGAGTGATTGGCAAGAGCGTACCCCCCAAGAGATCTTAGAGCGCATTCGTGCTTTTGGTGTCGAAGGCTTAGGTGGTGCTCAGTTCCAAACTGCTGCCAAGATCGGAGCTGCTGTAGAAGAAGCCAAGGGTGATTGCAATATCTTTATTGTCAATGGCGCTGAGTGCGAGCCTGTTGCTACCTGTGACGATCGTCTCATGCAAGAGCGTGCGACAGAAATTGCTCAAGGTATTGAGGTGGTGCGCCATATCTTGAAGCCTAAGGCTATTATTGTCGCTATTGAAGATAACAAACCTAATGCCATCAAAGCCATGAAAGAGGCCGTGGCTGATGATGTTATGGTACGTACTATCCCTACCTTGTACCCATCAGGCGCCGCCCGTAATTTGATTAAGATCTGTACAGGCATTGAAATTCCTTATAGCGAGCACACTTCAGAGTGCGGCATTGTAGTAGACAATGTCGAAACTGTCTTTGCTATTAAGCAAGCGGTGATTGATGGTATTCCGCTCATTAAGCGTGTCATTACTGTCGATGGTCAGACTCTAGGACGTAATGGTAATGTCTTAGTACGTTTAGGCACCTCCGTACGCTTTGTGCTCAACTCTTTTAAACTCAATCCTGAGCGTCGACAACGTATTATCTTGGGTGGTCCTTTCATGGGCTTTACCCTACCGAGCATTGATGTGCCTATTACTAAGAGCACCACTTGCGTCTATGTGCCTTCTTATAAAGAATTAGAAGAGCAGCCTGAATCTATGAACTGCATTCGCTGCGGTCGTTGTGCGCGGGTGTGCCCAAGTCGCTTAGTGCCTTATCAACTCTATGCTCTCTCCAAAGCTGGGCAACACAAGAAAACTAGCAGCTGTGGCATGATGGACTGCACTGAATGTGGTTGTTGCTCCTATGTCTGCCCTTCACGTATTACGCTTACGGCCCAGTTTAGAAAAGAAAAAGCTATTTTGCGTCTCCTTGATGATAATCAAAAACGTAATCAAAGAGCCCAAGAGCGTATTGCTGCCCGCAATGAACGCTTAGCTCAAGAGGAAATTAAGCGGCAAAAGCGCCGTGAGGCCGCACTTGCTCGAGCTAAGTTACAACAAGAGGCAGAAGCTAAGCTCTCTCCTGAGGAAATTGAAAAGCAACGGGCCGCCAAAGTTGCGGCAGCGCGTGAGCGCGCTGCAGCTAAGCGGGCAGCTTTAAACAATAACACAGCTTCTGAAAACACCACCAACTTAGCTCCTATGACTATTAAGTCTCTTAAGGCTATTTCTCCTCAAGATAAGGCTCATGCCTTAATGAGTCAGAGTAAAGATGGCATGTTAGTAGCTGCTATGATGGCACAAGGGGGCACTACCAGTATGCGTCAAGCACAAGTTAGCCCTAAGATTACTGAGACGCCTAACTACAAGAGCAGCAGTCAAAAGCAAGAGGTCTTACCTTATGCACTGCGCAAAGCAGGAGCACCTAAACATGCCCCAGAGATCATTCACTGGCCAGATCTGCCTGAGCGTCCTTTGGATTTAGCTAAGGTCGAAAACCCTCCTGCAGCTGGTGTTTATATCCCTGAGAGCAAGCCTAAGACTAAGTCTTATTTATATGCTCCACAAGAACAAGATCAAGAGCAAGATCTTAATAAATTGCCTTCGGCTTTAAAGAACAAGAATTATGTAGCGCTACAGGAAACTAGCAATGCAAATAACGGAACAAAGTGCTAAGCAAAATCTAGGTATTGAGCCTGCACCTCATTTACATGCCCCTATGAGCACTGAAAAGATCATGCTCATTGTGATCATGTCTTTAATCCCTGCACTAGCAGTAATGACCTACTTCTTTGGCTTTGGAACCTTAATCCAATTTGTCATTGCTAGTATTACTGCTCTTATATGCCAGGTCTTAGTCGCCCTCATGCGTCTACGCTCAGTTAAGCGCAGCTTAAGAGATCCTTCAGGTTTAGTCACAGCTTTACTCTTAGCATTGACCTTACCGCAGCTGCTGCCTTGGTACTACACCTTGTTGGCAACCTTATTTGCCATGCTCTTAGTGCGCGAGTGTTTTGGTGGCTTGGGTCAAAATCTCTTTAACCCTGCCATGTCAGGCTTTATCTTCTTAGTGATCTCAGCACCAGGTATTTTCTATACCACTTGGGTCACCCCAACTCCTAATGCCATTAGCGTAGCTACTCCGCTGCGTAGTTTTGATGTCATTGTTATGGGTGAAGATCCTCAAGTGCTCATTAATGAAATTAAAGATCTCAATTGCCTTAATGAGCAAGAAGCAGCTCTAGCCAAAGCTCAAGAACTATCTCAAGCTCCAGATACCAAAGAGCAAGCAGCTATAGAGTACTCACCTGAAAGCCTCTTAAATAACCATTTAACAACTGATGGCCTTACAGGAGCTACTTATTTAGAGAGTATTAAGACAGCCCGCAAAGCAGGTGGCATTAGCAATAATTTGCCTGTAGATATCATGAGCCCAAGCTTTGTTGCTTATGCTTTCTTAGCTGGTGCCTATATCTTAGGTGGCATCATCTTAATAGCCACTAAAGTTATTCACTTCCAAGTGCCTTTAGCTTTCTTAGGAGCACTCGCAGCTGCTGGAGCTTTGTGGTATCACCTTGATCCTAGTGCAACTATCAATGTAATAGAGCATCTGCTCATGGGTGGCACTATGCTCGGTGCTTTTTACATCATTACTGATCCTGTTACTACCTGTGGCACTTTTAAAGGCAGAATTTTACTCTCGGCTATTATTGGCCTCTTAGTCATTGTCATTCGTGTTCATGGCAGCTACTCCGATTCCGTAGCTTTTGCGGTCATGTTAGGTAACTGTTTAGCTCCATTAATGGATGTGATGACTAAGCGTCGTCCTTTTGGTGTTGGCTATCGTCCAGGAGGCCTTGACTAATGTTTAGCTCTAATCCCAATGCCCGCGCCCTCTTTTCTGGTTTTATCTTGGCTTTAGTTGCACTCTTGTGTACTGCAGGAGTACTACTAGCTGAGCAAGATACGGCTCCTTTTATTGAGCGTAATCGTGCGCAAAATGAGCAACGCTTAATTGATACCTTGCTCCCTGGTATCAAAGATAAAGCTCAAGGTGCTATTACTTATAAGTGCAAGTTCTTAAGTGACAAGCGCATAGGCCAGAAGATGAAGGCCTATATTGCTGTAGATGAAAGTGGTAAGACTTTAGGCTTTATCTCCAGCTATTCAACCAATCGTGGTTACTCCAATCCGCTCATTTTAATTGGCGGCATAGATAATAATGGTCGTTTATCCAAGATTGATATTCAGCTCAGTCGTGAGACTCCAGGTATTGGTGATAAGGTTGAGCGCCGCAAGGGCAATTACTTAGACCAATTTGATAATTTAGCCCTTCATGAGGTCAATTGGGATGTGAAAAAGTTTAATGGTGACTTTGACTACATCACAGGTGCAACTGTGACCTCTCGTGCTATTGTGCTTGCTACCAAGGACTTTTTGGAGGTCATGAACTCTACTGATTTTAATAGTTTACCTGACTGCCAACCTTTAAAAGGTAAATAACTTATTCACACTCAAAAGTAAGTAAAGGAGAGCGCATTTTGCCTAGTCTCAAGACAGGGGGTTAAGCGCTTTTAAAAGTATGAGCGATAAAATTGTAGTCGAAGGCAGTTTAGATCCTAATGCTGTCAAGATTAAGCAAAGCTCCTTATGGGAGATCTTTATTAAAGGTATCTGGAAAGACAATCCAGGTTTGTGCCAGCTATTGGGCATGTGCCCACTATTAGCAGTCACCACTTCAGCTGCTAATGCTCTAGGTTTGGGTATTGCCACCATTTTAGTTATGGTCTTAAGCTCTATGGTGATCTCCTTAATTCGAAAGATCATTATCCCTGAGGTGCGTATTCCTATTTATGTGGTGATTATTGCCTCGTTAGTAACAGTAGTACGCTTTGAAATTGAAGCCTACTATCCTGCCTTATATCAGCAATTAGGCATTTACCTAGCCTTAATTGTTACTAACTGCATTATCATGGGTCGTGCCGAAGCTTTTGCTGGCAAGAATAATATCTTGCGCTCTAGTGTTGATGCTATTGCTTGTGGTATTGGCTTTACCTTAGTGCTCTTTGCCTTAGGCTCCATTCGCGAAATCATTGGCAATGGAACTTTCTTTGTTGGTGCTGCAGATATCTTAGGCCCTTGGGCTCAAGGCTTGGAGGTACATTTCTATAACTCCGACTTTTCCATGCTCATTGCTATCTTGCCTCCTGGCGGCTTCTTTGTGTTAGCTTTTCTCATTGCTCTCAAAAATGCCCTCGATTCTTTAGGAGCCTTTATCGCCGCTAAGAAGAACAAAATCCACTCTGTTACTATTGATTAGCCCTCATTCAGCCTGCCTAGTGCAGGCTGTTTTTACCCTCCTATCTTTTGTGAACTTAATCACACTTCTCTAAGTTTTTGCAGGTGATAAGATTTATTAATTAATTTAGTTAAAATGGGTAACAACTTAAGCCCAGGAGCGATCCTGAGCCCAACACTAACACCTTTTTACATTATTACCTAGCTGTGCCCCCCTTGAGCAAAAGAGGGCAGGAGAACGTCTGATTATGGTTAAGATTAAGACCCTCATTGGATCGCTTTTAGTACTACTAGCCTTGGGCTCTGTTTATTCTTGGTCTCTTTTTAACTTACCTTTAAGTGAAAAGTACGGTCTTGATATCAGTGCTATTGCTTTTACCTTTGGTATTATGACCTTATTCTTGGCCATTGGTAGCTCCAGTTCGGGCTTTTTAAAGCTGCGCATTGGTATGCAAAATGTCGTTGCCTTGAGTGCCGTATGCTGCGGTTTAGGTCTGCTCTTAGCTGCCTTTGCTCCTAACTTAGTAGTACTCTACTTAAGTGCAGGTGTGCTCTTAGGCTTTGGCGATGGCTTGGGCTATATGTTAGTACTCACTAATTGCGTGAAGTTCTTCCCTAATCACAAAGGTTTAGTTTCAGCCTTATGTATCGGCGCTTATGGCTTAGGATCTTTAGTCTATAAGAGCATCGATAGCTATTTGCTCTCTAATTACGACTTAACTACTGCCTTATTAACCTGGGGTGTCTCTACCGCCATTATCGTAACCTTTGGCTGCATCTTAATTTACGATGCTATGCAGCAAGATTCTGTAGTTAGCAACAATAACTCCAAGCGTGAGTACGATTTACAAAGCGCTATTCGCACCTTACCTTACTGGCTCTTATCTATCATGTTCTTTATCGACTGCATGGTGGGCTTGTACATTATTGGTGTGGCATCTAACTTAGGTACTGCTTTGTTAGATATGTCCTTAACTCAAGCTGCTACTGCCGTAAGTGTGGTTGCTATTGCCAATATCTTAGGCCGCTTAGTTATGGGTATGCTCTCTGATCGCCTCCCTCGTATTCGCTTGATCACCTTTGATCAATGCTTATCCTTGGTTGCTATCTTAATGTTTGTCCTCATTCCATTAACCCCTACTCTCTTCTTTGCTGCAGTAGCTTTGGTAGCTTTCTCCTTTGGTGGTACTTTAACTATCTACCCATCTATCATTAGCGATTTCTTTGGCATTCGTAATTTAGCCAAGAACTATGGCTTGCTCTATTTAGGCTTTGGTTTAGGCTCTCTCTTTGGTTATGCTGCAGCCTTTATCTTTGGCTCTTACAATATGACCTTCTTAATGATGAGTGCCTTAATTGTCGTAGCCATCATTGCCTCTTTAATGGTCAAGTTACCTGCTGAGCTCTCTGAGAGCCATAAGGAGCTCTTACGTACCAACAAGCTCCGAACTCCAGAAGAGGCCGCAGCTGCAGCAGCCGCTGCCTTACAAAAGGCCTCTGAGGCACTCTCTACAAACCAAGAGCCAAGTGCAGATAGCGCTAAATCTTAACAATCATAAGCCTAGCTCCAGATGATCTAGCTAAAAATGCTCAATTATCGCTAGATACTATCCCTCATCTGGTACAATACAGGCTCCTCACAATACTAAGCAACTCGTAAGAGACTTAGTAATCCTCTAAGGGCGGCCCTTCCTCGGGCTGCCTTTTTTTACGCCCGCACCTGAGATGCTAAAAAGGCTCTAAGACCTATGGTCTTAGAGTCATGACATTGTTTTCTCTTACTGGAGATTGTTACTTCCAACTAGCAGGAATCTCATTAATTTGAGATTGCTCTACTGCCATGGCAAAATTTGCCTACCTAGAACAGCCCTATTTGCTTAAATAAGATGCCTGTACAAGCCATTTCCTGCTCTGCTTAATTTTGGCACCTGTTTTGCAATTACTATAGACAACGTGAAATATGATTTCCACAGCTTAAAAGCTGGGTGCCTACTTTATCCCTATCTAACTACAGGGCTCGTGCTTATTAGCACGCTATATATTGGAGTATTTTAAATATGTTTGGCATTTCCGTTAGCGGCATCAAGAACTCACAAAAGCATATTGATGTCACCTCAAATAATATTGCAAACACCAATTCCTACGGCTTTAAGAAGTCCCGTGCTGAATTTGCCGATATCTACGCAAACAGCATTTATTCTAATTCTAAAACTGCCTCAGGTATGGGTGTAGTAAATAGCGTAGTATCGCAACAATTTACCCAAGGCACCCTCTCAGGTGATACGGGCAATCCATTAGATATGGCCATCCAAGGTAATGGCTTCTTTGTCGTCAAGAACAATGATGGCGACTCCCTATCCTTTACCCGTAATGGTGCTTTCCAGGTTGATAAGGAAGGCTTTATCGTAACCGCTCAAGGCGATTACCTCCAAGGTTGGGATGTCAATTACGATGGTACAGCCACTTCCTTAGACTTAAATGGCACTAAGAAGCTCCAATTACCTGCTGACACAGGCGCACCACACATGTCCAATAACATTGGCATCGGTGTTAACCTCCCTGCTGATAAAGATCCTGCTAAATTTACTGACTTAACAGCCGATCCATGGGGCAAGATTGATAAGGCTAATTTAACTGCTGATAAGCTTCAGTATGGTATAGTTCGTAATGACAAGGGCGAATTAGTTCAGAAAAATCCTGGTGATGAATTAAAGCCAGGTGAGTTTAAGCACTACATGCTTAACTTTGATCCTAAGGATTCAAGCACCTATCAAGCATCTACCTCTCAGACCATTCATGACTCTTTAGGCCGTGCTCATACCTTGACCTACTATATGATCAAGACTGGTCCTGATGCTGCTGGCTCTAATAACACCGTCTGGAACGTCATTCCTTTTGTTGATGGCACCCCTGTTGACGTGGCTGCGCAAAAGGGTGAGAACCCTGTAGTTATTACCGCTACAGGCAACTCTTCTGCCTCAGGTGCTAACTACTTTGGCTTCCAAGTAGAGTTTGAACCTAATGGCGAGTTCAAAAAGCAGATTCCATCTAAGATTGAATTAGTTAATCCGACAGCTGCTGATGGTACCTTAGGTGATAACAGCTTACGTACCCACTTATTTGGTATGCCAGGTGAAAATGCCAAGCCTAATGGCGCAGGTGTCCTTGATCAAAAATACTTTGATAATACCTTTGAGTCTCCAGATCCTGATAATAAAAAGCCTCTTTATAGCGGCAATGGCTCCTTACACACTGCTGTAGGCCAAGGTGTTGATCCGCTCCAGCTCGTTAACATTAAGTTTAATGCTACCCAGTACGGCTCCACTAGCTTCCAAGTTACTAGCGCCCCTACTAACGATGGCTACTCTACAGGCATCTTAACTGGTATGGCAGTGGATGATAACGGCATTATTCAGTGCGAATATTCCAATGGTCAGCGCTATTCTATTGGCAAGGTAGCTCTGGCCGATTTTGCCAACCCACAAGGTCTCTTAAAGATTGGCGATACCCAATGGAAGCAATCTAACAGCTCTGGTGAGGCTATTGCCAAGGAAGCTAATACAGGCAGCGCAGGCTCTATTAAGGGCTCTAACTTAGAGCTCTCCAATGTTGATTTAACCTCTGAGTTAGTAGAGCTCATTACTGCACAGCGTAACTATCAGGCTAATGCTCAATCCTTACAGACCAACAATACTGTAATGGATAGCATCCTCAACATTCGCTAATTACCGATTTAAATACTCCATCACAAGCCGAGCATACGCTCGGCTTTTTTATTTCTGTGTAAATTGGCATTACTATTGCATATATATAAACATCAAAATTATTACAGCATATAGTCTGTACGCCTTAAGAGCTAAGTAATGAACTATGCATCAAGCCGCTTAAGGCCTATAACATTGGAGTATTTTTAGAATGTTTGGCATTTCTGTCAGTGGTATTAAGAACTCACAAAAGCATATTGATGTCACCTCAAATAATATTGCAAACACCAATTCTTACGGCTTTAAGAAGTCCCGTGCCGAGTTTGCCGATATCTATGCCAATAGCATTTACTCTAACTCCAAAACTGCCTCTGGTATGGGCGTAGTCAATAGCGTAGTATCACAACAATTTACCCAAGGCACCCTTTCAGGTGATACTGGCAATCCATTAGACATGGCCATTCAAGGCAATGGCTTCTTTGTTGTCAAGAACAATGATGGCGACTCCCTCTCCTTTACCCGCAATGGTGCTTTCCAGGTTGATAAGGAAGGCTTTATCGTAACCGCTCAAGGCGATTACCTCCAAGGTTGGGATGTCAATTACGATGGTACAGCCACTTCCTTAGACTTAAATGGCACTAAGAAGCTCCAATTACCTGCTGACACAGGCGCACCACACATGTCCAATAACATTGGCATCGGTGTTAACCTCCCTGCTGATAAAGATCCTGCTAAATTTACTGACTTAACAGCCGATCCATGGGGCAAGATTGATAAGGCTAATTTAACTGCTGATAAGCTTCAGTATGGTATAGTTCGTAATGACAAGGGCGAATTAGTTCAGAAAAATCCTGGTGATGAATTAAAGCCAGGTGAGTTTAAGCACTACATGCTTAACTTTGATCCTAAGGATTCAAGCACCTATCAAGCATCTACCTCTCAGACCATTCATGACTCTTTAGGCCGTGCTCATACCTTGACCTACTATATGATCAAGACTGGTCCTGATGCTGCTGGCTCTAATAACACCGTCTGGAACGTCATTCCTTTTGTTGATGGCACCCCTGTTGACGTGGCTGCGCAAAAGGGTGAGAACCCTGTAGTTATTACCGCTACAGGCAACTCTTCTGCCTCAGGTGCTAACTACTTTGGCTTCCAAGTAGAGTTTGAACCTAATGGCGAGTTCAAAAAGCAGATTCCATCTAAGATTGAATTAGTTAATCCGACAGCTGCTGATGGTACCTTAGGTGATAACAGCTTACGTACCCACTTATTTGGTATGCCAGGTGAAAATGCCAAGCCTAATGGCGCAGGTGTCCTTGATCAAAAATACTTTGATAATACCTTTGAGTCTCCAGATCCTGATAATAAAAAGCCTCTTTATAGCGGCAATGGCTCCTTACACACTGCTGTAGGCCAAGGTGTTGATCCGCTCCAGCTCGTTAACATTAAGTTTAATGCTACCCAGTACGGCTCCACTAGCTTCCAAGTTACTAGCGCCCCTACTAACGATGGCTACTCTACAGGCATCTTAACTGGTATGGCAGTGGATGATAACGGCATTATTCAGTGCGAATATTCCAATGGTCAGCGCTATTCTATTGGCAAGGTAGCTCTGGCCGATTTTGCCAACCCACAAGGTCTCTTAAAGATTGGCGATACCCAATGGAAGCAATCTAACAGCTCTGGTGAGGCTATTGCCAAGGAAGCTAATACAGGCAGCGCAGGCTCTATTAAGGGCTCTAACTTAGAGCTCTCCAATGTTGATTTAACCTCTGAGTTAGTAGAGCTCATTACTGCACAGCGTAACTATCAGGCTAATGCTCAATCCTTACAGACCAACAATACTGTAATGGATAGCATCCTCAACATTCGCTAATTACCGATTTAAATACTCCATCACAAGCCGAGCATACGCTCGGCTTTTTTATTTCTGTGTAAATTGGCATTACTATTGCATATATATAAACATCAAAATTATTACAGCATATAGTCTGTACGCCTTAAGAGCTAAGTAATGAACTATGCATCAAGCCGCTTAAGGCCTATAACATTGGAGTATTTTTAGAATGTTTGGCATTTCTGTCAGTGGTATTAAGAACTCACAAAAGCATATTGATGTCACCTCAAATAATATTGCAAACACCAATT
>Reba_p2__coassemble_632_pt1 | contig 25148 bp, 21 predicted proteins | sample Reba_p2__metabat2_low_PE_017 | metagenome-assembled genome bin Reba_p2 | reverse complement strand
GCATCTGCTTTGCAAGCAGAGGGTCTACGGTTCGATCCCGTATACCTCCACCATTAAGTATGTGGGGTTATAGCTCAGTTGGGAGAGCGCTTGCATGGCATGCAAGAGGTCAACGGTTCGATCCCGTTTAGCTCCACCATGAATACTTAGTAATCTGGTCTCCATTTGTGGGGGTATAGCTCAGTTGGGAGAGCATCTGCTTTGCAAGCAGAGGGTCTACGGTTCGATCCCGTATACCTCCACCATTTTCTAAGACCTTAAATGGTCTTTTTTATTGCCCTATTGTTGTACCTATTAAAAAAATGTTGACAGCCTCAAGCTTTAGCGTATAATAGGCCTCACTTTCTTTCGTGGGGGTATAGCTCAGTTGGGAGAGCATCTGCTTTGCAAGCAGAGGGTCTACGGTTCGATCCCGTATACCTCCACCATTTTCTAAGACCTTAAGTGGTCTTTTTTATTGCCCTATTGTTGTATCTATGCTAAGCCGCAGCTAATTTTTGCCCTCTATGCTGTACATATATGCTCTAAATGTTTGTTTACTCACTAATTGTTAAAATTTAATTCAAACATACATACATGAATGTAGGTAAGATCGTTTAAAATAATAGCGTCCTACCAAAAGAGTGTGTGGGGTAGATGTTTATTATTGTTTAGAGGTTGCACCATGCGTTTTAAAGTCGGAATGATAGCCATGGCACTAAGCGGCATGCTTTGCGCTAGCATGTCCAATGCCTATGCAGAAGATCTATTAGATATCTACAATGAGGCTTATCAAAGAGATCCTGTAGTTCTCCAAGCTAAAGCCAATAGAGATCGTGCTGTTGCAGCCATTGATGAGGCTACAGCCGCACTCTTGCCACAAATTAACTTAACTGCAGGTTTAAGCGCCTCCCGCGTTAACCCTGCTGGCAATGGCAGCTCTTATAATGGTACTACTGCCCGTGGTGGAGTGGACTTATCCCAAGCTCTCTGGCGTCACAGCTCTTGGGTTAATCGCGATATTGCCACCAAGGCTGCCGCCCAACAAGAACTTATTTATTCTGATAGCATGCAGCAATTAATCTTGCGTGTCTCTCAGGCTTACTTCTCTGTCTTAAATGCTGTCGACCAAGTAACCTTTGCTAAAGCCAATCAAGCAGCTTTAAAAAGACAGCTCGATGAGGCTACTCGTCGCTTCCATGTAGGCTTAATTGCTGAGACCGATCAACTTGAGGCTCAAGCAGCCTATGACTTAGCATCAGCTCAATTAATTACTGCGGAGAATAATTTGATCAATTCTTATGAAGAGATCCGTAAATTAATTGGTCGTCAGGTTACCTCTTTAAATGCCTTAGATGCTAAGCGCTTCACTCCATTCCCTGTAACTCGTACTATTGCTCAAATCATCAACAGTGCCGAGCAAAACAATCTCTCTTTACAAGCTAGCATCGTAAGCCGCGATATTGCCAAAGATCAGATCGTCTTAGCTCAAACTGGTCATGAGCCAACTGTCGACTTAGTCGGCTCTTTAGGAGTAAGTAACAATCAATACTCAGTAGACTATATGAGTGGCCAAGAAGGTACTAGCACTCAAGGCGCTATTGGCGTCAATCTCAATATGCCATTGTACTCAGGCGGTGCTGTTGCCTCACAAGTTACCCAAGCTGAGCATGCCTATGTTGCTGCCTCTGAATCTTTAGAGTTAGCTCACCGTACCATGGTTTCTAACGCTAATAACAATTACAACAACGTCCAAGCAGCCATTTCCTCAGTTAATGCTTATGCACAAACTGAAAAGTCCGCCCAAAGCGCTTTAGATGCAACCCAAGCTGGCTATGATGTTGGTACTCGTACCATTTCTGACGTACTCAATGCTACACAGCAGTTATACTCTGCTAAGCAAAGCCTCTCTGCAGCTCGCTTTAACTATGTAATGTCTCGTCTGCAATTGTTATATGTTGAGGGTAACTTGACCATTAACGATCTTGAGGCTATCAACAAGGGCTTAGAACGTCACGCTACCTCTATGCCTAAATCAAGTATGATCAAGCAATAAGATATTATCTTAACCTAGAAAAAAGGTCGCTTAACAGCGACCTTTTTTCTTATAGGTCTTAAATTATTGTTGGCTCTTAATCTTATTGACGATGTTGCTCGTAGAGCAATTATCCACAAAGTTTAAAATCTTGACGCTACCTCCATGAGAGAGCACCTCTTTGTGACCTGCAATTTGCTCTACCTTATAATCGCCACCTTTGACTAAGATGTCAGGCAAAACTCGGGCAATTAAGCGCTGAGGAGTTTCCTCAGTAAAAGGCACTACCATATCCACACAGCCTAAAGCAGCTAAGACATCCATACGATTAGCTAAAGGCACGATAGGGCGGGTAGGCCCCTTTAATGCGGCTACAGACTCATCAGAGTTAACAGCAACAATCAGAACATCACCTAAGGCACGAGCTTTTTGTAAATAATCTACATGGCCTTTGTGGATAATATCAAAGCAACCATTGGTCATGACTACACGCTTGCCCTTTTGCTTTAAGTAAGCTACTTCTTGAACAAGCTCATCTTCACTCATCACACCCTGATGTCTAACACTTACTGAGCGGGCATTGATAACCTCCTCGAGCTCACGAGGAGTTACCGTAGAGGTGCCCAACTTACCTACTACAATACCTGCAGCGCGGTTAGCGATAGCACAAGAAAGAGGTAAATCACAACCACTGGCTAAGCAGGCAGCTAGGGTGGCAATCACAGTATCACCAGCACCAGTAACGTCATAGACCTCACGAGCATAAGTTGGAATATGTAAAGCTTCCTTGCCTGGAACAATTAATGACATGCCATCTTCAGAGCGTGTCACTAATAAAGCTTCTAAAGAAAACTTCTTAATTAGCTCTAAAGCCTTACACTCTAAATCATGGTTGTCAGTAACCTTGCCTACTACAGCCTCAAACTCAGACATATTAGGAGTAAGTAAGGTAGCTCCGCTATAACGAGAGAAATCAGTACCTTTAGGATCAACTAAGACCTTGATATTATGGCGACGACACTCTTCAATCATAGTTTGAACTGAAGAGAGCGCACCTTTACCATAATCAGAGCAAATAACTACCTTGGTATCACGCAAGCACTTTCTTAAAGTGGCTAATAAGCTACCTTGATCAACTTTGTCATAGCCCTTTTCAAAGTCGACACGTAACAATTGCTGATGACGGCTTAAGATTCTAAGTTTAGTGATAGTAGGCAAATCCTCACTGACAATAAAGCGCGGATCAATATGCTGCTCTTGCAACAAATGTTGCAAGGTATCACCTGATTCATCCTTACCAACAATACCTACTAAATCGCACTCAATGCCAAAAGAAGCTAAATTTAAAGCCACGTTAGCAGCACCACCAGCACGATTTTCATAGCGGTCAACATTAACTACAGGAACAGGAGCTTCAGGGGAAATGCGACTAGATGAGCCATACCAATAACGATCTAACATCACATCACCAACAACAGTTACGCGACCTTGAAACTTAGGTAGCTTTAAAACTTCCATGCACCTCTCCTAAAATATCTCTAACTAGGGCTCAATAATAGCATATGAGCCAAAGAGACATTTATAGATCTTTGGTTTAAAATTAACTCATCTATGTTATCTAGCTATTTTTAAAAGAAAAATGCCACCACTACCAAGCCCTAATCAAGATATCTCCCTTTGGCCTTTAGCACATGTCCTCATTGTCTCAGCTATGGGCATGATCTTTGGCTTTGATTTAGGTAGCGTCTTTGTCAATCATGATATGGTCTCAGATATGTTCTTGATTGCAGATAGCAAAGCTGACATTATCTCTGGCACCTATATCCTAGGATTTATCTTTGGGGTCTTTATCGCAGGCTATGTAACCTATGGCTCAGGACGCAAAATATCTATTATCTCAAGCGTCACTGTAGGATCGCTGGCCATCTTTTCCTCATTAGTTGCCCCTAACTTTTCTATCTTGCTCTGCTCTGAGCTTGTTATTGGATTCTCTTTTGGTCTCTATTTGATTTCTGCTTTTCTCTATAACTGTGAAATTATGACCCCTAATAAAAGAGGCCTAGCCTTGATGATGATCCCTATTGGCATCTTAGCAGGTACCTTCTTTTCCTTTATGAACAATGATTCCTTTTATGAGCATCCTTTCTTAGTCTTTGTACTCTTTTTAGGCATCAATATCGTGCTGTGCTCTATTGCCATAGTCAAACTTCATGAATCACCTCGCTATTTAGCACTGACTGGTTCCTCTGATGCCGCTTTAAGTGTGCTCTTTAAACTGCGCCATGATATGGGTACTGCTGCCCGCGAACTAGCAAAAATTAACGAGTGCTGTCGTGGTGAAAGTCGTGGTTTTGAGTTTTTTCTGCAAAACACAGTCTATCGTCGCTTACTTGCTTTTTTATGTATCAGTGCCTTTTTGTTTAATATGGGCGGCACCATCATCTTGCCTTATATCTTAATGGACAATATTTCCTTGCAGATGGTCTGTGAATACGATGATTTCTGTTATTTCACATTAAATAACAATTATATCTATATGACCTTTATCACAGCCTTTATTGGTGTAGTTATCCATGCCCTCGCCATTGAGCGCAACAAGCGCTACCTAGTATTTCTCTATAGTTTTACTTTAGGTTTGCTATGTTTGGCCTTAGCAACTGTTGCCTCTTTGCTTACAGTAAATGACTATAGCCAATATCTCTTATTAATCTCACTGCTGCTCTTTATCTTCTTTAGCTTAAGTAGCTTCTTAATATTCTTATGTGTCATAGCCATTGAACTCATGCCTATTCGTGGCCGGGAGTTTGGTATTGCTGCGATCTTCTTAGCTTGTGGTGTGGGATTATTAGTAACCATGCACTTTTACTCGCCACTAATTCATCATTATGGTTTTACAGGATTACTGACATTTAACTTAATTAGCTCCTGTCTCGTGCTTTATTTGTGCTACTTGTACTTACCTAATTCAGGCAAGATTTCTTTGGAGAATATTGAAAATCGTATTATCTCCTCAGAAGCTTTCTCCAAGATTAATAGAGTTTAATGCTCAACTACAAACCATCTGCTCAAGTAATGCGCTACACTAGCAAGCTCAGTAAGCTTGAGCTAATTTTAGAGGTACTTAACTATGGTTAAATTTTCACTAAAAGCTCTGATTAAGAGCTTAGTTTTAGGAGTAGCATTCATGTTTCCTGCTTTTACCGCTATTGCTGGTGATCAATTATTGGACAACTTTAAATACAGTGCAGGACCTACTAATATCAAGCAGACCTTAGCTCATGCTTTAATGGAAGAAAATGGTGCCATTATTATCGATGTGCGCACTAAAGAAGAGTATGAAGCAGGCCATATTGAAAATGCCTATCTAATTCCTTTGGAGGAATTAGCTGCTCATGACGAGCTCGCCGTATTAAAAGAGCAAGATACTCCAGTGCTCTTATACTGCCGCTCTGGTCGTCGCTCTGGTTTAGCTATGAATACCTTAGCCAAAGCAGGCTATAAGCGCCTGATGAATATGGGAGGCGTTATTACCTGGGAATATGGTCTTACTACTGATCTCCCAACTAAGAGCTTTGAACAGGCAGTCAAAGATGTAGTGCCTTTTAAGAGCGCACTTTAACAACACCTAAGGTCATAGCATTTTTAGAGAGCAGGCTTACATCTCCACCTAAACTCTCTGAGTTATAGATGGAGAATTATGCCTACAAACCAAGAAAAATAGGAACCTAATAAGATTCCTATTTTTTTATACCCCAAGGTAGTTGAGAACTAAATCCTTCTGTGTCTTAATTGTCTCTGCTCATTGAAACAAAAGTTTCAAGCTCCATATAGAACATGAGCTCAGCTCATTTTAGGATGGAGTTGTTGACTCTCTAAGATAAAAGCTTATTGCTCGATTGCCCAGCACTTTGCCTATCTAATGACTTTAAAGTCACCTTAGCAATGAGACCATGCGGACTAGCATTAGCAAACTCCAACTTAGCATTAAGGCTATCACAACTGGCCTTAACAATGGCCAAGCCCAAGCCCGTACCTTGAATTGCACTTCTATCGCCATGAACACGATAAAAAGGCTCTAGAATATGCTTTAAATGCTCCTCAGGAATGCCAGGACCATCATCTTTAATAATAAGGCACAAGCTGCCATCACTTAACTCTTGAGCCATGAGATCAATACGTCCATTATCAGGAGTATACTTAATAGCATTAGAGACTAAGTTAGACATAATACGCATTAATCTCATGCGATCGCTTACTACTTGGTAACGAACATTGCCCTCTACACCCATATCAATATTCTTACTATCAGCTAGCAGCCCTTGCTCATCAATGAGTTTGGTGTATAAATCGAAGATATCGATGCTCTCTAACATCATATCGCTACGATTTTGCTCACGAGCTAATGTAAGCAGCGAAGTCATTAACTGTCGCTCACGAGAAATACCATCTTTTAAACGCTCAACCTTTAAGCGTGCTGAACTAGAAAGCTCCTCTTTTTCTAAAGACTCAGCTTGGAGCGATAAAGCAGTAAGAGGAGTACGCATTTCATGGGCAGCATCAGCAATAAAGCGCCGCTTAGAGTGAATGCCCTCATCTACTTTAGAAAAGAGCTTATTTAATGCCAAGATAAAGCCATCTAACTCTGAAGGCACAAAACCAACATGATTTTCAGGAATAACAGGACTTAAGTCATCCTCGCTACGCTTATATAACGATTGAGCAATCTTGTTTAAGGTAGCAAACATATAGCGAACTGAGAGCATTAACAGCGGAATAAAGAGCAAGATAATGCCGACAAATTGCCAAACAGACGAAATAAAGGCTTGATGGGTAATACTCTCAATAGAGCTTAAAGGACGTGCTACTACAAAGCGCTGACCCTTAGTATTAGTTGAGACAAAAGCTCTAACACGCTGATCTGCCACCATTACAGTGTAAAAACCATCAGCTACTCCTGGAGGAATATATAAAGCATCACCAGGACGACCAAAGAGTGGTGCAATAATAATATCGTACTTGAACTTGTGGATATCAAAAATGGAAGGTGTCAGTGGAGGCACTTCATTTTTATTGTTCTTGTGGGGCTTTCCTTTTGGTTCGTCTAAGATCTTATTGTCATCAAAACCATAAGTTAAGACCAAGCGCCCATTGATACTATGGACTCTAAAGATTCTTCCATGATTATTGCGCGGAGGCTCCCATCTGCGCGGAATAATCATATTGTAATTAATAGCCACTAAGGAGATCTGGGAGAGCTCTTCATCAACGAACTCTCGAGTGGTGTCAGAGATCTTCATATAGGTTAAGACACACATGGAAGCTGTAGTAACTAAACCTACCACAAAGAAGAGCATGACAATGCGAAACTGTAACGAACGCAAAAGATCATGACTACGCTTAGATCGTGTCCACCAATGCTTATTCTTAACTCCCTTATCCAGATCTTCCATAAACTCATCCATTAATTAGCAGCGGCGGCAGCGGCAGCAGAGTCAACCTTATTTACTTTCCAGCCAACACCACGGATGTTCTTGATGTATTCAGAGCCAATCTTGCGACGTAAGGTATAGATAATGTACTCCACAGCGTTAGAGTCAATATCATCATCCCAACCATAAATACGACGCTCTAAGGCATCACGAGAGAGTACCGCACCTGGACGTGCCATTAAGGCCTCAAAAAGAGCAAACTCTCGTCCTGTTAGCACGACAACATTTTCGTTACCTTGAGCATCCTTAATCTTGACTTCATGGTTGATAGGATTCAAGCACAGATCACCATAGGTAATAGAGCCATCGGCTGCAGCACTTTCACGACGGCGAGTTACTGCACGAATACGAGCTAACAACTCTACCATTTCAAAAGGCTTGACCACATAGTCATCAGCTCCCTTATCCAAACCTAATACCCTATCTCCTACATCATCACGTGCTGTAAGGATAATAACAGGCTTCTTTAACTGGCTACGACGCCACTGCTCTAATACCTTAATACCATCGACCTTTGGTAGACCTAAGTCTAATAAACAGCAGTCATATTCAGTAGAGAAAGGGGCATCTAAAGCATCTTGGCCATTTTTCACCCAATCTACGGCATAAGCAGCATCGGCTAAATTATCAGCCACAGACTGGCCAATCATCTCATCATCTTCAACTAATAAAATGCGCATTGTTACTGTTCCTTTACACGAGAGGCCTATCTTTGCTCTCTTTGTACCATGATTGCCTTAGTTTCGCCTTAGTTTGCAGTTAAATAGCTGACAATTTTCGGCATAAGAGCCTTAAAGTCATGAGTAAAAGCATGATCCTCACCTTCAATAAAGTGAATAGTACAATCACGATAGAAGTTTAAGGCTTTATGATGGTCTAACACTTCATCTTGTGAGCCCAAATAAACCTCAATAAGATCACATCTGAGCTTAATGGACTTGTCTAACGCAGTTAAGAACTCTAACATAGCCTCATCTACTGCAAAATGACATTGGGTATGTTCATTGTAATGAGGACCTGCAAGCTTAATGAAGTAGTCTTGAGGGTGAATGCAAGGATTTAATAACACACAGCGACAGCCATAGCGCTCACACAATAAAGTGGCATAAAAACCTCCCAAAGAACTACCTACTAATGCGATTTCCTCATTAGGGTATTCTGCAGTGAATAAATCTAATTTATCAATAATATTTTTAAAACCATGCTGTGGTATATCAGAGAAGCTTAAGGCATCAAAGTACAGTTTCTCATCACCTAAAGAGGCAACATAGTCTTTAAGCAAATTAGCCTTAGTAGCATTAGGGCCTGAAAGAAAACCGTGAATATAGAAGATATGCATAAAGCCTCCATATAATAGCAATAAAAAAGCCCTGCCATATAAGACCGAGCTTTTAACCAATACTACTAACAACAATAAATAAATAAATTAATAACCACATACGCCTGTATCAGGAATAAACCGTCCTGATGGCAAGCGGAATACTTGAGTGTCAATCTGACCTTTGCGGCTAAACTTTAAATAGCGCCAGCCTGGACCTTGCATGTCTAAGGCAAAGTCATGAGAGAAAGGCTCAAATTGAATCGAAGTTGAAGGAGTTGCAATGTACCTAATATTATTGTGGTACTCATCATATTCTTGATGAACATGACCGCTTAATACCAGCTTGATATTAGGAAAATTACCAATAAAAGAGTTGAACTCGTCAGCATTGTGCATGGTTTGAGTATCAAGCCAACTACTACGAACCAACTGAGGCAAATGATGCACTAAGACTACAGTATTTAAGTTAGGATAAAGCTCACATTGGCTCTCTAAAAAGGATAGCTGATCTCGCTCTATCCAGCCATGAGGTACGCTATAAACCTCGGAATTTAAAAAGACAAAGTGCCAATTACCACATACTAAAGAGCGCTCAGTATGAACACCATATTCGCCCAATATACGATACATTAAAGGACCATCATCATGATTTCCTGGCACAAAGAAGACAGGCTTTTGCAAAGTAGCAATGTAGCGAGCAAAACGTTGGTAAGAGTTAACAGAGTAATCCTGACTAATATCGCCTGTAACTACGACAAAATCAAAATGGATGTTTTGATTAATAATAGACTCTAATACTGCTGTAAAAGAGTCGGCAGTACGTACACCTAATAAAGTGCCAGACTCCTCGGCAAACAAATGAGAGTCAGTAAGCTGTAATACGCTTATTTGCTCTTCTGTATTGTTTAACTGCAAATTATATGTAGTCATAATGAGTACAGGCGCTTCTTGCTACCTTTTAGACAGCCTTAGCACACATTTCCTTTCTTAGCAAAAGTGACCTACTTCCCACTATAATGGGGAGCTTCTTTTTCAGTAAGTCTCTCGATCTCAATTTCCTGTTTCATAGCGGCATAATCTGGAGCTCCACAGGTATAATATTGGGACGATCCATCCTGACAATTCTGGTTAATTATTAAAATAAAAGAGCTTGCCCTCAATTTCCCTAGCTTACATTGCAAAAATGAAAGCACAAGATTGGAGCTCTTACATAATAGTGAGCTTATCTTACTTGTTATTACGACTTAGAACAGCAACATCTGTTGCAGATTAACCAAAAATATTTTGATTTTTGCAATTGCTCACAAAACTGCCCTTGCCTTATTGTTTTACCTTGTTCCAAAGGGCTCATATACTAGCATAGCAACACCAATAATGCGCTAGATACACTATATCGCCCGCACTCAACTTTAGTGCTATTACTACCTAATCTAACTGTAAAAGCAAATTTTTCTTTAAAGAACTATTTATCAGAGCTAGTACGCATATCATAGTAGTAGTAGTAGTAGTAGTAGTAGTAGTAGTAGTAGCAACAGCTTTCATCTAGTGATAGCCTCTTTTACGCTCCAAGGCTCTAATACCTTAACAGTATGATAAAGAGAGTTCCCTACCTATCTGTAAATAGGACTTCTACTCGTTAACACTCTCTACATAAGCTATCTTATGGTACTGCTCTGCATTATGCTCAATGGTGCTGAATCTTAATTTCTTTGGTTGAATGGAGCGGGCGCTATTAATGCCACATAAAAAAAAAGCTAAGGATCAAAACCTTAGCTTTTTAGTTCATTTTTGGGGGATATTATTATTAGAGCTATGGTGCTTGGTTTAAGAAAGAAGCACGGATCTCGTCGTAATAGAGCTGGAGGTGTTGAAGAGCCATTAAAGCTGCAGCATTATTGATACGACCATTACGACAGTACTCAAAAGCATACTTAGCTGGCATCTTAAAGATACGGATATCTTCATCCTCTGCATCTAAACCACCATGAGCTAAGATATGGTCAGCTCTAATTTTGCCAATGTACAAAGTCACACGCTCTGAGCAACCACCTGGGCTTGGATATACAGCATTGATATAGTGTAATTCCTCAGGCTTAATTACAATGCCTGACTCCTCTTGCAGCTCTCTAACTGCAGCATCAAGCTCACTTTCGCCAACATCAATCATACCAGCGACAATTTCCACTAACCAAGGGGAAACAGGATCTTTGAGGGCACCAGGACGAAATTGCTCAATTAACACTACTTCTTCACTTACAGGATCAAAAGGAAGAATAGCTACAGCATCGGTACTACGTTCAAAGATCTCACGATCAAGAATACGTGTAGTATGACCATTAAACTTTTTATAAGAAACTCGATACAAATCAACAGCAAAATGCTTTTCAAACACACGAGTTTTTTCATGAATGACTACATCTTTAATACTAAAGCGTGGTGCAATCAATTCGTCAAATCTATCCATGCAATGTTCCTAAAAGATCTGGGCAAACCTACAATTATCTATGAAACAACTCCAATATTAGCAACATATAAATTTTTTTTACTATTTGCAAAGGCTTTAGCTAGACAATGCCACAAAGCTCACTATTTAATCACTCATAGATAGCACATAAGCGCTCTTATTAATTGATGCTACAATGTTCCTTAGTGCCCAATCTCTAAATTAGGAGTCTTTTTGTATGTCCAAAATCGTTTTAAAAAACGCTACTGTTATGACTGATAGTGGCTTTAAACAGACCCAAGTATTAATTGATGGGCCTTATATTGCCAAGATCGATCCTTCCATCAATGATAGTAACGCTCAGGAAATTGATTGTAGCGGTCAATTGGTGCTTCCTGGTTTAATTGATGCTCATGTTCACTTTAGACAGCCAGGTATGGAGCACAAGGCTACCATTAAGAGCGAGTCAGCTGCTGCTGCTTTAGGTGGTGTTACCTCCTTTATGGAAATGCCTAACACTTCACCATCTACTACTACTATTGAAGCACTTCATGATAAGCAAGCATTAGCTGCTCGTGACAGTTATGTTAACTATGGCTTTTATTTAGGCGCTAGCGAGAATAATCTTGAAGAGGTAAAGCGTGTAGATCCTCATGAGATTGCAGGCATCAAGATTTACATGGGCTCAACTACTGGTAACTTATTACTAGATGATGATAATGCCCTATTTAAGATGTTTGAGGCTTCTCCTACATTAGTAGCTACCCACTGTGAAGACAATGGCATCATCAATGCTAATACCACTCGCGCCAAGGAAATGTATGGCGATAATATTCCTTTTTCCATGCACCCTATTATTCGCAATCGCGATTGCTGCTTAAAGTCCTCACAATTAGCAATTGCTGCAGCTAAAGCGACTAACAAGCGTCTACACATAATGCACTTAAGCTCTCAAGAGGAAGTAGACTTAGTTGCCCAATACGCCCAAGGAGATATTCACAATCGCCAAATCTCAGCTGAGGTTTGCATTCCTCATCTCTTCTTTAATGAAAGTGACTATGAGCGCTTAAAGGGATTTTTAAAATGTAACCCTGCTGTTAAGTTCGAGCGCGATCGCCGTGCTTTAATCAAGGGCTTACGTGCAGGAATTATCACTACTATTGGTACTGACCATGCTCCACATGAACTTACAGTAAAACAGAGCAACAACTACTTAAATGTAGCCTCTGGTCTTCCATCAGTACAATTTAGCTTAAATGTCATTTTCGAGCTCTTTAGACGCAAGGAACTATCTTTAGAAGAGGGCATTAAAGCCGCTACTATTAATGTAGCTAAGCGCTTTGGTATTGAAAATCGCGGTCTCATCAAAGAGGGTTATTTTGCTGATATTGCTATCATTGATCCACGTGAGCATTACTGCATCCATCAAGATGACATTGCCTCTTTATGTAAATGGTCGCCAATGCTCAACCAAGCATTTAGCTGCAATGTAACTCATACCATTGCCTCAGGTAACTTAGTAGTAGCTAACTCTAAGATTTGTGCTCCAACAGGCGCAGCTGTAGGCTTACGTTTCAATCCTTAGTTCTTCTTTATTAGGTAGTGCTTGTATTCACAGGCACTACTATCCCTCTTTCTCAGAATATTAGTAGCGAGGCCCCCCTGTCTTTAGACAGGGGAGGAAGCGCACTCCTTTTTGATTACAGTTAGAAATGTTTTTCGCTTTTCGATAAGCTTAAGTTTTTTAGGGGTGATAGATTTGGATATATACTGGCCATCAATGGTTCTAATATCAAAACCTTGATCTTTACGCCGTCCCATAATAAAACCTTCTTTTCCATAACACTTTTCACCAAAACACTTAACTTTATCAAAAAGTCTAAAGTCGTTGACTGTATATGGCGATTGGTTTAATTTCCTTTTACCCTTCTTTATAGGATTAGCCTTATGAATCTTTCGATTGTGTTTACGAGTCTGCTTTTGATAAAGGTAGACATCAGATCTATTGGCATGTAAATTACCTGCTATGCAGTAGGCATCTGCACCATGGGTCTTTGGTAACTTTAATTTAATGTGCTGGTATTTAGTAATATAGCCGTAAGTTTCTTCTATGGTCAGCTCTGGGGGCCTCTAGCAAGGCAAGTAGCTTAGATCTAGATGATATTCCTACTTACGGTCTATTTAAAAATAAAAAGCCTGTGTTTAGTGGTGCTCGAGTAAAGCGTGGTCTTTATAAAGCCAAGAACGGTGCCTTGCTCAATGCTGATATTAATGGAAGCATTAATATCATGAGAAAAGCATTCAAAAATGCTTCTGTAAAGGAGCTATTTGATAGCGGCTGCGTGTTTCAGCCGATACGGGTAACTTGTTAACCGTATGAGATTTGGCGGGAGTAATTCATGAGCTATCTTTAGTTCTTAAACTTAGGCTATAAGTTTCGTCTGCGCCGCAGCTGTTTTGGTACTTCGCTTAATGAATTAGTTTTCGTGTGCTAATAATGTGCATATCTGTAGCGGTTTTGAGACGGCTCATTTTCGCGAGTACAAGCATATGCCTAAAGACCATTTTTCAGATGCTATCTGTATAGCCTGCATTGGCGCTCATATCTAGCCCAAGTATGCTAACGACAAACAATTTGAAATTCATCAATTCCGTCGTCATAACCGTGCACGCATACACTCACAAACTGAAAGAACTTATAAGTATGAAGGGAAAATCGCTGCCAAGAACCGTAAAGCTCGTTTTGAGCAAAAGGGAGCATCACTTAGTCAGTGGCGATATAATATGGGCAAACAATATGGAGAAGCCCAAGCCCAAAGAATGGTGTCACAGCTTAAGGTGACAAAGTCTAAGCGCCGATATCAGAACTTAAAAATAGTTATGCCAGGTGCTATCTTTTATATACAAAAGTAAGAGGTTGGTATTAACAGGTCAGATAACAAAAGGAAGATACTATCGCGCTTTTGGTCAAGGCAAGAAAAATTTTCCTGCTAAGGAATGCAAAATCGTAGCCAGACGATAATTTATATTTAAAGTACGCAATTCATCCCCCGCCTCGCCTCAGCGTAGGAGGAGGATGAATCGCTAATTTTTGATAAAAATAAGGCTCTAAAGAGACACTCTTTAGAGCCTTATTAGTGTTTTAGAACACTACGTAACCTACTTTCTTGTAGACATCTTCTAAAGTTTTTTGCGCACGTTCTTTAGCACGCGCAGCACCGTCTAAGAAGACTTCCTTCATATAACCCTCATCGGCACGAATTTCCTTATAGCGCTGCTGGATTGGCTCTAAGAGAGCAACTACAGCCTCACCTACTTCGCCCTTGAAGTTACCGTACATAGAGCCCTTAAAGTGCTCTACTAAATCAGGGATCTCACGGCCAGTAGCAGCAGACATTAACTCTAATAAGTTAGATACGCCTGGCTTTTGCTCCCAGTTATAAGCAACTACAGGTGGCTCATCACAATCAGTTACGGCACTCTTAATCTTCTTTAAGATCGACTTTGGTTCCTCTAAGATTCTGATAACATTCTTTGGATTATCATCAGACTTAGACATCTTCTTAGTAGGCTCTTGTAAGGACATCACACGACCACCAGCCTTTGGAATTAAGCCACTTGGCATAGTAAAGGTTGGGCCATAAATGCCATTAAAGCGCTCAGCAATGTCACGAGCTAATTCAATATGCTGACGCTGATCATCACCTACTGGAATCTTATTAGCTTGATATAAGAGAATATCAGCGGCCATTAAGACTGGATAGTTAAATAAGCCTGCAGTAATGTTGTTGGAGTAGCGCTTGGCTTTATCCTTGTACTGGGTCATACGGCTAAGCTCACCTACTTGGGTATAGCAGTTTAATACCCAACCTAACTCACAGTGAGCAGGAACATGAGATTGTAAGAAGATAATGGACTTCTTAGGATCAATACCGCAAGCTAAGAAGATAGCTAAGGTATTTAAGGTATTATCACGTAAGACCTTAGGATCCTGACGCACAGTAATAGCATGCTCATCTACTACACAGTAAATGCAGTCAGCTTCATCTTGCATTGGCACCCAATTGCGCAGTGAGCCAATGTAGTTACCAATAGAAAGCTCACCAGAAGGCTGAATGCCTGAAAAAATAATATCTTTAGCCATACTTGCTCCAATTCTTTGCAAACAAGATATCCTATCACTAATTAGTGATTTTAGCTGCCTAATTTCTTGATCAATGCCGTGAGTTCATCAAAGCGCTCAAAGAGATAATCAGCTTTACAACAAGTACGCACATCATAGCCACCATCGTAACCATAAGTGAACACTACTGTAGGTACCTGAGCGTTTTGACCTGCCTTAACATCATTAATAGAATCACCCACCATCAAGGCATGTTCAGGGGAAACACCTAGCTTATCTAAGACATATAAAAGCGGAGCAGGATCAGGCTTACGCTGTTCAAGCACCTCACCGCCTAAGACATAGTCCATATAAGGATCTAGTCCCATAAACTTAATTAAAGGCTGAGCAAAGACGTGAGGTTTGTTAGTAACTACACCTAACTTAATACCCAAGCTATGGAAGTACTCAATGCCCTCTTTAACACCATCATAGAGCGCAAAATTGCTACTTAAGCCTGCACTATAGTATTTAGTAAAGAGCTCCCGAGCCTTAGTTAATTGCTCTGGCTTAATATCATTTAAGCTAATGTCATGACGGCCTAAAATGACTCGTCCTAATAACATAGCCACACCATTGCCTACATAATTGCTCATACGCTCTAAGCTAGGAGGCTCAATTCCCATTTCTTGAGCAACTTTAGTAGCGGCCATGCTCAATTGCGGCAAGGTATGGGCTAATGTGCCATCTAAATCAAACAAAATAGCCTGCGGCTTATTAACTAATACCATAAAACTCTCCTATAGATAAGACAAAGCCCAGCTTCTTACGGCTGGGCTTTTGCGCTAAGCAAAGCTTGGCTAAGACTTGTAAGCGCTTATTTTAAGCCAAAGCGCTGCGTAAGTCAGCAAGAGCGACGTGATAGTCATCCTTATTAAATAAAGCAGAGCCTACTACGAAGATTTCGGCGCCAGCATCAGCACAAGCACGTACGGTATTAGGAGCCACACCGCCATCAACTTCAATGGTTAGCTCTGGAGCTAAGGCCTTAACATCAGCAATCTTTTGCATCATAGCAGGGATTAACTTTTGACCACCAAAGCCAGGATTTACGGTCATAACTAAGACAAAGTCCAAGCGCTCCAATAAATACTTAATAGAGCCAATATCGCTACCTGGATTTAAGGCTAAACCAGCCTTCACCCCCAACTCACGAATATAGGATAAATAGCGATCTACATGAGGAGTAGCCTCAGGATGGAAAGAGATCATTGAAGCGCCAGCTTTAGCATAATCACTTAAAATCTTCTCATTAATAGGATCTACCATTAAATGCACGTCTAAAATAGCATTAGTGAAACGAGCACGAATGGCTTTAAGCAAATCAGGACCAAAGGTCAGATTTTGTACAAAGTGATAGTCCATGACGTCAAAGTGAATGATATCAACCTGAGCATCTAAGGCTTTTTGGATATCATTGCCCAAGTCTAATAAGTCTGCAGATAAAATAGAACCTGCAAATAACTGCTTTTTGTCCATAAGTGATTAATATTATTTGAGTTTTAGACACAAAATCCCCCTTAAGTAAAGGGGGACTAAATAATAAGTTAAGGCACTACTTAATTTCAGCTTTAGCATCAGCTACACGCTTGGCAAAAGGTGTAGCACCTTGAGATACCGAACGAGGGATATTACGTGCAGCAGCACTAGCCTCCTCACGAGAGGCATAATCACCAGCCATCAAAATATACCAAGGCTTACCATTACGGGCACTAGGAACAATCCAGTAACGGCCAGATAAACCACGGGCAGCGGCTGCAACGTTAGCACGATTAGAGCCTGAAACGATCTGGATAGTATAGCGAGTGTTGCTCAAAGCCTTGAGCTCATCTAAGCTACTTTCCATCCCCTTACCAGCTGCTTGTTGCTGCTGTTGCTGCTGAGCCTTAGCAGCACGAGCTTCATCAGCTAAGTTAATAACCTGACCTGCCTTTAAAGGAGCACGTGCAGGTGTGGTATTAACAGGAGCTTTCTTGTGCTCCTTAGCAACTTCTTGTTCTTTTTTAGCAGCAACTGTTGCCTCTTTCTTAGGAGCAGATTGTAAGGCATTTTTAGCGGCTACGGCACGATCTTGATTGATCTTATTAATAGCTGCTTGCTCTAAATTCTTCCGCTCTTGTGCACTTGGCACTGGCATTTGCGGATCTGGAGGAGGCAGCATTGGAGATACATTTGGTCTTTTCTCTGCTACAACTGGAGTTGGAACTGGAGCTGCAGGTGCTTTGACAGGAGCAACCTGAGCTGTATTTTGAGGCACAGGGATCTCAACTGCGCTATTATGAGCTGGAGCTTGCTGAGCACTAATGTGATTAAAGTTATCACTACGACGTAACACAGGTATAGCTGCAGCGTTATTTAGAGATCCTCCCACTCCCCTGGGATAAGCAGAGTTATTAGCTCCGCCCTCAATCTTTTCTAAATCTTTGCCTGAGAGAGTTACGCTATGCTCAGTTTTAGGAGCACTCGATTGAGCATCAATACCATTAGGTACATTTTGCAAAATCACACCATCATCTACAGTAAAGTCAGAGCCATTGTTATCCTTATCAAAGACTAAGGCCTCTTCATTGGCAATTTGTGATTTAACATTATGGGATTTAGTACTTTCATCACTAGAGAAGAAACTACCACCAAAGAAGATAGGAATTAGGCACACTAACACAATAATAATGCAAACGATGGTAACAAAAATACCTACCGAGCTGCTCTTCTTCTTACTCTTAGGCAACATGCTTTTGCCACTGACACGGGCCTTTTCATTGCTAACCTGTGTTGGCGTGGTAGGTTCTTTCATAAGTTTCTCCGTAATTGCAATAACTTGGCTGATATTACCTTTGGCTGCCGCTAAGGCATCAGGTAACTTGTTGGAAATAGCATTGTAAATGCGCATGGTACTTTGTAGCGCAAACATATGACGCGAAAGCAACATAGCCTCTTTAATGCTCAATGCAGGCATATGCATAGCTTTGACATCAGCTCTACCTGTATAGTGCGTAACCTTTTCATCAGCCCATAGCGGATGGCAGACTAATAAAAAGGAAAAGCGTGCTTGCCCTAAAAACTGCTCATGTAAAGCCAAGAGCTCGTTATAAAAGGAAGAAACTACACTATCGACATCATCGACGACCACTAAAATCTTGTGATTGTAAGGAATATGAGCTTTTAGCAGAGTGTCAGGTAAATTGACGTTAGGATCAAACTCGCTATTAGGCAAGAGCTGTTGTAAAAAGAGCTCACGTAATCTTTGCAATTGCATATCACGATGGCACGGAATAAATACCGCTCTCATCTTAGAGTCAGTTTCATTAACAATCTGCTCGCACACTACAGTACGACCCGATCCCGTATCGCCAGATAATAAGATAAAGCTCTCGTGATCAACAACATTTTGCACTAACTCATGGCAAAAACGTTTCTGGCTCTCTAAAGAGGCTAAAGCTTCTATGTCCATAATCAACCACATTTAGCCTGAAAGCTAAGTGCAGTATCCTCCTTTTTCTCTGAAGTTAGAGCACTAGCTAATAGCAAGGCCACTAGCTACCCATCAATTACCTAAGGGGCTCCCCCCTTGACTGTGAGTGCAATTTTAGCCTACAAAGGCCTTTTTTGCCAAAAAAAATAAGGCTCATAGCCTATTGAGGCTATGAGCCTAGGCTTTGCTAATTTAAAGCCTTAAACTCATCAATTAGCTTAGCTATGGTGTCATCATCTAAATCACTAAAAACAGCACTAACACCTATAGCTTGAGGTAAAACATAATTGATTTTGCCTTGCTTAACCTTTTTATCATGGCGCATATGGCTGATAAAATCACTAGAGCTAAGCTCTTGAGGGACAGTAACAGGTAAACTATAGCGCACTAATAAATCTTTCAAACGCTCATAACTTTCGTAAGATAAACCTTTATTACTCTTATAAGACACATAGGCAGCTAACGCCATACCAATAGCGACGCCCTCACCATGCAAATAATTACCAAAGCCCATGCCCACCTCAATAGCATGACCAAAGGTATGGCCAAAGTTTAATAAGGCACGCATGCCCTTTTCTTTTTCATCTTGGCCTACGACATATGCTTTACACTCACAACAGCGCTTAACAACATATGCCAGATCAGGATTAGTAGTAGTAGTACTTTGTAAATAATTAAAGAACTCTTGATCCATAATCACACCATACTTGATGACCTCAGCCATGCCCGCAGCAATTTCCCTTTGAGGGAGAGTCTTTAAAAACTCTAAGTCAGAAATAACAATCTGGGGCTGGTAAAAAGCACCAATCATATTCTTGCCCATAGGGTGATTGATAGCAGTCTTGCCGCCTACTGAAGAGTCAACCATAGCTAAAAGCGTAGTAGGAATTTGCACAAAAGAGACGCCTCTTTGGTACGAAGAGGCAGCAAAACCCGTAATATCACCAACTACACCACCACCTAACGCTACTAAGCAGCAATCACGACCATAGCCATCTTCAAGCAAGGACGTCATGATCTGCATATAGCTATCAACATTTTTATAGCATTCTCCATCTGGCAAAATGCAGCTTTTTACCTTAAAGCCCTCTAAGAGCAAGCTCGCAGTGACTTGCTCTAAATACAAAGGAGCAACGGTATCGTTGGTAACTATCAATAAATCTTGGGTCTTAGGAAGGGCTTGCTTTAATAACGCACCTATAGGTAAGGACGAACCAATAACAATGTCATAAGAATTCTCACCTAAGGAAATATGAACTTTTTCCATAACAATCCTGCTAATTATTCTTGGCCTAAAGATTCTAACGCCTGTGCGACAATGCGTTCAGGAGTATCATTAGTATCAATGATGGCAGTGGCAATTGCTCTAAACTGAGGATCTCGCACTACAAAGAGCTCTTGTAAGCGTTGCTTAATATCAGTTACTTGAATCATAGGACGATTACTATCGCCCTTAACGCGCTGATATTGGCCTTCAACATCCAAGTGCAGATAAATACATATACTATGCTCTGTAATCAAGGCACGATTATCTGCTCTTTGCGCAATACCGCCGCCTCCTGCAATAACTTGCGGACCACTACTATGGTGCTGTTGTGTCAGCAGAGTTTGTAAGCACTCGTGCTCAAGATTGCGAAAATACGGCTCACCATAGCGCTCAAAGATTTGCGGAATAGACATATGAGCTTGCTCGATAATGTAATCATCATGATCGATAAAGCTCCCTTGCAAGGCCTGAGCTAACAACCTGCCAATGGTACTTTTACCTGCCCCCATCGGGCCTACTAAAAAAATAGGTTTAACTAACTTATCCATAGCTGTCGTCTGATAATAAGGAACTCTCATTGTGCCTTAAAATGAGACTAAAACAACCTTTTGCACTAGATTTAATCATGCATTTACTCTATTAGGGCGCGCTTTAAGGCCTGTTTTTTGCTAAAATTACAAGTTTGACAAAAAATTTGCGAGGAGCAAGGTAGTGTTATTAAAGGCTTTTAAGCTAGCTAAGCTAGCTTTTTGGGCAGGAATTTTCTGCGCTGCAGCATCAGGCGGTGTAATAGCATCTGCTTACTACTCTACTTTAGAGGAGTTGCCTGATGTCGATGAGCTCAAGCATGTTAGCTTTGAAACCCCAATGAAGATCTATACCCAAGATGGTAAATTAATTGGTGAGTTTGGTGAGCATAAACGTATTCCTGTTGATTTAAAAGACATCCCTGTCAAAATGCAACAGGCATTTTTAGCTATTGAAGACTCCCGCTTCTACGAACACTCAGGTATTGACCCTATTGGTATTTTACGTGCCGTAGTAGTAGCAGCTACCTCAGGAGGTGCCTCACAAGGTGCATCTACTATTACCCAACAGGTAGCTCGTAACTTCTTTTTAACACGCGATCGCACCTTAGAACGTAAGGTAAAAGAAGTATTTATTGCTTGGCGTATTGAACAAGTCTTATCCAAAGAAGAGATCTTAGAGCTCTACTTAAACAAAATTGCCTTAGGTCACCGCTCTTATGGTGTAGTAGCTGCTGCCCAAACCTATTATGGCAAAGCTCTTAAAGACTTAAGCTTAGCTGAAATTGCTACTATTGCAGGTCTACCTAAAGCTCCTTCTACTTTAAATCCTATTACTAGTCCTAAGCGTGCTAAAGATCGTCGCCACTTAGTTTTACAGCGTATGTTAACCTTGGGATTTATCACTCCTGAGGAATTTAGAATTGCTGATGCTGCGCCATCTCGTGCCTTCTTCCACTCAGCACCTTTAGAAGCTTATGCACCTTATGTAGCCGAAGAAGCACGTCAAGCAGTGTTAGAAAAATTCGGCGAGGAAGCTTATACCAAGGGCTTTAAGATCTATACCACTGTTGACTCTCAATATCAGCAATATGCCCATGATGCTATCTTTGAGAACTTAGTAGCCTATGATGAACGCCATGGCTATCGTGGTCCTTTATTTAATATTTATGATAGCACCCGTGGTCTACGCGGTAGCGCTAAGTTACCTACTGAGAAAAACGGAGCCCATGCCAATGCTAATAATGGCATTATCATGGATAATATTGCTCAGCTCCAAGAGCAATATAAAGAGCAAGGCTTAAAACATGAGTACTATCCAACCATAGTACAAAAAGTTGAGAGTATGAATCTCCTAGCTGCAGCTCAAGCACAAGTAGCACAAAGTATGGATCAAGAAGCTATCTTAGATCTCATTCGTAAGGAAGATAAGTACCAAAGCTTAGATCCAGCTTTAGTACTAAGTGTAGATGATGCTCAAAAACAAGCCGTAATCTTATTATCATCAGGCGAACAAAAGATCTTGCCTTGGGAGGGTATGTCTTGGGCTCGGTCTTTTAAGACTGATCGCAACCAAGGAGCTTCACCTGAATATCCAAGCCAAATTCTCCAAGCTGGCGACTTAATCTTTACTTATGAAAAGACTATTGAGTCGAAAAAGGGTGAACACAGCTTACGTCTTACCTTAACCCAATTACCTGATGTAGAAAGTGCACTTATTTCCTTAGATCCTAAGAGTGGTGCTGTACGTGCTATGGCAGGTGGCTTTGACTTTGAAAAGAGTAAGTTTAATCGTACAACCCAACTATTGCGACAAACAGGCTCTAGCTTTAAACCTTTTGTCTATTCTAGTGCTATTGCCTATGGTATTGCAGCTAACTCTGTTATTCCTGATGAACCAATTAAGACTTGGGATGTTGGCTCACGCACCTGGTGGCAACCACGCAACTCACCAAATAGGTTTGAAGGCTTGATGACTATCAGAGAAGGTCTTGCTAAGTCGAAAAACTCCATTGCTATTCGTACTATCCGCCATGTGGGTGTAAGCAATGTTGTGGAGCACTTACGCAAGTTTAATGTCTTAGTGCCTAAATTCCAGCAAAGTGAATCTATGGCCTTAGGCTCTGTAGAACTCACTCCACTACAAGTGGCTAATGCCTATTCCGCCTTTGCCAATGGTGGCTATAAGATTACTCCTTACTTGATTGACAAAATTGAGTTAGAGTCAGGAGAAGTGCTCTATCAGGCCTATCCAAAGCTGGCAGATTATAATGCTCCTGAAAAGATAGTTAACTCTATTCCTTTGGAGTTTGTTAAGAACTATGATCCTGATAGTCGTGATCTTGCTTTGCAGACCTTTGTAAATAACAAAGAGCTCACTACCTTCCCAAATCTCAATAAGGAAGATATTAACTCCCAAGAGCTCTTAGATGAGCAAAATACTAGCACGCAAAACCAAGGCAGCGTCTCAGTTAAGACCTCTATGGCTGCTTTAGCTGACTTAGATAGCTTAGCTAATCCAGATAGTAAGCATCAAAGACCACCTCAGATCTTAAGCCATGCTCATGCTTATTTAGTAGCATCATTGATGCACTCTAATGTCTATGGCGGTAAGGGCTTAAATGGATCTTTCTGGGGTACTGGAGCCAAAGCTGCAGCCTTAACAGGACGTGATGATCTCCATGCTAAAACTGGTACTACCAATAATGTCCATGATGCTTGGTTTGCAGGCTTCAATGGCAATTTAGTAGTTACCACTTGGGTAGGATTTGATAACGATCGTGACTTAGGTTATACCCGTACCAAGGGCTCAGAAAGTGGTGGTGCTACTGCATTGCCTATTTTCGCTTCTTTCTTTAAGAATGCCCAAGCTAATGTAGAGTCAGCTCAAATTCCACGACCAAAAGGGCTTACCTGGACCTCAAATCGTGACATTAGTGAGCCAGCTATCCCTGGCATGATAGTCATTGATGATGGCTCTAGTGCTCAAAGCGTACAAAATACAGGTATCGACAGCTCAGATGTATCATCAGGTGATATTTTCTAAGCAGCTTTAAAAAAGCCTACCTCATACAAGGTAGGCTTTTATTATTTAGAGACACATTTATGGAAAATTATTATCTAACGGTAGTGGTTCCAGTTTATAACGAAGAAGAGAGCTTAGAGCGTCTCTTTGAAGCCTTGAGCACTTACCAACACAAAAGCTCAGTTAAAGTATGTTTCTTATTTGTTAATGATGGATCTAGTGACCGCTCATTAGAAATCATCAAGAGCAAAGTAAGTTCCTTAAAGGGCTTTTACTATATCTCTTTACAACAACGCTGTGGTTTAACAGGAGCTTTGAAAGCAGGCTTTAACTGCTCTCAGACTAAGTGGACAGGCTATATCGATGCTGATTTACAAACCTTTCCAGATGACTTTGAGCTTTTATTAGATCGCCGCCATGAAGGTGATTTAATTTGCGGCATCCGCGCTAAAAGACAAGATAGCTTATCTAAAAAGATTCAATCACGTCTAGCTAATAAGATCCGCAATGCTATTACTCACGATGGTTTTAGCGACACCAATTGTCCTTTAAAAATTATCAAGACTGAGCTTGCTCAATCCCTACCACTCTTTTCTGGTATGCATCGCTTCTTACCAGCTTTAACTCTCCTCTATGGCAAAAAGGCTGTGGCTATTACTGTCAGACACCAAGAGCGTAAGCAAGGTACCTCCAAGTTCAATTTCTTTAATCGTGCTTTTTCTGGAGCCTTTGATCTTATTGCCTTTATCTGGATGCGTCGTCGCTTTGTCGCTCCTGTAGTAGGAGAGAACAATATTGAAATTGCAAAACAAAAAAGGATTTTTTAGGCTAATGCAGTGCATTTTTCAGTACTAATTAGGATATAAATGCTATCCTAAGGCTATGCTAAAATGGCTAAAATTTTTCACTACTGAGCCATTAAACATGGAACATAAACAGCTCCTATTTTCCAATCGCATTTCCTTTCTCATTGCGGGCTTTTGCATTGCTGCTTGGGCCCCTATGATCCCCTTTGTCAAAGAGCGTTTTGCCTTAAACGAGCATGATCTAGGATTGCTCTTATTGTGTGTTGGCATTGGCTCTTTTGTCTCTATGCCAACTTCAGGCTACTTTAGCGCCCGCTTTGGCTGCCGTACTCCTATTATCATCGCTGCTTTATTAATATCAGGATGCTTAATTGCTATTCCTTTTATTAGTAATTTATATGTACTCGCAGCTGTGCTCTTTTTCATGGGCATAAACTCAGTGTTCTTGGACGTTATCTCCAATATTAATGCGGCCTTGGTGGAGCAATACACTAAACGCGATGTCATGTCAGGCTTGCATGGTCTTTATAGTGTCGGCGGTTTTTTAGGCTCATTAAGTGTAACTTTCCATATAGACAGCCAATCTCGCCTTAAAACCTCTCAACTGCAAAGATACCCCACA
>Reba_p2__coassemble_614_pt1 | contig 25510 bp, 17 predicted proteins | sample Reba_p2__metabat2_low_PE_017 | metagenome-assembled genome bin Reba_p2 | reverse complement strand
CGCTTCCTCCCCTGTCTAAAGACAGGGGTTTCCGCGCTACTAATATTATGACATCCATTAAGAGCATGACAGGCTATGCTTGTGTCCACAGCCACAATGAAGCAAGTGGCGACTATATAGAAGTAAGTTTAAAATCAGTAAACGGTCGCTATTTAGAGCTCATTAACTCGAACAACTATGAGTTAGGCACTATCGAACAAGAGCTCAACAAACAATGCAAAGCCGTGATCTTACGCGGCAAAGTTAATATTAACATTAACTACCATAGTGCTAAGCATCAGCTTTTAGAGTTAAATGAGGACATGCTCTCTAATGTGTTGGAGCACTTAGCAACCATCAAGCAGCGCGCTGCCGACCATAATATAGATCCTTTAGAATTGTTAAAGTTTCCAGGGGTAGTGACCAACTTAAGTGCCTCAAGTACTGAGCGCAATGTGACCTTAACTAAAGCTCAAGGCCAAGAACTCTTAGCTCTTTTTGCTAAGGCCCTAGTCTGCTTTGATGAGCAGCGCCAAAAAGAAGGCACCCAGCTAGAGTTAGTACTAAAAGATAAGATCAGTAAGATTAAGACCTTGTTAGGCCTTATCGACAACAAGCAAGCTACCATAGTTGAAAGAGAGCGTGAACGCCTTAACCAAAAGCTCAAAAACCTTAAGGTCGATATTGACCCAAGCCGACTAGAAGGTGAAGTCGCACTGCTAGCACAAAAGTGTGATATTACTGAAGAGTTTGATCGACTTAAGTGTCATATTAAAGCAGTAGAAGAGCTGATCTCACCTAATGATAAGCCTTATACTGCTGTAGGCAAAAAGCTCGACTTTTTAATGCAAGAGCTGATGCGTGAGACCAATACTATGGCGTCTAAAGCCAACTCCTTAGATCTACTTGATATTGCTGTTGATCTTAAAGTTCTCATTGACCAAATGCGAGAGCAGATCCAAAACATCGAATAAAGCTCAATAGCTCTGCTTGGTATCACCAGCAGAGCAAAACTCTTTGATCATCATCAACTTATTAAGATATAAGATAACGCCGTCTAAGCAAATCATGGTACTTTGGACAGAAAGCAAGGAGACGGCTATGTATTTACAAAGTGCTGAGATCCAAAACTTCCATGGTATTCGCCACCTTTCAATTGATTTTGAAAAAGATACCACCGTTTTAATAGGCGAAAACGCTTGGGGTAAGTCCTCATTACTATGTGCTCTATTCATGGTATTAGGACAAGGCCATGACCAGCTCTGCTCCTTTAGCAAAGATGATCTCTATATTCCTATTAAGATCTCTGATGAATCTGATGAAGATGATAGGGAAAGTCCTAAGGATAAAGATGCTACGCCCGCTAAAAAAATCGAACTGCCTAGCGTCAAGCTGACCAATCAAGATGAATGCTGTGCTTATCTACACAACAAAGGTCTTGAGGGTATACCCCCTATTAAAGTCATTAATACCCCCTCATACCAACGTCGCTACTATAGTGTGCCTAATGCTGATGGTGCAGGTCGTGTTCTCCACATTGTCGACTTTCCTTGTGAAATATCACCAAACTTAAAAGCTAAAGGTTCCCAAAATCTCCATAATAAAGTTAAAAACAAAAAGCGCCCACGCTTTGACAGTAAACGCCCGCTCTCTAAAGCCTTTGATAACTTTATTAATTGCTCTCCTAGCAAATCAGGCCCTGTCTATGCACCTCGCGTCCATGTGCCTATTACTATTGGCAATGACCAAGATAATGCCCCTATTCGAGTACTAACTCCTAGCAAGGATCCAATTAGCACCTCAAGTAATAGTATTTTTGATGCTCTGCAATCAAGCTTAGATGCTGAAGCGCAATATGAAAAAGAGCAACCTCTCTACTACACACCAAGTAGCAAAGAGCGTGTCGAACGAGCTCAATATGCCCTTGAGAACCAAAATGAATTAACAGCCGAAGGTCTAGCCTCAGCTAAAGAAGATCTCAAATTCTTTAGTTCAGATATTTTCAAAGAAGAAGCCAATGGCATTGTGCTCGATCTTATCTTTTGTGAAGGCGACTATGGATTACTTAATAAAATCAAACGCTTTGAGTGTCTTAAACCTGTAGCCTATCTGGGCGATGATGGACGCTATCGTATTCACTATCGTATTAGTGCTTCTTTTGTTAATAATGAACAAGGTAACCAAGAATTTGTCACCCAACACCAATTACTCAATGACAAAGAGCAACCTTTTAACGACTGTGAGTCCCTAATCAAAAAGCTTATTTTATTAAATCCGCTCTTACGTTTGCGTGATCGTCGTATGTATAAGCCTAGTGCTGATAGTACACAGGAAAGTACTTCTAATAAGAGCACTACTGATTATCACAATCAAGCTATTGAAAGTGAGACTTATCAAGCCATTTCGCACTTTTTTGCCAATATCACTACTGATGAAGATTTAAACTCAGCCCGCATGCAAGATGCACTTGAGGTCTTAAACACTATTGCCTCTAAGTATCTAATTAACTACCAAAGCAATTACTCTAACGAGAATTTACACCCTGTAATTACCAAACCTCGCACTGCTCGTGAGATTATTAGCCATCCAGTCTCTATTGCCTCCTTAGGAACATTAAAGGCAGCTGTAGCTGATGAAAAGCCGAGCCGCTCTAAACTCTTACTATCGCTTTTAGCTGGTGCACTCTTAATGTCTAAAGGACAAAGAGAAATTGATGAGTACTCACGCCCTATTTTAATCTTGGAGGATATTGAAAGCCGCTTCCACCCTACGCTCTTGCTCAATCTCTGGTCTATCTTGCAAGTTCTACCTATCCAAAAGATAGTAACTACCAATTCCTCGCAATTACTCGCAGCTATTTCCTTACACAATGTCCGACGTTTATGTAAGCAATACTATGATGTACGTTGCTATCGCATTAGAGAAAAAGCTTTTAGTGTTGATGATGAACGCAAAATAGCCTTCCACATTAGAATGAGCCGACCTAGCGCGCTCTTTGCCCGCTGTTGGATTTTAGTTGAAGGTGAAACTGAAGTTTGGCTGTTAAATGAAATTGCCTCTGTACTGGGCATCAACTTAGCATGTGCAGGAATCAGGTTAGTAGAATTTGCCCAATGTGGACTCAATCCTCTAATTAGACTAGCTCGTCAAATTGGCATTAACTATCACGTCCTAACCGACGGTGATGATGCAGGACGCCATTATGCCCAGACAGTACGTGACTTTACAGGTAGTCGTAATTTGCCAGATCACTTAAGTGTGATGCCTCATGTAGATATTGAGCACTATTTCTATACCTCAGGATTTGCTGATGTCTACCAAAAAGCTGCTAATATCGAGCTCCAGCAGCACTCCTTAAAGCGGCCTCCTAACTTCATTGCTCGGCTTAAACTAACAGAGTTTGTTGATCCCCCTGAAGAGACTCACGCAGAAGCAGTATCCCCAACTATTAATATCAATGACTTTAATTTGCGCAATCACAACCTTGAAAGCGTAGTTAAGAGTGTCTTAGCTTTTAACATCCAAAACAGCTCTGAGCGTTTGCAAAAGATCCTTAATCGAGGCAAAGCGCAAGGTAAAGGCAAGAAAGCTCAACTCTTTACCCTTAATGAGCTAAGTAAGGGAGATGTGACCCTACTCTACCAATACCTTACAGGGCTAATCATGGATATGCCACGTGCTGCACGCAACGTGATGTCCAAGAAGCAAAATCAATTTCTCAATATGGTCAAAAACCTGAGAGTTGAACTCTTAAAGCAAGTCAACCGTAATGAGCAACGTCTAGCGCAGCTAAGACGTAATGCGCTTAAACAGCAAGCATCACAAGAGCGTAAGCTAACCACTCAAGAACCAGAAGAGAACAATTATGAAGATATACTGCCACCTAATAGCTCTCCTATGAGTCTTGCTGAGCAGAACAAGTCTCTCGATCATCTCAAGGCTCTGGCAGCTCAGGCTATTGTTACCGAAAATGACTTAGCTAAGGCTAAAAACTTTGAGCGCTCAACAGGCAAAGCCACCAATGCCATTTATGGTGCTTTAGATGAGCAAGCTTTATCCAAGAAGGGACTGTCGATAAATCGCGTTATCTCTTTGGCTATTCATAAAAAGACTAAACCAGGACTAGCCATCTTAATTGGTGAGGCTATGGCTCAACGTGGCGAAAATAGCGTACCACTGCTCTTTAGAACCATGTTCCGTAAGATCAAACGCCTCTCGCAAAACGAATCAGGTCTTGATTAGCCCTAAGAAAAAATCCCTAACTACTTGAGCTAGGGATTTTTTCTTACTGCCTTAATTTAAAATGCCTACCTCACCTAAGGGGCGACGAAAGACATACTTAGATAAGAAAGCTAAGAACATACCGTAAATAGGCACGAAAATAGCCAGGCATACTAAGAGCTTGACCGCATAATCAACCCAAGCTAAGTGCACCCAATTTTCAGCCATATAAGGATCGACACACTGATAGAACGCAATAGAGAAGAAAGCAAAGGTATCTAACAAGTTACCAAAAATAGAGGAGGCAGCAGGAGCTGGCCACCAAGCCTTGAGCTTGCGTAAACGTTGGAATACTACAATATCCATGATTTGACCAAAGATATAAGCACCAAAGGAAGCAGCAGCAATACGGAAGACAAAGATAGAGAAAGAGCCTAAAGCAGCTAAACCTTGGTATTGGCCAAAAGCAAAGATAGTACCTACGATATAAGAAGCAATTAAGGCAGGTACCATAGCATAGAAAATTACGGCACGAGCACGAACAGCGCCATACAAACGCACTGTTAAGTCAGTAGTAACAAAGACAAACGGAAAGGTAAAAGTACCTACAGTAGTCTCAATGCCTAGCACAGTAATCGGAATCTGTACAGCATAGTTACTTAAAACTATGATAAAAATATGGAGTAAGAACAGGCGGCGTAAAGGAAAGTTTTGCTGCAGCATAGCTGATGTGCCCTTCATTGAAGTTATATGATCTAACAAACGATCGCGTGACTGATGTGAGGTCACGGACAAGAAAGCACAGGCTTAGAGGAAAGTTATAGAGAAAAGGGGCCCAAACTAAGCACTAGACTGCCCGTGCACTCCTATTTTCCCATGAAAAACGACCAAGCCCTTAAGTGAGAGCTTAGCGGGAAATAGTTTAGTGCAGCGTTCAGCTTGCCTCTTGCCTTAAGCGATCTTGCATTAAGGTTGAGGCTAGTACTCTTGTCTGCCACCCAAGATGCTGCCTCAAGGCAGCTTGTACCAGCATTAGCTACTATAGCTAAATTGTGTGGGGCAATTGTACACTACAAAATCTCCTAGAGCCATGATTTTTTTATCAGTCATTGGATTTAATAAGCCCAATATCCTAAGATAGATAGGCACTATCATTGTTCTTACACTAAGGCTTTAGCTTATGGCAAATAAAGAAAAACTCATTTTAATTGATGGCTCTTCTTTCTTGTATCGAGCATACTTTGCAGTTAAGCAAAACTTCTCTACCAAAGATGGCACTCCAACAGGTGCTACCTATGTGCTTATCCGTATGTTCCGCTCTTTATTAGAAGAATTTGCTGGCTGTAAGTTCATTGCAGTATTTGATGCTAAAGGCAAGAGTTTTAGAAGTGAACTTTATAGTGAGTACAAGGCGACTCGTCCTCCTATGCCCGATGATTTAAAAGCGCAAATTGAATTTACGCATTCGGTAGTAACAGCTCTAGGCATGCCTTTAGTCTCAGTAGCTGGAGTTGAAGCTGATGATGTCTTAGCCTCCTATGCCAAAGAAGCCGAACGCCAAGGTATGGACACTATTATTTGTACTGGCGATAAGGACTTAGCACAAGTAGTCAACGCGCACATTCATCTCTACGACACTATGAAAAATATCCACTATGATGTGCCTACTGTGTATGAGAAGTATGGTGTGCCTCCTGAACATATTGTTGACTTCCTTGCGCTTAAAGGTGATAGTGCCGATAACATTCCAGGCATGAAAGGCGTAGGCGATAAGACAGCACTAGCACTCTTAGACAAACTAGGCAGCATTGAAAATATCAAAGCTCATATTGATGAGGTAGCAAGCTTAGGCTTTAGAGGTGCTGCTACCTTTAAGGATAAGTTCTTGGAGCAATGGCCTGTCATTGAACTAAGCTATCGCCTAGCCACTATCAAATGCGATGTTGACCTACCTTTAGCTATTGATGAGCTTACCCCTCCTGTAGAAGACGATGATGCCTTAATTGCGCTATTTGAGCGCTTAGAGTTTAATCGCTTTGCTCAAGAGCAACGTAAGAAAAAGCAATTAAAGATATCAGGTGAAGCTCTGCATCCTAAAGGCCAACAAGATCTCTTTAGTGCCATCTATGAACCTAACACTATAGAAACAGCACCAGCTAAGGTTACTCCAGCTGCACCAAGCCAAGGTTCCTTATTTAACGATTATCAAAGTATCCGTCAGTACTTTAAAACAGTCTTAACTAGTAAAGAGCTCCAAGAGCTTTGTGAGCAAATTAAGAGTACCAAGTTCTTTAGCTTCCATATCTGTGCTACTAGTGAACATCCTGCAGATGCTCACCTAGTTGGTCTGTCTTTATGCACTGATGAACAACATTGCTATTACATTCCACTCCAACACAACTATCTAAGTGTCCCTGCACAACTTAGTAAAGAGGAAGTTTGGTCTAACTTAGGTCCTATTTTTCAAGATAAGAGCATTGCCAAAGTAGCTTTTGACTTAAAGCTAATGCGTCTGTACTTGCACTTTGCACAAGTTGAAGTTCAAGGCTATTTACCTGACCCTATGGTGGTAGCTCATATTTTAGATTCCTCACGTAAGATTGACTTGCACTTAATGGCTGCAGGCTTTATTCACTATAGTGCTATGGACTTTAATATGCTCAAAGAAAACCGTAAAGACGGTGTGGAGCGTATTAGCATTGAACGCATGAGCGACTATGAATGTGAGCAAGCTTTCATTATCTACAAACTCTATCATGCTTGCATGCAAGATCTTAAGCAGCTAGAGCATGGAGAACAGCTAATTGACTTTGATATGAAGGTCCTTAATGTCCTTTACAAAATGGAAGTACGAGGCACCTACATTGATGGCACTGAGCTTAATACCCAAGCACGTATGCTCAAGTCATCTTTACACATGGTAGAGCAAGATATTTATGATCTATCTAATACTACCTTTAATATCAATTCGCCACGACAGCTAGGCAAGATCTTATTTGAGACCTTGCATATTCCTTATCCACGTAAGAGTGTCAAAACCGATAGTAAGGGTAATCCTTCTTACTCTACTGCTGATGATATTCTCAACGATATTGGTAATGACTTTGACATTATCAGCAAGGTACAGCGCTATCGTATGCTATCCAAGCTGGTTTCAACTTATGCAGATAAGTTACCTTTGTTAATTTCACCACACACCAAGCGCATTCATACCTGCTTTAACTTAGCAGGTACCGTTACAGGACGTCTTTCTAGCTCAGATCCTAACTTACAAAACATTCCTGCTCGTACCAAGGAAGGTCGCCAAATTAGAAGTGCCTTTGTTGCCCCTCCTGGCTATAAGATAGTATCTGCTGACTACTCGCAAATTGAGCTCCGCTTGATTGCCCACTTTGCCCAAGACCCGAACTTAATTGCAGCTTTCCACAATCATCAAGATATTCACAAAGTGACTGCTGCTGAAGTGTTAGGTAAAGATTTAAGTGAAGTTACAGAAGATGAGCGCAAGCATGCTAAAGCCACTAACTTTGGTCTTATGTATGGCATGTCCGCTCATGGACTAGCTAAACAAACTCATATGTCCATGGCTGACGCTAAAGCCTATATCGATAAATACTTTAAACAGTATCCAACGATCAAAGATTTAATGGATAAAATCATTAAAGATGCGAGAGCCCATGGCTATGTCACTACCTTAAAGGGATTCCATGTCATGATCAATGGCATTACCTCTACAGGTGCTCTTGCCCGTGGCGCCGAACGTGCTGCCATTAATGCTCCTATGCAAGGCAGTGCCGCTGACATTATTAAAATGGCTATGATTGAGGTTAATGACTATATTGAGACCTTACCTGCTGATGCCGTGTATATGACCATGCAAGTGCACGATGAATTAGTATTTGAAGTGCGCGAGGATCTAGTTGATACTTTCTCTAAAAAAATCAAAGAGATTATGGAACAGGTCACTACTCTCTTAGTACCTTTAGAAGTAGGCATTGGTGTAGGACAATCTTGGGCTCAAGCCCATTAACATCAGGAGCTGCTCTTGGAACTAGCACACCCTAACTTGCCTGATTTTTTAATCAGAACAGTCAATGGCAAATACACTTACCTCTACCCTTATGACGGTAAAAGTACTAAGTCCAAAGCTTCCAGAGCAGCGGGCAAGATTGAAGGCGGGGGGCCGACAGGCCGTATTATTTGGTCTAAAGACTTTATCAATAGTTACCCTGAGCTTTTAGCATATGAGGTCTATCGCCAAGAAGTGAACACTCAAGGCGCCGTTCAAGTAGGTGTCTATCAGCTAGTGTTTACGGCTAAGACCTCATTTAATCAATGCTCGAACAAATTCTTAAAAGCAGGAGCAACTTGGCTTTTAGATACTCTGCTTAGCGAAACTAATCTTATTAAAGCTATTAATAACAACTTGCCTGCCAGTAAGTTGCTCACGCTCTCTTACTTTGTTCTCTTATATAAAACACTCGACTTTAATAACCTACTTAGGTTTGTAGCAACCACGCGCGTACCTTATCTCAATCCTTTTACTCCGCAAGAAGCTAACTTGCTATTATCTAAAATTACTAAGGATCAAGAGCGCGCTTTCTTTAAAGAGCTTACACTTAAAAGCTCCTATGCTCCTCACTATTACTTATTAGAACATGCTCATCCGCTCACTAAAGAGCGCTTCTTTAGCCTGATTAATGCTAATACAGGCGAGCTATTTGCCGCTGATAGTACTACGAGAAGTATCACAGAGCTAATAAATAAATACAGTTGTGTCTTACCTCATGGTCAGGCGCCTCAAACAGAGCCTACTCAAGAGCTAAATTACATCTTCTCCAAGCCACAGCTTTCGCTCCAGAGCCACTTAAGTAGTGATTTTGCCTTACAAAATCTCCCAGAACTTGAGGAACTCCATGTTCAAAGCATACCTAAAGTAATACCTAAAGATAGCGTCCAAAAACCTGACTTAATAGTCATTATCCGTGTCCATGATCATCTTTTCTTGACCTTGCGTACCCTCGTGCGCTCAGGCAAAGACTTTGTTATCAGTTTAGGAAAGCTTCCTGCTGCCTTTGAGCCCTTAATTAACCACTATAGTACTCAGCTATCCAAGCTAGATAATCTCCCTTCTAATGGACCCCAACGCTTTAATGTATGCGCCAAGCTAGATTGGCATGGCCAAGTAATCTATTTGCATTTACAACTAGATCTCTTTGCCTTATATCAACAATTAACTCAATCAATGAGTAAGCTCTCTTATCACTATAGTGCTAGTGATGCGCTCGATGATGATGAAATTGAGATGATCTTGGCAATCAAAGATGACATTGACTATTTACAAGAGCAAGCTACTTTTGTTGGTAAAGATAAGTTGCAATCTCAGGTGGAATGTCTCATTGCCCGACTCATTATCAAGCTCTTTAACAAAGGTCATAGTGCTGTAAGTGTAGTGTTAACCTCTCAAGGCATAGAACAAACTAAAGAGGCCTTACATCTTAATAATCTGGTACGTTCTCAGGTCAACTATAGCAACTTACTATTGGCAGTTCCTCAGACACATAAAAAATACGAACTCTTAATGACAATAGTAATGAGCTTACATCATAGAGTGCAAATTAAGGCCTATGAGGGAGGACTTAATGTCTTAGAGACGCTTAATCTCTTGCCTAGTCTCAAAGCTCAGCGTCACTACCAAGATCTCTACTATTGCGCGATACCTTTTATTGAACAATTAGCTCTAGAGAAATTAAATCTATTTGTGCCAACTCATGAGCATATTAGCAATGTTAAAAGCGACGCCCAGGTGAACTTTGAGATGCCTGTTAGTTAGTACTGCTGACCTAGCGCAAAAAAAGGGCTCTTAACAGAGCCCTTTTTTCTACTAACGCTTCATGGATTCGAAAAACTCATCATTAGTCTTGTTTAATGAGAGCTTATCTAATAAGAACTCCATAGCTTCAATCTCGCCCATTGGATGTAAGAACTTACGTAAGATCCACATCTTTTGGAGCTCATCTACTGAGGTTAAGAGCTCCTCACGACGAGTACCAGAACGGGTAACATCAATAGCAGGATAAACACGCTTATCAGCAATCTTGCGTGATAAGTGTAATTCCATATTACCTGTACCCTTGAACTCCTCGTAAATAACTTCGTCCATCTTAGAACCAGTATCAATTAAGGCGGTACCAATAATGGTTAAAGAGCCGCCTTCTTCAACATTACGAGCTGCACCAAACAGACGCTTTGGTCTTTGTAAGGCATTGGCATCAACACCACCAGTTAAAACCTTGCCTGAGGCAGGGACAACGGTGTTATACGCACGAGCTAAACGAGTGATAGAGTCCATGAAAATCACTACATCACGCTTGTGCTCAACTAAGCGCTTAGCCTTTTCAATAACCATTTCTGCTACTTGTACGTGACGGGCTGCTGGCTCATCGAAAGTAGAAGCAACTACTTCACCGTTAACCATACGGCGCATTTCAGTCACTTCTTCTGGACGCTCATCAATCAACAATACAATTAAGACACACTCAGGATTGTTGACGCTAATAGAGTGAGCTACATTTTGCAATAACACAGTCTTACCAGCTTTTGGAGGAGCCACAATCAAAGCACGTTGGCCCTTACCAATAGGAGCTGTTAAGTCAATAACACGAGCAGTAATATCTTCTTTAGAGCCATTGCCAAGCTCAAGGCGCATACGCTCTTCAGGGAAGATTGGAGTTAGGTTTTCAAAGAGGATCTTGTTGCGAGCCTTTTCTGGCTGCTCAAAGTTAACTGCGTCTACTTTTAATAAAGCAAAATAACGCTCACCCTCTTTTGGAGGACGAATCTTACCTGAAATAGAGTCACCAGTACGTAAGTTAAAGCGACGTACTTGGGATGGGGAGACATAAATGTCATCAGGACCTGCTAAATATGAGCTATCAGCACTACGTAAGAAACCAAAGCCATCTGGCAAGATCTCGATAACACCTTCACCGAAAATATCCTCACCTGTGCGAGCACAGAGCTTCAGGAGGTTGAAGATAATCTCTTTTTTCCCTAAGCGAGCGGTGTTTTCAATACCAGCTTGCTCACACATATCAACCAATTGTGCTACGGGGGTGTTTTTTAATTCATTAAGATTCATAAAACTTTCTACACGTGGCAGGAATATACGACATTCATAGCTAAGCCACTGGCCTAGCTAGTGATAGGCTCGTTGGCTCTTGAGGCCCCTAATCAATAAATTACCAATGCCACCTCATTAGCACTGATAACAGCAAGCATCACATGCCTCACGCATTAGCTTGCAGTCTGTTGCCCTAAACCTTTTTAAGGTAAGACTTTCAAACAAAAACTAATAAAAATAAAACAATAATCAGGAAAGTCTTAAGATAGAGAGTCCAGAAAAGAAAAGTAACTTTGAACTAAGGCAGGATTAGTTTGAACTCTATAGCGGCCTTACTATCCACAAACCTTATACAAGCACCACTGTTTGGGGAGGATGCCTGAGAGAATTGAGCTTATTCATAGTAACAACTATGGATAAACCGCATGACACCATGCATTTAGGGAGAACAATAACGGTAGCATTATTGCGTTGCGCACATAATATCACATTTTTTTTAAAGTGGCTCATATTCGCCATTTATCTTTCTATTGCGCCTACCAAGCAATCAAGGTAGCATAGCCCCATATATCTCCTTACATGCTTGTTTTCTAAGACCAACATTACAACCTATTAAGGACTTTATTATGCGATCGTTTTCTGCTCTATGTGCTAGCAGGCTAATAAAGCTTACCTTTATCTTAATGCTAAGCTTAACTACTGCCTTTGCAGCCCCTAACGAGCCAGCACAGACTAAAGCAACTACGGCACCTACTGCCAAAGATACTCATGGTGAAGTGTCTTTGAGTACTGAAATGGGCGTATTGCTCAAGTCTGATATTAATTCTAAGGATATCGTAGCTAATCCTCTTGAGAGTCAAAATAGCAAGAAGAAAAAGTACAAGGACGGAAACCTTAAGCCTTATATACCTACTTATGAGTACCTTAATGAGCGTTTAGGAGAGTTAGATACTGACCCAACTTTAAGCGCCATTGATAAGGAAAAAAATGCAGCTTTCTTAACTCGTATGCAAGGCCGCTTGAACTTATACGAATCAATCATCAAAGAAGAGGCCATGATTGAAAGAGAGCTGAGCAAAGGTAGCGACATGATCAGCAACTTAGAGCAAGCTTTAAGTGAAGCTAATAGTGTCTACACAAAAGAACCTCCTGTAATCAAAAGTGATAAACTTGATGAGCTCAATACCTTAATCAATCATCTGACCTTACAGCAGACAAAGGTTCAAAATCAGTTAAACGATGCTACCTCGGCCTACAACTCTTTGCAGACCTTGCCTTCGCGCGCCCAAAATCAAATCACAGCAAACAATGCTCAGCTCTTTGAAATCGCCAAGAGAATGAATGATCCTACGATCAAACTCTTGCCTGATGAGCTCAAGCTCTTGCCTTTTGAAAGCTATGTCTTAGAGACCCAAAACAATCTTTTGCAAACTGAGCTCAAGTCACTGACGGTGTTCCAAGATATTGCTAATTACAAGATCCGTATTAATACTCTCAACCGTGACTACCTCAATAAGTATTTAGCTATGGCTCGTACCAAGCAAAATACCTTAATGAGCTCCGACATTATTAACGACTCTCAGTCTAATAGTGACAAGAAAGAGCCGCTTCCTGCTAAGCTTGCCACCGAACTTAAGTCTAACAATGAGATCACAGGTACTATCGATAAGATCTTATCTGACAACGCCAAGCTCAAAAAAGACTTACACAATGTCACTGAGGCTTTAAACACTGCTCACCAGATTGAAAAGAGCATTCAAGAACAACTTTCTGATCTCTCTGGTAGCGTTATTTTGTCGCGTCTCTTAAACCGTCAACAAAGCGAACTACCAAAACTTTCTATTTCTTTTAAACTCGATGAGCTCATTCCTAACTTAAACTTATGGATGTATGAGCTGCGTCGCTATCGAGAGCAAATCTTTGATGTCCAAAGCTATGTCAATGACCTCATTCGCCAAGACAAAGGCTTTGAACCTTATCGTGAGCAATTAGTACAGTTAATTAGACATCGTCGCTCCTTATACGATGAGCTTTACAATGCCATGTCTGATGGTATTACTTTAGCTATTGACTTAAGAGCCAAGTACAACGAGTTTAAGTCCACCACTACAAGACTCAAGACTGTCATTAATGATCACCTCTTTTGGTTGACCTCCAACCAAGGTATTAGTGTTGACTTCTTTGTTAACCTCTACCCAACCTTAACCTTGCAGCTGCGCGATTTTAGCCGCTATATTGCCAGTGATGATGTGATTAAGAGTACTGTGATTAACTACTTAAAAGTCTTAATCCCTATTATTTTGCTCGGCATTATTTTCCAAAAAGCACACCCTTACTTTAGACGTTTGACCAATGAGCTAGCCATGCGTTTAGATAAGGACAATGATGGCTATTCTATTACCCCTAAGGCTCTCTTCTGTCACTGCTTTTTGATCTTGCCTAAGATGGTGATCATTACTCTCATTGGCGCGATCTTTATTTTCTTTATTCTCGATCGCTTTGAAGATCAACAACATGTGACCTTGCTCCTTGCGCTCCATTTAATGTGCTTTTTATACATGCGCCAAATCATGGAGCCTAACTCGCTGATGCAACGCCATTTCTCTATGGCCCCTAGCATCATCAAACAAAATCGTCTCCTGATCGATCAGATCTGGTACGTCAGCATTCCTATGCTAACCATTGCCAATATGCGTGAAGCTGAGCCTAATAAGATCTCAGGTGATGTCATTGGCTATATCTTTATGCTGTTAGGCTTCTTATACCTAACCTTCTTTGCCATGGTCACAGTCAAGCGTATGCTCAATCAATATACGCCAACCATGACTTTCTGGGCATTGTCTATCATGGGTATTTGCACGCCTTTAACCATTGCTGTCATGTTAGGTCTGGGTTATTACTACACTGTTATCCAGCTGTTAAACCGTGTAGCTATTACTTTATACATAGGATTTGCCTACTTAATTATTTCTAATACGCTAAGGCGTGAACTCTATGTAGCAGAAATTAAGATTTTAAAGAAAATCAGATACAAGCTCCTCTTTAACAAAGAGCATGCTCAACAAAGCTCCACAGCTGCTGCTAATTCCTTTGGTGCCCGCTTTGAGAACTTCAGATTGGAGTTAGTTAACAATCGTGCCTTTAAGCTCTTTAATGCCATTATCTTAACCATCAGCGTGTACTTCATGTACTTGCAATGGAACGACTTAGCAGGTGTATTAACCTACTTAGATAAGATCTACTTATGGCAAAACGTCAAGGTAGTTGATGGTCAGACTATTACTAGCTCCTTATCCATTGGCGATATTTTATTAGCCTTTGTCATTATTGCAGTAGCCGTAGTCTTAAATCACAACTTGCCATTACTTATTGAACGTCTCTTCATGCTACGCTCAGGTGTAGCAGCTAAGAGCACTAGCTATACCATCAAGCTCATTACCTCCTATGTCATTACGGGCTTGGGTATTATCTTTGCAGCTGGTGCCTTGGGCATTAGTTGGGATAACTTACAATGGTTAGTCGCTGCCTTATCTGTGGGCTTGGGCTTTGGCTTACAAGAAATCTTTGCTAACTTCGTATCAGGCCTCATCATTTTATTTGAGCGCCAGATTAGAGTAGGCGATATTGTAACCATCTCTAACCTCTCAGGAACTGTAAATAAGATACGTATTCGTGCTACAACCATTGTCTCTTTTGACAATAAAGAAGTGGTTATTCCTAACCGTCAGTTCATTACTACAGCATTAACCAACTGGTCGCTATCTAATACTGTGACTAAGATTGAATTTGCCATTGGCATTGCCTACGATGCTGACCCTAACAAGGCAAAAGACATCTTACGTGGCATTATTAGACGCTGCCGCGATCTCAATCGTGAAAAGAAACCTCTGGTCTTTATCAAGAGCTTAGATGCCAGTGCTGTTACCATCATGTGTGAGGTCTTTGTTAACGAAATTGGCAAGCGCAAAGCAGTATATGACTACTTAAGTAGCGAAACCTTACGTCTCTTTAAGGATCATGGCATTGAGATTCCATTTGATCAGCTTGATGTCACCATTCGCAACTTAGATAACGACAATACTGTAAGCTATAGCCAAAAGGATATTGTTAAAGCTGCTGCTTTAGGTGCCGCCCGTAAAAAGGCAGGCTTAGTCCCAGTGGTTGAAGAATAGCTCATCAAGGCCGCATACATATGCGGCCTTTTTTTGATCAAAAAAATACCAACCTTTGCCGTTTTTATTAAAGAGCATTTCTATCTTTAAGCTACAAGGTTTCTTTATATCCCCCCTAAAAAACTTAAGCTTATCGAAAAGCGAAAAACATTTCTAACTTTAATCAAAAAGGAGTGCGCTTCCCCCCCTGTCTAAAGACAGGGGTTTCCGCGCTACTAATATCATGAGCACCCAGTCACCTCCTCCTAGCCAAGCAGCTGTTCGTATTTGGCGTATTGCCTTTAAAATAACCTCGTTAAACTACGACTTTAGAGCTTATGATGAGGTAGACATCAATAGCGAGGACTATTGCTTCTTTGAGCGTGAAGTATTTGCTGGCAATAATAGGTTTTACGATCTCTGCCGCAAACAAGGACGCTACATCCAGTTCCATACTGACTTTGCTCAAAGTTACTTTTTCGAACTCTTTGGTAATACTCCTTTTCCTTGTAATATGTTTATCTTTGTCGAGGAACTCTCACTTAACCAAGGCAAATTTAGTTCAGAGCCCAAGAAGCTGACTATTGATGGACGCAACTTAAGAAAGCGCAAAAACAAAGGCCCTATAGAAGTAGAGCCCGATTACGAGCTCTTTTATCTCACCGCTCCAGACCTTAATTGCCAATCAGGCACTCTTAATGAGCGCTTTTTATCTTTGAGTTCTTACTACCTACGCTCATCACCTTTACAAAGAGGCAGCAATTTGTTTAAACACCATGCTTTTTCTTGCTATTTAGATGGCAAGGGTATGTCCTTTATTAAACAACATGGTTTTTTAGGCTTAGTTCCTAACTTGCCTAGTGCTACCACCCTCTTACCCTTAATCTTCCTCGTCTCACGAGCCTTAGGCTATAAATACTGTCTACGCAAGATTAACAAGCTGTTAGGTCATCAGCTTAGCGATAAGTTTCGCCACTCCCAAAAGCTCTATCGCCAAGGTAAACGCCATTTAAAGTCTTTAAGCTTCTTATACTATTCAGTAGAGTATTTCTTAACCCAAAGCTTTTTGGTCTCTAGCATCAATCACAAGAACTCCCTTAGCCAAGAGCTCTTTAGAGAAATCATTAGCCACCTTGATATTCCGCGTGAATATGGTGCTATTAAAGAACAATTGCAGCCTTTAAATCAGCTGATTAATCAGCTCACAAGTCATGAAATCTTAAAGGGACAAGGTTCCCTGCGCTTTGCTATTGTCGCCTTAGGCTTTTTTATGGTCTTAGTTGTAGTTGTTGTCAGTGTCATTTTAGGAGTGGAGCCTATGATTCGTATGCTCAATGACTTAGGACTCTTGCCTGAAAACCTATTTAAAATCCAATAAAAAAAGCTGCCTTATTAAGGCAGCCTTTTTTCATTAATCTTTATCAAAGAAGTTCATAATGGACTTATTGTCCACAGGTGCTTGCTTGAGATAAGCATCATAGTCTTTAGCTGTATGCCCCATATCAATAGCTCTGTGACCATGTTTAGCTAAGTCGTAGGCTAAGACTGTAGCAGTCTGCCCCATGATAATGAACTTAGTTTTATTAGGATCAGTTGCCAGAGCTTTTTGTAACAGCTCATCGTACTTGTCAAAAGCATTAACGCGAGGACCGTAGATATACTCAATAGATTTAGCTGACTCAAAGATATTACTATTGAGCTTCTTAAAGATAGTTTTGCCGCAAATTAAGACTATATCTTGATCCTTCCATAGCAGCTCAAGCTTGCCATAATAGCGCTTAAAGTCTAGCTCCTTATACAGCATATAAGGCATAGTAATAGTAGAGTCGCCAAAGGTCTTATCTGCTCCACAATAAGGAGCTAGCAAATTACGATAACGCTCAGAATCTACTAAGTAGAACAACATTTGTCTATCATGCAAATGTTTTGGCTCATGATACCAATAATAGTTAATACCTACTAAAATCTTAGGATCACTACTGGTAATTGTATCTCTAAGCTTTGCAGCTAAATGCTCATCATAATTTTGGAAAAGATTTCCCTTTTTTTCATAAGCTACTGCTAGCTCACCATCACCTAGACGACAAAAACTAGCTTTAGTTTCAAGCAGATAATCTAATGTCTCCCAAGCATCCATCACCTTAGGTCCATCAACGCCCTCTTTAAGCTGAACTAAATTCCGTTGCACTGTTAGTACATTAGTCAGAAGAGCATCATCATGCTCAGCTGAAGCATGTTGATACATGCCCTTTAGATTGTAGCGAAACAGGTATTTCATGTTGCGGAAAAACAGCTCTAGGCCCATAAGAACACTCTCTTGGTAAACAGTTAATGACATCTATTATAGCTAGGTTGTCTGCTTTAATTGACCCCTATTTACCCCTATCAAACTATTGATAATTTTTATCATATTTTCGCGCCCTTAAATAAGGGCTTTGATTCCTAACAAAGCTCTTTTTTGCGCAAGTCTCTTTCAATTAGAGTGAAAAAGTTATAGAATAACGCGCTTGTGCACCTGCGATCTTTTTGTTGATTTTATGATTTGAATCACATAGAATACGCAGATCACAGCCGCCCTGAAATTTCACTAAGCCTGTGCTTACTTATGCAAGTTTAGCCTTAGTGATAGCCATATCAAAAGGGTCAAGAGTTATACACTCAAGACTTTAGGGGCATGGCTGATAAGTTTTTTGCCAAAGTGCACTATCGAGGTTGTCGCGTATCCTAACGGGCTTTGCGACAGCTAATTTTTAACCGACCTTTTTCTAGGAGATCAATAGTGGCCCGTATCGCTGGCATCAATGTGCCTGATCACAAGATCGCCGTGATTGCTTTGCAATCCATCTACGGCATCGGCCCGACTCGTGCTCGTGACATCTGTCAAGCAGTAGGAGTTGCTGAGTTAACCAAGTTCAAGGAACTCGACGAAGCTACCTTAGATAAGATTCGTAACGAAGTTGCCAAGTACACTGTAGAAGGCGACTTACGTCGTGAAGTTTCTATGAACATCAAGCGCCTTATGGACCTTGGTGCTTACCGTGGCTTACGTCACCGCCGTGGCTTACCAGTTCACGGTCAACGTACCAAGACTAATGCACGTACCCGCAAGGGCCCACGTAAGAGCATTAAGAAGTAAGGAGGCACATGATGGCTGAAGAAATCCAACAAGCTGCTAGCGCAGCAACCCCTGCAGCTGCTGCCGCAGCTCCAGCTACCAAGACTGCTTCTGCTCCACGTGCTCGTGGCGGCAAGCGCGGTAAGAAGCAAATTGCTGATGGCGTAGCTCACATCCACGCATCTTTCAACAATACCATCGTAACCATTTCCGACCGTCAAGGTAACACCCTCTCTTGGGCTACCGCTGGTGGTTCTGGCTTCCGTGGTTCCCGTAAGTCCACTCCTTATGCAGCCCAGGTTGCTGCTGAGCGTGCTGGCGAGGCTGCCAAGGAATACGGTGTAAAGAACCTTGAAGTTTTAGTAAAGGGTCCAGGTCCAGGTCGCGAGTCCTCTATTCGTGCCTTAAATGCGATCGGTTACAAGATTACTAACATCACCGATGTTACTCCGATCCCTCACAACGGTTGTCGCCCGCCAAAGAAGCGTCGCGTCTAATCTGGTATCTGTTTTTTTATTGGAGAAAGATAAATGGCAAAATATACAGGACCAGCTCTAAAATTAAGCCGTCGCGAGGGCGTGGATTTATTTTTAAAGTCTGGTGTACGTGCTATTGACACCAAGTGCAAGTTAGATACTGCTCCTGGTCAACATGGTGCCAACAAGGCTCGCTTATCTGACTATGGTTCTCAGTTACGTGAGAAGCAGAAGGTACGTCGTATTTACGGTGTATTAGAGCGTCAGTTCAACAACTACTACAAGAAAGCTTCTAACATGCCAGGCAACACTGGTGAGAACTTGTTACAGCTTTTAGAAGGCCGTTTAGACAACGTAGTCTATCGCATGGGCTTTGGCTCTACTCGTATGGAGTCCCGTCAGCTCGTGAGCCACAAGGCTATCACCGTTAACGGTCGCGTAATTAACATCCCATCCTATCAGGTTCAGCCATCTGATGAGATTGCTGTACGCGAGAAGGCTAAGAAGCAGCTCCGTATCAAGACAGCAATTGATTTGGCAGGTCAACGTGCTGTTAAGCCAACTTGGATCGACGTAGACCACAGCGCCATGAAGGGTACTTACAAGAACAAGCCTGAGCGTTCTGAGCTTCCTGCTGATATCAAGGAACAGCTCATCGTCGAGTTCTACTCTAAGTAATAGATAGGCAACCTGCCTGCACTCCTTTTAATTTGTGGGGTATAAATAGTGTCAGTTTGTGAATTGTTAAGCCCAAAGCCTGTTGGTTTTACCGAACTTGGTCCTAATCGAGTTCGTATTGTGATAGAGCCTTTAGAGCGTGGTTTTGGTAATACCATTGGTATTGCTTTAAGCGACGTATTATTAAAGACTCTTCCTGGTTATGCTTTTGACGCATTACAAATCGAAGGCGTTTCTAGCTTAACTTCCGTTAAAGAGGACGTAGCCGAGTCCTTGATTGAAATCGTAATGAACTTAAAGAACATTGCTATTTCTTCTACTCATCAAGTACAAGGCCCAGTATGGTTCTCCTTAACCAAGCAAGGTGAAGGCGAAGTTCGTGCCTCTGACATTACTTGCCCTGAAGGTATGAGCATCGTTAATCCTGATGCCCATATCTGCACTTTAGTTGGAGCCAAGGCTTCCTTGTCTATGAATCTCCGCGTCGTATACGGTCGCGGCTATGTAGTCATCAACGATCCTAAGCACTTACCTGCTAAGGAAGAGAACGAGATTCTCATTGATGCTGCATTCTGCCCAATTTCAAGATACGTCTACGAGGTTGAGTCTGCCCGTGTTGAGCAGCGTACTGATTTAGACCGTTTGGTTATTGAATTAGAGACCAATGGCACCATCAGCCCTGATGAGGCCTTAAAGCACGCAGCAGAGCTCTTATGTGACAACATGAGCAACCTCGTTGATAAGGAAGACATTCCTGAGCGCACCAGCGCTCCAGCTGCTCCTCCTCTTCCAGATCCTGTATTATTACAGCCTGTTGAGGATCTTGAGCTTACCGTACGTTCGGCCAACTGCTTAAAGGCAGAAGAGATTTTCTATATTGGCGATCTAGTACAACGCACTGAGGTTGAGCTTCTTAAGACTCCAAACTTAGGTAAGAAGTCCTTAACCGAAATCAAGGATGTCTTAGCAACTCGCGGCCTCACTTTAGGCATGCGTATTGCAAACTGGCCACCTCAGAACTTACAGCGTTCCAGTAAGTAACATTACTGTCTATTCAGGAAGAAATTACAATGCGTCATCGTTTAGCTGGTCGTCACCTCGGCCGCACTTCTGCACACCGTGCAGCGCTGTATCGCAATCTCGCTAACGCTCTCATCGAGCACGAGATCATCAAGACCACCTTACCTAAGGCTAAAGAGTTACGCCGTTTTGTTGAGCGTTTAATTACTCTTGCTAAGGAAGATACCGTTGCTAACCGTCGTTTAGCTTTTGCCCGTCTCCGTGATCAGGATATGGTTGCTAAGTTATTCAACGAGGTTTCCAAGGCTGCTGCCAACCGTCCAGGTGGTTACACCCGTATTTTAAAGTGCGGTTTCCGTCCAGGCGACCAATCCCCAATGGCTTACATCATGTTAGTAGATCGTACTAACCTCGAAGGTGAGTCTGAGGAATAAGCACTTAAGTCATCCTTAAGGGTGACCTAAAGCCTAGGCTTGAGTTTACTTGAGCCTAGCTTTGCTTTTTCTTTGTGTTAGTAAAACAGTGCTGTTACTAACACTTGAGAACACTTAGATTATTCATCTGTTGTGAATAGTTTGGGTGTTCTTTGCTAAGAGCACAAAGAATTACACATCCACTAACAAGATAAGAGCGCCATGCCTGTCGCTAATATCTTTCCTTAGGTGCATTTCACTTCTTGTCTACCCTGTCTTATCTTCAGTCATTAGTGAAAGCTTAGGGATATGCCTAAACATACAACCATTTGAGGGTGGAACCTTGGAGCAAATTGATTTTCTAAGACCTAACATTAAGGAAGTCGTAGAAGTTGCACGCAATAAAACCCGCGTCACTCTCGAGCCTTTTGAGCCAAACTACGCCCAGATTTATGGTACAGCGCTCCGCCGTATCATGCTCTCTTCCATTCCAGGTTATGCAATTACCGAGGTGGAAATCGAAGGTGCTGTACATGAGTATAGTGCTATTGATGGCGTTCAAGAGGATATCCTCTTAATCTTGTTAAACCTCAAGGAAGTAGCTGTTGAATGCGAAAGCCTCAATACTACCAACCCTATCTTACAGATCAATAAAGTTGGTATTGGTCCAGTTACAGCTGCAGACATTCAGTGCCCAGCCAATGTTGAGATTAAGAATCCTGATTTAGTGTTATGCCATATCACTGATCCAGAGAAAGAACTCAACATGACTCTCCACGTAAGCCGTGGTCGTGGCTATGTTCAGGCTCAAAGCCAGCCATTCGTTGAAAATGGCGACAATCGCTTTATTGGCCGTCTTTTAATTGACGTTTCCTACTGCCCAGTATTAAACGTAGCAGTACATACTCGTCAAATCCAAAATGGCATGGAAGCTTTAGATCTCACCATTGAGACCAATGGCACCATCAAGCCAGAGGCTGCTATCTCTGCTGCTGCAACTATCTTTGCTGAGCAGCTTGGTACCTTTATGGATATCAGAAACTCAGTTGAGCCTGCAGAGGATACCTCCTTCCGTCCATTAATCGATCCTAAGCTTATCTGCCCTGTTGAGGATCTTGAGCTGACTGTTCGTTCTGCTAACTGCTTAAAGACCGAAGGCATCAAGTACATTGGTGACTTAGTACAGCGCACCGAAGTTGAGTTATTAAAGACTCCAAACTTAGGTAAGAAGTCCTTAACTGAAATCAAGGACGTGTTAGCTGAGCGTGGCTTATCCTTAGGTATGCGCTTGGAGCACTGGCCTCCATCAGACTTAGATGTGGGTCACTAGTGCTATGACAGAAACTGTCGCCTTTGACCTCGATAATATTAGCGATAGCGACTTTGATTTCTTGTGCGATTTAGCCTTAAATCTAGTCTTTGAAACTCGCGAACTTACTGAGGCAAGTGAACTGAGCTTGCAACGTATTAATGATCGTCTCAATAGTGAGAAATACGATCTTAATGTTGAGCTTGACTACCCTAATAGCACTTGGTGGTCAGATGAAGAGCTTCCTGAGTTATTAGATGTTACTACTACTAATGGCATTACTTTGGAACTCAATGTCATCTCTATTACCACTACAGGAGCCCATAGTGGCGAGCGCGTAGTAGTTGCTTCAGTTCATGTTGATGTAGCTAACCTACAAGACATAGAGCATCAAGCCCTTAATAACATTCAAATTAAGTGGCTGCCAGAGCTCGATAATTAATTAATTAATTAATTAAAAAGCCCTAGTTTTAACAACTAGGGCTTTTTGCTTATTGAGCTACTTGCTCTTTAATAAAATTCTGCGCTACTAGAGTAAAAGCTTGCGTTTCCATGATTGCAAACTGCGCATGAGCAAATTTCACACATTGGGCCTTATGACCAATTGGAGCCCAACGACATGACTCCACGCCATCATTATCATAAAAACACAATTGCGGTACTTGGCTGGCACAAGCCATATGAACAGTAGCTGTATCAACAGTTACCAACGCATCTAAGCAATGCACCAAAGCGCCGAGATCTAACACTGAGCTGTTATCTGGCATTAATAGCAGACGCTCTTGGTACTTGCTATCAACTAAGGTACTAACTTCCTTAATATAGTCACTTTTAGAGCGCGGGCAGAGTAATAAGACCTTAGTATTAACCGCAGCTTGCAACATTAAGGAAATCAACGCAGCAGCTGTAGCTGCACTCATCTGACGAGCTTTAGGAGCGCCTAAAGGATTTAAGCCAAAGACAAAATCTCCATCATGATAGCGCTTGCTATAGGCTAAAGATGTTTCAATGACCTCAGAAGATATCATGATATCTTCCTTAAAATTAGGACGAACATACTTCAAGGACTTAGCTAAAGTATCTGAAGTAAAAAATGGGGTATAACTAACAGGTTTACTATAGTCCAAATGCCCCTTGGTCATAAGATCACAAAAGGCATTGCTTACTAAATGATTATAGCTATTAGGATGGAAAATAAAGAGGTTGATACTTTTAACTCGCGGATCACATCCTGCAATAAAGTCAGGTTTTAACATATAGTTAAAAATGAAATCGCGCGGACGATAAGTAGGCTCAGTTGACAACACCAAATCAATTTTGCCATTATTGCCAGCACCTTGAGAGGCTGCAATAATTTGCTGGCATAAATTCTTAATTTCCATTAAGCGGGGCTTACGGGAGCTTACTAGAACTTGATCAAAGCCTAAGACATCGTAATAAACCGCAGCTAGATTTTCAGGGCAGACCACTGTAAGCGTAGGCTTGTGCTCCATATTTTTGAGATTGCGGTAAAAGTGGGTCATGACCTGAGTGTCTCCTAGCTTGCCATCAAGCTTGAGCACTACAATATGCTTCATATTAGCGAAATTGAAGTCAGCAACATGACCTTGGGGCTCATAGCTATATTTACGTTGCGCCCACGCAAAGCGCACCTTATCACGCAGCGCAAAATACGCTTGTTTTAGTCCCATAATAATGACCCCTCAAAAAATCTAACAACACAGCGCAACAACCACTTATCTTACTTAAGGGTTAATCTCAATAGGAGTACCTGGATCTACCAGGGAAATAAACTCGTCAATCTCAGGATTTAAAATAGCAATGCAGCCATTGGTCCAATCAGAGCGTTGAACGGTCTCATGATACTCACCTTTAGAAGGAGGCTGACCGTGTACCATGATCATGCCGCCAGGGCGTACCCCTAAGCGCTTAGCATTTTCAATGTCTTTAATATTAGGATAGGAGATATGAAAAGCACGATAGTAATAGGAGTTCTCCTTGACATAGTCTAAAGTATAAGTACCCTCAGGAGTTCTCTTATCACCCTCTTGTATCTTATGACCTTGCGGCCTATCTGACAGAGCAATCCAATACTTTCTTACTACTTGGTTGTTCTTAAACAATAGCATTTGGTGGATATTCTTATAAACTACCACCTTATCTACTAAATTCTTAGGATAGCGATATCCACGAGGAAAGATCTCTAAGCTAGAAATGCGCTTCAGCTTAAGATAATCAAATTCATAGTCTTCAATAACACTATCTATTACAGCACTATTGTATAAACTAGCAGGCAAGTTAGCTTGATAACTGTGAGCATGAGCGCAAGGAAAAAGCAATGGCCCTAAGAGCAACAACAAAGAGAGAATGATTGGCATATCGGTTTAGAGATAATGACTTATAGCATGACAACCCCCTATTATATCCTTTTCCTGCGCTTCATTATCTCTTTGAGCTTAAAATCTAATATTTTGTATTTTCCTTATACTACACTTACAAATCTCTTAGCTTTAGTTTAGAATGCATATACTTTCTAGCTAATAGAACTCAGCATCGAAAAGAGACAAGAACAGTCACCAGTATCCCACGCCTAAAGGCGAGGGCTTGCCCTTACTGATGTACTAGCCTTAGTGAGCACTCTTTTAGAGTGTGTTGAACTACGTTATTTAGGAATGTATTTATATAGATAGGCACCGCTGGATGTTTATCCTAGTCTTGCGCTCTGCGGTATGTGATTATGTAAAGTCATCAGGGGATGGTGGCTGCAAGTTACATACAAATAAACCCTAAGTAACATTGGCGAAGGATATTAACTAAATTTTTATTTAGAAAGGAACCAGAGGGTATCCTTTAGGAGATTATTTTGGAAGTAGCTGTTTTGAACAGGCCACTAGATCTGATTTCTACCTTTATCAAAAGCAGACTCGTAAACACAATCGAAAGCTTCACAAAGCTAATCCTGTAAAGAAAGGTAAAAGGAAATTAAACCAATCGCCATATACAGTCAACGACTTTAGACTTTTTG
>Reba_p2__coassemble_584_pt1 | contig 26684 bp, 15 predicted proteins | sample Reba_p2__metabat2_low_PE_017 | metagenome-assembled genome bin Reba_p2 | reverse complement strand
TTTCACCAAAACACTTAACTTTATCAAAAAGTCTAAAGTCTTGGACTGTATATGGTAATTGGTTTAATGTCCTTTTACCCTTATTTACAGGATTAACTTTGTGAAGCTGTCGATTGTGTTTACGAGTCTGTTTTTGATAAAGGTAGACAAAGGATATCTCTGCTTTACAACAGCTTTATTCTCCTTAAGTAATATTCTAGCTTTTTGTGGAGAGCAGGGCATTAAGCATTGCCCTCGCATATTCAAAACAGCTACTTCCAAAATAATCTCCTAAAGGATACCCTCTGGCTCCTTTCTAAATAAAAATTTAGTTAATATCCTGCGCCAATGTTACTTAGGGTTTATTTGTATGTAAATTGCAGCCACCATCCCCTAATGACATTACACAATCACATATTGCAGAGCGCAAGACTAGGATAAACATCCAGCGGTGCTTATCTATATCAATACATTCCTAAATAACGTAGTTCAACACCCTCTCAAAGAGTGCTCACTAAGGCTAGTACATCATCAAGGGCAAGCCCTCGCCTTTAGGCAGTGGATACTGCTGACTATCAATTGCAAGATCGCTTAGATAGTCTTTATCAAATAAAATGATAAAGCCGCTAAACCACTATAACTAGATCAGATATGATCTTGTTTCATAAAATAAAAAGCTATTATAGTACATACCTTATAAAAAGCCAAAATTTAAGCATCTCAATATGAGAATAAGTTTTGCTTTTAAGATCTTATCTACTAAGATAGTTAGATCTAAATTATTAAGTATTACTTAGGAGAGCGGGGGCACTTGGCGTCCCGTCATAGTCTGATGGAATCTACAAACAATTATTTAAGCTATGAGCAGACCTCATGCTGCCCATTATGTGGCAGCACTCATTTTAGTGTAGGCGTAGAGCGCAAAGAGATCGCTCAAGCTATTCCTATGCCTGCCGAGCAAATTGACCAACAATCTGTAGGTAAATTCACTCCTGCCTTATGCGAGCATTGTGGTATATCATTTAATGTCTCTGGTTTGAGCAACCAGGCCTATGAGCAAATTTGTCACAACTACCAATTTATCCAACCTTCTACAGGTGTAGGTGCAGGCAATTATACAACCTTTATTCAAGAGCTAACTAAACACTTAGCAAGCTCTCTTGATAAAGTACTAGACATTGGCGGCTTTGATGGCTTCTTAATGCGCCAACTACAACAATTAGGCTATAGAGATCTCACCTTAATTGATCCCTCTGCTAAAACTGAAGGCTTATCTACTGAGATTAAAGCTATTAAAGGCTTCTTCCCTCAAGATGATGCAGTCTATCAAAAGCGCATTAAAGGCGAAAGCGTAGAGCTTTATGATGTCATTGGCTCTAAAGATGTAGTACAGATGATCCCCGATTTAAACGGCTTCTTTAAAGGTTTAAACGCTGTATTAAAACTTGATGGTATTGCTGTATGCGCCTCAGTTCCTTTAGATCAAATGCATGTCTTGCAACGCTCTCATCTGGGTATTAATGCTTATAAGTATTTAGCCCAACACTTTGGTTTTGAGCTTATTGACAGCTATCACAAGAAAGAAAATAGCTATGTAGTTTATGTGCTACAAAAAAAGCTCGACCTTTTAAGTGCCTCAGCTCAAGAACAAGAAGCCTTTATCAACAGCCATCAAATAGCACCAGAGCTCTTTAAACAAGAGCAAGATAAACAAAGACAGTTGCTGAGCCAAAAGGGAACTTTAAGCAAGCCGATAGCAGAAAAACTCAATCAGTTCTTAGCGCACTATGATCAAGAGGTCGTAATTTACGGTACGGGCTTTTACACCTTTGGGATCTTAGATGCTTTAGAGTGTGATTACCACCAGCTCAAACTCAACTTAGTAAACTCTTGTCGTGAGCAAGAAGGCTACTTATACATGCTCCCTGATAGCTCTACTAAGAGTGTGCACTATGCTGACAATTTCTTATACAACCGATATATCCCTACCATTATCTTAGGAGTAGCATCTCCTATCTTTAAAGCCGAAATTGCCCAGAAACTGCAAGACTTACATTGCACCTACGATCACTTGATCTATCTGCCTGAACTCTAAGTTCATTTACTATTATGATCTTGCCCGAGGCAAACTTGTAGAAAAAAAGAGCAGCCAATAGGCTGCTCTCTTATTAACTTAGGAGCGACGGCGACGGGGACGACGACGCGTTGTCTCTATCCCCTTAAACACATCTCCCCAATATAATCCTTTAAGTTGTTTTACAAAATCATCATGATCTTGCAAGATCTCAACATCAATATCTGTAGCACTATCTACATCACCTAAGCGCATCTGCTCAAGTACAAAGAATTGCTCTAAGATGCTCTTGATATTAGGGTAATAATTATTGCTCTCAAAAACTGCCTCACTAGCGCTATCTACTGGTGCATCCTTGCTATCAGTTACTACAGTACAATCTTTTAAAGTACAACCATCATCATTGAGTGCCGCCACTAATGAAATGGTATTGTAGTGCATAATACTTGTCGCTGAATGATTAAATAAATGCTCAAGAGGATTACGTACCTTAAGCAAGGCCTTATAGTTACGTTCAATTATTTTGGCTAAGTCGTCATTAGATTTAGCTAAGCCTAACTCGAAAATCAAAGCCTCGTCTTCATTAAAGATAGTCAAATTGCAATGATCATTAAGACTACCTGTCAAGTACTCGCCATTAGTCATCATTGAAGTATGATTTAATAACAAGAGCAATTGCTCACTTTCTGACAAGGTATTGCCAATAGATTCAGCATTGATAGCATAAGAGTAATAAGGTGACTGCTGACGCTTATCCTGGCCTTTAAGAGTTACTGACAGCTTGTCATCTAAACTCATTGGAGTTTGCTGGTCATTGAAGAACATCTCCTTAAGCAGCAAGTCACGACACTTAGCAGCTTCGTCATCAAGCAGGTCGGCTAAAAATATCTCATCCTCCTCCTTGGCCATGAAGTAAAAACGACGCAGCATAAAGGTTTTGGTAAAACTATCAGGGAGATTTATAAACTTAAAGGCACGATCTTGGAGACTATTATCGACATCTTCCTTAGTCTCTAAGTCAATTAAGTCCACCATCTCGCGATCCGTTAGCTGCTTGCTTAAGAATTTATCTTTGACTACATCTAATTGTTCAATCAGCTTACTTGCTGTATTTAACAGGCAACATTCCTTGGCAACATTAATGAGATCCATAATTAAATAATTAGCTTCAAAGACATTCTTATTCTCTACAATGAACTTAGCTTGGCTTAACAGCAAAGAGTGCATGTCCTTACCTTGAGCAAAGTTAGGATCATTAGCTAAAGGATCAGTCATTTTAGCTAAGAGTTTATCGCATCTCTTGGAACAAGATATATCATCTTTTGAAGTAGCATAAACAGATAAACACTGTAAGAGCTCTCGCTTTTGGATGCTATCACTAGATTTTTGCAAAACTTTAAACTGAGCGCTAGGCTGCATATATGGACGATAGTCCAAGATAATTTGCTTATTCACCTCATAATTGTGTTGGCGCATGGCCTCACTCATAATAACAGCAGGCTCCTTAGCCTTGACGGTATTAAGCCATAAGCGTTCGGCACTTTTACGATCGAGCTTTTGCAAGTTAAGACGCAAACGTACACTAGGCTCAAGCTTAGGATCTATCGCCATATTACTAAAGTTGTTGAGCTTATCATTGTACTTATGCTCACGACGTGGACGCACTACAGGTGCACTCTTAGCCTTCTCTGGAGCAAATTCCTCATCTATGAGCAGCTCATTTACCTCTGCGACACTATCATCAAGATCGACCGAAGCAATCTTATGACTGCTCTTAGGCTCTACTTTACGCTCTGGATCATTTTTCTCTGCTGAAATTGGAGTAGTTATAGTGCTAGGTGCTACATCATCTTCTTGAGCTAACAACTCACTTAAAGTACCTAAGAGCTCATCAAAGTTAGCACTAAGATCCTCATCCTTGCTCTCTACAGTATCAATTGGCTCTGAACTCTCGCTCTTTAGCTCCTGAGGTGCTACAACTACATTCTCATTAGCCACATGAGCTTTAGTGTCCTCGCTTGGTACTGTATCATCATCATCCTCGACCACGACTACAGCATCAGAGCTATTTTGCTCTTGCTCTTGAAGTTTAAGGGCTTCGTTTAAGATTGCTTGGAGCGTGTTTTTATTAGATAGTTGCTTTTCTTGAGCATTAAATAAAGCACTTTCTAAGCTGTTAGTTGGACCATCTAATACACTAGACTCTTCTGTAGTTTTAGCGAAACTTTGCTCTAAGGTTGGAAACTCCAATCCTAAAGCTTTGGCGGCACCGTTTTTGTTTTGGATGATGAGCCAAATAGAAAGCATAATATTAAAGAAATCTAAATCTACTTGCTCTTTAAAATTATGCAGCTTCATACCTCTAACGAGCTTAGAAAAATAATTCTTCAGCTTGCGCATATTAAGAGGGAAGAAGAACTTATTATCCAGCTTAAAGCTTAAGTCTTTGCACACCTTATCGCTAAAGTAGCGCTGCTTAATAGCATTAACTAAGCTATCGTAAACCGTAAGATTAGGGATAGTTGAAATGAGCTCATGCTCTTTCATACGTGAAGAGCTTAAATAGCCTAAAGTCCAGAAGAAGATAGCTAAAGGCACACCACGCATACCCTGAGAGACAATTTCATTGTCGTTGATACGGCGTAGTTGCGCTACACTTTCATACTCGTTGGCTACCTCATTGACATGATCTTGGCTATTTTCCTCTAAGACCAAAGAGTCACCTTGATCACTCTGATTACTATCTTGCGTATTACCTAGCGGATCGACAATATCCTCATCGTTAATGAGTACAGGAAGAATACAATACTCACCAATTAAGACCAAACGACCAATGAGCAAGAATAAGAGTGCACAAAGCATCTCCATTTCACCTAAGCGGCAGCTGGTTTTAAAGTAATCAAAATTTAGTGCATGGAGCATCTCAGTGCTCTCTTTGCCATATTTTAATACATGGTAAATAGCACTGCTTTGACACATGATATGGAACTTATCAAAGGCATAGCCGCCATATTGATGCATCAAATAATCGAGGTATTGCTCTTGTGATACCGCCTTAGCTAAAGGATCTTGCTCTTTGCGCTTGATATTAAAGTTACGACAAGCCTTCTTTAAAAAAGGAGCAAATTGCTGAGATTGTAAATCCTTATGACTAAAGCCTAACAGCTGGCCAAACTCACGACTTAAGCCACTTTCAATCTTTAATGGCAAGTAGGCCATAAATGGTGGATAGTCGTCATCCTTGGCTTGACGATAGTCAATAGCACTAGTACCTAGTACAATGATATGGCGGAAGATATGGCGATGATAGCCTACTAAATTTAAGAAAGTAATTAAGACACGGGATCTGTAATTATAAAGTCGTGGACTATGCAAAGAGCTAAGCAATGGGGCATCAATATTTTCAATAATCAGCACGCGTGACTTACTCTTGCAACGAGATAACAAATGATTGATCTGTCCCATAGAGCTACGCTCATTGGTGACACTGATCATGGCGCCAAAGTCCTCGCGCTCATCGCCTACTGCTCCACTACCTTTAGTGAGCTGCTCAAAGAGTAAGGTGTATAAAGCTGAATTGAAGTTGTAGAGATCATCTGCAGGCAAAGCAGCAAAGCGCTTAATATCTTCTTGATTGACGGCGCTTACAGGCATGATCTTATTGCCTTTATCATCTAGGCTATAGTAAGGATAGTTCTCTAACTCAATAGAACTGATCTTAGCCATATTTAAGCGCACTACTTGCACATAGGGCTCATTCCACTTACCATCTACTTCAGTGCCCTTTAAGGTCTTAAAATCATGAGTGAATAAGGCCTCTAAGGTGTCTGCAAAGATAGTTTTGCCAAAACCACGCGGACGCACAATTAAATCGCAGCGACTGTCGGTGCCATCATACAATTGTTTGATGGCCATAGTCTTATCAAGATATAGCCCTTCTTTAATCAACTGGGCTAAAGGACTTAATAGTGAACACTCTGGTGCTACTACATCCTGATCTTTTAAATTAATTGCACTACTCATAAAACTTTAACCACTAAATAAAGCACATTAGTGCTCTCACATTAGCCAAAGTCATCTAAGCTGTCAAATCTTGATAGACAATTTTGACTGAAAAGCAACGAAAAAGCCCTGCTGATGCAGGGCTTATTATAATTTAGAAGCTCACAATACGCTTAAGCTAAGGTAAATTGGTCAAGCTGACGGTGCAGATCTTCAATATCACGCGAAGCTTTGCCCATAAGCTCTACATTTTGCTCTGCTAAAGTAGCAAACTCTTGGGAGCTGGAAGTCAAGATTTGAATATGGCTTGAGATCTCACTTGAAGCTGAGGTTTGTTGCTCCACAGCAGCGGCAATTTGAGCAATTTGGGTATTAACATCACCTACATGGCCCAAGATATCATTGAGCATGCTTTCAAGACCTGCGGTCTCTTGGGAGATATTAGACATATCATTTACTGAGCGAGCCATAGATTCACTAGCCTTATTAGCATCAAGCTCAATACGACCAACCATATCATTGATCTCATTAATAGAGACAGCGGTGCGACTAGCTAGCGCACGGACTTCGTCAGCTACCACAGCAAAGCCACGACCTGCCTCACCTGCACGGGCAGCTTCAATAGCTGCATTTAAGGCTAATAAGTTAGTCTGAGCAGCAATCTCATCAATAGTACCTACAATGGAATTAATAGTGCGGGTTTGCGCAATCATAGCCTCAATTTGCTCACTATCTTCTTTAGTCTGCTCTGACTGATGAGAGATATTGGCAATAGAGCACTTGGCTTCATTAATACCTGTTTTGGTAATAGCACTCGACTTATCAGCTAAAGCACTAGCGCTTTCACAGTTACGAGCAATTTCTCTATTGGTGCTAACCATTTGATCAGTGGCTGCAGCGACGCTCATAGCACGATTTTCAGACTCACGAGCATCGGCACTAACCTTGGACATGTTATCCATCATGGCATGCATACTCTCATAAGCAAAATTGCTAGCCTTAATCATATTCTTGAGCAAATCATTTTGGATCTTACGCATGGTCTCAAGGCTATGAGATAAATTGCCAAACTCATCAAAATAGCGCTTTTCAATAGGATGGCTTAAATCACCTTTTTCAATTTGGACAATAGCATCTTGGACAAAGGAAATAGCTTTGCGACAATAGCTAGCACATAAAGAAGCAATTAAAATGGCACCAAATACTGAAACCAGCGATAACACAGCTACAATCCATAAGGGACGACTATCACAGGTATCCTCTGACATGGCAATTAAGCCCTCAATTTGGTGGCGACGTACCAAATTAAGATCTTGCATGGTATCAACAAACAAAGGTACTGCTTGAGACTCAAAAACACGACGTGCTTCTTCGATATTATTGTCATCAATTAAATGATGCAAAGTGCCTTCAAAGAGCTCTGCAATCTTGCGGCTATTTTGCTTAACGTTATTAATCTCCTGAGGGAAACGGGCTGTTTGGAGCTTATCAGCAGCGGCTAAAAACTCTTTCATGCGGTTTTGCGTTTCTTTATGACTAGCTTTGGCAGCACTGCCACCTTCCATAAAGTCGATAAAATGTTGGAGCAAATCCACTGAAGCAACTAAGGTCTTATCAACTCGCTCATAGCGTTGCGTCAAGGTAGTTTTCATAAAAAGCGCCATTTCACGGCTTTGATACATTTGTACCAAGGCTGTAGAGGCAATGACCATAAGCAGAACAATTAATGCGCCAAAGCTAACTTGCAGCTTAGCTTTAAGACCCAAGTGATAATACCAGTTAAACATTTAAAACAAACCCCTTACCTTAGATGTTGGCAATCCCGTCAGTATCTTAAGAAGCGTTGACAACGCTTTCTTCATTGCAAAAAAGAAACTTTCAGTCTTATGTGTGTTGATTGGTATGTTAATGGCAAAAAAAACGGCCAATCTGTCATTGGTGAGAATTATAATCGAAACGCAAGCAAAAAACATGTTCGACTTAAGATTTAATTTCCCCGCTCAGCCCCGATAATACGCCATTTATCCTAATCAATACTTACTTTGTTAAATAACTTTATTTAAGTAGCAGTTACAAAAAGGGCAAGAAAGCGCAAAAATTTGGTACTACTCACATTTTTAACAATTTGTCAGCCTATCTGAGCTAGTTCATGATGGCATTATGACAAAGATCATATCGAGACATATAGTCTTAAGCGCACAATTTATCACGTAGATTGCATCTGACTAAGCATAAGCTGTAGTTAGTTTTTATGGCTGATATTAAAGAGCCATACTTTAGGAGTTTTGTCATGAAATTTGCTTCCCTTCTTAAAACCGCTGCTGTTGTCTGCGCCTCTGCTGTTATTGCAACAGGCTGTGGTGATAGTAAGAAGACTTGGACCGTTACCTGCCCTTGGGCTCCATCTGGTGTAGCTGCTATGGCTTCCCAAAAGGCTGCTTCCTTATCCACCACCTACTCTAAGGACACCATCTTAGTAGCTGAGGCAGTTAAGGGTGACACCGCCACTATCAATACTTGGGTTATGGATAAGAAGGGCGGCGATCCTGCTTTAACCTTTATCAACGAAGGCTTATTAGCTATTAGCCCAATCATTGATCCTAAGAAAGTTCGCTTTAATCAAGACGATTTCGTAGTGATCCAAAACCTTTACTCTGCTGTCTTCGTGCTCTCTTCACAAAGCGACTTAAACTTAAAGAGCATTGATGATCTTAAGAATTATGTAAACAAGGGCGGCAAGGTCAATATCGCTGTTAATGGTGCTACCTCCACTGAAGCTTTCTTAGCTACTGCATTATTCTCCGATATGGGTTGCAAGGACTTTAAGGTTACCCCTTATACCTCCGCTGCAGAAGCCGCTCAGGCTGTAGCCAAGGGTGAGACCAACTTTGCTATTTCTCACCAGACCCAGATCTTAGAAACTGCTCAACAAGGCAAGGTTGACGTTATTGCTGCTTTCTCTGATAAGACCTTAGAGCATGGCCCATTTGCTGGTATTCGTGGTGTTGGCGAATACGGCTACCCATACATTACTAATGCTTGTGTAGTAGCAGCTCGTGCTGGTACCTCTGATGAAGACGTTAAGAAGCTCCGCGCTCTTTATGACTCCATCTTAAAGGATGAGTCCTTTGTTAAGTGGGTTCAAGAGACCATGTTAATTGAAATCCGCCCAATGACCGAAGCTGACTTCAACTTACACTTAGAGCAGACTCGCGAAATTGTTAATACCTACAAGGACAAGGTATTAGGCTAATTAATATCTCTCCTCTTTTTTCAATATAAGCTACAAGGCACAGCCTTAAGTTAAAAGCTAATGTTGTGCCTTTTTTGTGCCCAAAACTTGGATAACCGATCAAGGATTTAACTGATTATGGACTTTCTGTTAGCCCCCCTTGATGCGCTAAGAAATGCCACTAAAGCTCGTTTTCAAGATAAGAACATTTCTTATCCCTCCAATTTAACAGCTGGTATTGTGTGTGCTCTTCTTGGCATCATCATGCTTATTGCTATTCCTAGCCAGATTGAAATCTCCGAAAAAGATGCTGTTAATGGCCGTGTTTTCCCAGAGATGCTCATGTATCTCATGCTCATTTGCTCAGCAGTCTTAATTGGCAAAGACGTACTCAAGATCATGGCCAAACAGCCTTTAGAGATGAAGACCATTAATCTCTATGTTGAGATCAAGGCCCTCGTGATCATCTTAATCTTGATTGCTACCTATTTGATTAGTAAATACACCGAGCTCTTTGTCGCAGGTGGCATCTTCTGCTCTTTGGCTTTCTTAGTTTTCTTTAACTGCCGTAAGCCTCTTTACTATGCTATTACTTTAACTATAGCAGTAACTATTTGGGTGGCCTTTAAATTTGGCCTCGGTGTCAACTTCTAGCCTAAGGATATGTCATGTTAGATTACATCATCCCTGCCAGCTCGTTGCTCTTTACCTTGCAAAACATCATGTGGATTAACTTAGGTGTCTTCATTGGTGCTGTGTTTGCATGTATTCCAGGACTGAGCGTCATTTTATGCGTCATCCTCTTCTTACCTCTAACCTACCAATTAACTGCTATTCCTGGCATGATGTTCTTGCTTGGTATCTACTGTGCAGGCTCTTATGGTGGTAGTGTTAGTGCTATTTTAATTAACACCCCTGGTACTCCACACGCTGCAGCTACCATGCTCGATGGTCACCCTCTATCCAAAAAGGGCCGCTCTCGTGTAGCATTAAAGATTGCTCTTTATGCCTCTACTATTGGTGGCACTATCTCTGCTTTCATGTTGCTCTTCTTAGGCCCTCAGGTCGCTAAAGTTGCTGCTCAATTAGGTACTGCTGAGTACTTCATGGTGTGCGTCTTTGGTTTAACCATTATTGCTGGCGTATCTGGCAAGAGCATTATTAAGGGTGTTATCTCTGCTTGTATTGGTCTTACCATCTCTTGTATTGGCTCTGATCCTATGACAGGCTATGACCGCTTAACCTTTAATGTCGATCGCCTCTACTTAGGTCTTGATTTAGCTATCTGCTTAATTGGTCTCTTTGCTTTAATTGAGATTATTGCCAAGGCTGATGCTGCTGTACAGACCCTCAAGTTAGAAGATCGTAAAAAGCTTGATGATGGTGTCATTACTAAAGACGAGAAAAAGCGTATTGTTCGTCCTATCTTAATGTCATCTTTTATTGGCTGTATGGTAGGCATTATTCCAGGTACAGGTGCTGCTGAAGCTTCTTGGTTCTCTTACAACCAAGCCAAGAACATGTCCAAGCACAAAGAAGAGTTTGGTCATGGTAGTGTTGAAGGCATTGCCGCCGCTGAATCTGCCAATAACGCTGTAACTGGTGCTACTTTAATCCCTCTTTTAACCTTAGGTATTCCAGGTGACGGTACTGTAGCCATTATGTTATCTGCCTTGATGATCAATGGCTTAAACCCTGGTCTGTCCTTATTTACTACTGACGGCGACATCATGTACGCCATCATGTTGGGCTTGATCTTGGTTAATATCTTCATGTTGATCCAAGGTCGCTATTTAACCCGCGTATTTGCCAAGGTAGTAGCTGTACCACAGGAAATCTTAACCCCTATTATTGTGATTTTCTGTTACGCAGGCGCTTACTCCATCAATAAAAACTACTTTGATGTCTCTATCGCTTTGTACTTTGGTATTGCCGCTTGGTTGTTACGTAAGCTTGATTTACCAGCCATCCCTATCTTATTAGGCTTAGTATTAGGTGATATGACCGAAACTAACTTCCGTCGTGCCTTAATGCTCTCCGATGGCAACCCAAGCATCTTCTTTAGTTCTATTTACTGCTGGATCTTCATTGGTCTGATCGTCCTTGCTTTAGGTGCCATCATCAAGGGCAAGATCAAGGAAGAAAAGATGATCCGCCAGCTAAAAAAACAGCATGAACAAGAAGAAGCTGCTTTAGCCTCAAAAGAATAAAAACACACACAAGTGCGTCCTAGGCTTGCCTAGGGTGAGCTAGGGCGCTCTCTATTAAATAGTGTGATGACCAGTTGATCCTCCTTTAAGTCATGCTCCTAGTTAGAGCTAGGAGCAGGCTTATATTTAACAGGCAATAGGATTTCTTAACATCACCCCTAAAAAACTTAAGCTTATCGAAAAGCGAAAAACATTTCTCACTGTAATCAAAAAGGAGTGCGCTTCCTCCCCTGTCTAAAGACAGGGGTTTCCGCGCTACTAATATTATGACTCAAGAACAACGCCCTAATATCATTTTCTACTTCACCGATCAGCAACGAGCAGATACCTGCGGTTGCTTTGGCCAGCCTTTAAATATCACCCCAGTGCTCGACGAGCTCTCTCAAGAGGGTGTAAAGTTTAATAAAGCTTTCTCTCCACAGCCTGTATGTGGTCCTTGCCGTGCTTTATTCCAAACTGGTAAGTACGCTACTGAAACCAACTGCTTTAGAAATAATAAGATGCTTCCACGCAATGTTAAGACTTTAGCTAACTATATTGAGGAAGCTGGCTATGAGACTGCCTATATTGGCAAGTGGCACTTAGCAAGTGAAGGCGAGCTTGAGCAAAAGCCTACTATCGACCACACTGTGACAGCTATTCCTCAAGAATATCGTGGTGGTTATACAGGCTTTTGGCGTGCTGCTGACGTACTTGAGTTTACCTCTCATGGTTATGACGGTTTTGTTTTTGATGAAAACAACAATCGCATCGACTTTAAGGGCTACCGTCCAGATTGCATTACTGATATGGCCTTAGACTTCTTTGCTGTACGCGACAAGAGCAAGCCTTTTTTCATGACCATTTCCCAAATCGAGCCTCATCACCAAAATGACCACGCTCACTACGAAGGTCCAAATGGCTCTAAGGAAAAGTACAAGAACTTTACCTTACCTCATGATTTAGCGGTCTTAAAGGGCAATGCCGCTGAGGAGTATCCAGATTACTTAGGCCAATGTGCAGCCTTAGATGCCAATTTAGGCCGCTTAATTGCCAAGTTAAAGGAAGAAGGCATTTACGATAATACTGTTATTATCTTTGCCTCAGACCATGGCTCTCACTTCAAGACCCGTAATACCGACGAGCACTTAAATGGCTATGATGACTACAAGCGCACCTGCCATGATGCTGCCTTACGTGTACCTTTAGTAATTGCTGGTGGCCCATTCAAGGGAGGCATTAGCTTAGATCACGTAGTCTCCACCGACTCCTTACCAAAGACCATCTTAGCCTTAGCAGGTGTTGATGTAGGTGAGAACATGATTGGTGAGAACCTCTTAGACGTAGTACAAGAAAAAGACCCTAACCGTAAGGAAGAGGCCTTTGCTCAGATTTCTGAAAGCCGTATCGGTCGTTGCTTACGCACTGATAAATTCATGTACTCCGTTTATGCTCCAGGCGTAAATGGTGGCGAAAAGGGCTCTTCTGAGCTCTATAAGGACGACTTCTTATACGATTTAGACAAGGATCCTTTCGAGCTTACTAACTTAATTCACGATCCTGCATACGCTCAAGTCAAGTTGCAATTACGTGAGCGCCTCTTAGCATGGATTGAGAAGGCTGAGCACTATCGCCCAATTATCGAAGACTAATTCGTACCTTTAGCAATCTACACTAAACAGCCTGTGCCCTAAGACACAGGCTGTTTTTTCTCATACAATAAGAGAGTACCTACTCTATTTCCTAGGATTTGTCTTATCACTCCTAAAAACTTAAGCTTATCGAAAAGCGAAAAACATTTCTAACTGTAATCAAAAAGGAGTGCGCTTCCTCCCCTGTCTTAAAGACAAGGGTTTTCGCGCTACTAATATTATGAGAACCTTGCAGCTTCTGATCAAACCCGCATCATCTTTATGTAACCTTAAATGCAGCTATTGCTTTTATCACGATCTAGCTACACACCAACAGAGCAAACCGCAGCTCATGAGCCTTGAGATCCTAGATAAGACTTTACAACGAGCTGCCGAATACTTTGACAATAATGAAGAAGGCTACCTATCTATCCTTTTTCAAGGCGGTGAGCCTACCTTAGCTGGACTTAAGTACTTTGAACAAGTCATAGCCTTACAAGAGCGTTATTTTAGCTCTAAGCTTAATGTATCGATCTCTAATTCCATTCAAACTAATGCCTGCAAGCTCAAAGGTGATTTAGTAAAGTTCCTTAGTGAACATAACTTCTTTTTTGGCATCTCCCTTGATGGCCCCCAAGATATCCATGATGCCAACCGTACCCATTTAAACGGCCAAGGGTCTTATAGTGAGGTGCTAAATGGTATGGAGCTGCTCTTAGCGCATAATGCGCAATTTCATGTCTTATGCGTGCTGACTGACCTTAATGCCCTCAATATCGACAAGGTCTATAATCACTTTAAAAAGCTTGGCCTCTACCACCAGCAATATATAGCTTGCCTTGATCCTTTTGACCGACCAGAGAACCAACACTTTTTAAGTGAGCAGGCCTATCAAAAGTTCTTAGTAGACATTTTTGATCTGTGGTATCACGATCTTATGGAACACCATACCTACTTCTCCATTAGACATATTGAAAACTATCTAGCACTATTATTAGGTATGGATATAAACTCCTGTAATATGACAGGTGTCTGCCAGGTACAAAATGTAGTCGAGAGTAACGGCAATATCTTCCCTTGCGACTTCTACGCTCATGATGACTATCAATTAGGTAATGTTACCAAGCAAAGCTTTGACAGTATGATTAAAAGCACCAGAGCTTTAAACTTTGTGCAAAAATCACAAGCTCTATCTAGCTCTTGTCAGACTTGCCCTTATCTTAACCTATGCCGTAATGGCTGTATGCGTGAGCGTGAACAAGGCAAAAATATTCACTGCTTAGCTTTTAAGCACTTCTTTGATCAACGTCTATCACAGCTTAAACTTGCTGCAGCACATCTGCACGCTCTTAATAGCTAAAACAATGCCCCTTAATTGGGGCAGTGTGATAGGTGTAGTTTGCAGATAGCGGTATCCAGCAAAGCACGAGCTATTGACGATTTTGTGGCAATTTGCCTTCCTTTTTGAGTTCACGAGCAATTCTAATGGCAGTTTCTGTCTCACAGCCTGCAAACTCAGCAACCTCACGATAAGACCAAGGGTATTCAGGATAAGTCTGATACAGGAAGTTTAAGGCGTCATAGACGCGCTTGAGGCTCTTGTCATAAGAGATATGAGCTAAACGACTTTCAGCTTGCGCTAACTCATCAGAGATATTAGTTAATAGACGTAAGGTCAAATCAGGGTTGCTCACTAAAAAGCCCTGACTATCTGGAGTGATCTTAATTAAAGAGGCGGGCAATAATACTTTGGCTGAGCAGTGATAAGTTTGACCTGGGGAGAACCAAGTGCGATAGCCAAAAAACTGCTCACTATCGTACAGACGAATTAAGCTTTCCTTGCCATTATCAACCATGTGATATAAGCCAATTAAGCCTGACTCAATGTAATAAAACGAATTAGCAGTATCTCCTTGACAGTAAAGATAACTGCCCTTGGGCAAATTGTCCATTCGCACAATACTACAGGCTTGTAGCGAAGACAAAGGATCTAACATACTTCCCTCACAGCACAACTAGTGATACAAACACAACAAACACATTATCTTGCGATTATAGAACACAATCGCCTCAACTACATAAGAAAAAATTATGCTTAGGCAAACACTAAGGCGCTATTAGCCTAGATCTCTCACTCACTTTTCTATATCTATGAGTAAGTTAAAATAGCACGGGAAGCCTAAACTTCCCGTACTATGATCGAGGTTGTGTGAACTGGTTTACAAAATCTCTAAGCAGAAAGTGTAGAGGCCGATGGCTAGTAAAATTAAACCTAATAATAGGTTAGCGACCCTGCTCGAGAGTAAATTAGAGATCTTGATAGAGAAAAAACTGGTAACAAACGAAGCAGCCACTACAGTCATTACTACCGTGAGATTGATATAGCCTAATTGCCACATACCTTGAGCTACAAAATCAATAGGCTTAGTAATATAGCCATACATACTGCCCAAACCGCCAATAACCATCATGTAATTGGTGTAAATAGGCACCTGCTTTTTGGTGACGAAGTTTAGCTGGTTGATTAAAGGAGCCATAATAGAGCCGCCACCAATACCAGTAAAACCAGCAATACCGCCACCTATGGTACAAAACAAAGTGCCTTTGAGACTTTCTTTGGTAGTAGGAGTAGTACATTCTTTGCCATCATTGGGGCGCTTTAAAAAAGTCTTGATAGACAAAGTAATCATGGTCAAAACAAAGAAACCTACAATGTAATCACGTGGCACATAAAATGAGAGCTCAAAGCCTAACTGTACGCCGACAATCATGCCTAAAGACCATAAAGTTAGACTCTTGTAGCTTAAAGGAATACGCAAACGAATAAAGTTAATTAGATTAATGCAAGCTGTAGCAATCACAATAGATAGCGAAGTAGCAGCTACCATCTGGATAGGAAAGTGCGGGAATAAGGTCAAAAAGATAGGAACCATTAAAACACCGCCGCCAATACCAAAGATGGCAGACATCATGTTTGTAATAATGCCACAGGCAATTAGCATGGCTATTAAGGAGATATCCATAAACTCGCTCGCGATTTCAACTCATAGTACTCCAAGATTGTTACACCATAATTGCGCACATAATTATGACTATAATCATAGCCCCCTTAATAAAGTCACTATTTGCCACTTAGCTCACAAAATACCATCAAAGCCTTTTGGGGGGCTCTTGAGCCAAAATTTGCCGCCCTACAATTTAAAATTTTCGCATAAATAAGCCATTTTGAATTTGGCATATACCATGCATTAGTCACTGACAAGTTCAATTTATTAACAAAAGAGAGAAGAATTATGGCTTTATATGTACAAACTAATGTCAGCTCTATTAATGCTCAGCGTAAATTAACTAATGCCACCAATAGCTTAAATGTTAACTATCAGCGCTTAGCCTCAGGCTTGCGCATTAATAGCTCCAAGGACGATGCTGCAGGCTTACAGATTTCCGATCGTTTAACCTCACAGATTAATGGACTCAACCAAGGAAACCGTAATACTAATGATGGTATTGCCTTAGCTCAGACTATTGAAGGAGCTTTAGACGAGACCACCAACATGCTCCAACGCATTCGTGTGCTCGCCGTTCAATCAGCCAACGGTACCAATACCGAAGAAGACCGTAAGGCTTTACAACAAGAAGTTACGCAGCTCTCTACCGAAATTAATCGTATTGCCAAGCAAACCACCTTTGCAGGCGGCTTAATCTTAAATGGCAAGTATGATGATCAAACTAATACCAACAGCTTAATTCCAAAAGATGGCAAGATGGTTTTCCAAGTGGGTGCCAATCAAGGTGATACCATTGCCTTAACTTGGGACAAGCCATTTAATATGACTGGTCTGAATGAGATGCTTCCTCAGAAACTTACCTTTGAGCAAGATCCAAAAAAACCTGCTGCTGCTGGTTTAATTCACTCTGCCAATGGCGAGCCTCGCTGGAGTATTTCTTCTGTAGGTAATGCTAATGCCACTTTAGGCAATATCGATAAGTTTATCCAAGCTGTAGATTCCAAGCGTGCTGAGCTTGGTGCCATTCAGAACAGAATGGAATCAACCATTAGAAATCAGGCTTCTATTGCTGAAAACGAAGCTGATGCGCGCAGCCGTATCCGTGATACCGACTTTGCTGCTGAAACTGCTGCTTTAACTGCTAATAACATCATTCAGCAGTCTTCCCAGACTATTTTAGCTCAAGCTAACCAGCGCCCTAATATCGCTTTAAGCTTATTAGGCCAAGGCCAATAATAATAATAATATTCTCTCTTTTGATACTTGAGGCGAGCCCTATAAGCTCGCCTTTTTACTGCCTAACGTCTTAATCTTGCTGCACATAAGATCAAGAGCACGCCCTTCTACCTAGAGCTATCAGCTATCAAAATCCCCTATCATCTAGCAATCAGCTATCACTGTATAGCACTAAACTACCTAGCTTTTAGTCAGAGCCCGAGCCTCTTGAAGCAGAGTCACCATCACTGTCAAAATCAGAGCTGTGTTCATGGCTTCTAAAACTATTATCAGCAGTGGCAAAGTCAAAGACAGATTCCTGAACTAAAGGATCCTCACCAAAGCGATTGGGCCCTTTAGTACCTTCACAGGCCATGTAAATCAAAAGTCCAACTAAATAAATAAAGTCTAAAAACAGCACTACAAACAAGAGCGCCGACCATTGATCGTAGCTATCAACAATATCAGCTAGCATTACCACAAACAGTAATAAATAAGGGATTACCATCAACCAACCGCTCTTATTGAGATCATGCAAGCGCCTAATAGCTGCACTAATGGTGAGACCTAAAATGCTTAACCAAATTAACGCATGCACCCAATAGCCTATATCAGAACTTTCTCCTAGCTTATTAATTAAAATGGTGATCAGCTGCCCAAATAAGAAAAACCACCAAAACTCTGAGCGGCAGGCTCTATCCTTGAAATTAAAAGGCTTTTTTAGAACGCAAATCTTGACTGACTCAACAAAAGAAAGCATCCCCTACCTCCCTAATAAGTCTACTAAGCAACGCCCGCTCCTTAATATCAATCTTAATAGATTGACCAAGAATATTAAGAGGCAAGCTATGCCATATAATACCCCTTATAAGTCTGACTAGATATATACCTACGCTACCAAGATGCCCGTTTAATTATAAATAAGTATTAGCGCATGGCACGATCACTAACCAAGCAAACACCTATTAAGCTCATCGCTGAAAAGACAGCTCAGTAAAGGAGCTAAGCATTGATCTTTCCTCCTTATACACACAGATAAGCTAGCTTAGTAAAGACGTAATACTAAGCTTTAACTAAGGCTTCTCTCTCTATACACAGCAACAAACACCTTTACCCCTATCGTCCCATACAGACCTAAGTACTTAGCTTAATATCCCTAAAAAACACTTCCTCTTAACAGACTATCTAGCTACAAGAATGCACTTTTCCCTAGGTCTGATACCTTTATACCCTAGAGCGTAGACATCATTAATATAATCCATTGCCTATCATCCAAGAGTGCTTTATTCTTGTTAAGAACCATATATTTAGCTGAGCTAAGGGAAAATGCTACCTTTAAGCGCACGCTCCTTACATTTTAAATATTTGTATATAACTATGAAGCTCTGCTTACTATATCTACTAGAGATATATACTCTCTATACTAATTACAGTACCTGTGGAGCAGCAATCTTTGTCTTTCCTAGCTTTATATACTAAGCCTTGAGTATACAGCCACCTATGCAGATAAGACTGATTATGCTTACTTAAAGGCGTAATAAACCTTACCCTCATCTCCATAGCCAGACAGCAATAGCTCACAACTACCTTTAGCCTCTACCAATTCAAACAGTCCTAAGTGCTGAGCTTTGCCATCTTTACCTACATAGCGACCATCTCTTATCGAAATCCCGAACACTAATAAAGCTCACTCAACAATAGTCCTAATCATTGCCTAATAGCACTGGTCTTTCTCTGGCTAAGCAAGAAGCATACTGGCACCTATTACGCTCACACAAGAAAAGACAGCTACGTTAAAGTAATAGCTAATAAACCTTAAGCGCATATCCCAATCACATCCTTCTTTGCATAGATAAGATAGCTAAACAGCCAAGAGATAATATTAAGTAATACTAAGCTTTGACATTTGCCTTGCTCTATAGAGCAGCAAATGCCTTTCGCTCTAACGCTCTACACAACCATAATTACTTTTGATTCGTTTCCCTTATTCTTCATAGAGAAACTTCCCCGAACCAAATTATCTAGCTCTAAGTAGCACCTTTCCTTTCTTTCCCTATGGTTGATACCTTGATACCCTATAGCTTATACAAACATTACTATTAGCATTTGCCTATCTTCCAAGAGCACTTTATACATGTTAGGTACATCCTACATTTAGCATAGCTAAGAGGTAGATGCCACCTTTAAGCGCACGCTCTAAGATCACAGTTTTATGAATAATAGCTTCCTATATCTAGTCTAGCTCAATTTTTGTGCGCTAAAATAATAGATGTACTTTTATACATTTGTTTAGTTGTTAATGGCCTACAACAGCTTTAGCTGCCTTTAAGCCAAGGAGTCGTAATGCTTCCAGAGGAAAAAGCCCGTCAATGGATTGATTCAAAGCTAGCTGATGCTGGTTGGCAGGTTATTAATCGTGATGAGTATGCTCCAGGCATGACAGCTGTTGCTATACGAGAGGCCCCTATGAAAGGACATCTTGAGGCTGATTATCTCCTACTTATTAATGGCAAGGCTGCTGCCATCATTGAAGCTAAGCGCAATGAAGTTGCTTTAGATAATCCTAAGCTCATTGCTCAAGCCGAGAACTATACAAAACAACTACACTCTTGGTGTCCTGCATGGCAATTGCCTTTGCCTTTTGTTTACCTCTCTAATGGTAAAGCCATTGCTTTTAAGGACTGCCGTCAAGCAGATGCTCAATATAATCTAGTTCAAGACTTTCCGCGCCCTTGGGACTTAGCTCGTAAACTTGATCTAGGTGAATTTGCAGGATTGCCTTTCCTCTCTTCACAAAAGCTCAGAAAATGCCAATATGAAGCTATATCTAATGTTGAACAGTCTTTTAAATCAGGCAAACAGCGTGCTTTAATTGCATTAGCAACAGGTGCAGGCAAGACCTTTACTGCTTGTATGATTGCCTATCGCTTCTTAAGCTATACCAGAGCTAAAAGAGTGCTCTTTTTGGTAGATAGAAACAACCTTGGCTCTAATGCTATGCTTGAGTTTCAGCAGTTTAAACTGACTGAGCATGAGCGCCCGCTCTCTGAAATCTTTGGCATTAATAAGCTCAGTAATCGACCTATCGACTCAAGTACCAACATACTCATTAGCACCATTCAGCGTCTTTATTCTCAACTAACAGGCAAAAATGAGAACTACTCTGAAGAAGATGAGGATCTTGAGTGTGGCCATCAAGAAGGCAAAGTGATGGAATTACCAGAAAACCCAGCCCTGCCTTCTGACTTCTTTGATCTCATTATTATTGATGAGTGCCATCGCTCGATCTACAGTGATTGGAAGAAAGTACTGACTTACTTTAAAAGTGCACGTATGCTGGGCATGACTGCCACTCCTATTCCTGAAACTCTTGCCTTCTTTGATAATAATTTAGTAGCTAACTATAGCTACGAGCAATCGGTAATAGATGGTGTCAATGTCAGCTTCCGCATTTATCGTATTAAGACCGAGCTTACCTCTGAAGGTGGAGAGATTAATGTTGGCGACCAAATGATCGTTACCAGCCGCCAAAACAAAACCAAGCAAGACCAGATAGCTATTGAAGAGCGCTCTTTTGATAAAGGTAATCTTAACCGTAGTATTGTAGTACGCGATCAGATCCGTAAAGTGCTACAAGAGTACAAAGACATTGTATTTACTCGATTATATCCTGAGCGTGAGCCTAACTATGATTATTTACCTAAGACTTTAATCTTTGCAGTCTCCGAGTTGCATGCTCAGCTCATTGTAGAGGTGGCCAAAGAGGTCTTTGGTCGCAGCGATAACAAGTTTGCCCAAACTATTACCTACTCTGCAGGCGATAGTAATGCGCTTATTAGAAGCTTCCGCTATGATGTCGACTTTAGAATAGCAGTGACGGTGACCTTGGTAGCTACAGGCACGGATGTTAGACCGCTTGAAGTCTTAATTTTCTTTAATGACGTTCATTCAGATACTCTTTACAAGCAAATGAAAGGACGCGGCTGTCGTACTATCTCACCATCACAACTAAGGACAGTTACCCCTAATGCTCAAACTAAGGATCTCTTCTACCTAATTGATGCTGTAGGTGTAACCGAAAGTGAAAAGTGTATCCCAGCTATAGACAATGAGAGCAAACGACCACTTAATCCTAGCTTAGAGGTACTGTTTGAAAAGATGTCCTTAGGCTATATCCCTGATGACTATCTCCACCTGTTAGCATCTAAGTTAGCCACTATTGGTAATAGAGCCGATCCTGAAGAGCTTCTAGATTTTGCTCAACTATCGCCACGCACGCCACAAGGCTGGGCACAGCATATTATGCAGGCCTTAGAGGAAGATAAACTGCCTCCTTTTGAGGATGTTAACGATGATAATACTGAGCGCAAGCAACTATTAGAAGGGCTGCTTAGTAATGTTGCCGCCCGCAAAAAGTTAGTCGAAATAGCTAAGGGCTATATCAAAGAGCTAGTAGGCAAAGAGGATACTATTATCTCCTCTGGCTTCTCCCAAGAGGAAGCTGCCGCCAAGACTTATGCTTTTGAAACTTATGTAAACGCAAATCGAGACAACATTGATGCTCTCAATTTCATTTACCATAATGATATCTCTAAGCTATCTAATACCGTACTAGATAAGCTTAATAGTCGCCTTGACATTGACTTAAACGGCTTTAATATCGGGCACATGTGGAATAACTATGCCATACTTCATCGCGATAAGATTCAGCACTATCAGTCAGATACCAAGGCTATCACTGATCTTATTCAGCTGGTACGTTATGCATATAAGCAAACTGACTCTCTATACTCTTTAAGCTCTATAGCTAATCAGCGCTTTGAGTTGTGGTTTGGTCAGATTCATCGCCAGCTCCCTGACGATAAAAAAGATTTATTCCGCAATATAGCAAACTACATAGTACAAAACGGAGCATGTAACCTGCAGTTTTTCTGGAAAGTTGACCCCAACAGTGCTTCAAGCTTAGTTCGTACTTGCGGCAATGCAGCACGAGCCAACCAAGAGCTAGCTACTCTTAATGACTTTATCCTTAAGGTTATTTAATATTGGTGATTTAAGATAAGCTTAATGCTTTAGCGCCAGCCATCTTTATTAAATGTCTCTTGTGTTTAATTGATTGACAGCCCTCTTTGTGAGCCAATGAATATAATAGAATACAAGCATCTCTTTTAGAGGTTCATAATGTTTTTTTAGGAAAAAGAAATCACCCCTAAAAAACTTAAGCTTATCGAAAAACGAAAAACATTTCTACAAAAAGGAGTGCGCGGAAACCCCTGTCTTTAGATAGGGGTTTCCTCGCTACTAATATTATGACTGATACCCAACTACAAGAATCTAACCTCCTTAAAAAAGTTAGCTCTTTAGCCAATGTTATGGCTGGCAGTGGTGTAGGCTACACTGATTACTTAACACAGCTTACCTACTTACTCTTCCTAAAAATGGACGCTGAAAAGGTCGAGATCATGGGAGAATCCTCGTCTATTCCTGAGGAGTATCGTTGGCCACAACTTCTCAAAGAAACAGGTGAAGATCTCATCAAACAGTATGAGAACACTCTTAGTGCCTTAAGTAAGCAGCCTGGTATTGTTGGTACTATCTTTACTAAAGCCATTAACCGTATTGAGACTCCTGCTTACCTAAGTAAGCTCATCTCTTTAATTGACCAAGAACAATGGCTATTGATGGATGGCGATGTCAAAGGTGCCTTGTACGAAAGCATTTTGCAAAACAATGGCCAAGACAAAAAGAGTGGCGCAGGACAGTACTTTACACCGCGCTCTTTGATTAATGCTATTGTTGATGTCGTAGATCCTAAGATTGATGAAACAGTGATTGATCCTGCATGTGGTACGGGTGGCTTCTTGTTAGCGGCCTTTAACCATATGAAAGGACAGTCTTTTGATGCCAACAAACAACTGTTCTTGCGCAATAAGGCCTTGCATGGCAATGACATTACGCCATTAGTAGTAACTATGGGCTCAATGAATATGTACTTACATGGCATTGGCATCGAGAGCAGCCCTATTGAATGTAAAGACTCCTTACTAGAAGAACCAACAGAGCTATTTAAAGTAGTACTAGCTAATCCTCCTTTTGGCAAAAGAGAGGATGGATCTATTGCTGTTAATAGAAATGACTTTACTGTTGCTACTAGCAACAACCAGTTAAACTTCCTCCAGCACATTATGAGCTTGCTTGAGCGTCATGGCCGTGCAGGTGTGGTTCTTCCTGATAATGTGCTCTTTGACAGTACTGGTAAAGCCATTCGTGAACGATTGCTAAAAGAGTTCAACTTACATACTATTTTGCGCCTGCCAACAGGCATCTTCTACGCCAATGGCGTACAAAGCAATGTGTTGTTCTTTACTAAAGGTGAGAGCACCTCTGATGTTTGGTTCTACGACTACCGTAGCCAAGTTAAGCACTCTCAAAAGCAAAATCCATTAAAACGTGCTCATCTGGATGATTTTGTTAAGTGCTACTGCGCTGACGATATGAGCAAGCGTCAAGAAACCTATAATAAAGAAAGCAATCCAAATGGCAGATGGCGTAAGTACTCAGCACAAGAGCTCTTAGAGAATGATAATGTGAACCTTGCTATCTCTTGGATGCAATATGAGCAAACTGATGATGATGATTTAGACCTTGATGAGACTTTAGCTCTTATGGTTGATAAGGTGCAGATCATTAATGAAGCCTTGGCTAACCTCAAAAAGGAGCTTAATCATGAAGTTTGATCATCTTAGATCTTTACTCCTAGATCAGGCTATTAAAGGCAAGCTGGTTCCGCAGCTTGAAAGTGAGGGAGAAGTTGAGCAATTAGGAAATGCTCCTGATGAAGTGCCTTTTGAAATTCCTGCTAGCTGGAAGTGGGTTAGGATTGAATTAATAACATCTTCAGCTAAACAAGATAAGCCTATGAAGATGTTTACCTACATTGATGTTTCTTCTATAAATAATTTTACACCTAGCCTAATAAACATTATCCAAGCCGATCAGGCTCCATCTCGTGCAAGAAAAATTGTCACAGAGGGTATGGTTCTATACTCTATGACTAGGCCTTACTTAATGAACACTTGTATTGTTCCTAAACTATCAAATTACACAATAGCCAGTACTGCTTTCGCTGCCGTGAATTGTCATGACTGTCTTTTAAACAAATATCTTTTATTTATACTTATAAGCAAATACTTTAATAGCTATGTAACAAAACATCAGCATGGCTCCTCTTATCCTGCAATTAACCAAAAACAATTTAACAATGCATATATCCCCCTTCCTCCTCTAGAAGAGCAAAAGCGCATTGTTGCTAAGCTAGAAAAAGCTTTTGCAGATCTTGATCGTGCTGAAAAAGCATACAATGACCTTCAGGAGCTAGGAGGCAAGCTTAAGAATAAGATTCTTCAAAAGGCAATTGAAGGCAAGCTGGTTCCACAGCTTGAAAGTGAGGGAGAGGTTGAGCAATTAGGCAAAGCTCCTGATGAAGTGCCTTTTGAGATTCCTGCTAGCTGGAAGTGGTGCTATCTAACAGATATCTCAAATAAGATTCATTATGGATATACTGCATCAGCTAACAATACAGGTAATTGCAAACTACTTAGAATCACTGATATTAAGAACGGCACAGTCAATTGGAGTACAGTACCTTTTTGTAGTATTGACAGTGAAAAGCTTATCAAATTAAGTCTTAATAATAATGATATTGTGATAGCAAGAAGTGGATCTGTAGGTAAAGCTTTTATAATACAAGGACTACATGATGTTGCTGTTTTTGCATCTTATTTAATTAGAGTAATTCCAGATACCGCAAATATACTACCTAATTTCTTAATTTTATTTTGCCAATCCACATTATATTGGAATCAAATAAAATCATCAGCAAAAGGAAGCGTACTACATAATATAAATGCCAAGTCTCTGGGTAATTTAAAAGTCCCTCTCCCTCCTCTTGAGGAGCAAAAGCGCATTGTCGCCAAGGTTGAAGCACTCTTTGAACAAATTGACCTCATGGTAGGATAAGCACCTAATAAGCTCTACCATATAGCTTATAGCCCTCTTTATTGTCTAGTAAGATAGCCTGACAGTTAAGAGGGTTTGTTGTTTCTTGACTGTGATTTAGTGCTGCAAGCTCTAGCTCTTAGCATAACGAGAAAGTCAGAAGTGCTCTTGCTGACTTGCTAGTTGCCTACCTTGCGCTCAATTAGCTCTACCTCTACTATCACTAGCACTAAGGCAACTACTTAGTCTCCAAATTCCCCCATAGCTTTAGAGAAGCTAAGGCAATGCTCTTTAGGTGCGGGCGCTTTCAACTTTGCTCTCTTCTATTGAAGAAGCAACAGCTCAGCTATTGGCTTTTATTAAGCTTATACCAATGAGTACTGCTCTCTATTATCTATTCTTGTATTAATATGATTATGGCACTAAGCCTACTTAAGGGCATTCTTGCTTGCTTAGTGCCTTAGTACAAGTAGCTATCTTGGCACTCATTGGTAGCCAGAGCTTTGGCATGGCCTAAGAATACTGCTATAAGAGCAAGAGCTTATCTAGCTATCCTCCTCCTAAGTACTTATAGCGCCCGCTCATGATGATTAGCTCTATGGTATTGATGTGATGACGTCCTATTGCTAAAACCTAATACCTGCCTGACTATGTATGAGCATATAGGGATAGGCAATTGAAAGCTGCGCTTAGTTAAAGTCTCTATTGGAGAAGTAGATATTGGCATTTATCTGAGCTTAAGGGAAGTATTGCTCTCTATTATCTATTCTTGTATTAATATGATTATGGCACTAAGCCTACTTAAGGGCATTCTTGCTTGCTTAGTGCCTTAGTACAAGTAGCTATCTTGGCACTCATTGGTAGCCAGAGCTTTGGCATGGCCTAAGAATACTGCTATAAGAGCAAGAGCTTATCTAGCTATCCTCCTCCTAAGTACTTATAGCGCCCGCTCACTATGATGATGGTATGAGTATGATGTTGCCCTATTACTGAAAATTAATACCTGCCTGACTATTATGAGCATACCTAGACAGTTAATAGTAGATAGCAGTATTGGACTATGCCCCCTATTTAAGGAGCAGTAGTAGTAGTAGTAGTAGTAGTAGTAATAATGAAAGCTTAACAAAGAGCTCTTAAGTTCTTAATTAATTAGTACTTTCATGATTAAGGGCAGCAGCTCGTGCTTGCTCAAGCTCAAGTTGAGCTTGTTTGGCTCGTTGACGCTCAGCTTTCTTGACTTTACGGCGCTCAGCAAAGAAGTTACTAATGGTGCTAGAGCAGATGTCTTGCTCAATACCTCCTATTACTTCAATCTTATGGTTATGGCGCTCATCATGGATGAGATCAAAACTGTCT
>Reba_p2__coassemble_550_pt1 | contig 28308 bp, 18 predicted proteins | sample Reba_p2__metabat2_low_PE_017 | metagenome-assembled genome bin Reba_p2 | reverse complement strand
GTATACAACCATTGTTATTTAGCTCTAAAAACTATGTTGTATCAAGTATAGATAACAAGCTAAATGATTAATATCATAGTACTTTTACGCTAAGCATCATATAAAAGCTATTTATGAGCAATATATAGATATCAACAACAACTACAAAATTGCAGACCTATCATAAAAAAGAGTAGCTATAAGATTTAATAACATTACTTTTGCGTATACCTATATGATGCTATTTGACAAGATCTAATAGTAAGCGATTAAAGATATGTTGTTTTATGGGGTAGGGTATGTGATATGAATCATAATGGTGAATTTGGAGTTTTACTCCGTGATTAGAAAGTAACAGAGCTTTAAATAGGACAAACTCTAATAGTTGAGCTCTGATAGAGAGCACATTACAAAATAGGATAATCGGAAGATCATTAAGATGGATCGTGTCGCTCAACTTTTTACTTTACAATTACCAAATAAGCTAAATTTAGTCTTGCTTTTAGATTAAATTAAACCAAAACTAATTTGATCATATAAAGCTAAGAGCACTAACTAAAAAGTTAGCTCAATCGTCCGTGTCATAAACTAGTGCTTAATAGTGGCACCTAATAATAGATCTCTAAATTTTGGGAGCGGTATGTAATAGCTCTCTTTACAGCTTAGTAAGGAAGTGTATGACTCATTATCTTGAATTGAGAAAGAGATTGATTGAGACTTTGCTGTTTGCTTATTATCTGATGGACTTACTCAATTCCTTATGTTTGCAGTATGTCCTATGTGCAAAGCTCTTGCTTAGATGGGGTATTTTTGAGGAATATAGGAGCACTGTGTGTATTAGATAGTAATTAGTGCTTGGCATTGAGAAAGTGGTAGATGATTTTAAGGGCGGGCGCTCTTATGACAGCATGAGTTATCTATATTCCTGAGGGTAGGGATAAGAGATAATAGTTTGTTTATAATTACAAGCTATATGGGGGCTGCTAGGGCTGTGAAGTAGGATAGCTAAGGTTTAATTCAATGAGTATTACCAAGTCATTTAATAAGAAGACCAACACTATTTATGCTTATGAGACACTGTATGTTTGGGATGAGTTTAAACAAAAGAAAGTACAAAAGCGTAAGTGTATTGGCAAGATTGATCCTCTTACAGGTAAGGTGCTCCCTAATGCCAAGCGAGGGCGTCCTGCGCTTAGTGCTCCTGTCGCTTCTGAGAACGTATTAGAAAATGCTAACAAAAAGCGTAAGGTGAAGCGCTTGATAGGGCGTATCGATAGGATTTCTTATACTTTAATGAGCCTGCAAAAGGAGCTAGAGGCTATTAAAGAAGAGCTACAAGAAGAGCTACATTAATGCCGCGAGCTAAGTCTTATCCTATTAATCTTACTGATTTTGAGCTGATACGGCTAAAGCGACTCTCTCGCCAAGAGTGCTCAGAAAATAAGAAAAAGCGCATTGCAATTTTGTTGTGGGCGCATAAAGTCAAGAATAAAGAGAGCTATGAGCACATAGCCTTAAGACTTAATGTCAGTATTCCTACAGTTATTGATACCTGCAAGTCTTATTGTCATGGAGGACTAGCTGCAGCCTTATGTCCTAAAAGAGCTGGGGCGTCTAATATCAGTAGGCTTAAGGTCAATGGTAGAATTGAGGCTTATTTATTAGCTATAGCTTGCTTTCCTCCGCCTTGTGGCAAGAAGCGTTGGTCATTAGCTTTGCTGCGTACAGAGCTTAGTAAAGTACTAGGCATTACTTTAAGTACCAGCACTATTAGGAGGGTGTTAAGTGCCAATGCTCTAAGGCCCCATCTCTCTGCTTATTGGCAACTTCAAGCAAGCGAGTATGAGAGCTTTATGGATCGTATGCCTCAGCTTTTAAGTCTGTATGAGCAGCCTTACAATGAGCATTATCCCTTATGGTGTATGGATGAGCGCCCTTATAGTTTGCCTCATAGCACTGCCACTATCTTTTGCTTCTTTCAGCCTCACACAGGGAGAATAATTACCTTTGTTGCCCGCTCTTTAACTTCTAAGGACTGGGCTGTACAAGTCAAAAGCTTTCTGGCTCTTTTAGATGTTCAAGTGCAGCAAGTCTCTTTGGTAATGGATAATCTTAACATTCATAGCTTAAGCTCTTTGTTTAGAACTTTTAGTGAGCAAGAGGCTCATCAGATCGCTTCGCGGCTGAACATTTATTACACTTCTAAACATGGTAGTTGGCTTAATATGGCAGAGATTGCCCTGAAAATGCTAGCTAAGTACTGTCTTATTAGTAAATGCTCTTCGCTTGAGGAGCTTACAGATAAGAGCACTGCTTGGACTAGATGGTATAACGCTCATATTACTCAGGTGATTTGGCAATATGCTCCTAAAGCTCAAGGAAGCACTCTTTGTAGTTTGTATCCGCAAATTAGCTTTACTGCCAATGAGGCTATATAGCATTAATGATAGTTGCTTCATAGTGAATAAATGGTAGATGTAGTATAGGGCCGAGGTAAGGTAGAGAATGAATAAGCATATGGTAGTGTTAGGGGCAAGTTCAGAAATTGCTCAGGCCACTTTGGAAGCTTTTGCAAAGCAAGGACAAGAAACTGTATCTTGGCGCTTTAGCTTGTGCGGGCGTAATAATGAGGCTTTAGCTGTCATAGCCAAACACTTGCAAGAGCATTATGGTTGTGCGTGTGCTTATTACTATTTTGACGCTACTATGAGCTATGAAGCCATGCATGCTTTATGGCAAGAGTTAAGCACAAAACAGGTAGATGTGCTTTTTTGTGCGGTAGGTTATTTAGGCCCGCAGGAGCGGGCGCAACAAGATAGTAAGGTAGGGGAGCAGATCTTTCAGTGCAATTTTAATGGTCTAGTGCCTATCATTGCTTGGGCAGGTAATTACTTTGCTGCTTTAGGTAAGGGACACATTATGGTGATCACCTCAGTAGCAGGGGATAGAGGTAGATGCTCCAACTACTATTATGGAGCCTCTAAGGCAGCTATGAGTGCTTTGCTCTCAGGTATGAGGGTACGACTTTATCGGAATCACGTAGCTGTAACTGATATTAAACCTGGCTATGTTAAAACTCGTATGGTTGCTGACAGGTCTTTGCCGCCTTATATTAGTGCTAGTGTGGATACAGTAGCTCGTGATATTGTCAAAGCATATGAACAAAGACCTGCAGTTTTGTACACCATGTGGCTGTGGCGCTATATCATGATGGTAGTTAAGCTGTTGCCTGACTGCATCTTTAAGCACCTACATATGTTCTAGGCGTTAAAATGCTTGCTAACATGATCCTTAAAGCGATTAAGGTCAAATTTGATGCTTGGGTTTTTGTAGATATCGTTGGCCATAAAGCTTGGAAGAGGGGACATACCAATAAATTGGAATGTCTTATGCAAAGGCATGAATAAGCCATCAATGCCAGCACCTTCAAAAAATTGCTGAGGATCAGTAAAAGCTTGGAGAGGAGCATTCCAAGTAGAAGAAAGCATATAGTGCTTGCCCTTAAGCAAGCCGCCTGTGCCATATTTAGCATCAGGATTATCACGATGGCGCCCATCGCCGCCGCCGCTAATAGCCTTGTCACCGAAGACGGTATCAAAGTACTTCTTAAGCTGCCAAGGACCTCCCATCCAATAGCCTGGGGTTTGCACAATTAGATAATCACAAGCGACAATCTTGGCTACTTCCTCTTCTATAGAATAGTCTTGTTGCACTTGAGTTACTTGCACTAACATGCCCTTACTCTCTAGCACCTCTTGAGCAACTTGGACAAAGGAATGATTGAGTTGTCCTTTAGCAAAAGCACCTTCAATACCAGCATCTAAAATTAAAACTTGCTTGCGCTTATTAGCCATTTGGCAATATCTCCTATATAGCGGGCTTATTATCATTCTAGGATGTGAATGTTTCGCTGCCAAGTATGGTAAGAAAAGCTCTCGCTTTTCGTGCAAGGATGCGCCTTACTGGTGCTCACTTAAAGACCAAGGTTAAAATTGCATCATCACAGGTTAAAATTGGAGATAGGGCTCTTAAATTTGATATATATCAGTAAAACTAAGGATATTACTCATTTTGAGCTATGAAAGAGCTATTACCAAAGAGTCAACTTTCAGGTAAGATACATTTATAGTGATTATATGCAAAAGAGTGCAATTGGTGAAAATTGTACCTTGGAGATCATCTAGGCTGTGAGCAAGCTCTGGATGCCAAGAATGACATAATAGAGTGGTGGAGAACTCGTTGCGCTTAGATTTGCATTTCCCTTGTGTAGAAATATAGGTCTAACATATGTCAAACATTGTAATCGCAATTTCCCGTCAATATGGCGCAGCTGGTCGTGAGATCGCTACTAAGGTTGCTGAGAAACTGGGCGTTAATCTTTATGATCGTCAGCTTGTGCACATTGCTGCTGCCCAGTTACAAATTGATCAACTTTCTGAAGACGAGCTATTAAAGCTTGAGCGTGAAGTTCCTCCTTTAGGCTTAAACTTCGTGCCATTCTTCTCTTTTGGTATGCGTGGTGAAAAGCCTTTAAACCAGAAGATTTTTGAGGCTGAAGCTGGTGTTATTGCTCGTTTAGCTAAGCATGAGAGCTGCGTGATCTTAGGTCGTTGTGCTGACTTCGTCTTACACAATGAGCGCAATGTCCTTACTGTCTTTATTGGCGCTTCTGATGAGTTCCGTGCTGAGCGTGGTGTTCATTACTATTTTGGTAAGACCTTAGCAGATCTGGATGCCGAAAATGAAAAGCGTGCCAATTACTATAAGCACTTTACTGCGCAAAACTTTGGCGATCCTGCAAACTATGACTTAGTGGTTCGTGCTGATAAGGGTACCACTGATGAGATTGCTGAGTCTATCGTAGCTTATGCCAAGGCTTTTATTAAATAAACAGCTAATTATTTAGCAAAAGTTAAAAAAGGGGAGGGGCCTGAGGCCTGCTCCCTTTTTTCGTGCCTAGTGATATCAGGAAATAGGTGAGAGTGTGAATTTGCTGGGGTGTTGCGGCAATTAATATGCGCTCCCTATTGGATAGTCAATGCGTGCTTTGCTATACGGTTACGATATTGCAAGATAGTGGAGAAAAAGTGCGATCAAGGACAAAGTTTAGCCTTGTTATTGCTGGTAAAATCGCGCTATTGTTTTACAATAGTAGCACTTTTGTGCCCGTGCACAAGTATTGCATGAATGCCATATAATTAAGCATAATTAAAACGTTTGAAGCACTATGTATGTCTAGTCATGATTTACATACAACAACCAGCGCTAAAAGCTAATGCTTTAATTAGCTGTTAGCTTCTAAAGTTTTTTATTTTAGACACAAGTACGAGTCCTCGCCATAGTAGCGGGGACTTTTTTATTCAGCACCATATAGATAAAAACGGCTTCACATCAAGCAGTTTTATACCCCAAGGTGATTGAGAACTAAATCCTTCTGTGTCGTAATTGTCTCTGCTCATTGAACCCGAAGTTTTAAGCTCCATCCTGAAAATGAGCTCAGCTCATTTTAGGATGGAGTTGTTGACTCTACCTAAGGGCAAGATATTAATGTATAAGCAAGTCTTAGTTGGGGAGAAAGCAAGAGCATCACTTTAGATCATTAAGAGCTTAGTGAAAAATGGCAGTTGGAGCTGCGCAAAGTTGCAGATAGTTTCGTTAACTAAAGCTACTAACTCTTGATCTGATGGGGTAGTTTCACCATCGCTAATACTAATATCTCCTTGTACAACTGCAGTGAGCATGTACTCAATAAGATCCTTGTCTGAGCAATTTGGAGTATTAACAAAGGTCTTAAGCAAACGAGCAGTAATAGGATCGATCTTTAAACTACCTTGAGTGATAGGTGAGCATAAGGCGACACTATCATAAGATCCAAAGTTGTTTAAGGTCTGGTGGTTGAGTTTAAATACCGCTTCATTAGCTTGAGCTCCTCTAATGGCAGGGGCACATACGCCAGCAAAGACTAAAATGTTAAGAGCATCGATGATAGCTCTGACCTCTAAGAGAGCATCGTGTTGCATCATAGCATCAATGATCTGACCTATATTATGTGGGCAACAATCATTCAAAATAGCCAAGATAGGTTCATAGTAGCGCTTATCTAGATCTAAAGTACCTGCATTGCCAATCATTTGATAGTCAAAGTCAACTAAAGGAGCGGCTAAGACTAAGTTTTGGTTGCAGACAGCCTCTAAGTACTCATCTTCATTTAAAGCTACGGCACCCTTGATAAAGATATCATCGCGGATACGACGATTGACGATAAAGTCACGAGTCTCTTCATATAGGGTAGTACCACGTAAAGGCTCTAAGAACTCTTGTTGAGCTGGGGTTAAATTAACCACATCTAAGTTATCTGTGCCACAGGTAGAGCAGACAAAGCCGACATCAGCACGCTCAAGACGAGCTGCAACATCAGCAAAGTGATCGCTTGACCAGTAGTTATTAAGGGCGTCACTTAAGAAAGGCTCAGGATTTTTGAGCGCCTCTTGCATAAAGTAACCAAAGTCTTGCTGGGCAATAGCAAAAGATGGATTGAGCTTGATAATAGGGTATAAGAATTTGCTTAAAGCTAAGAGCTTATGCTCATTATCTAAATTGCGGGGGCACTTATGATCGTTGTAGAGATTGAGTAAGTTGCGCAATGGAGAGAAATTGCCTAATCCTACTTTGCAGTTATAGGAGATATAGAAGATACCGCCATCATTTAAGTGCTTAGAGACAATGTTGATAATGTGTTCTTGGTCTTGTGGGCTAATCCAAGACCAGACACCGTGTAAGCAGATTAAATCAAACTTAGGTAAGTCATTACGCTTAGCTAAGCTTTCTAAGGACTCAGAGCTGAGATCTACTTGAATAGAGCAGCTTTTAGCTAGACGTTGAGCCTTATGTAGTGCACTAGGGTTAAACTCTTGGCCCATCCAAGAGATAGCGCTATTAGTGAGGGCATGAGGCAAAATGCTCTTACCGTTGCCACAACCAATTTCTAAACAATATTTGAACTCAGGGCAGGCAAAGCCTTTGCTCGTGAGCAAGTACTGTAAATAAAGAGGGTTGAGAGAGCTATGATAGTCATAAAAGCTTGGAAGATTGTATTTAAATTGTGCCACCTGAGGCCCTCCTTTAGATTAAGCACATTTTACGAATGAGCGGTAGTTTAAAGCTGACAAATTCATGAATAAAGTGCTTAAGTACTTCGGTTTGGGCTTTACGGCCTTTAACTTCCGTGCCTTTCATCTTAAAGCTAAAGTTACTTTCATTGCCCTTGGTCATATCTAAGAGCGCATTAACTAAGGCTTTTTCGCTGATTTTAGGGTTGTTTAAGACAGCACTAATTAAGAGACGATGGATATCTTCTATAGTTAAACCACCGCCTAATAAAGGAGCACTAAGAGTATGTAAAGGAGATTTAGAATTAGTGCTTAAGATAGCTTTATTTAGCAGTTGGCTGTGTTGTTTTATTTCTGGAGTAATCATCTCAGGAGGCTGAACAACGCTAATAACATTGGAAGCCACAGCATAGATTAAGTTATCAATAAGCTCTTGATTGCTAATAAGCTTAATATGCTTTAAGTTCTCAGGGCGAGCAGACTCTTGAGCGAACTCACAAGTTAAGAGCTCACGTAAATCCTTATAGGAGTGTACTTGATAGTCGCTGAAGATCTTAATAATACCTGCCAGACGCTCGGTATCAATAGGCTTTTTGCCAAAACGTGTTGGTATTACTAGATCTTTGGCCTTGTGATCTTGCATTAAGATAAAGTAGGTATTATCAAGCTCTTCAATTTGCTGTTTAGTACTTAATTTTAAGGCGCCCTTAACATAGAGATCGCTTCTAAAGGTCTGGCCAATAATATAGTCACGAGCTGGCTCATATAAAGGAGTGTTGACATAGTCCTTTAAAAACTCAATATCCTCAGGCGCGAGCATGATTTCATCTAAGTCATCAAAAAGACGAGCCTGGCAGACATAGTTGAGTTTAGCTGTTTCAAATTTAGCAGCTACATAGTTACTATCTTCTAAGAACCAATTGCTATTAAAGAACTCGTGACCTAAGTAGTTGTGATCATGGTTGACGATACGGGCTTTGTAGCTCTCTAAATACCAAGGAGCATTCTTAGTATAAAGAGGGTCTAGTTTAATGAGCTGCTCCATAAATTCTAAAGCTGCAGGGATTTTCTCGATATGGTTGAGTGCAGGATCGCCTAAAGTATTGAGGTGGGTATACATCAAATAGCGGAAAGGCTCGACATTGCCAAAGCCACCACAGACATTATAAGAGACATATAAGACACCGCCAATCTTGAGCTTACGCTTGACGAACTCTACGATGACATCTTGATTTTCACGGGAGATCCAAGACCAAATACCATGGAGGTAGATCAGATCAAACATAGGAAGGTCATCACGCTCTAAGAATTGGTCAAAAGCATCATCGCTAATATGTACTTTGACTTGAGCGCTGTCAGCTAAACTTTGAGCAAATCCTACTTGGGCTGGGTTAAAGTCATTGCCGTACCAATTAATTTGACTATTAGCGGCATGCATTACTAAGCTCACACCATTACCAAAGCCTAGTTCGCAAGCATTGGTATTAGGTCCTAATTTAGGGAAGGCCATACCGTGAGCAATGAAATTAAAACGGGTTTGATAAGGGTTTAAGGCAGTGAAATAACCGAAATTATAGTTTGTATCGGTGTCATAACCCATATTCCAACTTTGCACCAGTTTTCTCCTTTGATTAGCTAGCCCTCAACCATTAAGAGCCAGCAGCTTACTAGCTAATATTGTAAGCAATAAATGAGCCTAGTGCTAAAGACAGGTACGCAAATAGCCGTTAATAGAACATTAACATGCGCTTAATCTCTATTAGAGATAATTAAGAAGGGAAACAGCGTATATTAGGAGATAGCCCCGTATAAGAGTACGAGGCTATCAATCTATGACATCAAAATCTGGGCCCTGAGGGCCTGAGAAAAAGTAAAGTAGAGCCTAGTTTGTCTAGGCTCTACTATATTTAGTTAAGGCTATAGTAGTGCGCTACTTGATTGAGACTTTTGGCGTGCACTATTTTCATTTAGCTTGCGCTAAGCGGGTAGTTTTGTGACTATGGGCAGTGTAGTTAGGAATATAGCGATTAACGATCTCATCTACAGTGCCGTCTTCTTTCATTTCTTTAAAAGCTTGAGCCAAGTGCTTAGCTACACGTGGATTCTTCTTAAAGAGTAAACCAATAGCACCTTCAGACTGCGGGATAGTAAAAGCAACCTTTAAGTTAGCATCAGGCCAAGTCTTGATATAGTCTACTGCTACAGCATGATCGACAATCATGACATCGGCATCACCTCGGGCAACATCATAAAATTGCATAAAGTTGGTAGCACTGTGCTTAATTTTGACACCTTGAGCAATTTCTGTTGGTAAGACCTCTTCGGCAGTAGTACCTACCTCTACAGCAATAGTACGACCTAAGAGATCATAAACATTAGAGATATTAGAGCCATTGCGTACTACAGCAACACTATCAGAAAGACAAGAGCTCTCGGAGAGGTCAAAGATAGAAGAGCGCTCTTGAGTCAAAGAAATAGCACCACCAGTAATATCAAGCTGACCTTCTTCACCAATATCTAATAACTCACCAAAGTTCATCAGTTGGATACGATCTTCAGTAAAGGAAAAACCAGTACGTCTTTGGAGCTCATAAATTAGCTCAATATCAATACCAGAGAGGTTGTTAAAGCCGCGATCGGCAATGACAAAAGGAGGAGCAATGGCAACACCGACATCAAGTTCCTCACCTAATAAAGGGAAAGCTTGAGTATTGTGACCAATTACTCGTGGCACAGCCCAAGCATTGGAGCCTAACAAAACGCAGAACACTAAAACCAGTTGAGCGACAATGAAATTTAATGGCTTCATAAAATAAAAAATCATGTATCTTGCCCACCTACAAATCAGGGCAAGAAACAAATAAGTACCAGGACGATAACTTGTATCCAAAGCCAACGTTTGCAGTTTCAAGGTTCTTTATTCTTATGTGGCTTTTGAATGCGAGCTATTGTTATTAACTCCGCGAAATTGGGCTCAGTCTACAACAAGGTACGAAGCGCTTCACACAAAGATTTAGTAAAAGTAATACTGTTATGACTATTCTTTTGTATCTATAAAAGAGAGCAAAGTTAATTAAATGCTACTTTTTGACCCAAGCTTTTGCACTAAAATAATTCTCAAAAATCTCCTGAAATTATTACGCATGAAAGTGAATATTGTATTGTTTTGTGATCAATATCACGTAATATTAAGGTATGGAGTAACATAGGAGTTTGCGCTGATGGTAAGTGAGCAATTAACTAGATTTATCTGATAAAGTGAAGGTAGTAAAGCCTATAAGAACGGGGCTTAGCGAAGATAAGCTTTTAGCAAGTTGCAAGCAAGTTACGTAGCAAATCGTAAAAATATGTGCTTTTCATGTGCTTTGTGTACTTGCATCAATGCCTGCATTAAATTTAGATAAAAATGCCGTCAATCCTTGATTAAGCTAGTGTTAAATCCTTTGATGTTAATTACAAAATGTGCGTCTATCATTTTTTATGGTAAAAAGCAAGATATGTGAGGAGTATGCCCTATAATAATACTGGTATATCAGTATTGACGCACTTTGATGGAGCGCTTGTTTAAGAGTAGAGTGATCTAGAGGTTAAGAAAGTTTTAATTATTAAGTTCCTTCTAATTAAATGTGACCTAGTACACAAAAACCAAGATAGGCTTAAACAAATTAAGAATAGTGCCGTTACTAGGTAATGTAGAAAGATATGAACAAACATTAAGGATATGTAAAAACAAACATAAGGGGCTGTGAGCAGAGCTATGGTCTCTGCCAGATACAAGGCTACTTTAATAAAAAGGCGAGATGCTTAAAACTAAGAAAGCTCGCCTCCATATAGCCTTAGAAGCGAGCTCACACCGTTTTATCCTTTGTTGATTTTTTAAAGGAATGGGGATAACTGTTCCACTTGCAAGCAAACTGCCGATCAGCTGTTAGAGGATTAGTAGTTTGCTATTTTTTTTAGTAGGGAACTTGAGTAATTATGTTTGCATATCGTTTGCTAAATGGAGCCTGAGCGATCAGGAGGCATAAAGTTTGTCAAAAACTCCTTGAGCAAGGTGCTCAATGATCTGTTTGCTTATAAAATCGGGCACAACAACTACATTGTGCTTAATGCAATAGCGCTTAACTTTAAAACGGCTGGCGCTATCTAAAGTCAAATCTGGGGAAAACCGAAGGTTTGGCTGGCAATAATAAATACAAGGAAATTGGTGCGAATTCTCGCGCTTAACCAATGTTAGATATTTTCATTATCATTTTTTAAGTAAACTGAATAGATGTCATATGCGAGCATAATAGCACTAAACTTTTTACTTTTAAATAGCGCCTGCATGTCATATCTAGAAAATTCATAAAAATGTCATATCTATCACATTTAGTTCAGTAAATTCGCTAACCAATTTCGTCAAAAAATCTCGCTGCTTGTTGAGGGCAGGCAATATTAAGACACAATGCTAAGCAACATTAAAATTTACTTGACTGATTTTTACACAAAGTTAATTAAAATATTGTGTATACGCTCACACATCGAACAAAAGTTGCCCAACATGGTGCTCTAAGTTAACGCTATGATTCACCTTGCTATAATGATGAAGCAAGGCCCTTGTAGGCTGATTAATTTAGTTTGTAATTAGGAAGAGAGTCATGGAAGCACTGTCATTGCCCCACACTAAATTGGCACTGGGTGTAGCCTTAGTACTAGGCACTTTGTCGCTGGGCATTGCCCATGGTGAGCCTAATGTCACCGTCTTAAAGCAGTTAGAGCATAGCAATTCTGTTCCTGCCAGCATGTGCTTTACGCTTAGTTCTCGTCAAGTAGTATCCTCAGAGATTAATAATCTCAAGAGCTTTTTAGAGCTGAAAGATGAACAGGGCAATATTATTGACACATCGGCAAGTGTGATTAATGATGCTTTGTGTGTGAGCAATTTAAAAAATGGCAGCTCTTACAGTTTACTCTTTAAACAGGGATTACGCTTTGTCTCTGGAGATCGCTTAAGTGAGAACTTAGAGCAAAAATTTACTATCTCTGATGCTGTCTCACAAATTCGTCTGCCTTATGACATCATCTTGCCTAAAAATGGGCAAAACAACTCCTTTACTATTAAAACTCTTAATCAACCAAGCGTTAAGTTGGCCATCTTCCGTCTACCTAAAGAGTACTTAGCCAGTCATAATCTGTCTGCTTTATTTGACAACAACTTAAGCTTTTGGAGTATCAATAGCTTCTTTAACGAAGCTGCTACTCCTGTTTATGAGCGGATCTTTGATGTCAGCGCTAATAAAAGCTTAGATGTTTTAGCTCACCAAGATGATGCAGCTAGTGAGAAGGAGAGCTTTAATCAAGAGCTTAAGCAAATGCAGCGTTCTCAGTTACAAGCAGATAAGAAGAATCGCGCACAAGATATCCAAATCTCTTTACAAGATTTTGTACCTGATCAAGGAGCTGGTGCTTATTTGCTTATTGCCTGTGATCCCCGCTTTGACTTAAGCTCAGGCGTGACCTACGAAATGATGAATCGTAGTGACTTGCCTTTTACTATTAAGCCTTTAATTATCACAGACTTTGGTGTTAGTACTTACCAAAGCTCTGATGGCATCTTGCTTTCAGTACGCTCTTTAACCACAGCTAAAAGCTTGGAAGGAGTGAGAGTTGCACTCAAGGCAGCCAACGGCGAGACTTTAGCTAGTGCTCAAAGTGATAAAGAAGGTGTAGTACGCTTTAATAAAGAATTAACCTCAGGAAAAAATGCCTTAGCTCCCAGCAAGATTATCGTATCAAGTGACCAGGACTACTATGTAGTAGATCTCAATAGTGCGCCTTTTTACTTAGAGGACAATAAGGGAGTTCTCTCTCAAAGCGACTATAGTGCTTATGCTTATACAGATCGTGGTATTTATCGCCCTGGTGAGACCTTGCACTATATGGCTTTGGTGCGCAATCAACAGTTACAAGGTCTTAACTTGCCTTTGACCTTAAAGCTAACTAATCAAGCAGGCAGTGAGATTCATAAGGTCTTATTAGATAAGTCCTATCAAGGTGGTTATGAGTATGACTTTGTCATTCCCGATGGTACTACCAATGGCCGCTATTTAGCTGCATTGTATTTAGGTGAGCGAAAACTCTGCTCTAGTGCTTTTACTGTGGGCTCTTATGTCCCAACCCAAATTAATTCGCACTTTATTGACAATGAGAGCATGCTGGTAGCCAATAGTCCTATCAAGCTCCGCTCTCAGACTAATTTTAACTATGGTGGTGCTGCTGCTAATTTAGATGGTAATTTTACAGTTACATTGCGTCCTGATAGCGCTCCTATTCTGGCACTAGCAAATGCCTCCAAGAACGAGCACTTAAAGCTCTTCCACTTTGGTCCTGATAAGAGCACTTATGAGAACTTGGTGAAAACTGACGTCTTTTATGGTCTTAAGACAGATGTCCAAGGTGTCTTGCAAAATAATGTTACTTTAAATAGTGCTGACTATCCGCAAAAGGTCACAGTACTATCACAAGTTTTTGATACCAATGGTCAAAGTGTGGCCGTACAAAAGGACTATAAGCTCTCCTTTAACCGTCCTTTAGTTGGTGTACGTCTAATTGACGAGCAAAAGGATGATAAGGCCTCCTTTGCCTTATGTTCTTATTTGCAAGATGGCTCTACTTTCCCTCAAGATGTTAAGTACTACTTATATAAGCAGTTTGTTGACTATAACTATGTCTTTGAAGATGGTAGCTGGCGTTATGTTAGCTTCTTAAGTCGTAACTTGGTAACTCAAGGTACAGTCAAGGTAGATAATCAAAACTTAGATAAGGCTAGCATTGTTGCTCCTTTAGATGATGGCAGCTATGTTTTAGAGTTAGAGTCAGATAAGTCCAATACTACCTTTAATTTTGTTAAAGGCTATGTCAGCTCCCCAGATGCTTCAAGCCCAGATCGCGTGATGCTCTATGCAAATAAAGAGTCCTATCAAATTGGTGATCAGGTTACTTTAAGCTTTGATAGTCCTTTTGCAGGTTATGCTAATTTAGCGATAGGTAGTAGGGGGATTGATGAGTTTAAGACCTTTGCTATTGATAAGGGTCATAACCAAATTACCATAGCCGTTACTGAGGATATGGCACCACAAGGCCATGCGCTCTTATCTATTTTCTCCCCACTCAATAGCAATAGTGCTCAAGTAGGCTCCTTGCGAGCTGTGGGCTTATGCGATATCAATTTAGATATGAGTGCCCATAAGTTTAAGGTAACCACTAGTGTACCTAAGGAGATTAAACCTAATAGCAAGCTTGCAGTTAATGTTGCTGCTACCCCAATGAAGGTAGGAGAGAGTGTTGATCAAGCCTATGCTAAGGTCACCTTGGTAGACAATGGTATTTTGAGCTTAACTAATTATAAGAGCCCTAATCCTAATAAGGTCTTTATGCAAGATCAGCAATATGATGTGACCTTGCGTGATCCTTATGGCTTGATCATGACTGATCCTAAGCAACAAGGTCAAGGCTATGGTGACGCTGATGAAGCCTTTATGATGAAAGCACAAGGCGCTACCTCCTTGCAAACTGTGCCAAGCAAGAGTGTTGCTTTAGCTTCTAAAATTGTACCTTTAAATGATCTAGGTGAGGCTCAAGTTGACTTTGAAGTGCCTCAGTTTTCTGGTAGCTTAAAGGTCATGGCCGTAGCTTGGGATAACGATAAAACTGGTGCCACTAAGCAAGATGTCTTAGTGCGTGATAATGCTGTTGCTACTATTGGCTTGCCACGTTTCCTTAATGTAGGTGATAGTGTCCAAGCGCGCTTGAGTTTACATAACCTTAAGGCTAAGCAGCCTGACTTTAAGATCGATGTCTCTTGCTCAGGTGCTATTAAGTGCTCCATGCAAATAGTCAGCTCTTTAAAGCCTGGCATTAGAGAGGAGAAGAACTTTACTATTACCTCTTTAGAGCCTGGAGTAGGTAATATTAATCTAACTGTCATTAACCCTGACTTTAACTTAAAAGATAGCTATAACCTTACAGTTACCGCTCCACAATTACCTATGCTCAAGAACTATATTGAGTATTTAGAGCCTGGTAAGAGCATTAGCTATGACATACAAGCTAACTTTAGCTCGGTGGATGGCGCTTTAATTGCTTGGTCACAATTGCCTAATGTTAACCCTAAGGCTTTTGTGTGGGCTATGGATCAAGAAAGCTATGGCGATATCTCCAGTTTGGTTGCTACTTTAGATAGCAAGCTACTTTATGGTAAGGATTTAATTAATGATGAGACTAAGTCCTTATATCGTAGCGAGGCTGAGTATAATGCTGATATCCAATCCTTGATCTTTAGGATCTTGGCCCAACAGTTAAATGATGGTTCTTTCCCAGGTTATAACCCATATAAGAGCATTTATGCCATTGATATCTTGCTCAAAGCTCAAGATCTCGGTTATAGCGTTAATGATGCTGCTATAACTAAGGCTATTAGCTATTTGCGTAATCATGTGTCTAATTACGGCAGTGATGTTAATCCTTATGCTTATGAGGTGCTCTCTCGTTATGAAAGTGTCAACCAGGCAAAGGTGCGTTACTTGTTAGATGAAAACCGCATCAAGCGTCCAATGCTTTTAAGCCACCTAGCTAATGCTTTGCACAATATAGGCGATGATAGTCGTGCTAATAGTGCTTTAGATAAAGCTTTTGATAGCTTGCTTGAATGGCAAAGACTAGAAGATGCTCTATCAGATACTAACAACGTGCAACAAGCACTGAAGCTTATTTCTGAAATTGACCAGTTAGCAGTTGATGGTTTCTGGAATTTACGTCAAGCTAGTTTTAGTGTTATTGATAGTGCTTTACGCTTGCAGCGTACTGATTTAGTAAAGAACATCATTAGTTCTATCTATGAAGTACAAAGCAGCCCTGACTATCTATCTTATGTGACTATGGCTAATATGCTGCGTGCTAATGCTAACTTAGAAACTAGTACTTTAAGCTCAGCATTACTCTCTGCTGACGATATTAAGACTTTGCTCTTAAAGCGTCCAACTGAGAGTGCTCCTAGTGCTGATGCACCTGCAACTGCCAAGGGGCCTGCTTATGAAGTTAGTGCTGGTAATTTAAAGGTCTTTAACCGTGCAGATAAGCCTGTTTATGCCACAACTTCTATTTTGGGCCAATATAACCAAGATAAGGTGATTTCAGATAAGGGCTTTGCGGTAAATGTAAACTATTGGACCAGATCAGGTGCAGTAGATCCTAAGAGCTATGAATTTAGACAAAATGAAGATGTGCTGATGGAGATCTTTGTTGATCGCTCAGTGCAGTCGAACTCAGACACGCTTATTAGAGCTAAGTTGCCAGCAGGCTTTGAGTATGTCCGTACCTTAGTCAAAAATGATCCTGTCTTTGGCTCCTTATTTAGCTCTGAAGATACTATCTACTCACCTCAGACTATTGCAGCAGGTGATGATCAGGTAGTCGCTACCTTTAATCGCTATGATGCACCTAAGTCCTTTAGCTTGTTCTTGGTTTTACGTGCTGCTCACAATGGTACCTTTAGCCAAGGTCAAGCCTTAGTCCAGCTGTTAAGTGAGCCAGGGCGCTATGGTAGTACTCAAGGTGCAGATCCTATTAAGATCTCAGGTAAATAGCGTGCTCTATCTTGCCTAGATTAGAAAATTAGTTTAGTTCTCCTTAAGCCACCAAGGTTTTACAGCTTTGGTGGCTTTTATTTGGCAGTAGTATTAGATGATGAATCACCAAGGCTAGCCTAAGTTTGTCTTGCAATAATGTACTTAATGATTCAATAGTGCGCATATTTTTTGTGCCTAGTTGCAATACAAAGTAGTCTGGACTGCGTATAATGTTCTTTGAACAACATAAGGACAGTTCATAGTATTTTCTATTGGGGGGTAATAGCTTTGCATCTTAAGCACAGTGATGATCTTGATGTTTCACCGCACCTTCAGCAAGAGCATGTGTCTCTTGAGGATCACTTATGCTCTAGTGATGCTGCTAAAAGTCAACAGATAGATCAATGTACTGCTATAGCACTTGATAGTGCGCCTGTAATAAGTACTGATAAGACTAATCAACAAAACGAGGACGTTCTTAAGAGTCAGAGCTCTGATTTAGATCATGCCTCAATCGTTAATCAGGCTCAAGAAACTACTGTCCAAGCTCCTAAGGATAAGGAGGAGGCAGTGAGTACCAATGATGCTAATGACCAGAACCTATCTCAAGCATCTGATAGTTTCGAGCAAGAACAAACTGCGCTGGTTAATAAGGAAGATAAGTCAACAGCTCCTGCTAGTACTAATGATTCCACAGATAAGCTTGTAGCTAAAGCAGCTGACAGTTTATTGCCAGAACAAATTACGCTCCTTAAGAAGAAAGCTCGATTATCGCTCCGTGCTAGAGCAAGGGCCAATACAGATAAGGGTATTAACTCATCTGTCAAGGTCGATAAGCATAGGTGGTGGCACTTTAGATGGCGTAAAGTATTGGCTCTAGCACTAGCTTCGGTAGTTGTAGGGTGCGGATCATTGTATCTGCTCATGCATTGTTGTGCGCCTGATTTGAGTAAGTTTTATGAGCGTTCATATACTTTGTACGATAAGGCAGGTAATGTCATTTACTCATCTATGAATCAAGATGACTATCATCGTATTTTGACTACTCCTGCTGATGTTGATCCTTTATATATCAAGATGTTAATTGCAGCTGAAGATGAGCGCTTTTACCAACATGGTGGAGTGGATATCTTAGCTATTGGCAGAGCATTTGTTTCTAATATAAGTTCGGGATCGGTAGTCTCAGGAGCTTCGACCTTGGCTATGCAAGTATGTCGTATGCTTGAGCCTAAAGAGCGTACTTTGTGGGGGAAGATCAAAGAAGCTTTAGGAGCGCTCTATCTAACCCATTATTATGGGCGTGAGCAATTACTATCTATGTATTTAACCTTGGCGCCTTTTGGTGGCAATATTGAGGGAGTAACGGCTGCCTCTTATATGTACTTTAAGCATTCGCCTAAGAATCTTACCCCAGCTCAAGCGGCACTTTTAGTTGCTTTGCCGCGTTCTCCTGAGTTCATGCGCCCTGATAGACATCCCAATAGAGCACGCTATTATCGTAATGAAGTTTTGAAAAAAGCTGTAAGCGACAAGATTATCAAGCCTGACATTTTAGAGTATGCTACCTTAGAGCCTATTCCTAACAAGCGTTTTGCTTTGCCTAATGAGGGATTTTATTTAGGACAGAGTATTTTTAATAGTAAGCTCATTACTCCTGAGATCAGGGGCTTGCGTGAGCATACCGCACGTATTATTACTCATAGTATGGCTCCACAAACTACCACTGATAAAGGGCAAGATGAGGCTATAGGGGAGGTAGTTAGTGCTCATTTAAGTAAAGCCTTGGAGCATGAGTTAGAGCACTTGGGTAATAGTGAGTTATACAATACCCACCAGCAAGTGCAAATTACTAGTGAGCTTTGGGGATCCTCTCAAGATAAGTCTCCAAATAATAATAATAATGCTCCCAAGTATTTAGCTTTAGGCCCGCTGCCTCATGAGCTCTTTTCGACTATTGATCCTAAGGTGCAACAGATATTATTGTCTGCGGTTAGTGACTATAAATATCGTTATGTAGGCACGAGCAAGCAAGAGAGCTTAGCGATAGTGGTAGTTGATAATGAGAGTTTTGAGTTGTTAGGTTATGTAGGAGCTCTAGGATCTGAGTTTTCCTATGTTGATGCAGCCTTAGCACTGCGTTCTCCTGGCAGTGCTCTCAAGCCTTTTGCCTATGGTTTGGCTTTTGAGCAGGGCTTATTACATCCTAACTCAATTTTGCTGGACAGCCCACAGATCTACAAGAGCTATCAACCACGTAATTATGATCGTAAGTTCTATGGTGAACTTACAGCCTCTAAGGCACTGCAGGCATCTTTAAATTTACCTGCAGTGGAGATCATGCGCGCTATTGGGCCTATTAACTTTATTAATATGCTCAATCAAGTAAGCAATGGTTGGGATTTGTACAATCATGCTTTAGAAAGTAATTCATACCACCATGGACGCTTAGTGCTGCCTGCTGGTGCTGAGCCTAGTTTATCTTTAGTTTTAGGTGGTTGTGGTATTAGCTTATTTGATTTAACACAGCTTTATGCCGCCTTAGCTCATGATGGAGCTATTGAGCCAATACGGGTACTTAGTGCTCAGCGTCCTAGCTCCTCTTTGGTAAAAAGACATAAGGGCTTTTATCCTAATGCCTTAACTAGTAAGGCTCATAACGCAACTAAACATACTCATAAGCAGCGTTTACTCTCTAGCGCTGCTGCTCGTGCTACTTACAATATCTTAGAGGGTACTCCAGCGCCTTTAGGCTATGGGCGCAGCTCCTATTCCTCAGGCCCCAAGATTTCTTATAAAACAGGCACTTCCTACAAGCATCGAGATGCTTGGGCCTTAGGCTCGAGCAATAATATTACAGTAGGGGTATGGACAGGTCGTATTGATGGTGCTCCCCATGGTAGCAATACAGGTTATACCTTAGCGGCACCTATTTTATTTAAAGTTTTAAGTCAGTTAACGAGCAATGATAGGCGCAAAAAGCGTATCAAAGATGATGTCCTCTTGCATGCTCGTCCTCCAGTAGCTTTAAGTAAGGTTAATATTGCGGCCTTAAACTTAGTAACTAAAAGAGAAGATGACAATGCTTCATTAGGTAGTGAGCTTACCATAGCGTTTCCTGCACATAATTCACGTTTAAGTTTAGGCATCTCACGCAAGGTCATGCTTAAGTTTTCAGGAGGAGTGGCTCCTTACTATGTCCTTATCAATGATAATTTAAGTGATCATTTGGACTATTTTGAGCCTACAGAAAATGGCTTTTATAACATTACTATTATCGATAGCTTAGGCAATAGTGTCTCTTCACAAGTGTTAGTACAAGGCTTATAAGGCTCTGTAGAAGGAGCTTAATAATGAGGTACTTTTATCAAAAGAGTTTTTTTCTTGCACTAAGCTTACCAAATGTGCTTATAATGTTCTTGCTTGTCGGAGTGCTGTAAAAAGCTGAGACCGCCCTCATTACGGTGAGGGGAAATCCGTCGAACCTGAAAAGAATAATATTTGCGAAGGGAAACAGGCATTACATCAAGAAAAACCTTGTACTTATAACAAGGTTAGCTTTATGCATGAGTGCAAAAGCTTCAATTATTGCCCTCCTTTTTGTTTATTTGCTCAGTCCTTGACAATTCGGCCCCTAGCTTTCACCTGTGCTCTTACTTATGGTTAAGCGCCGCATTTGTTAAAGGATTTGTCGATGCTATCTGTTGCCCACTTTCCAAAACTTTCTGCCCAAGATGATACTAAAGTCCCTGGCTCTAGTGAGGGTCAGGAAAGCTTAAACTTAAGCAAAATTCATTTTGATGACTTAGCCGCTGCCAAGGCTGCTCATTTACACAATAAGCTAGCTGCTAATAGTGTTGAGGGGAAAAAGAGTCCTAAGAGCATTAAGCGTCCCGAGCTTAAGCAGGTCATGGTAGAGTTTGCCGACGGCAAGAGTGATATCAAAGTTCCTTATGCTCAAATAAAGCTTACTAATGGCGATACCATTACCCGTTACTTGGTTGACTTTGATGTTGATAGCACTGCTGAGCGTCATAAGCTTCGTGAAGCCTATATTGCTGCTCGTGGTAGTGAGCCTAAGACCCAATTAGACTATGCACGTATGGGTATTATTACCCCAGAGATGGAGTATGTTGCTTTACGTGAGTCTGCTTGCTTCTTAGAGCAAATTGTTGATCCTGCAGAGTTTGCTCATAAGTTTGCCTCTTCAACAGAAGCTGAATTTGCCGACGGTGTAATTCGTCTTAAGCGTGAGCAGATGGCGGTAACTCCTGAGATGGTGCGTGAGGAAATTGCTGCTGGTCGTGCAGTAATTCCAGCTAATCACCACCATCCAGAAAGCGAGCCTATGATTATTGGCAAGCGCTTTTTAACCAAGGTTAATGCCAACATTGGCGCAAGCGCTGTCTCTTCAGGTTTTGCTGAGGAAATTGGTAAGCTCAAGATGTCCTTACGCTTTGGTGCTGATACTGTAATGGACTTATCTACAGGCTTGCCTAATTTAATGGAGCTACGTTCAGCTATCTTACGTGCCTCCCCTGTACCTATTGGTACCGTGCCAATTTATGAGGCTTTAGATCGTGCAGGTGGTGATGCTAATGCCTTATCTTGGGAGGTCTTTAAAGAAGTTATTGAAGATCAGGCTAAGCAGGGTGTGGACTATTTCACCATTCACGCAGGCTTAACCCAAGATTTATTACCTCATGCTGCTAAGAGACTCATGGGCATTGTCTCTCGTGGTGGTGCCATTATGGCTTCCCACATGATGCAGCATGATTGTGAGAATATGGCCTTTGAGCATTTTGATGAGCTCATGGATATTTGTTACAAGTACGATGTTGCCTTATCTTTAGGTGATGGTTTACGTCCAGGTGGTATTTTCGATGCTTGTGATGAGGCTCAATATGGAGAGCTCAAGAACATTGGTAAGTTAGCTCGTCGCTGCTTTGAGCGTGGGGTGCAATGCTTTATCGAAGGCCCAGGTCACGTACCTTTAAATAAGGTTGAGGAAAATCAGCGCTTAGAAGAGGACTTCTGTCACGATGCTCCTTTCTATACTTTAGGCCCATTAGTTACTGATGTAGGTGCTGGCTTTGATCATATTACCTCAGCTATTGGTGCTACTACCATTGGTATGCATGGCACCGCCATGCTTTGCTATGTAACTCCAGCTGAGCATTTAGCATTGCCAACTCCTGAGGATGTAAAGCAAGGTCTGATTACTTATAAGATTGCAGCTCACAGTGCTGATTTAGCTAAGGGCATTAAGCAAGCTTATAACATGGATCATGCTATGAGCCGTGCTCGTGTCTCCTTCCGCTGGTTAGATCAATTTGCTTTAAGCTTTGATGAGCAACATGCTTATGATGTTTGGCGTGCTCAAATGGATGAAGATGAGTGTCATACCCATGATGCTGCTTTTTGCTCTATGTGCGGCCCTCGTTTTTGCCCAATGCGCTTAAATCGCCGTCTGCAAAGCAAGTATAGCGGTAGCTAATTATTCACCTTGAGGGGGCATTTATCAGCCCTGGCACATCCAAGCTTAGGAAGCTAGGATCCAAGTTTGACATGAAAATAAGCTATAATTAACAAAATTAACTAAGTGATTGTTTTACTATAGAGAGGGCAAAGTTTATTACTTTGTTTCTGTAGCGTGAGCTACTTAGTTAGCTTTTATGGTTTTATAGTCAATCTCTTGGACCTTAGGTAGGTCTAAGTAAGATTTGGGGTAGGTGTAAAAATGGACAAAAATAACGAGCACAACCTGCATACTCGCCCATTGGTGCTAGTAATTGCAGGATTGGATTCTGGTGGTGGCGCAGGTGTAACTGCTGACATCATGACTGTACATGATCAAGGCGCTTGGGGTTTGCCTATTGTCACCGCTTTAACATGCCAAAGCTTAGAGCGCGTCACTTTAATTGAGCCTACTAAGATTGAGGTATTTAAAGAGAGCATGAATCTTGCCATCAATGACTGGCAAGAGCAGATCAGTGCCGTTAAGATTGGCCTCATCACCGATGCCGAGATTTTATCTTGCGTTTTAGACTTATTAGAGGGGCCTTTAAAGGGTGTTCCTGTTATTTGGGATCCTGTATTAACAGCAACTGCTGGTAAGCTTGAAAGTGCTGATCTTAAGGGTAATTTATCACGTATTTTAAAGTGCGTAACTGTCTTTACCCCTAACTTGCCTGAGGCTTTAGAGTTTGCAGGATGGAGCGAAGAGGAGCTCTTTAAGCGCGGTGGGGTCTTTGCTTTATGTGATTTCTTCTTAAAGCAAGGTGCTAATGCTGTGCTTTTAAAGGGTGGCCACAATGTCTCCAATTTAGATGCGGTAGATGTCTTTAAGTCACAAAATCACAGCTTTATTATGAACCATGCCAAGAAAGAAGGCTTGGGTGCTCATGGTGGTGGCTGTGCGCTTTCATCAGCCTTAGCTGGCTTGATTGCTTGTGGCTATGCTCTACATGATGCAGCTGTGTTAGCTAAGGTTTATGTCACCCGTGGCATCTTTATGACTGACGTAGCCGTGGATCATAAGCGTCCTCCATTAGCCCACACTGGCTTTAACTACGATTTAGAGCGCATGCCAACTATTACTGAAGTTGATTTCCCAACTGTAGCTGGTCCATTTGCTCCTTGCCCATTTAATATGGGTGTTTATCCTGTAGTAGACAGTGTCGCTTGGGTAGAGCGTTTGCTCTCTTTAGGTGTCAAGACTATTCAGTTACGCATTAAGACTGAAGTTCATGATGATGAATCTAATGCTACCTTGGTAGAGGAAATTCGTCGTGCTTGCTTCTTAGGCCGTACTTTCCGCGCTCGTGTCTTTATTGATGATCACTATAAGTTAGCTGCCAAGTTTGGTGCTTATGGTGTGCATTTAGGCATGGAAGACTTAAAGACTGCCGATTTAGACTTCATTAAGGAGTCTGGTTTACGTCTAGGTGTTTCTACCCACGGTATTTATGAAGTATGCAAGGTCTTAACCTTACAACCATCATATATTGCCTTAGGTCATATCTTCCCAACCAAGACCAAGCAGATGGAATCTGCTCCTCAAGGTATTGAGAAGATGAGCCTCCAGGCCATGATGTTAAAAGATAAGATCCCAACTGTTGCCATTGGTGGTATTAAGCTTGATAAAGCTCAAGCTATCTTGGATGCAGGTGCAGACTCTATTGCTGTGGTTACTGCTATTACTGAAGCTAAGAACCATGCTTATGAGACTCAAAGATGGATTGATATTTGCCGTACAGGTCCATCTGAGCTCTATGGCAAGGAGTTTAAGCACTGGCAAGAGCGTCAAGACGAGCAAGAAAAGCGCGGTCCTGTACCATTTGAGCACTTAGATTTATCTCCTGTGCCTTATTTCGTCTAATAAGGCAGAGTATTAGCGCCTATTAAATAAGAGCCCTGAGCTTTAGATTATAGTGGTAAGGGGCTCTTCACTTAGTAGGTGAGGATAATCTCTTGGACAATCAAGATCGTTACCAGCGTCAACAAATGCTCGAGCTCTATGCAGATAAACAAGAGCTCTTAGCGCAAAAGAAAGTTGGCTTTATTGGCGTAGGCGGAGCAGGAGGCTTGTCCTCTTTGTTACTAGCCTTAGCAGGCGTTGGTGAAATTCGCATTGCTGATTTTGATACTGTAGCAGTGCATAACTTACACCGTCAGATTTTATTTACGCAAAGCAATATTGGAGCTCCTAAAGTATGGGCAGCCTATGAGCGTATTAAAGAGCGTAATAGCTCTTGTCATGTTATTGCTTATGAACAAATGATTAATGAGAGTAATTTTGCCTCTTTTGCTCAGGGGCTAGATTTACTCGTAGATGTGAGCGATAACGCCTTAAGTAGGCTTGCTATCTCTAATTTAGCTCTCAAGCATAATTTAGATCTCATCAGTGGTGCCGTTTCTGCCTATACCGCTTTGATTGCTATCTTTGCCTATCACGACATTAATTTTGTACAACAGCATGGTTGCTATCGCTGTTTAACCAGCGGTTTTCCTATTAATACTAAGGTAGGTATTACAGGACCTATTGCCGAAAGTGCTGCTGCTTTGACAGCTCATTGTGCTTTAGAGTATTTAGCAGGCAATAATGCTCATGTCGGCAAGCTCATCAAGCTTGATTTACGTGCTCTAACTATGAGCAAGCTTACCTTAAGTCGTGACCTGCAATGTCAGGATTGTCAGAATCTTTAGTCCTTATAAGCTTAAGAGGATTTTTACATGATTACCATTGAAGTAAATGGTAAGGCCACAGAGATTGCGCCAGGCTCTACTTTAAGTGCCCTTTTAGAGCAGCTTAATTTCGCCCTTGACGGTACTGCGGTGGCTGTAGATGATGCCATTGTGCCTAAGAGCACTTTTGGCAACTTTGTTTTACAAGCTGATATGAAAGTAGAAGTTTTTAGCTTGGTTGCAGGAGGTTAATTGTGGATAAGTTAATTTTAGCAGGTCAGGAATTTGATTCGCGTTTAATTGTGGGCACGGGCAAATACTCCAGTGGTGAGGTCTTAGCACAGTCAATTAAAGCCTCAGGTGCGCAAATTGCTACTATGGCTATTAAGCGTGTTGATATTTCCCATGCTACTGACGATATCGTCAAGCCTTTACGTGAGTTAGGCGTAACCTTAATGCCTAATACCTCTGGTGCTCGTAATGCCAAGGAGGCTATCTTTGCTGCTACCTTAGCTCGTGAGGCTTTAGGTACTGATTGGATTAAGGTCGAAGTCCACCCAGATCAAAAGTACTTATTACCTGACACCATGGAAACCTATAACGCCTGTAAGGAGTTAGTATCTCAAGGCTTTAAGGTCTTTGCTTACTGCCAGGCTGATTTATGCTTATGTAAGGGTCTAGAAGAGTTAGGCGTTGCTGCTGTGATGCCTTTAGGCAGCCCAATTGGCTCAGCCAAGGGTTTGCAAACTGAGCCTTTCTTAAAGCTTATTTTAAAAGAGTGCCGTTGCCCTGTTATTGTTGATGCAGGTATTGGTGCCCCATCAGAGGCTGCTCGCTCTTTAGAGTTAGGTGCTGCCGCTGTTATGGTTAATACTGCAATTGCCGCTGCAGGCGATCCTATTGCTATGTCTGAGGCCTTTAAGGCTGCATGTGTTGCAGGTCGTTTGGGCTATGAAGCAGGTTTAGCTTCCCAATATGACACCGCCAAGGCTACCTCTCCTATGGAGCAGTTCTTAAAGTCCTTAGAGGACTAATTAAGCTATTAAGCACAAGGCTGCCTACCAATAGGCAGCCTTATTTTAAGTCAATGGTGCAAGGTAGAGGAAATCATGAGTTTTTTTGATGAGCTTAGTAAGCTTGATGTAGATAAGTTTGCTACTTTAGTCGATAGCCGTACTGATGCTGATGTTGAGCGTGCTTTAAATAAGAATAGTGCTTTAAATTTAGAGGACTTTGCCGCTTTAATTAGTGAAAGCGCTCGTAAGCACTATTTAAAAGACATGGTCTTGCGCTCCATGCAGTTAACCCGTAAGCGCTTTGGTCGTACTATTAATATGTACGTACCATTGTATTTGACCAATTTGTGCACCAACAAGTGTGCTTATTGTGGTTTCTCGGCAGGCAATAAGTTTGCTCGTACTGTTTTAACTTTAGATGAGATTGACAAAGAGTGTCAGGCTATTGCTAAGCTCGGCTTTCAAAATATCTTATTAGTTACAGGTGAAAACTCCCGCCGTGGTGGCATGGAGTACTTTAGACAAGTTTTACCTGTAGTTAAGCCATATGCTGCTTACTTACAGATGGAAGTTCAGCCTTTAGATACCCAAGACTATGCTGAGCTACGTACTTTAGGTTTAGACTCAGTAAGTGTCTATCAAGAGACCTATCACCAGCCAACTTATAAAGCTGTGCACTTGGCTGGTAAGAAGATGGACATGCGCTATCGCATGGAAACTCCTGAGCGCTTAGGTGAAGCTGGCATTGATAAAGTAGGTGTAGGTGCCCTTTTAGGTTTATATGACTGGCGTGTGGACTGCTGTGCTTTAGCTTTGCATATTCTTTATATGCGTGAGCATTATTGGAAGACTCGCTTATCAGTCTCCTTCCCTCGTTTACGTCCTGCAGCTGGTGGTTATGAGCCTCATATGCCAGTAAGTGATGCTCAATTAGTGCAATTAATTGCTGCTTGGCGTATTTTCGACAATGAGCTGGATTTAACTATCTCTACTCGTGAGAGTCAGCAGTTCCGTGACATGATCACACCATATGGTATTACTGCTATTTCTGCTCAAAGCTCAACTGAGCCAGGTGGTTATGCCAATAAGGGGCAGCATCTTGAGCAATGGCATGTTAACGATGATCGTACTGTCGAGGAAGTAGTTCGTGCTATGGAGTTAAACGGCTTGCAGGCTGTCTTCCATGACGCTTCTACTACTTACTTAAAGGCTATCTAAGAGCTGTTAATAAGCGAATTTTATAAGCATAAGGCTCTTGTCTTTGATTAGGCAAGAGCCTTTTTCTTGGGCGTTTAGCTGCCCTACAAAGTCGCGTTTCTATAAGCGGTGCACCATATTAAATCGTCTTTATTAAAAAGACGGCGTCAGCTCTTGCACTAAATATAGAGGCGCTATATACTCTTTGCTAGCTATTAGTAAGCCTATGCTTACGTTCATTAGCACATGCTAATCTAGTTGTTATTATCTTTTTTGTTAGGTTGTATTTTTCGTGGGACTTATTGCAAACTTGTTGCCTGCTCAGTGTAAGGCCAGTTATCTCGTTAATCAGGTGGAGATTGCCAGTTTTATCGAAGGTCGTTTACGCGTTATCTATCAGCAGCTCAAGCATGATCCTAGTTTGCAAGAACAAATTGCTCAGGAGCTGAAAGCTATCAAGGAGATCACCTCCTTTAAGATCAATCCGCTCACAGGCTCAGTTCTTATTATTTATGACGCTCAGCAAGCAGCGGCTAATGCCTTTTTAAGAGAGTTGCTGACCCTTGCTGCGCACAAGCTCAAAGGAAAAGGCGTTAAATGATTAACAATATTGGAATGTCCTTAGGCTATAAGGTAGGAGCTTCTATTGGGGCGCTCTTATCAGGCGATCTTTTAGGTCTAGTGATTGCTCACTCAATTCCAGGAAGAAGGCGCTATAGCTGCAAGATGCTTAAAAATTTAGACCCTGAGAGCTGTGCTGCTATTGAGCAGGCAGTAAACTCAGTAGATCTGATCACCTCTTGCAAGGTCAATCCTATTACAGGTTCTCTAATCGTTACTTACACTATGGATGAGCGCAGTGCCAACATCTTCTTTGAGCAGCTCTCGCATAGTTTAACTGGTACCCATGCCCAGCACGAAAAGACTGTCATGCCAGCTTCTATGATTAGTGTTTCTAATTTATTAAATGATGAAGCTCGTGCCGCCAAAGAAAAGCTCAAGGACTTTTTAAACAAGTCTTCACCTTTGGTGATGTCACGCTTAATTGGCTTGAGCTTTGTCGGCTATGGTGTTTATCGTATGATTTATCGCGGTGATCGCCCTAGTGCTATCCAAGTATTTTTCTGGGGTCTTGGTCTCTTATTAAGGCCATCGCATAAAGGTCACCAGTATCCCCCGCCTAAAGGCGAGGGCTTGCCCTTACTGATGTACTAG
>Reba_p2__coassemble_527_pt1 | contig 29919 bp, 19 predicted proteins | sample Reba_p2__metabat2_low_PE_017 | metagenome-assembled genome bin Reba_p2 | reverse complement strand
CTATACCACTAGGCAAGCCTAGTGGTATAGCGCCAATCATCTTTGTAACAAAAGATGCTTATTTATAGGCAGAAAATCACATCTTGCATACCAGTATTAGCACTAATTTTACTGATAAATTTACGATTTTTGAATGTTTATCATTGTATCCTAGCCATCACTAGGAACTTAATTGCCCTATACTAGAGCAAGCCCATTCTTAAGCCAAATTTCATAATTACTTAAATTTACATGAGCCTCATAGTAGATGCGCACCTTATCACAGAGTAATAAAACACTATCTACTTAATTAACCACATAAAAGTAATATTTGATTGTTTGGCACTTATTTATACACTTTATTAGCTTTTCTCTCCCATGTAGTCTGGACTTTATAAAGTCTATAAAATTAATAGCTGACACCAAACAATCCTTTAGTTAAGCACCTTGAGAGCATTAAAAGCTAGGATACAAGCACTTTTGGTTTATTTATGCCGTTTTAATGGGAGTTACTTCACATTTTTTTAGGGTTAAAAACGCCTCCTTGTCAAAGTTTGAAGCAGATCTCACTAAAGACTATTTAACCAATAAAGAGCTTATTTATCACAAATATTTTATGAGTAATATCACAATCTGATTTAGTGTCAGCTTCTCTTATGTGGCAGTTACTAGTAAGTGCAAAAGTCTCTCATTAACACATACAGCTCCTTTTATATATTTAGCGCACTTAGTTACTTATTAATGGAGATTGTCGCCCATGTGGATCCAAAACTACGATCCTGCTGGTAGCATTTGGTTATCAGCGCTAATCGCAGCTCTACCTATTATTTGCTTCCTCTTATGCTTAGTAGTATTTAAGCTCAAAGGATATCAGGCAGGCTTTATCACTGTAGCTTTAGCTGCTGTAGTAGCTATTTTCTTCTAATGGCATACCAGCTCAATTAGTCGGAACTTCCTTTGTGCAAAGCTACACCAATGGCATGCGGCCTATTGCTTGGATTATCGTAGCAGCTATCTTCTTGTATAAGCTCTCAGTTAAATCAGGCTCCTTTGAGATCATCAAGCAATCAGTAATTAGCATTACTCCTGATCACCGTATTCAAGTACTCTTAATTGGCTTTTGCTTTGGTTCATTCTTAGAGGGTGCTATTGGCTTTGGTGGTCCTGTAGCAATTACTGCTGCTTTATTAGTAGGCTTAGGCCTCAAGCCTTTATATGCTGCAGGCTTATGCTTAATTGCTAATACTGCACCAGTAGCTTTCGGTGCGGTGGGAATTCCAATTACTGCTATGACTGACTTAGTTGGTGTTGACCAACATGCAGTCTCTGCCATGGTCGGTCGTCTCTTATTCCCATTATCCTTAACGGTGCCATTTTTTATTGTGTTCTTAATGGATGGCTTTAAGGGCATTAAAGAAACTTTCCCTGCAGTCTTAGTTACCTCCTTATCTTTTGCTATTACTCAGTACTACACCTCCAATCACATAGGAGCTCAGCTCCCTGATATCACATCTGCAGTAGTAGCTTTAGTCTTCACCACTGTGTTCTTAAAATGGTGGCAGCCAAAGAATATCTTCCGCTTAGACGACAAGACTGACTTTAGCTCCAATACCTCTTTAACTTTTAAGAGCGTCTTCCGTGCTTGGGTACCATTCTTACTGTTAATTGTCTTAATTATCGTTTGGACTAATCCATTATTCTTAAGCTTATTTGCCAAGGGTTCAGTCTTAGAGTTCACCCAAGTTACAGTACAATTTAATGCTACTGTTGGCTCCATTAAGAGCCCAGATGTCTTAGATCCTAGTGTCTTGCACGATGTCAAAGTATCTCAAGTAGTCAACCTTATCGCTTTCCAAGCTGGTACTGCTATCTTCATTGCTGCTTTACTCACTATCGTCTTCTTGCGCATTAAAGCTGATGATGCTTTAGAATGTTTCTGGGACACCTTAAAGGAAATGGCCGTACCAATTATCACCATTGGTTTAGTAGTAGCCTTTGCCTTTATTGCCAAGAACTCTGGCATGTCCACTACCTTAGGCTTAGCCTTTGCCAGCACAGGCAGCGCCTTTGCTTTCTTCTCTCCAATCATTGGCTGGATCGGCGTTTTCTTAACAGGTTCAGATACCTCCTCTAACTTATTATTCGGTATCTTACAGCAAGCATCTGCCAAAACATTAGGCATTGGCGAGGCCTTATTCTTAGCCGCTAACTCTGTAGGTGGCGTAGTAGGTAAAATGATCTCTCCTCAATCTATTGCTATTGCTTGTGCTGCAGTAGGTTTAGTCGGTCGTGAGTCTGAGCTCTTTAAATTTACCTTAAAGTACTCCTTAGCTTTCATTGTCATCATCGGTATTTGGATCTTCACTGTAGCTTTCTTCTTACCATGGATGATCCCAGAAATCGTACCTCTTAAGCACTAACTAACTACGACTGGGGCTTGATTTATCAAGCCCCAGATTCAAGCAACTTTTGTCATGTTGCACCAAGTAATAGCACTAGACAAAAGTGAATTTACGAAATGAGTTAAGCTAAATTAATACTGTCAAACTACGTTAGGATGGTTTTACCGCATGGATCACAATGTTAATTTCTTTGCTACCTGTATGGGCTCTAGTGCGCTCCAAGATAGCGTCATCAGCTCCATTAAATTAATGCAGATGTTTGGAGCAAAGATTATTTTTAAGAAGAAGCAAACCTGCTGTGGTCAGCCTGCTTTTAACTCAGGCTACACCAAAGAAACTAAAGAAGTAGCCTTTTACAACATGGCCTTGTTTGCAGACAATGATTACCCTATTGTCATCCCTGCTGGCTCTTGTGCTGGCATGATGAGCCATGACTATAAACTTTTATTTAAAGATGATTCTCCAGAAGTTCAAGCAAGTGTCGCAGCCTTTGCCGATCGTGTTTATGACCAATCAGAGTACTTAACCCAAGTGCTCAACGCTCAGCTAGTAGATAAGGGCGAGCCTATCAAGGTAACTTTTCACGTTTCTTGTCATTCTTTGCGTATCCAAGAGTGCATTGGCGCACAAAAGGCTCTCATTGGCCAACTAAAAAATGTCACTTTAGTTGATCTTCCTTTTGAAGAGGAGTGTTGTGGCTTTGGTGGCACTTTCTCTCTCAAAGAACCTGCTATCTCTAATGCTATTGTTTCAGAGAAGATCAAGCACATTAAAGAAACAGGCTGCAAGGTAGTAATAGCTGGAGATAATGGCTGCATTTTAAATATCTCAGGGGCCTTAGCACGTCAGGGTATTACTGATATTAAAGTCATGCATCTTTATGACTTTTTATTAAAGCGTATTACTGGTGAGGAGTTATAGATTATGGATTTATCAGCCATTCCTCATAAGACTATTGTTCAAGAGAAGCTCTCTGACAAGCAAATGCGCGAGAACCTGACCAAGGCTATGCATACCTTGCAAGGCAATCGTTTAAGTCTTATTGAAAACAAATTTAGCAATTGGCAAGGACTGCGCGATAGAGCCCGTCAGGTCAAGAATAATGCTCTCATGTCCTTAGGCGAGCGCATTGAAGAGTTTGAGAAAAATGCCACTAAAAATGGCATTCAAGTGCACTTTGCAAGCAGCGATAAAGATGCATGCGAAATTATCTGTCAAATTATGAAAGATAATAAGGTCGATCGCGTCTTAAAAGGCAAGTCCATGGCCTCTGAGGAGATTGGACTTAATGCTTATCTTAAAGATAAAGGCATTAATGCTATCGAAAGTGATCTAGGCGAGCTGATTTTACAGCTTAATGATGAGCCGCCTGTACATATTGTAGTACCTGCCATTCACCGCAACCGCTATGAAGTAGGTCAGATCTTCCATGACAAATTAGGTGCCCCTTTAGAATCTGATATTGAAAAACTGAACTCCATTGCTCGAGGTCATTTAAGAGACCAATTTAAGCACCTCAAGATGGGCATTTCAGGTGTTAATTTTGCAATCTCTAAAGAAGGTGCTATTTGGCTGATTGAAAATGAAGGCAATGGCCGTATGTGCACCACTGCCCCTGATATTCATGTGGCTATTTGTGGTATTGAAAAGATAGTAGAAACCTTTGAAGATGCTGCTACCTTAGTACACTTGCTTACTCCATCAGCTACAGGTCAATTCATTCCTACTTACAACAATATTATTACAGGCCCACGTAAAGAAGACGATAAAGATGGTCCTCGCCAGATGCACATTGTGATTTTCGATCACAACCGTACTTCTATGCTCCAACATCAAGACTTTTATGAGGCTCTACGCTGCATTCGCTGTGGTGCCTGCATGAATTTCTGTCCTGTTTATGACAAGATTGGCGGACACTCCTACCGTACCACCTATCCAGGACCTATTGGAGAGGTGATTTCCCCTAATCTCTTTGGTTTAGATAAAACAGGCGATGTGCTTTCATTTTGCTCTCAATGCGGACGCTGCTCTGAAGTTTGCCCAGAACGCATTCCTCTTGCAGACTTAATTCGTACCTTGCGCTCTTATAAAGTAGGACAAGGTCAAGGTCAGATCACAGGCTCTGAGAATGTCAGTGTGCCTACTAGCGAGCAATTAGCCTTTAAAATCTTCGCTAAAGCTGCTACTAACGGTGATCTCTGGCGTCAAGCTATCTCTCAGGCTCATGTGTTTAACCCCTTGATCAAAGCATTTGGTCCTATTATTCCAGTAGCTAAAAATTGGGATGCTTATAAGCAATTACCTGAAATCTCGGGCAATTTCCATAAGAAAGTACAAAAGATTGAGGGAGTTAAGTATGAATGATGTAATTGAGCAAATCTCTAAGCGCAGCCGTACTGAGATTTTAAAGAAAGTATCTGAGGGCTATCACCCAAGTAGCTTTTGCCGTGTTGAAACTCAAGATCCTGTCGAGCATATCCAAATGCAAGAAGATCTTATTGAGAATATGAAGCTCAATATGACCAATAATAAATTTGTGGTTCATGACATTAAAGAAAGTGTGCTTTATGAGACTATCAATAGCATTATTGCAGCTGAGCAAGCTCACTCTTTAGTCTACCCACAAGATTTAGGTCTAGAGCTTAATAATATCCATATTGAGCACAAGCGTTGCTTTGATAGAGCTATTGAAGAGATCAGAGAAGAAGTCTTTACTACTGATCTTTCGATTATCAATGTCTTTGCAGGCGTAGCCTCTCATGGTGTTGCTTGCGTAGTATCTACAGATAAGCAGCCGCGCATGCTCTCTTTGGTAACTCCCACTTGCATTATGTTGTTGAAAAAAGAGCATGTCGTAAAAAGTCTTGTGGACGCACTACATAAAGTGAAAAGCACTTTTGATCCTCTGCCGACTAATGTGCTCTTTATTGCAGGCCCTTCGCGCACGTCAGATGTTGAGTTAGTCACAGTATTTGGCGTACATGGCTCAACACAAGTACACTTAGTGCTTTACTAGAGCCATTTTAGCCTATAATGCCAACTAACTCGTTTAGTTGCGTTCTAGGAAAACAATATGCAAGAAAAAGACGAAAATCATCCACATCCACCAATTGGCAATTTACTATTGCGTACAATGACCTTGCCTAAAGATACTAATCCTGCGGGGGATATCTTTGGTGGTTGGATCATGTCACAACTGGATATTGCAGGTGCCATCTTAGCCCGCGAGATCGCTCACGGTCGTGTAGTCACAGTGGCTGTCGATGCCATGAACTTCTTAAAGCCTGTTGAAGTAGGTGATGTAGTGTGCTGCTATGGTCACTGCTCTAAGGTTGGCCGTACCTCACTTAAAATCAAGCTTGAATTGTGGGTTAAGAAGATTTATGAAAGTGAAGCCGCTCAGCGCAGCTTAGTTACTGAGGCAAGCTTTACCTATGTAGCAGTTGATGATGCAGGTCGTCCACGTCCTTTGCCTCCTCAAGCCCATGTCATTGCCAAAATTGGTATTGATGCAGGCACTGCAGGATTACAAGATGATGGCACTATCCGTAGCTGCTAATAAAAAAGCCTAGCTTTAGCTAGGCTTTTTTGTGCATCTTTAATAAGCTTTACGCTTAATTTCACCTAAGTGATTGAACATACAATCAATAATGCACTTGTAATAAGAAGCAGGATGATTGAGATGAACTTGGCGCATTTGCATAATCAGTCCAAGCATGGTGCTTTGAATATAAACTGCAGCTAATTCTACATCCACATCAGGAGGCAATTGTTTTAAAGCTACGGCATTACGCAAGGCATCTTCAATGGAAACAAAGCGCAAATTAATGAGCTCCTCTAATTGCTCTTTAGCCTCAATACTCATATCCGAATGAATAATGCTCTCAAAGATCACCATAACTGAAGAATTAAAGAAAGTCTTGCTATCTTCATTAAAGTGGTTTAAAGCCCACCTCTTTAATTGCCCTAAAGGATCGCTTTGATTTTCATGTGCAGCAGCAGATAAGGTGGAGACTAAATTGAGCTTGCGTGCTTCTTCTTCTAATAAAGCAGCTAACAAGGCAGTCTTATTTTCATAATGCCAATAGATAGCTCCACGAGTTACATTAGCCTCACGAGCAATATCAGTAAGGGAAGCTTTATAAAAGCCTTTGTTTGCAAACACTCTTTGCGCTGCCATCAAAATGTTATTTTTGGTTTGCATAGACTCGGAGTAAGTTTTCTTTGGCATATGAGTAACCCCAGACGTATCAGGCAGAAAGATTGCACAAATTTTTTGCAAAATTATAACATACATTCATGTATGTATGGAAACATGTTAGAATTTGTAATTAAAGATAAACAAGCGCTTGAAGGCACTAAGTACTGCCTGAAAAGCATGATCTATTTGCTAGCAACATGCCACATCAAGACATTTTTGCTTTAAAATAGTGAACTTAAAAAGAAGCATCGTGATCAGTTTGCTGGCAGATGCTTTTGTTGTCTTAAGGGTAGCAAAAACTTGCAAAAAAGCCCTAATTGTCAGTAAAGTAAGCTTACTATCTTTCTTTATCCTAAGACTGGAGCGAAATACTAGACTAAGCCCATTATTATGGGTATTTAACATACATGCATGCATGTATGTCTTTGTACTTAGGCAGATCGGGAAAACCGATCAGATTGTGTAATCTTTAGCTTGGAGCTTAGGGGTCAAGTCCCAGTTACCAAGCCCTCTGTAAAGCTATCTCACTATGCCTTATTTTAGGGAAGTATATATTTAGTGTGGTAGTGCTTCTCAAACTTTATTAAAGGATTATCAGGTATGTTCCTGTCAAAGGTTAACAAAAAGCATCTTTTGCCAAGTGCTCTGGCAGTAGCCTTAATGCTCACAGGATGTGGTGAAGCTCCACAACAACAAGGACCTCAAAGTATGCCTGTTGATGTTTATACAGTGCAGACTATGGAAGTGCCAATTGTTTCCCATCTTACTGGCCGTGTGAGCGCTACTCGTCGTGCTGAGGTAAGACCTCAAGTATCTGGCATTATCCAAAAGCGTCTCTTTGTCGAAGGCTCCACTGTTAAACAAGGTGATCAGCTCTATCAAATCGACCCTTCTTTGTATGAAGCTCAAGTCAATAGTGCTCAAGCTAACTTAAAGAGCGCCCAAGCTAGCTTATACACAGTCAAACTTAAGGCCGATCGTTATCGCCAACTGTTATCCCAAAAGGCTGTAAGTAAGCAAGATTACGACGATGCACAAGCTGCCTACTTACAAGCTGATGCTGCTGTTAAGGCTGCTGAAGCTACTTTAGAAACAGCAAATATCAATTTAGCCTATACCAAGGTTTATGCTCCAATCTCTGGCCGCATTTCTAAATCTAACTTCACCGAAGGTGCTTTAGTTAATGCTCAACAGCAAAATCCATTGACCACCATTCAACAAATGGATCCTATGTATGTTGACTTAGGCCAGACTGTTGAAGATCACATGGCCTTACGCCAAGCTATTGCTACAGGTCACTTCAAGACTACTGATGGCAAGGCTCCTGTTGATATCTTCTTCTCCAATGGCTCTGCATACCAACATCAAGGTCAATTAGAGTTCTCTGATGTTACTGTTGATGAGACTACAGGCATGGTTAACTTACGTGCCATTGTGCCAAACCCTGAGCAGCACTTACTTCCAGGTATGTTCTTACGTGGAGATCTGCACGAAGGTTCCTTACCTAATGCAGTAGTAGTACGCCAAGATGCCTTAATTCGTGAAGCAGGCGGCTTAAGCTATGTATACATCATTGATGACAAGGGCTTAGCTCAACGCGTCATTGTTAAGATCGGTACTGAGTATGAAGGCTACTTTGTCATTACCTCTGGCCTCAAGGCTGGCGATAAGGTCATTAGCTCTAACTTACAAAAGATCCGCTCTGGTGTTCCTGTAGTTGAGGCTCCAGCTCAAGGTGCTAAGCCTGAACAGGCCAAATAATTGGTAGGACTAAACTAATGTCACGTTTCTTTATCAATCGCCCAATCTTTGCTTGGGTTATTGCTATTGTGATTATGCTTGCAGGTGTGGTCTCTGTATTCACCTTGCCAGTATCACAATACCCAACTATTGCACCACCAGCCGTATCCATTCGTGCTGTTTACCCTGGTGCAGATGCCTCGACTGTAGAGCGCTCAGTCACACAGATCATTGAGCAGAATATGACTGGCCTTGATGGCTATATGTACATGTCAGCATCTTCTGATTCTTATGGTAATTCCTCTATTACTATTACCTTTGAACCAGGTACTGATGCTGATATTGCTCAAGTTCAAGTGCAAAACAAGCTCCAGCAAACCCAGTCTCAGTTACCTGCTGTGGTGCAACAAAATGGTGTTAACGTATCCAAATCTACTGATGCTTTCTTATTAGTAGTAGGCTTGAGCACCACTGATGCAGATCACAATAGTACTGACCTTGCTGACTACATTTACGCCAATATTCGTGAGCCTTTAGCTCGTGTTGAAGGTGTAGGTGACTTGCAGGTATTCGGTTCTGAGTTTGCCATGCGAATTTGGCTGGATCCTGAAAAGCTCAATAACTTAGCTGTTACTGTAGCTGAGGTTAAGAATGCTATCTTGCAGCAAAACGCCCAGGTAACCTATGGTGCTTTAGGTGGTACTCCTGCTGTTGAAGGTCAGCAATACTCTTATACCATTACAGGTCAAAAGCGCTTAGAGAATGTTGAACAATTTGAAAACATCCTCTTACGTGTTAATACCGATGGCACCATGGTGCGCTTAAAGGATGTAGCTCGTATTGAGTTAGGATCTGAGAGCTATCAAGTAAGCGCCACTTACAACAATCAGATGTCAACTGGTATTGCTATTCGTCTAGCAGCTGGTGCTAACGCTTTAGATACTGCTACTCGTGTGAAGGCCTTAATGGTGGAGTTATCCCAATACTTCCCAGAGTGGATTCACCTTGAGTATCCTTACGATACTACTGACTTTATTAAAGTTTCCATTACCGAAGTTTTCAATACCTTGATCGAAGCAGTAATCTTAGTTGTTTTGATCATGTATCTGTTCTTACAGAACTTCCGTGCTACTTTAATTCCATCTATTACTGTACCAGTAGTTCTCTTAGGCACCTTCGCTATCATGGCAGCCTTAGGCTTCTCTATTAACACTTTAACCATGTTCGGTATCGTGCTGGCCATTGGTCTGCTCGTAGATGATGCTATTGTGGTCGTAGAGAACGTAGAGCGTATTATGGAAGAGGAGCATTTACCTCCTCGCCACGCTACCATCAAGTCCATGGATCAGATCACTGGCGCCTTAATTGGTATTGCCTTGGTGTTATCTGCAGTATTTATTCCTATGGCCTTCTTCGGTGGTTCCACTGGTGTTATTTACCGTCAGTTCTCCATCACCATCGTATCTTCCATGGTGCTCTCAGTATTAGTAGCCTTAATCTTAACTCCTGCATTATGCGCTACCATGCTCCAGTCCAAAGAAGATAGAGAAGCTATACCTAATAACAAGATCTTAGCCAAGACTAAGAGCGTAAGTAATATTGCTTTAAAACCACTTAATAAGTTCTTTGAGTGGTTCAACAAGTCTTTCGATGCTTTTACTCACTCTTATCAAAAGCACGTAAGTAAGGTAGTTCACCAATTAAAGCGTCAGATCTTTGCTTACTTGGTTATTTGCGTAGCCTTAGGTTTCTGCTTCGTACGCATTCCTTCTTCATTCTTACCAAATGAAGATCAAGGCGTATTGATGGCGATGGTTAACTTACCTGCTGGTTCTACTGTAGAAAAGACTCAAGGTACTTTATCTAAGCTTTCTAAATACTTCACCACAGCTGAAGATGAGAACATTGAGTCCATCATGGCTATTACTGGCTTCTCCTTCTCAGGTTCTGGCCAGAATGCTGGTATGGCTTTTATTAAGTTGCGTGATTGGTCATTACGTCAACGCTCTGATCAGCATGCTGATGCTATCGTTAACCGTTCTTACATGCCTTTAATGGGCATTCGTGAAGGCTTGGCTTTTGCCTTCAACTTACCTGCTATTCCTGAGTTAGGTATTGCCTCAGGCTTCGATTTGTACTTACAAGACAATGGCGGTGCAGGCCACGATGCCTTAACCAAGATGCGTCAAGAGTACATTTATGCCGCTCAGCAATCTCCTTTATTAATGCAGGTACGTGCTAACGGTCAAGATGATACTCCTCAGTTTAAGCTTTCTATCGATTACGAGAAGGCTTTAGCTTTAGGCTTGAACGTAAGTGATATTAACACCACCTTATCTACTGCTTGGGGTTCTGCTTACATTGATAACTTCATGGAGCGCTCCCGTGTTAAGAAGGTGTACTTACAAGCAGAAGCAGATGCTCGTATGAATGAGCTCGATTTAAACAAGTGGTATGTACGTAACAACCAAGGCCAAATGGTTCCTTGCTCAGCCTTTATCACCACTTCTTGGGATTACGGCTCACCTCGTTTAGAGCGCTTTAATGGTGTAGGTGCGATGAACATTCAAGGTGCTCCAGCTCCAGGCGTATCAACTGGTGAGGCTATGGCTGAAATGGAGCGTATTGCCAAGGAAGTATTACCAGCAGGCTTTGGTATCTCTTGGACTGGTGTATCTTTCCAAGAGCGCCTATCTGGTGATCAGGCTCCACTGTTATACGCAGTATCCTTGCTCATCGTATTCTTGTCCTTAGCTGCCTTGTACGAGTCTTGGTCTATTCCTTTTGCCGTTATGTTAGTAGTACCTTTAGGTATTATCGGTGCGGTATTAGCTGCCTTATTAACGCAATACATTCCTGTACAGACAGTGCTGAGCAATGACGTGTACTTCCAAGTAGGTTTGTTAACGACTGTAGGTCTGTCGGCCAAGAATGCTATTTTGATTGTAGAGTTTGCTAAAGAGCTTTACGACAAGGGCAATCGCTTAACTGAAGCAGTTATTGAAGCTGCACGTATTCGTCTGCGTCCAATCTTAATGACCTCTGCTGCCTTTGTATTAGGTGTATTGCCATTGGCTGTCTCCTCAGGCGCTGGTGCTGCAGGTCGTAACGAAATTGGTATTTGTGTAATTGGCGGTATGCTCTCTGCAACCATTTTGGCTATTTTCTTCGTGCCAGTGTTCTTCGTGTTAGTAATGCGTTACTTCACTAAGTACATTCCTGCAGATCAAAAGAAGAAAATGGCTGAAGAGGAAGAAAAGCGTATCAAAGAGCGTCAACAACGCGCTCTTGAAGCTAAAAAGGGCTTACCTCCTCAGCAATAAATCCTAAAAGAACCTGATAATTAATTCCAAAGCGCAGCGTTAGCTGCGCTTTTTTTTAAGTCTCTTTATTAAAGTGCTACCATTAAACTCAATAGTGCAATAAGTTGTTGTCTGACAAATTTTGTCACGGCTCTAGCGCAAAGCTAGAGTATGCTTAAAGCAATTAATGATCTTTACTTAGGAGTTTTTCAATGGCAGGCTTTAGCGTTAACGAGAGTCTCTTTGTACTCGACATGGATGACACCTCACCTAGTATCTTACCTGTAGGAGAGGTCTTTGCTGATGGTATTAAAATCGGCGTTGATCGTGATCGTGGCGAGGAATTTGCCTTTTATGTCAGTGAGGATGGACGTTTTGATATCTTAGCTGCTCGTCCACGCTTAGCTGAATGTTGGGTACAAGAAGGCTATTTGCCAAAGCGTGCTTTACAAATTCACTGTGATGACTCTGGTGAGATCGACTGCTATTTATTAATTAGCCCTAGCTCCCATATCTTATTACGTTTAACTGATGCGCGTGCTTATACTAGCCGTTATTACGCTCACTTAGTAGCTAGCTCTATTTGGAGTTCCCGTCACAAGGATCCTTTTGTTAATTTACGTGACGGTATCTTATGTGAGCTTTATGGTGTCGTACTCCCAACTTATACCAAGACCCCTAAATTTGCTGATGTAGCCTTACTTTTAAATGCTTTACGTGGTCAATATGACGAAGAGGACTTACGCTCTCCTAGCGACTTTAAAGATGGTATGGGCGGCTTAAACCGTATGACTTTCAATGAAAGCATGAGCAAGTTCAAGTTACCAATCGATACTATTGAACCATACTTCCAAGTAGGTGAATTAGTTGATGACTTTGTCCAAATGGCTCCTGGTGCTACTATTACTGGCCCCTTAGAGCTTCGTAAAGAGTATCAAATCTTTGCTACCGACTCTGATGTCGTCTTATTAGCCATGTCCTCTGCTTGGGCTCAAAAGCTCGTTGAGTACAAGCTCTTATTACAAATGGATATGAAGAATGTCCAATTGGGCCGCGAGATGATCAAGGTCTTAGCCATGCCTCGTCGCAAAGCACTAGAAAGTTTTGATAATCGCCACTATGGCATTAATCAGCAAGAAGTATTTGATATTGCATTAGCTCTACATCGTGCCCGTATCAAGACTCCTGAAGCCTCATTTAACGATGCTTTATATGTCCAAGAATTAGGCTTGGTACTACCTGTTAACTTTGAAGGCGGTAACCGTGGCCAAGATGTTATGTTAATACGTGAAATCGCAACTACAGGTCCTTTTGCTCAAGGTCCATTTTTAACTGACGTGCTCACTAGCGCCGTAGCTATTATTAACGCCAATTAATTAAAAGTTGATAATAATTTGCGATTGTCAGATAATCCCTTGATTTTTCGTACAATTATCACAATTAGCACGTACTGATCAGCTTTTTATAAGAGCGCGTTCTGTGCTTGGTAACCAAGTCTGTTACTGCCAGAGGTAGTAACCGCACTAATAAAGGAGAAATGCGCTCCTCTATCAACCTAGGTTGATGGCCCTACGCGCATGTTATATTTTGCATGAAGAAAATAGGTTTATTCTACGGAACCTACACTGGTACCACTGGTAACGTTGCCAAGCGCATTGCTAAAGAGCTTGGTGAGGAAAATGTTGATCTCCACAATATCAATAGCGATGGCGCTTTGATGGATCAATATGACTATCTGATTATTGGCACTTCCACTTGGAGTATCGGTGAACTTCAAGAAGACTGGGATGCCTTTATGCCTCAGCTTGAGAATATGCAGTTTGCAGGCAAGACTGTCGCCTTATTTGGCACTGGAGATCAAGTAGCTTATCCTGATACCTTCTTAGATGGTATGGGTATGCTCTATGAAACTTTCCAATTCCGTGATGCTAAGTTCGTAGGCTTTTGGCCAACTAAGGGCTATGACTTTACCAGTCCTTTGCCTTTGTTTAACCATGACAACTTTGTCGGTTTAGCCATTGATGAGGATAATCAAGCTGAGCTTACCGACGAGCGCATTAAAAAGTGGTGTGATTTAATTCGTCCTGCTTTTGGCCTATAATTTCCTAGCCCTCCTTTGTTGAGGGCTTTTTCTGTTTCGTTTAATAGATACAACCAATAGGGATAAAAAAACCATCATAATAGATGGCTTCTTTATTGACACTCTAAGTGGTGCGAAAGATGGGACTCGAACCCACACACCTTGCGATACTAACACCTGAAGCTAGCGCGTCTACCAATTCCGCCACTTTCGCACTTAGAGATAATTTACAGAGATGGCGACCCCGATGAGATTCGAACTCATGACCGTCAGCTTCGGAAACTGATACTCTATCCAACTGAGCTACGGGATCATAATCCCCATCGAGCAGGCTTATAAAAGTCAGCCTCTTGCCGTAAATTGCGCATATCATACCGTGATTAATAAGCTTTTGCAATAGAGCTCAAATTACCTTTATGGGGCGCTTTAGCGCCCCTTTTTGCAAAAAATTGCCTAAAAAATAGCTTTTCTTGTTAATATTTGGTTCCATCATTTCACTTTTAGCAAAATTGAGCTCCAAATTAAAATGCAAAACCTATCCTATCACTTTCTCCAACTGCCTTTAGCTATACAACAAGAACAGTTAGAGCGTTTTAAGGGAGTTTGTGCTTTATACGGCTATGAAGGCTTCTTTAGACTCTTTAATGCTCATGTCATTGTCATTGGCAATGGTGGTGTCGGCTCATGGATTGCTGAGTCTTTAACTCGCACTGGTGTAGGAGCCATTACCTTAATTGACTTTGACACTATTGAGCTCTCTAACTCCAATCGCCAGCTACACACTTTAAGTTCTACTATTGGTCAAGGAAAGTCTCAGACCTTAGGCGCTCGCTTGCTTGATATCAACCCGCATCTTAAACTTAAAGTAATAGCTCAGCTGATTAACAAAGATAATGTGCTTGCCACCATGGCTCAAGCCTTACAAGTAAGTGAGCAAACTCTTGAGATTCCAACTGTAGCACTTAATAAGCTGTTAAGCCCTCAAGAACTTGCTAAAAGTAAATTTGAACAATGCGCTGACCTGACTAAACTCAGCCAGGAGAGCATTGCACCTAATATCTTGGTAGCAGAGGCTATTGATGATCTCTTTGCTAAAGCTAGCATTGTTGATCTCCTTCATCGTCATCAGGTACCTTTAGTCACCTCTGGCGGAGCTGGGGGTCGCATCGACCCACGCTGCGTCAAGATTGCTGATATTACTGAGGCCAAAGGCGATCAGCTCATTAAGCGCTTAAGAACTGAGCTCAGACGCAACTATGGCTACCCTAAGGGCCAAGAGGGCAAGAATAAAACTCCTGATGAGAAATTTAACATCCTATGCTCTTACTCTGATGAAAAACCAATACGCTCAGCAGAGCGTTTACAAAGCGATGTCAGCGCGCAAAGCTTTGGCCTTAATAACCCTATTGCCCTACCAAGCTTTGGTGCCTCCAATACCGTCACAGCTACGGCAGGTTTATTGCTCGCATCCGTTATAATAAGATGGATTGTAGGAACCAAAATTTCTTAATTGTCATCACCTATTGTAAGAGGGCTGCGCTCTGCGCTTTAAACAATTTATGAATAAGCATAATAACAATATCAAAGAGCTCTCTGCTGAGGCTATGGAGGATATCAACTCCATTAGTGCAAGTAAGTTTTCCACTATTAATGCCCACAGCAAGAAGATTAACTCTGAGGACTTACCACCCTTAGAGGATCTCCCTATGGGAATAAGGAAAAACCTTGATGAATCCAAGTTCTCAGCTTTATCTGACGATGAAGATGTAGGCGACATTATTGAAATTAATGTCGGCTCTGATATTCCTGAAGAAGATATTCCTCACTTTAGCGCTCTTGATGACGCCCCTGTTGAGCCTGCCTTGCCGCCCTTTATGAATGCGTCTGTGCCAAATGCTCAAGATCCTTTTTCTGATCCTGCATTCTTAGCTGCACAAACAGCTAAGCCAACTTTTTACCAACAAGGTATACAACAACAGTCGCCTCAAGAACGTCCAATGCAGCAAATACAACAGCCTATCGAGCTGCCCATGGATCCGCTGCTACCTCAAGAGCAAGATTTAGGCTATGTACCACCTGGTATTAGTCAGCCTTATGAACAGCGCTTAGATAAGCGCGATCGCTTCCATATTGAAAAAGAGGAAATTGAACGTCGCACTCAAGAAATTTGGGGTAATTCTGAGCCTGTCGAGCAGAGAGGTTCTAACTACGCTACAGGTGGAATCCCAGATAGTAACAACGACGCTCAAATCCATACTCATATTACCAATAGCCCTATCGAGCCTATTGCTAAGCCTAGCTTTTCTTTGGCCCCTGAGAGCTCTAAAACAACTGTAGCTCCTGCTGCAAATGCAAGTCCTTCGACCTTAATTAATGGCTATAAGTATGATTTACAAAATAAGAGCCAAGCTGAGGTACGCCAAGGTTTAGATAGGATCATCCAAAAGACTTCGCAAAATATGAAGCCTCACAATGTAGAGCGCAATGGTGGCTCCATTGTAGCTGCTGATATGTATAAAGGCTCCCGCTATGAGGCTAATGCCAAGAGTAAGAACAATCAGCAAATTAATACCAAGATCTCTGGTCTGGGCTTGCGCAAAGCACCTGAGAGCACTCGTGATCCTGATAGCTTAGTTAATACTGTCATTATGCATGGCAACCCTAAGCAATCTACCCCTCTTAACTTCAATAGTCGCTCTCATGGCTCTTCAGTGACTGCTAGTCAGTTAAAGAATACAGGCAAAAATACCAAAACTATCTTAAGTGATAGCAAGGGTCGCATTATTGAAGATAAAAAGCCTCATATACCTAGCAATGTAGCCCCTCACAAGAGTAATACTAAAGCTCAGGCTATTGATTTTTCTTTTGCTTCCAAGAGCACTAATATTACGAGCACGGCGCAAGAAAGCACTCCTGTTACTTTAACAGAACGAGAGCCTCATACCCCAATAATTAGCTTAGATAGCATGCTCCAGCCTGTTGAAACTGCTCCTAAAGAAATCAAGAGTGTCATTAAAAACACCAAGAGCAATGTTAATGTCAACATGTCTGATTTTGACTTTGACAAGAACGCCAAGCGCTCACGTGAAGAACAAATTGACGAACTTGATAACCTGCTCAGCTCTTTAGAGGATATTGAGGCCTCTAAAAAAGAGGTGCGCCCTAAGCTTTTTGACGTTCCCGATCTCTTTGAGAGCACCAAGGAACTACCTAAAGAACAAGGCCCACTGAAGATTAAGCCTGACTTCTACACTACATCAGATAACAAGCCTACGATCTTGGATATTAATCCTTTGGAAAATCCGCCCAGCGTTAATAACAAGGTCGATGATAAAAACTTGGATGTTGAACTGCCTGAGCTTACGAGCGATAAAAACCAGCAGAGCTCCGAAAGCCTATCTGAACTTCAAGAGTTAGGTCATGCTCTACGCTCTATTACTGACTCTTTAAGTGCTGCCCAAAAATCACAACAAGATAGCAATGAAACGACTAGCTCTGGTGTCGTTGCTCCTATTGATGCTTTCTCAAACTTAGTAGCTAGCGCTGATGAGCGCTTTAGTACTGGCAGTGAAACAACAACAAATACTACCACTGCAACAACTACTAATAACGCAGCTGTTGATGAACCTAGTGCTGCTGCTCAGGAGAATGAAGAGCTTAGTGTGAGCGCATATATAGCTCAAGCCCAAAGTGCGCTCATGCAATGTAGCTATTTAGGACATTCAGGCTTAGATTTAGGAACTATTGAGCGCTTTAACTTAGGCTATGATGGCAGCTATCAAATCGAAGATGGCTCATGGTGGCAAGCTTTAATTGTGCCTTTATCTGAGCACAGCTTTGTGGCCTATAATGGAGACACCTTGCTCACTAGTACTACAGGTGAACCTGAACGGCGCTATGTATGCCAATGCGATTGTTTAAACTTACAGTTGTTAAATGGCCAAGAACTAGAAGATCCTGTATTCATCTGTGCTTATGAGTTAGATGCCTTAGCTTTAGAATCATTAGGAGTTCAAGCTCTATCTTTAGGCTCTCCATATAATGTAATGACAGTGCTCAATTGCCTACAAAATCTGTGCAATAGTCGCGATTTACGACAGATCTTTAAAGCTCCTTGCTATCTATGCCTGCCTAGTAATGCTCTTTGGCAGGGGGCCTTAGATGCTTTAATGGCAGCCTTTAATACACTCCAATTAGAGGCTCATCCTTTAGATCTGACTAACTCTTGTCCAACTATTTATCAGGCTTTGGCCTTAAATAAGAAAAGTTTGTTAAAGCAATTACTGAGCATCCAAGACCACTACTCAGCAAAGCCAACTCCTTTTACTATTGCTAGCAGTATGCCTCCATCTAGTGCAGGTTTAGTGCTCAATTTAGAGAGCTTGGTCAAACTTGAGCTTGCTCCGACTTTATATGCACTCTCTGCCAGCTCTATTGAACTGTCACGTTTGGTTATGGCCAGCTTAGTCATGAGCAAATTTAGTCCTTTAGTATATGCAGGTAGTACTATGCAATGGCAAATGCTCTGCTCACTCTTAGGTGGGAGCCATGAGTTTAGCCCACAGGAAAATAGTCCTTTCTTGCAATTAGTAGGTTATAAGGCAAAGTTCTTGTCCATGCCTTGGGAAATGAGTTTAGCTAAGATCGATGAGCACATTGTGCAGGGATTACAAGCTCAAAAGAACTCATCTGAAGGCAGCTGTGCCTTTATGATTGATACTTTTGGCTATGACAATAGCTTATGTACTAGTCTTGCCCCTCGTTTTGCCCAATTAGCAATGGAGTTTAATACTCCTATAGTTGCTTGGTGCTCTCAAGAACAAAAGACTATTTTCTCGGGCAATGCCTTCCAGTCAATTGAGATGAGTCAAGGTTCTCCGAACCAAATTATCTTTAAGACTGTAGATAGCGCCTGCGTTCAACATATGTTCACTACCGCTAACTAGCAGCGTATTGTTATTACTTACAAAAAGCCCCTTTTTAGGGGCTTTTTGTGCTTTTTTATTTGGTTTGGAGAGTCTGATGCAATTAAATGCAGCACAAAAAGAAGCGGTAGAGTATACCCAAGGACCTTGCTTGGTGTTAGCTGGCGCAGGCTCGGGCAAAACCCGCGTCATCATCAATAAGATCAGCTATCTCATTAATAACAAGCTAGCATTAGCTAACCAGATCTTGGCCGTAACTTTTACCAATAAAGCCGCTCAAGAAATGAAAGAGCGTATTGCCCATAATGTTAATGAGCAAACTGCAGCTCAGCTTACCATTAGCACTTTCCACTCTTTAGGACGCATTATCTTAAAAGAGCAAGCTGCGCTTTTAAAAATGGGGCACAATTTTTCTATTTTTGATGATGCTGACACTTTCAAAGTCATTAAGCAGATTTTGACTAATGACTATCCTATGCTTAAGCATAGTAATAACAATGAATTTATCGACACTATCAGCCATAAAATCTCCATGTGGAAAGGTGATCTGAAAAGCCCTAAGGAGGTGCTCTTAGATAAGCGTTCTGATAGTATCATTGCAGGCATTTACCAAAAGTACAATGACTATTTGCGCGCTTGCAATGCAGTGGACTTTGACGATCTGATCTTCATTCCTACCCGTCTTTTGCTCTGGCGTAAAGATATTAGAGCCTATTATGAAAATCGCTTTCGCTATATCTTAGTTGATGAGTACCAAGATACTAATAGAACACAAAACATCTTACTTACTTGCTTAGTAGCTAATAATCAGCACTTTACTGTAGTAGGTGATGATGATCAATCTATTTACTCCTGGCGTGGAGCGCGTCCTGAGAACATTAAAGAACTACAGCTCAACTTTCCTAATCTCAAGGTTATTAAATTAGAGCAAAACTATCGCTCCACCAGCCGTATTTTGCATTGTGCTAATGCCATTATTGCTCATAACCCTCATATCTTTGAAAAGACCTTATTTTCAGGCATTCAAGAAGGTGCCAAGATTAATGTGGTAACCTGCCTTGATAACGAAAAGGCTTGTGAATATGTGGCCTCAGAGATTTTAGGACAGCAATTTGAACAAAAGAATTCTTGGTCACATTACGCTATCTTATATCGCTCTAATAGCCAAGCCCGCGATATGGAAAAAGCGCTCTTAAGTGCCCATATCCCCTGCAAAGTGACAGGTGATACAAGCTTCTTTGCCCGTATGGAGGTCAAAGACATTTTGTGTTGGTGCCGCCTACTTTCTAATGTGCGTGATGATGCTGCATTGCTACGTGTTATTAACATACCGCATCGTGGCATTGGCGCTCAGACGATTAAGACCTTAACCGAGCTTTCGCATAAGTACAATCGCTGCCTTTATGATTGTGCCTGCTCTAGTGAGGTCAAAGAACATTTAAATAAGACCCAATACGATGCCTTATTAGGCTTTTTAGGGCTCTTAGTATCATTACGCGATAAACTCAATAAACATCAAGATCTCGAGCTGACTCAAACCTTATTAGAAAGCATCAACTATGAGCAATATTTGCGTTCCGATAGCTCAGAAAATGCCTTTGAATGGCGCTGGAAAAATGTTAAAACCCTTATGGGTTGGCTTGAAGAGTTTGTCAGCGGTCAAAAAGATGGCCCTATGAGCTTTAACGAGGCTGTAGATCGTTTAGGGCTGCGCGAGATGATGGACAAGCAAGAAGATGATGAGGTTAATGCTGTGCAAATGATGACTTTGCATGCCTCAAAAGGTCTAGAGTTTCCTAATGTCTTTATCTTAGGTATGGAAGAGGGTATTTTGCCGCATCGTACTTCAATTGATGAAGACAATATTGAAGAAGAACGCCGCTTAGCCTATGTAGGTGTAACTCGTGCCCAAACCAAATTGACTTTAGTGATCGCGCAAAAACGCAAACAAGGTGGCGGCATGGTAGAGCAAGAACCAAGTCGCTTTATTGCAGAAATGCCTCCTGAAGAGCTCAATTTTATTAATCAGGGTGAATATATTGAACCAAAATCTAATGAGCATGGCTTAACCCGTGCTGTAGAAGATTTAATGAGTGACTTTAATATCTAGCTCACGATTTATCGTTAGAGCCTTAAAGAAAGCCCTAAAAAGCGCTATTATTACTAAAGGCAATGGCCTAGCATACTTTAAACTAACAAGGAGATGTCATGCTAAAGAACGTCAACCCAACCAAGACCCAAGCTTGGGGCGCACTCGCCGAACACTTTGAACAAACTAAGGGCCGCACCTTAAAGTCCTTATTTGCCTCTGATCCAAAGCGTTTTGAGGAGTTCTCCTTAAGCGTAGGTAACGGCGACATTGTAGCTGACTATTCCAAGAACCTTATTGATCAAAAAACTCTATCTTTACTTATCGATTTAGCAAATGAGTGCGGTGTTAAGGAAGATATTGCTGCCATGTTCCGTGGTGACAAGATCAACTGCACCGAAAACCGTAGCGTCTTACATACTGCCTTACGTAATTTCTCTGGTGAGAGCGTCTTAGTTGATGGCGTTGATGTTATGCCTGATGTTAAGGCTGTTTTAGCCAAGATGAAGGTTTTTTGTGAGCGCGTTATCTCTGGTGAGTGGAAGGGCTATACTGGTAAGAGCATTACTGATATCGTAAATATCGGTATTGGCGGCTCTGACTTAGGCCCATGCATGATCACTGAGGCTTTAACCCCATATCATAATCACTTAAAGAGCCACTTTGTTTCCAACATTGATGGTACTCAAATTGCTGAAACCTTAAAGAAGGTAGATCCTGAAACCACTTTATTCTTAATTGCCTCTAAGACTTTCACCACCTTAGAGACCATGACCAATGCTCACACTGCTCGTGACTGGTTCTTAAAGCAAGCTGGTGACATCAAGCATGTTGCTAAGCACTTCGTTGCTTTATCTACCAATGCCAAGGGCGTATCTGACTTTGGTATTGACACTGACAACATGTTCGAGTTCTGGGACTGGGTAGGTGGTCGTTACTCCTCTTGGTCAGCTATTGGCCTTTCCATCGCTTTAGCTTGCGGCTATGACAACTTTGAGCAATTACTCAAGGGCGGTTATGAGATGGATTGCCACTTCAAGGAGGCTGATTTTGAGCATAACCTACCTGTGCTCTTAGCATTAATTGGTATTTGGTATAACAACTTCTACCACTATGCTACTGAAGCAATCCTTCCTTATGATCAGTACATGTACCGTTTCCCTGCTTACTTCCAGCAGGGCAATATGGAATCCAATGGTAAGAGCATTGATCGTGATGGTAATGCTGTTGATTATGAAACTGGCCCTATCATTTGGGGTGAGCCAGGTACCAATGGTCAGCACGCTTTCTATCAATTGATCCACCAAGGAACCAAGGTTATTCCTTGTGACTTTATCGCTCCTGCCCGTACCCACAACCCACTTGGCGATCATCACGTCAAGTTACTTTCTAACTTCTTTGCTCAAACCGAAGCTTTAGCTTTTGGTAAGACTAAGGAGCAGGTAGAGCAAGAGTTCTTAGCTAAGGGCAAGACCTTAGATGAAGTTAAGGACATCGTACCATTCAAGGTATTTGAGGGTAATCGTCCAACCAATTCTTTATTAGTTAAAGAAATTACCCCTCGTACCTTAGGTATGTTAATTGCCTTATACGAGCATAAGATCTTTGTCCAAGGTGCTATTTGGAACATCTTCTCCTTTGATCAATGGGGCGTAGAGCTTGGCAAGCAATTAGCCATGAAGATTATTCCTGAGCTAGAAAATGATGAGCAAATTACCTCTCACGATAGCTCCACCAATGGTTTAATCAACGCTTACAAGAAGTTAAAGTAATTGATACTTTAACTCTTTAACCAAAAGCCTGAAGGGGGCAACCTCTTCAGGCTTTTTGTTGCCTTATACATAATGACGCATAAAGCTAATAGCACCAGGCAACCACAAGGCAGCATGCTCGTTAGCATGAATAAAGCTATTGTTAGGCTCAACATCAGCAGTAGCTGTTGATAAGCCATGAATACCCTTAGGTAAAATTAACAGCTCAGCTTTATTGTGGTGTTCCCACATAGCCTGAGCATAGCGCAATGCATTAGCCACAGGAACTAAAGCATCATCAGCAGTATGCCAAATATATGCAGGAGGAGTATTGTCTCTTACTTTATCGTCAGTAGTAAACTCACGCCACTTTTCGAGATCATGCACACCAGTTAGACAATGGAATACCACATTAACAGGCTCATCTAAAGTTACTGAGTGCACAGCATAGGCTAAAATAGCACCATCAGGACGCAAAGAGGAGCGCCATGCATAGGCATTTTGCAATTGTGGACAATCATAGCGGGTACATAAGCTTGCAGCTAAATGACCACCTGCAGAAAAGCCGCATAAGACAATTTTATGCTTACTAAAACCAAGACTATCATTAGCTCGTAGCTCGTCAATAGCATGAGATACATCGATCATAGGGCCATAGCCCAAGCCCTTGCCCAAGCGCAATGCCTCTTTTTCATCTATAACGTCATAGCACAAGATAGCACTATCTACACCTGCTGCTGCAAAATGACTGGCAACATTACGCGCCTCTCTAAAAGAGCAAAACTCATAACCGCCACCAGGGAGAACTAAAACCAAGTACTCAGAGCGCCCATCTACACCTAAAGCTTTTTGACCCTTAGCTTTAATTATTTCTAATTGTTTGCCATTGGCCAAAGCTATAGTACTATCAATAGCAAAAATCTGGTTTTGCGCCTCATGGCCACGCTGATTTTCTAGAGCAACACTTTCTTTCATACAATTTCCATCTTAAGCTTCAAGAGGAACAATTAGGCATGTACATTTTGAGAGTCAATCGTAATTCTGGTTTTACCAGAGTCTTATGTAATCAAGCCTGCGATCTGGAAAGCAGAGGCATTTTGCCCTACTCACAAGAGATCTTTTCTGATCTAACTCAAGAAGCTGCTTGTGATGAGCACGGTCAGACCATTGGTGGTACTGACTATCCTTATAACGAACAACAGCTTAATTATATCCCGCTTCATATCCACTCAGACTACTCCATCATGGATGGTTTAGAGAGCGTTGATGCTATTGTCAAACAAGCAGCTAAGCTTAAGATCCCTGCTTTGGCTTTGACTGACTGGACCAATGTTTGCGGTTATATCAAGTTCTACTCTAGCTGCAAGAATAATGGTATCAAGCCTATTATGGGCGCAGATTTGGTGGTCAAAGAGCAAGTAAAGCCAGGTGAAAAGGAACGCAGCTTTAAAATCACAGCTCTGGCTATGGACAGAATAGGCAAACAAAACCTCTATGATTTATTATCTCTAGCCTGGCTGCGCTCTAAAGCAGGATCATTTAATGCCCATAACATCTTAGAAGAGCTTGCCCAATATAACGAAGGCTTGATCTTACTTGATGGCTTTAGAGGTGATTTAGCTTTCTTTATTCACGATCACAATGACAAAGCCCTACACGAGCGCGTGCAATTCTACCTTGAGCACTATCAAGATAGGTTTTGTTTAGAGATTACTCGTACTAATCGTGAAGGTGAGGCAGTTTTTGAAAGTGCGGCCTTAGATCTGTGCGTTCAATACGGTATCGCTCCTGTAGCTACCAATGACACTTGTTTCTTATTTGGAGAGCAAGATATAGGCGCTGATAATATTTCTGACTACCAAGTTCATGATGTGCGTGTCTCTATTCAAAACCACTGCCATCGTGGTGATGCAGAAATGGCACGCTTGTACTCTAAAGAGCAATACTTAAAGTCTCCTGAGCAGATGCGTCAGCTATTCTTTGACTTACCAGAAGCCTTGCTCAACACCCGTATGATTGCTGAACGCTGTAATGTAGAGCTCGAGCTCGACCACCCACGTCTGCCGCGCTATCCAACAGGAGATCTCTCACCAGCTGAGTGCTTAAGACAAAAATCTTATGAAGGCTTAGCTGAGCGCTTAGAGTTCCTATACCCTGATCCTAAAGAGCGTGAAGAACAGCGTCCTAAGTATGAAGAACGTCTGGAGACAGAGCTTAATGTTATTATCAACATGGACTTCCCTGGCTACTTCCTTATTGTGATGGAGTTTATTCAGTGGTCTAAAGACCATGGTGTGCCTGTAGGTCCAGGACGTGGCTCTGGTGGTGGCTCCTTAGTAGCTTATGCCTTGAAGATCACTGACTTTGACCCTATGGCTTTTGATTTACTCTTTGAGCGCTTCTTAAATCCAGAGCGTGTTTCCATGCCTGACTTTGACGTGGACTTTTGTCAAAGAAACCGAGAAAAGACCTTAAATCATGTTAAAGACAATTACGGTAAAAATGCGGTCTCACAAATTGCAGCCTTTGGTACTATGGCCCCTAAAGCTGCAATTAAGGATGTAGGACGTGCCTTAAACATGAGCTATGGTGCTGTAGATTATGTAGCTAAGATGCTCCCTGAAACTCCAGGTTTAACCTTTAAAGCCGCCATGGGCTTTGATAAAAAAGGCAACCCTATGGACTCAGTTGCTCCTGACTTTTTAAAGCTCTATAACGATGCGGTCAACAATGATGATAAAAGCCGTATTGAATTAGTGCGCTATGCTATGCGTCTTGAAGGAGTAGTCAAGCAAATTGGTAAACACGCTGCAGGTGTGGTTATCTCCCCTACTAGAACAGCTGAATTTACCCCATTAATGCTCGATTCTTTTGGTAACCCAATTACTCAATTTGATAAAAAGGATGTTGAGCACGCTGGCTTAGTTAAGTTCGACTTCTTAGGTCTTACCACCTTAACTATTATCCAAGATGCCTTGGATATGATTAATGCCCGCAAAAAGCGCTTAAATGAACCTTTGGTAGATATCCACGCTATTCCTTTTTACGATGAAGAGTCTTTTAAGGTGCTCCAACAAGGCGAGACTACAGCGGTCTTCCAGCTAGAATCAGATGGTATGCGTAAACTGATTTGCCAAATGAAGCCTGACCGCTTTGATGACATGATCGCGCTAGTAGCCCTTTATCGTCCAGGCCCTATTAAATCAGGCATGGTGGAGCACTTCGTTAAAAGAAAGCATGGCGAGGAGGCAGTTAGCTATCCATCACCTGACTTCCAAGATTTAGACTTAAAACCTATCTTGGACTCAACCTATGGCGTTATTGTATACCAAGAGCAGGTTATGCAAATTGCTCAGGTACTGGCAGGCTATTCCTTAGGCGGTGCAGATATTCTACGTCGTGCTATGGGTAAGAAAAATCCAGCTGAAATGGCTAGCCAGCGCTCGGTCTTTAAAGAAGGTGCTGAAAGCAAGGGTAAAGATAGTGACATTGCCATGAAGATCTTCGATCAGGTGGAGATGTTCGCTGAATACGGATTTAATAAGTCTCACTCTGCTGCTTATGCCTTGGTTGCTTGGTGGACCTTATATCTGAAAGTCCATTACCCAGCTGAATTCCTTGCTGCGATGATGACTGCAGATCGTCTTAAGACAGAAAAGCTAGTGTCCTATATTGCCGAGTGCTATCGCTTAGGAATTAGAGTTAATCCTCCTGATGTTAATATCGGTCGCTTTGACTTTACTGTAGATGATAGTGGCGCCATTATCTACGGTTTGGGCGCGATTAAGGGCGTTGGTGAAGAGCTGGTTAATAACATAGTAACTATTAGAGAAGAGCAACAAGGCTTTAGCAATTACTTTGACTTTGTAGCCAAAGTTGGTACCAGCCGCTTGAATAAAAAGAGCATGGAAGCCTTGGTCTATAGTGGAGCTTTAGATAGCTTTGCAGGCAGCCGTGCCCAAAAGTTTGCCAGCATTAATACTGCATTACAATTTGCTAATCAAAAGCAACATGATGCTGAAAGTGGTCAATGCAACCTCTTTGCTATGACTAGCGAGGTTCATAATATCCATAATACTCCTGAGTTTACCCCTTGCACTCCTTGGCCAGAGAAATACACTTTAAACCAAGAAAAGAGCATGTTGGGCTTGTACCTATCAGGGCACCCTATTAATCCTTATAAAAATGAGCTCTTAACTTACTGTACTTGCACTTTAGGTCATTTACATCCAGGCTCTCAAGGACGTCCTGTAGTAGAAACAGTATGTGGTGTTGTTATTCAATATGATCAACGCACTTCCAAAAAGGATAATGCTAAGTTCTATATCTTGACCTTAGATGACTCTAGCTCTCAAATGACTATTCCTCTTTATGGTCAGCAAGCTGAAGTGATGACCAAGATCTTAGAAGAGCGAGCTGAAGCTCAACAACGACGTATTAACAGCGCAGGAGCTAATATCGATCCGAGCTTGATGTGTGAGGCACCTTTAATCTTGCTCTTAAAAGTGTCAGTATTTAATAGCCCTGATGGCATGCGTATTCGTGCCCGTAAGATTGAAACTATTGAGCTTATTAGACGCAAGAAAGCTCGTAGCATGACTATTAAGTTAAGCCAAGAGCTCTATGAAAACAACTTTACTTTCATCAACCAGTTGATATTACGCAATAGCAAGCCTGTATGTGAAATCATTGCTGCCTTGCAAAGAGCTAATATGCCTCCACGCAGCAACTTACCTGGGCTACCTGCATTGCGTACGAATAACAATAGAAAATATAAAGAAGAGGAAGAGGAGATCTTAATTGATGAGGGCTGTACCTTAAACCTCATGATCGATAATGTGCTTTTGAATCTTAGAAATCAGAGCTATCGCATTATCCCTACAGACGATCTGATTGAGGGTATTAAGGACATAGCAGGCAGTGATGCCATTGCACTATCTTATGCCTAAGCTACAAAGAGTTTAGCTCACCGCCTAATTATAAAAAATCCTCTTAGAGACTAAGAGGATTTTCTTTATTACTTATGCTGTTGACGTTGTTGCATGCGAGCAGCTTCTTGTTGGGATTTTAGCTTTTCTTCGTTCTTACGATACATTTCTAGCTCAGCTTCAATCTTAGCTTTAGCGGCAGCACGAGCCTTTTCGATCTTCATGCATAACAGACCTGAAAGACATAAATAGCCTGAGCCTAAGAAACTAATAATCATCCATAAACCGCTAGAAAATGGGATAGCATAAATAGGCTGAATTAACACAGCAAAGATAACGCAAACAGAGCCATATAAGGTCTCGTTTTCTTTAAGCATGAAATAGCAGCCACCCCACATCAGCACAAAAGAGCCAACTAATTGGGAATAAAATGCCCAAGCATCAGACCAAGGAGCGACTGCTACTAATAAAAAAGCTGCTCCCACAAAAGATACATATTTGAACAAGCCCACTAAATCATTCCTCCGCTTCACCTAAGCACTATTTAATTAACAGTAAAGATTACCTGTGGTTTGATCTTAACTTGCCTAAACCCATAATCTGGGAGCCAAAGCTCTAAGTGCTCTACTACTGCCTGATCTAAAGACTCATAACTTGCATATGCAAGCTGTAAAAAGATCGCTACTTGAAAGCTAGCATCAAGTCCTGGGGGTAGTAAGAATAAACTGTCGGTATTTTGATTTATTTTATCATTACCTAGAGCAAAACAAGCAATTATTCCTTGCGGATACCCATGAGCGCTAATGTGATGTGAGCTAGCATCAATATTAAGGCTATCCATGGTAAAAATACTCTTACCCAGCACCTTAACCAGACACTCTCTTACTGTCCATTGCTGAGTAAAAAAAGCTGCCTGATGCGCACTAGAGCAAAACAAGTCTAACTCTAAGGGACTAAGTACTCTTTTTAAGAGAGGTGGCTTGAGCCTCTTATTGTCTATAAGCTCTATATCTACTCCCATCTCATGATCTCCAAGTGCAAGTGCCATCATCTGATGAGAGTGACTTAGATTAAAGTAATACCTAGGCAGATCTAAGATAGGCTTGCCTAAAGAATTATAGCTAATATGAGGTAAGCACTTATTGGAATCTATTAAATTATTGTGTACTAAAGCAGCTTTTAATAAAGCACGCCCACACCTATAAGTTAACGCGCGCGGTTCTTTTAATGTATCAGCATAAGCCAATAACTTACTTTCATTAACTAGCAAATGCTTAAAAGCACCATCAATAGCACTAAGCTGCCCCAAGTAGAGCTTAGTTTTCATAAAGACCTCAGAACTTAGCGCTTAGTACGACGCAAGCTCTTCTTTAAGCTTGCACTCTTGCGCTCTGACTTAAAAGCTGAGATCTGTACGGCACAAGAATCTTTAACCAATGACTCCAGCTCATCGACATCAGCTAAAGAAGAAAAAGCTTCCAAAGCTGCATCTTTGGCTAAAGCTCTATTTAATTCCTGAATACTTGGCTTAACCAAAACATCATCATCAGCTACTTTCTTGCTGATACGGCGCTTATGCTTCAAGGTAGCCTTAGGTGCCTCTGCAATCTCACTGATAGTACTAAGCTTAGGCACTGTTAGCATCTTAGACTTAGTTTGAAGAGCGCCCGCTCTCTTAACCTCACTATTACTATTAGTATCAATACTTAACACTGCGCTATTAGTAGTGTTGACCTTATTAGTGTTCCCCCGCTTAGCTTTATGTGTAGTAGTGATGGAAGACTTAAGCTTATCTGCAATCTTTAAATTAGTGCTCTTAGAAGTCTCACTAATAGTACCTTCAATCGTAGTAGTAGCTTTAGCTGCACTCTTAGAGTCTACCTGAGACAATTGCTCCTTGGTAATTTTACTCAAAGTGCTTTCCTTAGCCTCAGTACTATTGTTAATAGCTAAATTACTTTTTAGAATCTTACTCTTAGGAGCTACAGTGGTATGTTGGGAGACTTCACTATTATTATCTGCACTATTAGATGTAGTAGTAGTAGTAGCTTTAGCAGATCTCTTAGAGTCTACCTGAGACATTTGTTCCTTGGAGCTCTTAAGGATAGAACTCTCTTTCTTCTTTTTACTATTGCTTTCATGGCTATTACTATTATTAGCAGCACGCTGAGTGATAGCAGAAGCGGGCACAGTCTTATTAGGAGCTCCTTTACTCTCTATAGTAGTAGCAGTCTTTTGTAGCGCTACAGGCTTGTCCTTACTACTTGGAGTGCTAAGCTTGCCCTCACCTTTTAAAGATAGAGCAGACGCACTCTTAGTATGAGCTTCTGTGCTCTCTGTAGTAGTAGTAGCAGTCTTTTGTGGCGCTACAGTCTTGTCCTTACTACTTGGAGTGCTAAGCTTGTTCTCACCTTGTGAAGATGGAGCGGGCGCACTCTTAGTATGAGCTTCTGTGCCCTCTGTAGTAGTAGTAGTAGTAGCAGTCTTTTGTGGCGCTACAGTCTTGTCCTTACTACTTGGAG
>Reba_p2__coassemble_521_pt1 | contig 30194 bp, 17 predicted proteins | sample Reba_p2__metabat2_low_PE_017 | metagenome-assembled genome bin Reba_p2 | reverse complement strand
AACGAAAAACATTTCTAACTGTAATCAAAAAGGAGTGCGCTTCCTCCCCTGTCTTTAGACAGGGGTTTTAGCGCTACTAATATTATGAGCAAAAACAATAGTCTCAAACTAGGTTTTCTCTTTGGCGCTGGTGCCGAAAAGAGCTTTGGCTTACCTGATGGTGGTGAGTTTGCTTTGTCTTTATTTAAGTACAACTACAATAATATTAAAGCTGAATTTAATAATGCGCTCACTGCAATTAAAGAAGATACTAATAGAGCTTATTACAACTGGCTATCTATCCCTAAAAATCGGCAAATTCGCAGCTTTAGCAAGCAAGACTTCCAAATTGTCTTAGAATCTACAGCAGAGCAGAAAAAAGCTGCGATCATCGAATACCTCAACAATATTGACGACCATGCCATTAATATCTACAAAAAGCTCCCTCAAAATCTAGAGCTCTCTACTAAGGCAAATAGCCCCAGCGTCAATCCTGCTCTGGAACAATGGTACAAGACACTTAGAGAAACTTTGACTCCTGAAAAATTAGAGCTCAATCTCCATATTTCACTCAATCAGCAGTTCCAAACTCAAGCTAATGATCTCAGCAAATTCCTCAGCTCTAAAACCTTTGCCGTACTACTGACCACTTTGCGTTTGCCTTATTATGAAGACTCTTGTGCTCTGGCCAAAGACAAGCAGCAGCCTGTTGATAATGCTATTCCTAAGAGCATCTACCTTAGGTTAAATGAAGCTTGCAAGGTAATTTTATACATGGCCTTATTAGCTTGCGGGGACGATATCTTAAAAGCGCTCAACTCTTGCTTTTTCACCTCAGATAATGAACAAGATCAAGTGCTTTGTGATGTCTGCGCCCTATTTACTATGGACAATAGTGATGCCGCTGAACAAATCTTTAATTTCATTGTGCAAGAGCCCATAGACATGCCTGTTAATGAGGATGAGAAAAAGACAATTAGCGCTTTAGAGCTGCTTAATATCATTGTCTACAAGCTCTCCTATCAGCTTTGTGCTCAGTCTATGGACTACCAAAAGCTCATTGATAATTACTTTCGCTATATCATGACGCCTAAAACCGATTGGGCTAAGTTCACCAAGATCTTCTTATTCTTGCGCGCGGCGTATGATGCAATTATGGCAACAGAAATTCCTGAGGACAAACTCTCTGCTAGTGAAAGTGGCAGCTATTATCATGATATTGTCAGTAAGCTCAAACAAGAGCCTGCTCCATTTGTCTTAGTAGCATTAGGCTCTTCTAATTATCGAGATCTTTATCAGGAAATTGTTGCACGCAATGTTGCTAATCAGGATGCCAAATACCTTAAACGCTTTGGCAAGCTCACGCGCCTCAATGGAGGGGTAGATGAGTTTTACAACCCTTATAAGAATTCCTTAGTCTCTAAGGAAAAAGTAAACAAGTTTCTATGCCAAGATACCAACCAACTAGTGGCACCTTTTTTCTTCACTCAAAGTGGCATTAAGCCTATCACTGCTATTGAGGTCTCTTGTCGCTATGCTGAGCTCTATCAAAACTACAAAACTGCTAACGCTATTGTAGCCATCGGCTTTAACTTCAACGCTGATGATAGCCATATCAACACTATCTTTAGAGATCTCGTAGAAAACCACAATAAGCATCTTATTTGCACCTCTATTAAAGAGCCTATCGAGGTTAACAGTGAAAACAAGAGCACTATTAAGTTCTCTAAAGAAGAGCAAGAACAAGAGTTGTGCGATAAGCTTCGTATTGATGATACTAAGGCTAGGGCACGCGTTCACGTCATTATATTAGACAAAGAAACCCGCAAGCTTAAACTAGAAAATAAGCAACTATGGCTCGATTATATAATTAACTCTCTCAAGCAACACCATTAGCTTTGGCTCAGACTCTCGCGCTAAGCTTAGTACCTAGCCCATACTAGGTACTTTCTTATAATCTAGGCCTTTGTCCCTTATAAGCTTGAGATACTAAGTGAAGCTCACTTTAAGTACAGCAACGGCAGCTTATATTAGTGCTTCTTTTAGTAAAGCAATGCTCACATTGCTGCCTAAGCATTACTTATTAGCAATTCCTGATTAACAAGCTTGGGCTTATTTATCCGCCTGAGATCACATCTTGCCCTAGGGAGCTGTGCTACACTTTGCCTAAGCTTATCTTAGCTGTCATTCTTAAGGTGCTTGCTCCTTTCTAAAGTCTCCCTCTCTTATGCAAGCAGCTGTCCTTTCCCCTATCTTCCTCGTCTTTGGTCTTTGTTCAAGGCTACTTATCCTATGTTGCTCCATTTGCGCCATTTAAAGGCTGTCCTCTCCTATGTCTACTCCTCCCAAGCTCGTTTTTTAGGTAAATATGATGAGCGCGATCTCTTACTAGGCCATGGTATTGATAATCTCACCTCAATTCGTGTGGTCATAGCCTGTGCCTTATGTGCTGCTCTAATGCTCATGATCAGCTTTTATAGTACGGCTAATAGTATCCATGCACTGCTCTTTATCTTAGTAATGGAAGGACTTTGTTTATACGCGCTCCACTTGCCTCGAGCTGGTATGGCGCAGGCAATGCACAGCAATTTGCGTCGTCTGAGCTTTAAACGCTCTTATCGCAGCTACTTACAAGGACGTATTCTCTTTACACCTTATGGTATTTCGCTCTCATTTAAAAAGCGCACGGCTCAATCCATTAGGCAAGAGCGCTATAATCAAGCTCAGCATATCATTGCAAACTCCTCAAATCACCTTACCTCTTCAGCACCTAACAACTCATCTTCCTTAGCTATCCAATCCACCCCAGAAAACCAGCTTAGGCCTCAAGATAACAGTACTTTAACGCTTCATGATCAAACCTCCTCTCAGGGGTTAGCCTTAGAGCATCTAACACAAAACTCTAACCCTAATAGTGATACTCCTCTCTTGAGCACTGATAGTACCTCTCAGAGCAAAACGGTAAATGTAATCCCCTCATGGGGAAGCTTTTGTAGCAAGCTTGCAGCTATTAATCGTGCTCTTAACAAAGGGCGCAACTCAGAGCTGTCTTATGCTCAAGTATCTAATGCGGTGAACAAGGCACAGCAAGAACATAATGCGCGCTTATATTTGGCTAACCATGGTCATAAGAGTGCTGCCATGATCTTACAAAGCGGGGTCAGTGTTGATGATTATGTCATGGCCCAAGGTATCTTAGCTGCTACTAATGATGAGCATGATCTGCCTGTAGCTAATAGTGGCTATATCTCACAAATTACGGTACCTTTACTATGTGATCAACGCATTTATGCAGGCAAACCTATTACTATGGAGGCTATTGCCCAAATTCTCTGTGCCAAAGCAGCCCAAGAGAGCAAAGCACAACGACACTCTTTTATGCCTACTGACTTATGTTTATTAGGCTTTGGTTTTGAATGGTTACCTAAGCACAGTCGTGCGCTCAGACAAATTATGGCTGTAGGAACCAAGGCAGCCCCTTTAGGTGGGGATGGCTCGCCTGATATTCATGCTGTAGAAGTTGACTACGCTTATGAGCCTATTGTGACCTCTACCAACAAGCTCAAAGGTCATACTTTACTCTTAGGGACTACAGGTTCAGGCAAAACTCGCTTTTTTGATCTCTTAGTTTCCCAAGCTATTATGCGCGGCGATACCGTCATTGTCTTAGATCCTAAAGGGGATCGGGACTTACAACGCTCCATTATCAAAGCCGCCCGTGCTGCTGAGCGAGAGCCTTATCAAAACTTAATTTGTCTTGATATTGGTCGTCCTGTCTCTAATCCCCTTACTAGTGAAAACGCCATTAGCTATGCAGCAGCGAGCACTGGTGTCTTCAAGCAATTTGCTATGGACTCCCGCATAGAAAATAGCCAAACTCCTATTGCTCCTTTAAGTCCTTTTGAGCTTTCTAGAAACAGTCTCACCACCTCAGGGCACTTAAGCCTAATTAATGAAGACTTCTATGAGCGTATGGGCGCCAATGAACAAGGTCAAGTTACCGCCACTGCAATTAACAGCTCATTATCATCTGACCATAATCAAGAACGGATGAGCTTTAATTATGAACATCAGCACTATATTAAGGGACATAATGCGACTCAAGCTTCCTTGCGTGCGCAGAAAATGCGTTATGCCGATCCGAATTTATTTGGTGTCACAGATGATGATCCCGATGAAAGACTCTTTGATGAGATTAACTTTGGCCTCAACCCTACTTCAGTGTTTGATCGCGCCTCAGAGGTTGCCTCACGCTTAACTTCTATGGTAGGAGGCGCAGGTAGCTCAGCTAACTTCAAGGCCTATGCCGCTATGGCCATCACTGCTGCCGTTGAGTGCTGCCGTCTTTTAGGAGAGAAAGTTACTTTAGATGCGATTAGAGGTTATGTGGCTAATCACCATAAATTTGCTCTAGCCTTACGCGACATCATTAATAAAACAGTTGTTAACCTCAATAATGTCTATTGCTCACGCTATTACAATCGTCTCTATGGTATTAGCGATGAGCAGTTAGTGCGCAATGCTTATACCGTTAGCGTGCTCATGGCCAATGGTTACAAGTATATTTCGCTTAAAGAGCGTGCCAAGGTCTTAGCCATCTTAGAAGATAGCGGCTTATTAGAGCTCTCTGATAAACTTGTAGAAGATGCAGATAAGCTCAATCAAATTGAAAGTATCTTAGAAAACCAAAGCCTCACTCAAGAAATTAGACAAAGCACTAGCTCAAGTAGTAAAAGCAAAAGCAAAAAGAGCACTACTAGTGACACCAGCGAGAAAAAGCCTCGTTATTTAGCCGCCCCAGCGCCAATGAAAGCTCTTTATGACTACTATTTGTGGCTGACTAAAAGCGGCTATTTAGACAGAGATAATGCCATTGAACAAATCTTTGAAGTAAGCTTTATGGATCCTGTCTTTTTCCAAAAGGTCACCAATAGCATTATGCCCTCTTTGGTAAGCTTAACCTCAGGAGTGCTCAAGCAACTGCTTTCCTCTGATGATTGTAAGCAAACCAGCTTTATGGAGATAGTGCGCAATAACAAGATATTCTATAGCGCGCTCCATTGTCTTAAAGACAGCATTACAGGACAAAACTTAGGCAAGTTGCTCATGGCCGATCTCGCCTATGTAGCTGGAGAGATCAATGCCAAGAATATCCAAGGTCATCATCAAGTTACTGTCTTTATTGACGAAGCTTCTGAACTGGCTAATGAAGTTTTAGTACAGCTACTTAATAAATCTCGTGCCTCTAACTTTGCCGTTACCATTGCCACCCAATCAGTAGCTGATCTCCGTGCCCGCGTCAACTCCAAGGATGCAGCCGATCAATTAATTGCCAACTGTAATAATCTCATCTCGTTGCGTGTTGAAGATGAAGATACTGCCAATGTCATTGCCAAGGTCTTGCCTAATACTGTATGTACTCAGATCAGCACTTCTTTAAGTGTCACTCCTGAAGGTCTAACAGGTTCCAGTAGTGCCTCACGTACCTTAAGCCAACAAGATTGTGAATACTTCCCTGCCACCATGCTCATGCAATTGCCCAACTTTGAATTTATTGCTCGTCTAGCTAATGGCTCATGCTACAAAGGATTTATTCCCATTGTCGATAAGCTTAATTCAAAATACCAGCATCCAAGCTTTGATACTGTAGATCAAGCTCAAGACTATGCTTATGAGCAAAACAGTCGTATGCGGCAGCTATCTCATAGAGCCATAGCTAGCACACCTTCAAACAGGAACTTAGATCTAAATTATGATCCCTCAAACAAAAATACTGCTAGTGGCTGTCCTTGCCCTAACGAGGGTGCTATGATGCCCCCTAATTCCAATCATACTTTAAGAGCAGATAACTCCCCTATGGAGCGCTTACGCTCTTATGCCCAAGCTCGCCGTAATCAAGAGCAAGCAGCACAACAGTCTTCGACTCCCGACCATAATTATGATTTACCTGCTCGCAACTTCTTAGATAACACCACTTTAGTGCCACCTCCTTCTATGCCTGCTTGTCAGGCCCCATCCTCAAATAAAACACCTGCAAACTTAGAACTTAACACTGCAGCTGATAAAACACCAAATCCTGCACCACCAGCAAACTCTCATTTGCCTTCTCTAGAAGCTAACATCCCAAGCTCTAGTGCACAGCTCTTAGGCATCAGCTCTCAAGGAGATAATGAAAATGTAACCAATACTATCTTAGAAGGACCTCATGTTAATAATTTAGGTTTTACAACAGGCTATAGTCACCAAAACTTAGAACAAGAAAACAAGGTCTATGTCGGCAATGAGCAAAACTTACTTTATAGTCATTTTAATGATCAGGACTATCAAAGCTTTAATCAAGATCATAGCTCTTGTAATGCTACGGCCCTACCAATGCCAAAGAACCATAACCAAGCGCCCGCCCCTATTATGGTCAGTGCCTTAGAGCACAGCCAAGCTAAGATGAATCGTGAGTTTGCTGCTACAGCTCAAAATAAAGTGCCGCACTTATCTAGCTCTTATTACGATGTCATCCAAAACTACCAACTATTAGCTCTCTTGGTCATAATGGTACGCTCTGTATGCTCCTTAGTAACTTTAGTGATCAAAGGTCTATTATCTGTGCTCTTGCACCAAGGTTTCTTACAGCTCTTAGCTATTGCCAAAGAGCTCTCATTAATACTCTTAGGCGTACTATTAATCTTAAGTGTCTGTGAGCCCCAGCGCTTAGTGAACCTTAAAGATAGTGCTAATGATTTACTATTAATGCTCACTAGCTATGGTCAGATCATAGCTTATGGTCTAGGGCAAAACTTTGATCAAATTAATGAACTGCTCTATCAAGACTCAACCTTCTTTAGTCGCTTAGGCCAATGGTGGCAAGTATTTAGTGTCAATTATCAAATACCTATAGCTCTCTTTGCCTTGAGCTTATTGTGGGGTAATCACTATGGCTTGCTTTCAGAAATGCACCATCGTTCCTTATTAGCATTGCGCACTCTATTGCGTCCTGGCTCATTATTTAACCTCGCTTTGACCATCTCAGCAGTGCTCATGCTCTATTGGGGAATCTTTCCTTGTGTGGAATATGCCCTACTCATCTCATGGTTCAAAATAGCCCTCATAGGCTTTAGTCTTACTTGCTTTTATAGCATGCATACTAAATAAGATCGGCCATAAAGAATTAGTTCTTAGCTGACACCTCCTACGGGCAATCCCAGTTGTGGTTCGCCACTATTTTTCACCTATTACTTTAAAGATACAGAGGAGACTCTTAAGAGCTCTTGGAAAGAATAATCACTCTCCCCTTAACCAATCACTAAGCAACTTTGCTGACTCAAGTCTATTAATCTGCTCTTAACCTCAAGACCTTATCCTTATTAAGAGCTCTTTTATACCGACACCAGTATCCCTTGCCTAAAGATTAGGGCTTGCCCTGACTGATGGACTAGCCTTAATGACCGTGTGTGGCACTTAGCAAGTAAAAGCTCATTAGGCACATTTTGCAAGCGAGATCACACTTTTTTCTATTACACAAGAACAGATCTTTTATTACACACAATTTTAATTTTGCCCCGCTAAGATAGCGCCCCTGAGAGCCATTAAGCCCCCAGCGCTAGTTTTAACCTTAAGAGCGGTACTCTTTATTACTATAGGAGGAAAAAATCATCACTCCTAAAAAACTAAAGCTTATCGAAAAGCGAAAAACATTTCTAACTGTAATCAAAAAGGAGTGCGCTTCCTCCCCTGTCTAAAGACAGGGGTTTCCGCGCTACTAATATCATGCCCCATAATAAGAACAAATACTGCCATTTATACAGCCTTAATTCTTCCTTTACCCAACATAGCCCTATAAGTGAAATTGACACCCCTGAACAACAAGAGCGTCGTGATTGGAGTCATATTATGGCTCTGGTCGCTTCTTTACAAAAAGAGCTTCCTGCTCGCAAATTTCCTATGGGCTCGATCTTTGATCGCACCTCTGGGGACAATAACTCCTGCTTTTAACTAATAAGCCCTAGCGCTCTTGCTCACCTGAAAGCTTAGCTTAAGTTGCTCTAAGCACCATCACTTCATAAGCAGCTTATCTCTCACCATTACCATTAGTGCTCAGCTAAATTCACTATCTCTATCTAGCTGGAGGCACTGATAGTAATCTATTCCCTTAGCAATTACCTATCTTGAAGTTCATTTCTTATTACCTCTCACTTCTTGCCTCATAAGCACTGTTCTTGATTACTGCCCTTTTCCCCTGCTCATCTCCCCTAATTTTAAGGAAAGTTTATGTTAAAAAAACTTGCTGTTGATGCGCTCAAGATGTTGTTCTTACATCCTGTAGCTCTAGTCTGGAACACTATTAAAGTCATTATAGTATTTTTGCTCTTAAGCACAGGAGTAGAAAGCCTCTGTAATATCACCTTACCCTATATGCAAAGTCTCAGACAATGCTTTACTTGGTATAGTCCTGACCTGAAAGAACTCACCATATCTTCTAGTGATAATACAAAAGAAACCAACGAGCCCTCAGCTTTAAGTTTGACTAAAAGCTTTACCCTACCAGGCAGCCATGTAGCTAATGAATTTAAGAGCCCTGTCAATCATGAGCTCTATCAGCTTAGTAATTTAGTCGCGACCCACCCTGAAATTTACCAAGATCCTTTAATGCGTGACCTCTTTAAAATACAAGCTGCCCAACTCTACTTTAATAGCCAATATTATCCTCAAAATGCTAATGCTAATTTAGATCTTACTCAGTCGCTACCTGAAGTTTATGACTTGCCTAAACTCCCGCACAGTCTCCCTGAGGCACCTCTTACCACACACGATAACGCTGATAAATATCTTGAACTTGAACAAGCTAATGTCCTTAATATTGCCACTAACAATTTGCAAAATTTGAGCGTCTTAGATCGCTTAATAAATGGCTCATCCCTTGCTAAAAGCACTCCCCAGCCTAATACAGCCTTGACCCCTAAGCTTAATGAAATAGCCACCATGATCTCTAAGCAAAAAAGAGAGGGTGATAATGCACATGTAAGCTTAAACCACCATAAGCAAGCGCACTATTTAGCCGCCCGCCCTGTTGAGGAGGAAGAGGAAGAGGAGCAAACAACTCCTAATAAAAGTGAAGAGCACATAATCTCCCTACGAGAGCTTGAAGATAAGAACAGCTTAGAGCACTTACGCTCTTTAGAAGGTAGCGCTTTGTGTGACTTTGATAAAAAGCCTTGGTCATACTTAGACTTAGAACTCGAAGATCCTTTAGAAAATCTCAGTGCTACTGATTTGGCTAAATTTGACCAAGTACAAGAGGCCTTAGATCTTCTATATGAGCACTTTGGCGCGCTTGATAGCCATGATCTAGAGCTAGTTTTTACGCTCTATGCTCCTGAAAAAGTCTTATTAACCCTTGAGCGCAATGAAATCCGTACCCAACTCTTAGCCCAACGCCGTAACTGCCCAAACCAAAATACTGACTCTACTAAGTTAGTAGCTCCCCAACTACAACTAAGCTCTCAAGCACCTAGCTTAGCTACTAAGACAGTAAGCACTAAGCCCCCAGAGCATGCTCCAAGCGTAGACCATAACCCACCTCATGGGCTTAAAAACTCATTAGAAACAAAAGGCGCAACTATTACTACTTCTAATTCTCACTATGTAGCAGCATCATCTAGTGCTAAGCAAAGCTCTATCCCCCATAGTACCTTAGCCGCCCCTACTAACTCTTTAGAGCACCTGAGAGCAACTACCAATACCAGCTCTGCTCCTGCTAGAGAACAAGAGCAAAATCACATACAAACTTGTCTACCTAAGCCTCAAATCAATATTGTTTTACATAGCCCAGAGCTCTTCAATACTTCTTCAGTACTTAATAATAAGGATCCCTCTAATACCACCACACTAGCACAAATATCCCAAGTGCTATCTGCAGCGCAGCAATTTATGCAAGGTTTGAGCGACTTAAGCGCCTTAGCAAGTCTTACTGAACTTACTCCTAGCACTAATAATCACAATACCATAAGTGAGCACGAGGTAAGGGCACTTACGACAGATAGCTCAGCTCTTAAAGATAGTTCGTTAACCACAAGCGCTCCATTAACTCCAGACTTAGCTATAGCGCCCGCCCCTGGCCAAGAAAAACTAGACCTTTCAACACTGAGCACTGCCACTAACCAACAACTTGCCTTAAGCACCGCAACGGCTTGTACTCTAAGTTCTACTAAAGATCATGCTCCTAACTTATTTGTTATCCATAATACTAAAACCTCCACGTCTACATCAGCAGCTCCACTTAATGCTACATCTTCACAACTCGTCTTTCATACCTTGCCCCCATCACCTGGTGGGCCCTTAAATGATAAGGTGCTTATCGCTACACTTCCTAATTATGAAGATAATTCTTTATTAAGACCGACTTACATTGAGGAGGAGGAAGAAGAAGAAGAAGAAGAAGAAGAATTAGTAAACTCAACTCCTACTACAATCTTAGTAGCAGCTAACAAAACAAAATCTCAGATCCTTAATAAGGCTTCTACTAGCAAAGTCAACACTAATAACGAATCTTTGATGCCAACTCAGATCTTAGAAAGCATGAATAATTTAGCCTCATATCATGCTTCTACAAGAGCGCACACCTCTAACTGGCAATCTACTAGTAAGGAGATATCAAAAAATGGTACCTCCATTAGCGCTCCTGAAATTCTAGAAAGAAAAAGCACTCTTACAAACTGCTCTTTATCATCACCAAATCTAGCTAATACTCAATACTTAAGCTCTAATAATGCTAGAGAGCCTCAGATGCCAACTATAGATCCTAGCCCTATGAACTTAAGTAATCACAAGGATAATAGTATTCATAATCAGCTAGACTCTGTTAGTGCCGATCCTGCACAAGTTGCTCAAGATTTATATGAATACTTCGTTGCACTACAAGATCATCAGCTAATGAATAAACCTTTAGAGCAAGTAAGACAAAATGCTTTATATCTCACAGCCTTAATTAACGCGCCTGAGGATTTACTGCCCCACTGCCCTGGACAACAGCTCAATACCAGCGAACTCAAAGACCAAGCCTATCGCCAAGCACTTATCTATCGACGCTTTTTAGAGCAAACCCTTAGTCAACGCGCCCAACTTCTTAGTAAAACTAATGTACAACTAACCCTTTCAAACCAACCCACTAAACATCTTCCCCACAAGCCGCTCATACTATCGAGCTCCCCTTCTATGCCTGACACTCATATAGCTGCTCAATTACCATCAGGGGATACTACCGTAGACTCGGCTCACGAATTAGCTCCTAACTTAGCTATCAATAACAATACTTCTATGCCTGACACTACTGTAGCTGTTCAACCTGCTTTAGTAACTGATGTAGCTAGCAGGGAGCTTAATAGTGTATCTGCTACACAAGATATAGGAGATATGTCTGAGGTAGTAAGTAATGATAGTACTACTTTAGTAAGCTTACCTACTAATCTTGAAGGTTTACGCCTAGGAGAGCAGCGACCTCTATCATTAGGCAACTTGAATCTTAGTGCTAACACCTCATTATCTGACCAAGAGCTGTTAGGACGCCCTTTTTTTAAAAGTGAGGATCTCGACCTTGCTTTAAGGCAAGCTTTGCACTTACCTAAGGAGCAAGCTACGACTTCTTTATTACGCTCTTTAGGTATTAGTGATAATGCATCTCAAGGATCACAGTTTAGCTCAACAAATGAGAGTACGCTTGATAACTATCAAGAGCAGCTTAAAACTTTAGCTCAAGGTTTGACCTACAATGAACAAGCACTAAAGCAAGATCAAGAGCGTGCTTTACATATGCTCATGACCAATAGCGCTTTACTCCAAGAGCGCCAGCTTATCTCTAGTGATTTACTATCTCAGCTCCAAAGCTCTTTAGGAACACTTGATCTCGTACCCTTAGCTATCATCACCGAAATTGTCGCTCATGCTCATCACTTAGGCGATTACTCTCCTGAGCAACAAGAACAGTTAACTGTCCTAGCTAACTTTGTTCTTAATTCCCCAAACCACCAGCGCCATAACTATCTCTCCTTAGCTATGCTCAAGCGCTATCAGCAGATTTGTCTTAGCTATGGCTTTAAGGCCATCTACCACCAAGCTCCCTTACTTTTCTATCAAGCCGCCTCTTTACAAGCTGTTTGATAAAAGACCTTTACTCATCTATCGATCATGCCCTGTACTCGCTATTTAATGCTTATTGCTCTTGCTCTGCTTACTACTAACGCTTTAGCAGCTCCTCTATCTAGCCCTCATATAAGTGCCAGTACGAGCTATAGCTTACAGCCCACTAAGAGCTTTGACTATGTAGCACATGCACGCTTGCTCCCCAACTGCCAATACCAATTACTCTCTGTAGTGATAGCTCAAGCTTATGCTCCCTTAATTGCTCACTGGCAAGATTTTAACCAAAAGCAAGAACATCTTGCCTCTTTAAAGCCTGCAGCACGTATGGACATACTCTGGAAGCCGCACAGCTTTAAGGATGTGCGCCAAAACCGTCTGCTAACTAAGGTCAAACAACTAGAAGAGCGTCTCAAGGCTCGTGATGAGGCCCGCAACTTTATCAACAATCTCGAAAACGTCCCTTTTAATGTTCCGTAATCATTACCTCCTCCTTTTAATTAACTTGCCTTAGCTCTCAAGATTAAATTTCTCTGTCCCTAATTTTCAACTCTGACCAGCCCCCACGAACCAGCTCGTGCAGTTCCCTGATCAAGATTAACTGCCACTTTTTTATCAATCACACAATCAAAGCTTACAGGAGACAATTTATGCTCGCCTCTTTTAGCAAATTATGGTCTCACCTTACACATGAGAGCACTAAGCCCAACGTCCCTTGTAATCCAATACAAGAGGAGCAATTACAATCTTCTCATGCTCCCTTAGATGAATTAACTAAGAGCTCTACACCTGCTATTAATGCTTTACCTTTAGAAAGCTGTCCTACTCTGACTAAGAGCAATGTAGCTCCCGCTGCGCTATCTCAAACTCTAAGCCCCTCGCCTCTTCCTGTTAAGGATCCGACCGTAAATAACGATGCCGATGACAAAGCTGCTAGTAAGATCTCCCCAGATCATAATGAGCTCTTAGGTATGGGGGTGGAGTCTTTAGGACAAAGTCCTTATAGTTTTAGTACTACGGCTACAGGCAGGATCAATAAAGTTGATTACTCCCAGAGTAAAACTAAGATTCATGTGAGCAATATGAGCGCACAGCGTGCTGCTTTACAAGAGCAATGTCCTATCACTCAAGGCACCTTATGGCAGCAAATTTTTACCGCACATGGTCAAGATCAGCTGAGTGCAGGTGAAGTTATGTTGCCCACTCAAGATCCACTCTCATCTGGCGAGCATGCCTATCAACTAATTCATAGCCTCTATACTATTGGTAATGAAGGCTATTTGCGCTTTGATGCCCTCTCAGAAGGGGAACTCATTCGTGCTAACCAAGGTGAGATTAGCACCTTGATGCGGCAATTAGATGGCTCAACGCTCGAGCTGAACTGCTATTTAATTCCTCTGATTAAGGCTATGGTGCGCTTGTGCTCGATAGTGCCTGCTTCTTTAGCCCACCATCATGATGATATTGGAGGACTAATTAGACATAATTTAGAAGTAGCAAATGAGTGCCTAGAAAATTACAGCAACTTTGCTCATAGTAAGATCACCATTGCTAAAACTATTGCCTCACTTACTGAGCAACGTGAGGCTAAGCAAAAAGCCGAAGCCTGTTATTTAGCTAAACTCCATCAACAAGCGCAACTAGAAAATGTGGTTAATGTCAATTTAGCTAGCTTTAAAGCAGCAATGGGATTAGACCCCACTAAAGAAGATTTAAGCTCTCCTGCCTCGACTCAAGATCTAGCTCAAGAAATGGCGGCTTTGCTGACTCAAACATTTAATAGTAGTAGTAGTAGTAGTAGTGACGATCCTAGTGAAGCAAGCACACTTACAGTAGCTTCCACCAAGGATGCTCCTAATACCCCTGCTAACTCTTTAGCCTCTAGCAAGGATGCTGTAAGTGCTATGAATATTAATAGCAATAGCGCCCAAAGCTTAAGCTTACTTACCCAAACACTTTATGAGGCCAAAGGACAAGGATCCTTACTTTTTAGCTCTCAGGTTAATCAATCGCTAGAGGGCTTAAGCTCAGTTAGTTGCTTACAACAAGCGCAAGCTTTTGGTCTTATGACCTTTATCCAAGATGAGCAGCTGGATAAGGTAGCCCAAGCTTTTACTAAAACGCCTAATCTTACTTTGCTCAATGCCTGCCAAGAAACTAAATCTACCCAAGATACTTTACGAAGCCCTTGTAAGCTAGGAGATCCTTATGCTTCAGCTATCGGTAAGAATTTAATGGGAGCAACAGAGCCCGCTGAAGCTTTTGCTAAGGAGCTTAAGCATAGTAATCTAAGCGTCTTTGATAATGCCTTTATTAACAAAATTACGGAGCTCAACTTAGGTCTAGGTTTTGCTAACGACTACAACAGTATGACCACTATGGCTAAAAAAGATCTTTTTGGCGCGCTCATCAAGCAAATTAGAGCCGAGGCAGAAGCCAATAACCAAGGTCGTTTTGATCGCTACCAATTAGATCTTATCATCGAGCTTACTATTGTGCTCTTAGCTTTTGCCCATGATCTAGGCAAGCTCGTAACTGATTTAGAAATTTACAATGACCAAGGGCAGCGCTTTAATCCTTACTTAGAAACTTTGACCAACTTTGCCGAGCAAACTCAAACTAAATATCTCTACTTGCGCTATATCTCAGGCCGAGGGGGCGGCAACTATAATGAGAGCAATAGCTTTCATCAAAAGAATGTCTACACAGGATTACATCTGCTCACTACCTTATGTCATGAGCTCCAAGTCTTGGTCTATCAAATATTTAACCTCGATGAAATTCTCTTAGAGCGTGAACATCCACTCAACCAGCTCATTAGCAAGGTAGATCGCTTTACATGCCTTATGGTTAAAAATAAGGCTAATGTTCAATTTAAGAGCATTTTCTCTGCTATGTGTGTGGAGCTCATTAAAAGCCGCTTACGCGCTGCTGCTCTCGCGCAAATGCAATTAAAGCGCATTCACTTACTAGCAGCTAAGCAAGGCTTAGATCTCAATCTTCCTGGATTTAATCTTAATACTGATGTGACTAAAGCTCCTGTAAGCTACGATTACGCTACCTTATGGCAGCCTATTGATCTTCCTGAAGATACTAATAAGAACGTTAAGCAACCTGCTTTAGAGGGAGTTCATGACAGTGTCTTAGCCTTTAGGCGTCAAATGAGCTGTGAGCATGAGCTTGATCATGATCAAAGCGCGGCTCAACGACCTACTTTATATCAAATCACTAATGGAACTCCTAGTGACAGCACTGCACGACGCGAGCACGATCTTGCTAGTGCGCAATGTTTTTGGGCTAATAAAATCCTTAACATTGCGCGACAACACCTAAGTGTTAATGAGCTCGGCTCTGATATGTATGTAGAGGGCGATACGGTTTTAATTGAGTATGGCTCACGAGCTTGGAGCACCTTGAATTTGTGCTACCAAAACTACTGCTATGGCTTTATTAGTGAACAGCAACAATCCAACTCTGCTGATTTTCGCCAAGTATTACAACTGCAAAAGCTCTCTGAAACTTATAGTCAGTTCAAAGAAAGCAGCTGGTTTGCCATAGCTGTAGGAGATGACTTGGTACTATTACGCGGCTTAGATTTTAAATTCCCTGAGCTAAACTTAGGCGCTGATGTGGCCATTGTTCCTTTAGGAACTAATAACCATCTTATTGAAGAGCTGACCTTAGATCTGGCCAATTACATCTTGCACAATTTACGCAAATAAGGAGCTTGCTCATGAGCACAGTTAACTCTCAAGAGATAGCCGAGGCTCCTTCTAGAGCCAAACAAAACGCGTGCCTCGGTTTTAAGCGCAATAACGCCTCCGTGCCGTTAAGTCCCGCAGCTCAAAAATTAGCGCCTCCTCCTAATGAACAAGTGTCTTACATCCGCACTCTAGGACTGAAATCTAGCTTTGACTGCCGCAGGATGCAAATTTTTGGTATTAGCGCTAGTGAGCTAGAGCAGGCCTTGGTAGCTAAGATTGTCAGTCCCAAACAGCTTAAAAACTGCACCACTAAATGTCTGAGCAAATTCCCTTCGCGCATCATTATTAGACGGGGCACTATTGATAATGTCTTAGAAGCTTGGGATCACTCCACTTTTGATGTGGCCTTATTTTTTGACAGCAAAGATCCTCCTTATCAGGAATTTTTGCTCCAGCGCAGCCGCTCCCGTGGCTCGCTTAAAAAAGCCATGGCTGCTGATATTAACCAACAATCCAGCCAAAGTCTCAAAAATCATAAGAATTAAATTAAGGAATCTCCTCTATGTTGTTGAAAAAAGAACAATTTAAGATCTGGTTAGAGCACAAGCAATTGGGCACTCCCAATGAAAAAATTGCACCTTTGCTTAATATCAAAGCATCTGAGAGCTTGCTCTTAAACAATATTTATAAGTTCCATGGCCTCGAGATCTGTAAGACTATTATCAATAGCACTACTTATCCTGAACTTAGTGATCAATACATACTTAATGTGGCTTGTCGAATACTGAAAGATAATTTGAGCAACACACTATCAGCTGCGATCTTTTTGTGCTCGCGCAATCGCTGTTATGCCGCCCTTAAACGCTTACGCAGCTCGCCTAATCTCCTCTCTAGCTGCACCCCTGAGCCCTATCCTAAAATGCTCTGCTCTAGTCTTACCCAAGGCAAAAAAACCTACCACTTTGACTATGATCCTGATAGCCAACCAAGTTATCACCACCCTTGGCTTATCTATAATAAGCAAGCACCTGAAAATGAGAGCTCTAGTGAGCAAGAGCACAAGACTAAATCCTCTGTTTGCGAAGAACTATCAGCTCATACCCCAGCTGACAACACTAATACGATAACAACTGAAAACCAGAATACAGCCCTGGAAAAGTCTTTTCTTCCAGAAGAAACCTCTACTCCTGATCAAGCTGATAACACTGATATTGATACTGTTGAAAATAAGAGCGCTACTGAGCAAGATGAAAAGACTAAGTCTCCTGCACCGTCCTTAGCCCAAGAAAAGCTTGATACTTCTGACCAATCTGATAGTACTAATACAACAGCACCGCAAGGATCCAACAGCGCTCTAGAACAAGCAAAAGAGCTCGATGAAAATCAAGTCTTGCCTACCTATCCTGTTACAGACTGTCCTTTAGATGAGCTGTCTATGGATGATATCTTGGACGATATGGATATATACGACAGTGACGATGAAGATAACGAACCCTTAGTAACCTTTAGCCCTGTTGCTCCTATTGAAGATAGTGCCTGTACTATTAAAGAAGATCACGCCAAGCTCCAGGAGGATAAGGAGCAAAGCTCTAGCACTAACCTTGCTCTTGAACGTCAAGAAAGTGCCAATAGTACCCCCCAGCAAGAGGCAGCTTTAGATAATGAAAGTGATCCTATTGCACGGGCCAATATGAAAGCGGCTCAATTCATGCAACAAGAGATAGAAGATAGTACCAAAGCCCCTAAAGATAGCTCCTTTGACTACCAAAAACTCCATATCTTTGGTATTGATGCTTTAGCTCTCAATGCTCTTTTGACTAACAATATCCGCCAAGCTAATCCTATAGCACTCAAAGAGTTACCGCAGCGCTTTGTGATCCTAGGTGGAGCTAAACATAATGTCCTGAGAGCTAAAAATCTGGCCCCTTACCATGTAGTAGCTCTCTTTAAGAGAGATGATCCGCACTTTGCACAGCTTTGTGAAAGCCAAGAACAACGTACCCAACAACAGCTACACCCTAAACAGCAGTAAAGTCATCAGAAGATGGTGGCTGCAGATCACTAGTATCCCCCACCTAATGGCGAAAGCTTGCCCTTGCTGATGTACTAGCCTTAATGACTTAAGATAAGCTGATAGCACCTTAAGAGACCTCAACTTTTAACTAAGTTGAGGTCTTATTTCTTTAAGAGAAAGAATCAGATCGCTTAAATAAGGCAAAGGCGTATTAGCTAGTACGGATCTTGCTTTATACAAATTCCCAATTGACTTTAAATCAAGGAGATAGATTGTGCACAGCTGGAATATGGGTTATGACACCGAAACGAATTACAATTTCGGTTATTTTAGCTTTTTAAATCCCTACCAAATTCGTTTTAACCTCATTGCCCGAGGTATCTCCTTCCCTGAAATCGGCCCTGATTTTAATGCCTGTGAATTGGGCTTTGGCAATGGTGTGAGCATTGTAATGCATGCTGCTAACTCTCCAGTTAACTGGTATGGCAATGACTTTAACCCATCTCAAGTAAGCTTTGCCCAATTGCTTGCACAAATGTCGCACACTAAAGTGCATTTAAGTGATGATGCCTTTGACCAATTCTTAGAGCGTGATGATTTACCAATGTTTGACTATATCTGCTTACATGGTATCTTCTCTTGGATCTCTCAAGAAAATCGCGCCATTATCGTCAAGTTTATTCAGCGCTATCTCAAAATAGGCGGCGTCCTCTTTATCTCTTACAATGTAGGCGCAGGCTTTGGTAAGGTAGAGCCTTTCCGTTATCTTTTACAAAGCTATATCAATAACTGTGGCGATCCTGCTTTAAGCCATGTCGCTAATATTCCTGCAGCCTTGAAGTTTATTGACCAATTGCTAGAGCTCAATCCTGGCCATGTCCAAAATGCTCCTTGGCTAATCAAAAACTATCAAGCACGCATTGTTAATCAAGAGCGCAATTATGTTGCCCATGAATTCTTAAATGGACATTGGTTCTTAGATAGTAATAGCGTCATCTCAGAGCTCTTTGAAAGAGCCAAGCTTAACTTTGTTGGTCAAGCCTGTTTAAGTGATGATCTCGATGAGCTCAACTTAAGCTCACAAGAGCAAGAGTTTTTAGCTCAGTACCAAGGTAGTGCTTTATATAACAGCGTGTATGAATATGTCACCTCTCAGATCTTTCGTCGCGATCTCTTTGTCAAAGGATTACGCCAACTGACCTTTGAACAAAAGTTAGAGCAGTTTGATAATACCTACTTTATCTCTGTACAATCTACTAAAACCCAAAACCTGCAGTTTTCCACACGTCTGGGCAATGTTCCTATTGATAATAAGCGTATCGCAAGTCTGGTTAAATTTATGAGTGATTACCAAGTACACTCTTTTAAGGAGATCCGTACAGCTAGCTCTTTTAAGAAGGTACCTCTCAAGCAGCTCATGGAAGATGTGATCTATGCGCAAGCTACAGGTGTTATCTTGGTAGCTGCTAATCCTAATGATATTCAGCAAAAGCACCTTGATGCAGCTCAGGAATTTAATTTAGCGCTCTTTAACGATAAGTTGGGCGTTAACTTACCAATCTTAAGTTCCCCTATTTTAGGTGGAGCTTTGGTTGTTGAAGATATGCACAAATTCTTAATCTCTATTGTGCTTAAAAAGCCTCATGCCAGCGAGACAGATCTTGTATGCTATATAGATACCTTCTTACAAGAGACTGGGAACACCTTTAAAATACAAGATCGTATCATTACTGATCATGACGAGCGCCTCAATCATCTGTCATACATGGTGCATGACTTTATGAGCTTTAAGCTGCCATTAATACGTAAGCTGTGCTGTTTATAATTAGTCAGTCAATATGCAAGAACAAGGAGAGCCATAGTGCACAGTTGGAATATGGGTTACGATACCGAAACCATTTATGATTTCGGCTATTTCTCTTTTTTAAACCTCTATCAAACCCGTTTTAAGTTCATCTCCCAGGGAGTAGCTTTCCCTGAGATTGGTCCTGATTTTAATGCCTGTGAATTGGGCTTTGGTAATGGTGTGAGCATTGTAATGCACGCCGTTAACTCCCCTGCTCAATGGTATGGCAATGACTTTAATCCGTCTCAAGTTTACTTTGCACAAAAAATGGCCGATAGTGCCAAGGTTAAGCTGCATTTAACTGACGATGCCTTTGATCAATACTTAAAACGTGATGATTTACCCATGTTTGATTTCATTTGTCTGCATGGTATTTGGTCATGGATCTCTGAGGAAAATCAAGACATCATTGTTGAGTTTATCAAGCGCCACTTAAAAATTGGCGGCGTGGTCTATTTATCCTATAACATTGGAGCAGGCTTTGGCTCTATTGAGCCTTTTCGCTATCTGTTACGCTCTTATGTGCAAACTTTAGGTGATCCTGCCTTACCTAATGTGCACAATCTGCCTGCTGCTTTTGAGTTTATAGATAAGCTCATGGAGCTCAACCCTGGATATCTCAAGTACTCTCCTTGGATCAAAGACATCTATAAAGAGCGTATCTACAACAAAGAGCGCAACTATGTCAGCCATGAGTATTTAAACACCTTCTGGTCCTTACTCAACTTCAATGACGTAGCTGCCAAGCTTGAACCAGCCAAGCTCAACTTTGTCTGCCAAGCTCGCGCTATTGATGATCTCGATGAGTTCTACTTAAAAGATAATGAAATGGAGTTTCTTAAGCCATTTGCTAATACTCAACTGTTGTATCAATCAATACGTGATTATATCGGCTTCCAGACTTTCCGCTGTGATTTATACGTCAAGGGATTACGTCCTTTAAACTTCCAGCAGCAACTTGATGAGCTTGATAAGACTTACTTTATCTGGGTGCAAGATCCTAGTTTCAATGATTTCCATATTGATACCCGCTTGGGCAGTATCAAAGTTGATTTAGAGCGCCTTAAGGGCATTAAGTTAGTATTAAGTGACTTAAATTGCCATTCTTATCGCCAGTTGCGTATGACTTTATGTAAAGAATATGCCACCAAGGCTCCTCAAGGCATTAAGCTCGTGAGCGCCCAGCAGCTGCTAGATGATGTGATTTATGCAGTAAGTGTCGGTATGATCTTAATTACTGTACCACCAGAGCAAATTAGTGATGAGATTATTGCTCAAGCTCAAGCTCTGAATAACGAGATCTTAAACAACACCTTCCCAGCTAATATCCAAGCCCTCAACTCTCCTGTCTTAGGAGGTGGTTTGGCCATTGAGGATATTCACAAGTTCCTCTTAAGATTAGTCTTAAAGTATCCACAGCTCAACGAAGAAGAGCTTGCTAAGTTGATCTTAAATATGCAAGAAAAAGATGCTTCGCTGTTGAAATTTCAATTAAACGGCCAAGAGACTAACAATAAGCAATCTCAACAAGACATCCTCAAAGACTTTGTCCATAGCTTTATGGTCTTTAGAGTCCCTATTTTGCGCAAGCTATGCTTCCTCTAATTTGACAACTGAATTTTTGTAAGGCGATCACATTATGTCCCAGTGGAATCAAAAGTTTAAATACAACCTTCCAAGCTTTTATGACTATCACAGCTCTCTCAACCCTTTATATTTACAATACTTGCTCACAAGCAAAGGCTTTGCTTGTCCTGAGTTTAAGCATTGCTTAGAAATTGGTTGTGGCAGCGGTAAGAGCATTTTGCCTCATGCCCTCACTAATAGCGCTATCTCTTGGATGGGCCAAGAGTTTAACCCAAGTGAGTTAAATAAGACCAAGCGTCTTGCTAAAAGCTGCTCTATTCAAGTAGAGCTTAATTCTGACTCCTTAGAGAGCTTAGCAAATCGTACTGACTTACCTAAGTTTGATTTAATCTGCTTACATGGTGTCTGGTCTTGGGTTAGCCCACAAGATCAAGAGCAAATTATCAACATAGTATCTCGACACTTAAATGATGGTGGTATCTTCTATATCTCCTATAACTGCAAAGTAGGCTTAGGCAATTTCTCTCCCCTGCGTAACTTGCTCAATCTCTACAACGATCACAAGTGCCCACGCAATTTAGATAATGAGCATAAGATCTTAGCTTTAAGTAAGTTCTTATACCCTATTATCAAGCTCAATCCATCCTTTGCTATTGCTCAGCAAGACTTTGGTTACTTTATGCAAGAGGCCCTCAAAAACCCAGAGCCTTTCTTATCTGACGCCCTTAATAGCTATTGGTCAAGCGATCACTTTGCTGATGTTGCAGCGCGTCTTGAACGTGCTGATGTCGGCTTTGTCTGCTCTGCCTGTGGTACTGACAACTTAGATGTGGTTAATTTAACCGCAGCTCAACAAGAGTTCTTAGAGCCTTTACGTGGTACTGCTCTATATGAAGAAACTCGTGACTTTATTGTCAACCGTCGTGTTCGTGACGATATCTTTATCAAGGGCGCTGTAGCTTTAAATGAAAATGAATACTTAGAAGCTATCAGTAGCCAAAACCTAGTCTTAGCCGCTCCTTTAGTTGACTTTGACTATCAAATGATTGGCAATGCTCTCACTTTAGAGCTAGACAAGCGCTACTATGAACCTCTCATAGCTATTTTGACCGACTACTGCCCACACAATATAGGCCAAATCATTGATGCCATGTTGCAGTTTGATCCTCAGATGGATGTACGCGCGATCATTGATGCGCTTAACAATTTAGTCTTTGCTGGTGTTTGTGCTCCTGCTATTAGAGGTGCTCAAGCTAATGAAGCAGTATTTAAGCTCAATTACCAAACTTTAAACAACTTTGGTCTTTATGATAGCGTTGCCTTATGCTCACCTATCACCCAAGGTAGCTTAAATGTTGATCCTATTTATGCTCGTTTGCTTAAGACCTTTGTCAACACTCCAAATTGCTCAGACAAGGATCTTATTGAATATATGCTTACTGCTATTGTGCAAGGTGATATTAGCATTAGCGATGGTGAAACTACTCCATCAGATCAAGAGTTAGTGGCACTAGTTAACGAAACTATTCAAAACTTCTTACAAGTCCAATTACCTTTCTTTAGCAAGTTAATGGTAATTTAATCCTTAAGAGCCTTGCTCTTTAGAGCAAGGCTCATTTTATTTGTGACCAAACTATCATTTTGGGATCAGAATTGCTGCCTAATAAAAAATCAGTGCTAAGCTAAAGCCCATAGATGCACTACATAATTAGTGCTCCTCTTTTTCCTCTCAATTTCTCCCCTCATTATCTCTTTTTGCCCCTTAATCATTAGCTTACGCTACTGCCATCTTTATCTTGTCTTATGGATAATACTCAATTTCATACTAGCTATGATGAGCTAGGCTATCACAGTTTGTTGCGCACTTTAGGAGCGCCTTTACAACAAGCTCTTATCGATCCTGATATTAATGAGATCATGCTCAACTGTGATGGTTCCTTATTTGTCGAGCACAATAGTAAAGGTATGCAATCTTTAGGAGCGCTAAGCAGCGCTCAAGGCAAATCTATTATTCGCACTTTAGCCTCACTAACAGATAAAGAGATTGATCCCCTTCATCCCATTATCTCTTTAGAAATTCCATACAATGGCGCTCGTTTTGAAGGACTATTACCACCTTTAGTACGTAATCCTATCTTCTCCATTCGTCGCCACCATAGCTTAAAACTAAGCCTCTTAGAGCTCTGCCAGAGTAAGATGATCACCACCAGACAAAAGCAGCTTTTAGAGCAAGCCATTCACGAGCATTGGTCGATCTTGGTTTCAGGAGCTACAGGCTCAGGTAAAACTACCTTAGTCAATGCTCTACTCAATGAAATTGAAGAGCAAAATCCGCTCGAGCGCATTATTACTATTGAAGATACTCCTGAACTAACTTTAAAAGCTCCCAACCATAGCTGCCTTTATACTAATGAACACACCAGCATGTCAGATCTGGTGCGCTCCTCCTTGCGGTTACGTCCTGATCGCATTATTGTCGGAGAAGTGCGTGGTCCTGAAGCACTCGATTTAATTGATGCTCTCTCGACAGGACATAGTGGCGGGCTTTGTACTATTCACGCTGGAACCCCTCAACAAGCGCTTGAGCGCTTAAATTTATTAATCTCCCGTCACAGTGCCAAACCGCCTAATATTTCCTCCTTAATTAACCAAGCCTTAGATCTCATAGTCCAAATCACCCGTCTTCCTTACCGTCATATCAGCGCACTAGCACGTATCCAAGGCGCAACTCTTACTATGCTCTAAGCACGCTATTTTCCTGCCTCTTTTTTAACTGTCCTTTCTTTACTCTACTTCCAATAATCACCCCTAAAAAACTTAAGCTTATCGAAAAGCGAAAAACATTTCTAACTGTAATCAAAAAGGAGTGCGCTTCCTCCCCTGTCTAAAGACAGGGGGTTCCGCGCTAATAATATTATGAGGATCTTTGTATGCAAACTTACTTAACCAAACTAAGCTATCTTGCTGGTGCTTCCTTATTACTTTTAACTTTGAGCCCTAGTGCTTGGGCCTCTAGTGCAGGAGCTACCGTCTTGCCCTATGAGGCTTGGCTGGCCATGTTCCAAAAGTCACTTACTGGCCCTGTAGCTTTCTCTATTTCCTTAATTGGCATTATTGCCAGCGGTTCTAGTTTAATTTTAATGGGTGGGGAGATCTCATCTTTCTTTAGAACTGTCATTTACATTATCTTTGTCATGGCTTTATTAGTAGGCGCTAATAGCTTAATGACCAACTTCTTTAATGGTGCCAGTATTAACCTTAGCTACCAGCAAACTACCTTAGTTGATAGCCCTACTACCACCCAGCGTCGTTTATTAGAGCAAGAATTTGATAAGCGCTATCTTTATGACTATCAAGCCACCTTTGCTGAAAGTGCTCTTGCTTAGGGTATTTTTATGTCCAGCCACCGCATTTACCACTCTTTGGGCAATAGCAGCCAAATGTTTGGCTGCGATCGGGAGCTCTTTTTAATCAATATCTTAATGTGTGGCGCTTTGATTGTGTTGTCTATGGATGTGATGGTCGCTCTCGTGGCCATCACTTTAGGAGTACTGAACTTTATCTTGCTCCTATACATGGGCAAGAAAGACATTTTGCTGCGTCCTATCTACTTACGTCAATTACGCTATCACATGTACTATCAGGCCAAGGCCTCTTGGCACTGTCAATCTTTTAAGCGCTATCACTAAGGAATCTTCTCATGCTGCAACTGTGCTTTAATGCTTGTTTAATCGCTACCGCACTGTGCTTTTTAGTAAGTATGATGCTGTTACTGCGATCGCGGATAGTCACCACTCCCGCCTCTGCTAAAGCAGCTACTAGTGATCTAATGGATTACGCTACTTTATTTGACGATGAGGTCATAGTGCTAAAAACAGGAGCCTTACTTTCGTGCTTTGAGCTTCAAGTTCCTGACATGTCGCATCTTAGTGACAGCCAAATTGCCCAAATCTACGCGCTCAACCAAAAGGCTTTATTAAAGCTCGGCTCTAACTACTGCTTACAAGTCGATATTCTGCGCAATAAAGACCATAGCTATCTCCCTAAGGTAGAAAGCACTAATCAAGTAGTGCAAGATATTGAACAGCGTCGAGCCCAGAGTTTTACCCAACAAGGCTCATTGGTCAGCCGCATTGTGCTCTCTTTAACCTATATGGGGACTAATGAGCATAGCCGCTCTTTAGAGCACTTAGTGCTCCAAGATTTTAGTACTCAAGATCACAGCCAAGAAGCACTTAAACTCATTGCTGCTTTTAAAGCTTCTTGCCAAGTAGTAGTTGATACCTTAGAACACAATATGCAAGTACACACCTTAAGCGCCCAAGACGGACTCTTGAGCTTTATCAACCAGTGCTGGTGTGCCCAAGATAAAAAGATTGCTCCTGTGCAAAGACCTACTTATCTTGATAATGTATTGGGCAATTATGACTTAATTTGTGGTGATACTTTAAAAGTAGGCTCTAAACTCATTAGTGTCTTAGCTATCGAAGGACTGCCTGCAGTCAGTCATGAAGGTATGCTCAATACTCTAGCTACGCTACCTTTTTGCTATCGCTATAATACGCGCTTTATCTACTTTGACCAGTTTAAAAGCCGCACTATGCTCGATAAGTACCGCCGCTTTTGGGCGCAAAAGTCCAAGGGCATTATGGCTCAACTCTTAAACTTAGAGCATGCCCGTGTTAATCAAAATGCTTTAGATCAAATTAAAGATATTGACGAGGCTACACGTGCTTTAGATAACAATGAAGTCATCTTTGGCTCTTATACAGCAACCATGATCTTAGCAGATGAACAGTGGGAAAGCTTGATTAATAAGACCAAGCAAGCCATCAAAGCTATTGAACGTACGGGACTTAGTGTACGTGTGGAAACCTTAAATGCCCCTGATGCTTTTTTAGGCTCTCAGCCAGGACACTTCTTTGAAAACTTGCGCCGACCTATTGTCTCGCAAGATGTCTTATTAGATTTAATTCCGCTTTCCTTGCCCGTTACTGGTGAGCGTAATTGCCCTAATGTCATGTATGGGCCTAAGCGTTCTCCTTTAATGCAGGTACGTACTAAAGGTCAAGGCTGTTACTATTTAAACCTGCATAGCCAAGATATTGGCAATACCTTAGTAGTTGGCCCTACAGGTGCAGGTAAGTCCGTCTTCTTAGGCGAGCTGATCTTAAACTTAAGTCGCTATCGAGACATGAGGCTCTTTGTCTTTGATAAAGGCTATTCCTTTTACGCCTTAACCAAGGCTTTGCAAGGCGCGCATCTGACTTTTAATAATAGCAAAGCACTCTTATGTCCCTTGCGCAATTTAGAAAGCGAGCTCGATCGCGACTATGCCCTTTCATTTTTAGAGCTCATCTTAAAGCTCAATAATTACACCTTAAGCCCTCAAGATAAAAATGAATTGAGCGAATGCTTAACTATTTTACAAGGCAAATCTCCTCACGAGCGCAGCTTAAGTGATCTGCATTTAACGCTCGCTTCTCGCCACTTAAAAGAAGCTTTAGCTCCTTATACAAGAGTCAATACCCAACACTCCATATTAGATAGTGATGACAACTTAGCGCTCAATAACTCTCTCACTACCTTTGAATGCGCAGATATCTTTAAGTCTTCCCCTGCTTTTGCCCTACCTGTACTCAAACAAGTTTTTCATTTAATTGAGTCCCAATTTGACGGCCACCCAGGAGCTATTATCTTGGATGAGGCTTGGCTGATGCTGCAAAATGAGCACTTTGCGAATGAGCTCATTAAATGGTTTAAGACCTTACGTAAATTCAATGTCATGGTCATTCTAGCCACCCAATCACTAAGCGATCTTCAAAGCTCCCCTTACTTTTTAAACCTTTTAGAGTGCGCCCCCAGCCGCGTCTATTTACCTAATTACGATGCTGCTAATGAGCTCCTCCATAGTACCTATCAGACTATGGGGCTGAGCGATGCAGAAATTAGCAAACTTACTACTGCAGTACCTAAAAAAGACTATTACTTTGTCAAAAATGACCAACGCATTATGGTCAACCTCCAGCTATCAGCAGAGGAGCTCAATTTACTAAGCTTTGCAGGCGACTTCCAAGTGCCAACTATCGACCAGTTTTATGAGCGTTTTGGCCCTTTGTTTTATACCAACCCTCAATGTCGCGCTAAAGAAATAGCTTAAAACTCCCTACCTTAGCCCCAGCCTCTCCTTTTTATCTTCAATACTCACTAGAGAACTACTATGAGACTACCTGTATTAGCTAAACCCTTTGAAAGTATAGGTCTACACAAGCGCTCCCTTGATTTACAAGAGTTTAAGCACCAAGTTAGCACCACTTCTATTCTCTTTGCTTCCTTAGGCTTTTCCTTTTTATCTTTAGGTGCTTTTATCGCCCGCTCCTTAGATACCAATGTCATTCCTTATATTGTGACTGTTGATAATCATGGTGTTGTGCGCTCAGAAGGCATTTTAGAAAGTCAACCAGTTACCGATCTGCCTGAGCAAGTATTAAGCGCTCAGCTGTGTGACTTTATTAGCAAGCTTCGCATGATCACCCCTGATAAGAGTCTGCAAAGACAAGCTATTACTCATGTCTTTGCGTGCCTCAAGCGTGACTCTAAAGTCTTTGCTCAACTTAAGAGCTTTTATGAGCTCCACAATCCACTCAATGACCAAGAGCATATCCAAGTTACTATCAAAATAGCCAATGTGATTCCCCTTGATGGCCACAGTTATCAAATTGACTGGCTAGAAGAGCGCTCTGATGATGAAGGGATCTCCACCACTTCCCAGAAGATGCGTGCCTTAATCTCTTATGAAATTAGCACAGGCTATCACTCTGACCCTAAGATGCTCATGTACAACCCTCTCAATCTCTTCATTAATGAGCTCGTTATCTCCCCAATTATGGCTTAGGCCTAATCCTCTTACCTACTTGCTTCATTTTAGGAACTACTCTCATGTATAAGTTTCGCCATTGCAATAATTTCACCCCCGTCAGCAAAGTACCAACCTTAAATAAACGTGGCTCTATTACCATCTGGGTACCTCCTTATACCCCCAAAAAACACTATGCTCTTAAACCAAGAACCCAAGATGCTTGGGTAGACTCACCTAGTACAGAAAATACTCCTGCCTTGATAGTTTCAGCCTGCTCATCAAAAGAGAGCACCACTAAGCAAGAGACCAACTTAGTCCATGAATATTTAGAGCGCTTTGTCATGATGACTATTACTTTGCTCCTCTTTTTTGCTCTGAGCTTTCAAGGGTTAAAAGAAGCCCATGCTGATGAAGCCCTTAATGAACTGCTCTCTTTAAGTGATGCTAGCTATAATCTCAGCGCGGAAGATCGCCAGATCTTAGCGGCACTAGAACAAGCTAGTAATCCTAAAAGCGCCCGCTCCCAAGTAAGCCGTGCTCAAGTAAGCTCAGGCAATCAAGTACGCTTCGTCTATGGAGCAGCTCGTCCAACACTAGTATGCTCTTTATTACATGTATGTGATATTGCTCTAGAGCCCCAAGAAGTAGTCGTTGACCTTAAAGTAGGAGACAGTGCTCGCTGGTTAATTGAGCGCTCTGCTAGCGGTTCACCGCAAGGTATTATTGAACATGTGACTATCAAGCCTACGGATATTGGTCTTAACTCTAATTTACGAATCTATACTGATAAGCGCACTTACGATCTCGATTTAAAATCCAGCGCCCAACACTTTATGCCAGCTGTGTCTTTTATCTATCCTGAGCAAGCTTTACAAAACTTTGCTACCTTAAAAGAAAACTTACAACGTAAGATGCACTCGCGCCGCCTTACTACCTCTAACAGCGCCGCACCAACTTTAATTGATAAACTTGATTTTGCTTACTCTTACTCAGGCGATGACAGTTTATATCCCCTTCGTGTCTTTAATGATGGCACTCATACCTACTTACAAATGTCTCCACAAGTTCTCTCTAGCACCTTACCTGCCTTAGTAGTAGTCCATAGCACTAAGCTCTTTGCAGAAGATGACATTGCCATTACCAACTACCGACTTAAAGACGACAAATTCATTGTCGATGGCACCCCTAAACACTTACGTCTGATGTGGGGCAATGAAGATAATGGCAGCTCCAAGAGTGCTGATATCATCCATAATTAAGGACATTTGTGTATGAAAACTTGCCAACTTAGCGCCCTGACTTTAGGCCTCACTTTATTATGTACAGGCTGCCAATTAAATGCCATGCCCCCTAAAGAAGCAACTGCAGCTAACTTAGCCTACCACTTTAAGGTAGTCACAGGAGCTTTTGAGCATATGCTCCCTATTGTTCACCAGTACTATCCCATCAATAGCACCATTTACCAAGTTATTACTCCCCCTCAAGCCTCTGATACCACTCAAGCTACCTATAAAAGTCTCAGTACGATCTTAAGATCCCAAGGTGCGGCCTTATGTAGTAGTGAGCACATCTGCCCTGTAGAGAGTATCCCCCTTAAAGTTGAGCGCATCCCCTATAAACCAGATAATACCTTCTTAATTAAAATCAATACCTCTCAGCTTAACGTAAGTGCTCTCTTTTATGACAATGGCAAACTAATTAGTAATATCTCCGTTCTCACAGATCTGCCTAAACTCTACCAACTACCACTTGCAACTACTGACACCAACTCCAACTTTCAGACTAGCAACGCCTTCTCTAGCCCCACACACTCAGCCAACTCTCACGTCTTACCCAAGGCATCAAGTTCTAAAAGTTCATCCTCAGCCCTCACCACCTCCAAGCACCATTTAGCACCTAAGAACTCTAGTGTCAGAACTAAGGCAACAGCAACACCTCATCAAAGCAGCACTCTCAACACTAATAGCTCAACCGCGCTCAACGACCTTGGCTCTCAGAGCTCTAATGCTTCTACTGCCCAAGCACCTACAGCGCTTTCTCAAAGCAGCACTCTCAATGCTCACAACTCAACCGCGCTCA
>Reba_p2__coassemble_506_pt1 | contig 31078 bp, 21 predicted proteins | sample Reba_p2__metabat2_low_PE_017 | metagenome-assembled genome bin Reba_p2 | reverse complement strand
TAAATAAACTTAATCTAAATATGTGACATTCGTCATTTCATGGTTTTGCCGTATTTCCACTATATTTATAACAAAATTTTCTTTAAGGCTTGGACATATCAAGTCGCTTAATGTTGGTAACACTATTATGTTTGTTTGGGATGGGGATCCAATAGCCTTTACTATAGGCTCTTTAACCTTACGGTGGTATGGTCTCTTCTTTTCAGGAGGCTTTGTCTTAGGCTACTTTATGATGTATGCCATGTTCAAGCACAAGCACTACCAAACTGACGACTTAGACAAAATGTTAGTCTATGTCTTTCTAGGTACCGTCATTGGCGCACGTTTAGGTCATTGTCTAATTTACGATCCAAGCTACTATCTGTCCCATCCTTGGGAAATCTTAATGATATGGCAAGGCGGACTAGCTAGCCATGGTGGAACTATTGGTGTTATTTTAGCTTTCTACCTATTCATGAAGAGTATGCATGGCAAGTATCGCTTTTTTGAAATTGCCGACATGATCTGTGTACCTATTGCTCTAGTTTGCACCTTTATTCGCTTGGGCAATTTCATGAATTCAGAGATCTTAGGCAAACCTACTGATAGTGCCCTAGGTATTGTCTTTGCCCGTTTAGGCGAAGACTTTGCACGCTATCCTGCTATGCTCTTTGAAGCTGGTGCCTACTTTATTACCTTTATTATTTTGGTGCTCTTATACCTATTTTGGACTAAGCGACCTCAAGGTATGCTCCTTGGTTTACTCTTATTCTTTATCTTTAGTGCGCGCTTTATTATTGAGCCCTTTAAAGAAGAGCAAGCTAGCTACTCTACCGACATAGCCCTTAATGTTGGTCAATTGCTCAGCATTCCTTTTATTATTGCCTCCTTGGCATTAATGGTCTTCTTATATGTAAGAGATCGTAAGACCAAATAAGCACTTTATAAGGCACAGTCATCAAAGGCTGTGCCTTTTTTATTCCTAAGAGATCTTTTCAGGACAGGCGCTTTTAATGGTGCTATGCTGAATTGCAATTTGTTTTCTTTAACTTTAAGGAGAGTTTATGGCCCTTGAGGTAATTATCCTAGCTGCAGGTATGGGCAAGCGCATGCATTCTGCCTTGCCTAAGGTTCTCCATCGTGTAGCAGCTGTTCCTATGCTCTTTCACGTCATCAAAACAGCCAATGAGCTTAATCCTGATAAGATTCACCTCGTATTAGGACACCAAAGTGAGCAGGTAAAAGAGGCCTTAACTCAGCTTGATCCTAACTTACAAACTAAAATCACAACAGTGCTTCAAGAGCAGCAATTAGGTACTGCTCATGCTGTAGCCCAAGCACTACCTAACTTGAGTGATCATAGCCAAGTAGTTGTTCTCTATGGTGATACTCCTTTAACGCCTAAAGAAGAGTTAGAGCGCCTCATTAGTGCCTTAGCTCAGTGCGATTTAAGCCTCCTGACCTCTCAACCACACAATCCTTTTGGTTATGGCCGCATTATTAAAGATGAGCAAGGCAAATTTGTGGGCATTGTTGAAGAAAAAGACGCAACTGCTGAGCAAAAGGCTATTAAAGAAGTTAATACTGGCATGATTGCCACTAGCGCTCAGATCTTAAAAACCTTCTTAACTCAAATTAGCAATAATAATGCACAAGGCGAATACTATTTAACAGATCTCTCTGCCCTCTTATTAGAGCAAGGCTACAAGGTTACCCCTGTAAAATCTTTACCATCTAATGTAGACAAGCTTGAAGGAGTCAATAATAAAGCCCAATTAGCCTTTATTGAGCGTATTTATCAGCGTTCTAAAGCCAGTGAATACTTAATGCAAGGCTTGACCTTAGCAGATCCTGAGCGCTTTGATATCCGTGGCTCCTTAACTTTTGGCCAAGACTGCTTTATTGATACCAATGTCATTATTGAAGGTGAAGTCACCTTAGGTAATAACGTAGTAATTGGCACAGGCTGTGTGCTTAAAGACATCACTATTGGTGATGGCTCAGTGATTTCTCCTTACACCATTATGGAAAAGTCAGTACTCAAAGAGCGTACCACCATTGGTCCTTTTGCCCGCTTACGTCCTGGCAATGTTTTAGCAGAAGACGTTCATGTTGGAAACTTCGTGGAAGTTAAGAATAGTAATATTGGCAAGGGCACCAAGTCAGGCCACTTAACCTATATTGGCGATAGCGATATTGGTGAGGGCACCAATATTGGCGCTGGTACCATTACTTGCAATTACGATGGTGCCAACAAGCATCGTACCGTTATTGGCAATGATGTCTTTATTGGCTCAGATACCCAATTAGTCGCTCCTGTTACCGTAGAAGATGGAGCTACTGTTGGTGCTGGCACTACTGTTACTAAAACAGTAGCTGCAAACAGTTTAATTGTCACTCGCGCAGCTGCGCGCACCTTAGCTAACTATAAGCGCCCTACCAAGAAAAAGAAGTAATACTTATTGATGCGCCTTATTTAAGGCGCATCTTTTTGCTAAAATACAGCCACATCTCATAATTGGGTTGTTAAAAACAACTAACCAAATTCTTATCTACTATCTGCCAATGGATGCGCTCTGATTAAGAGTGTAGGGTCTTGTATTTCCTAGAAATGGCATTACTAAGGGATCTCTGTTTAATTCTTCAGAGAGCTAGATTGTTTTATGAACGCTTTCACTCCAGAAACCGTAGCTTGGCGCGATCGCTTAGCCTATGGTTTTAGCTGTTTTGGCAAAGACATAGTCTTTGGTGCCGTGAGCGCCATTATCTTTGTGTATTGCACCAGCGTACTTAAGATCTCCTTAACTTTCTTGGGAATTTTATACCTAAGCCACCATCTCTTAGGGGCACTGTGTTCCCCTTTTTTAGGCGAGCTCATTGATCATAGTAAGAGCCGTATTGGCAAATACAAACCATATATCATCATTGGTACGATCTTAAATATTTGCTCTCTTGCCTGCTTTGGCTTTTTAGATGAGATCCCTGATAACTGGCAGCATCTGTACTTAGCAGTTATCTACTTAATGTGGTCAGGCTCCTACTTTATTAGTGATGTACCTTTATGGGCTGTGCTCTCTTTATTTAACGCTAATGTTGCCATCCGTGACTCTATGGCAGCTATTCCTAGCATGTCTAACTTCATTTCCCGCCAACTGCTCTTAATTGGTGTGCTACCTATTATTGCCAATATCCCACAGTTTCTAGAGATTTACGAGCTCAACTTTCCTTTAGTCTTTATCTTAAGTAGCCTAATCTTAATCGTCTCACAAGGATCTTTTGTCCTCTTTCTTAAGACCTCAGACTATGAGCAAATTGCAATCAAAGACCACTTTATTCCACAAAATAAAAATGGTTTTGATGTTGATGTCACGTCTTTTAATCGCGGTTTATATGATTGTGACTATCGCAATATGGAAAGTTCTGAACTTTATAACACCTATTTACTCGAGCATACCAGCCGCTCATCTATGAATAATGTGCGCGCTTTTTATGATCAAATTGCTCGTAATGAGCATGCCTATAGCTTTGATCCTGCTCATGCCTATAAACCTAAACTAAGTTTTTGGTATAAGCTTTTTAACACCCCTTGGATCAAGGTCAACCCTTTACGTCAAGCCAAACACATGAGCAGCATTATCTTCCACAATGATCAGCTCTTAGTACTCTTTAGCTGCTCTATTTTACTCAATACTATGGTAGGTGTAGTCTTAGGAGCTTTAGTTAATTTCTTTGTTGATAAACACATGTTCCAAGACCAAAGTCTCTATTTCATTGTTTTATTAGGCATACTTTTACAATGCTTTAGCATGGCTAGCTTTGAGGCCTTAGCCCGCCATGTTCCTCGCTCATGGATTTTAACTACCTCAGTTATTATTGCTATCATCAGCTTTGCGGCGATCAAACTCGCTCCTGTAGGTCATGAACTATTTTATGCATGTATTGCAGGCTGTATCTTTGCGGGCAATATATGTATTGGACTATGTCGTGTAGCAGTAAGCTCCATGACTATTGATACAGTAGACTATGGTGAGTTTAAGCTCAATTTGCGTAGTGGAGCCTTGATCTTTGCTATGCGCTCTATGGCCAAGCATTTAGGCTTAGTAATTTCATTTTTTTGCTATGGGGGCGCTGTCTCTTTTAGTTACTACTTCCACAATGGTAACCAACTAGTTCCTGATATTAGCTTTAACTGGGCTATTGCTATTGTTGCAGTATTAGGTTTGACTGTTATCTTGATCTTTACTTTGCACTACAAGCTCAATGGTGCTTTTTACCGTAATATTTTGAATAATTTACAGTACTTACGTCAAAATCAAAGCTCCCAATATAACCAAGCTAATCACTTTATGCTGCGTTATTCTTTAGATGAAAGTACTATGATTATTAAGCTGCAAGTACATAACGAAGAACAGCTGATTAAAGCCTTAGTACAAAAGCTCGCGAAGGTTAATGCTATTACCTCTGAATTTGATTATCTACATGATCTCAAAGTCCGTCTATCATTAGGTCCATGTGGCATTGCCGAAGGTATTGCCTTACCACACGCTAAATCATCAGCCGTAAGACGACCTACAGTAGTAGTTGCTACTTTAGATGAACCTTTGGACTTAGGAGCCTTAGATAATAGAAAGTGTGACTTGGTCTTCTTACTCGCCAGCCCTGATGATGGCGAGACCCACTTAAACTTATTAGGCCGTCTTTCTTTATTATTAAATGAGCCAGGCTTTGCTGATAAACTGCGTTCTAGCGGCTCTCCTACTGAGCTTTTTGAGCGTCTTATTCAATGCGAAAAGCATGTTGTTAACTAATGGTATTGTCTATGAGATTAACCACTCGCCTTGTACTTGCTTTACTGTGCTTTATGGGAGTAGCCCAAGCAGAGCCGCTTAAGGTCTGCGCTGTTGTTCAACTCTATCAAGCACTCCATGCTTTGCAAAAACACAGTCCTATCGACTATAGCGTGCACTTTGCTACCGCAAATGAGCTATATGCTTATATAGCTAATGCCCACCAAGAACCTTGTTCTGTAGTACTCACTAACGATGAGCGCTTGCCTATTAGCCTCATTCGCTCCCAAAAGGCACAAGGTGATTCGCTTAAAGCCTTTACCCGAGCTCCTTTAGTTATCTTCTCAGCTGATACTAAACTTTTTCATCAGCACACTTTAAAAACAGCTCTTGAGCAACATGCTATTAAGTCATTAGCTTTAGCTGCAGCACGTTTAACACCTGTCGGCTTTGCTGCTAACCAAGTAGTAAGGCGCTCAGAACTTAATTTTAGCTATTTAAAAGATAAAAACTATATCAGCGATCAAGAATACCAAGTCTACTCTATGGTCGCCTCAGGTAATGTCCATGCAGGTATTGTCTCTAAGCCATTAATAGTAGCAGACCCTGTCTCATACTGGGATATTCCCCGCTCTTGGCACTCTGATATTCAATACTATGTACTCTTATTAAATGCCAGCAAAGACAACAACTCAGCCCATGAGTTTATGCGTTATCTCATATCTAATAGTAAGGCTCAACAAATTCTACAAGAACAGGGCTTTGCACCACTGACTCCAGATTAATGCAAGTCAACAACTCCATCCTAAAATGAGCTGAACTCATTTTCATGATGGAGCTTGAAACTTCGGTTTCAATGAGCAGAGACAATTACGACACAGACGGATTTAGTTCTCAGCCACCTTGGGGGATAAAAAAGGTCGCTTAAAAGCGACCTTTTTTAGGTTAAGAGCATTGATAGCAATCAAAGCGGCATTGTCCACCATCGACACAGTAACTACGCTCTATACCAGGAACACTTACCACCTCAGCATTACTTGGTCTTTTCACTACCACCCTTTGTAAAGCTAATTGACAGGCACAAGCTAAGAACTCTTGTGTATCTAAATCAGCGCCAATCACCTGTTGGAATAAGAACATGTCCTTTTTGACTTGGGCGCTCTTTTCACGCTCAGGGAACATTGGATCATAATAAATGACCTCAGGACGAGCTCCTTGCAGCTTACCTAATAAGTAACTCCATGCTCTAGAAGGACTGTTATTATCAAGAGCTTGCTGATAGTTAGCAATAGTACCTACAGGGCATAACTGAGGCAAAGTAAAAGGAAAGAAGCGTGAGGAGCTAGCGCGCTCTAAAGCATCATACAAAATCAACCAAATAGGGATCTGGCGCTCAAAGGAAATAACACGAGCACCTGCATGGGCTAAAATCATGGACTCACGCCCAAGACCTGCTGTAGCATCAAATATCAGATCCCCATCACTAATGCCACTTAAAACAGCTCGAGCCACACTCTCTTTTTGTCTGCCTCCTCTTAGCAGACGCTGGCGATAAGCAAACTGTTCAAAGTCTAAGCGTAAAGGCTTCATCTGCCCTTGTCCTAACACACTCATAGCAGCGCCAGAGGAGCTATAGTCTATTAAAGTATCTTCTAGATCAAAATACTCAGAGTCAAAAGCCTCACGACCATGTTTCGCTATTATCTTAGAGCAACGCTTAACCTCGTAAGTAAGCTCTTGATAGCACTCATCATCAATTAAAATCAGATGATAAGATTCATAATCACCTAAATAACGACCATAAGCATAGCTAAAATTGGCAGGCATGAGCTGAGGTAAGAGAGCTTCTAATACTAAAGGATCTTTATGATGCACAAACAGCTTTTTCATGCTTGTTCCCTAATGACGACCCAAAGAGCGTATATAAGCTAAAGTTTTAGTAATATCAGGTAACACTCCTGTCCATAACTGATAAGACAATGCTGCCTGGCCTACTAACATACCAAGACCATCGTAGCAGTGCTTAACACCTAAAGCTTGCGCCTTAGAGGTAAATACAGTACCACCTTCTTGCGTATAGTAAAGGTCATAGACAAACTTGGCTTGTTGATAGATCTCATCTGCAAGTTTAGGTAACTCTTTATGAAGCGATAAAGAAGTGGCATTGATGATAATGTCATAAGTGCCTGTAAATTCTTCATAAGAGCTTACTTGTAAGTTAACAGAAGATGACAGCTGAGTACTAAGGTAAGAGATAATGTCCTCTCCTTTAGTTACAGTACGATTAACAATACAAATAGACTGAGCTGGCGAGCGCATTAAATCAGGCAAAATGCCTCTGGTGGCACCACCTGCACCCAAAATTAAAATCTTACTGTTTTCTAAAGGGCACTTAAGGCGTTGCAGATCTAAAAACAATCCTGCACCATCGGTATTATCGCCTAGCACTTGCAACTTATCACCTTCCATGCCCATAAACTTTAAGGTATTAACGGCCTTAGCAATACGAGCACGATCTGTAAGCTCAGTAGCTAAATCATAGGCTTGCAGCTTACAAGGTACAGTAACATTGCAGCCTAAGGCTTTGGCTAAATAAAAATCACGCACTTGAGTAGCAAAATCACCCTCGACCAAGATGCGCTCATAACTTATATCGTGACCTAATAATTGAGCAAAGTGATGATGAATTAAAGGCGATAAAGAGTGGGCTACAGGATTGCCCAAAACAGCAAGCTTAATAGTCACAAAGCACTCCTAGTGTAGTACCGAAAAAGATTAAAGACTATCTTAGCAAAAGAACTATGGACGCAGCACCTTGCCACTTAAAGCATCATAAATGGTGCTAGGCTTGAGCAAACCTTGGCAAGGCTCATCTAAAATGTAATCAACTTCACTAGCAAAAGTATTACGCAATTGCTCGATAGTAGCCAAAGGCTCAGAGCCTGAGATATTGGCACTAGTTGAAACTATAGGAGCTCCCAGAGTAAAACACAAACGAGATAATAAAGAAAATGAACTTACCCTTACTGCTAGAGTGTTACGCCCACCTGTAAGCAGCTTTGGAGCTTGATCTGATGCGGGCAAAATCAAAGTAGTATGTCCTGGCCACTTACTGTGCACTAAGCTTAAGGCTTGCTCATTTAAAGCACTCATATCAATAAGCCCTGATAGCATGTCCACATTGGCTGCTACGACAATTAACCCCTTGTTTAAGGCGCGATGTTTAATCTTGATAATACGCTCAATAGCCTGACTATTGTTGGCCAGAGCAGACAGGCCATAAACACCTTCTGTAGGACAGACAATCACGCCTCCTTGCTTTAAGATCGTGGCTGCCTGGGTGATTTTTGCTAAATTGTCCATAAATTTTTCTTGCCTAAAAACAACAAAGGGCCAATCCTTAAGCTTAGGATTGCCCCTCTTAATGTCGATTAAGTTTGGTAGCTCTATCAAATTAGCATGACTTTAAAGTCTCTTGGAGCTTAGCATCCTTATCCATAACTTCTTGAGCAGCTTGCTGACGGTTAGCCTTAACGCGCTCATCTAAGTCCTTATCAGCTAAGGCCATGATTTGAGCTGCTAAGTAACCAGCATTCTTAGCACCCGCCTTACCTACAGCTACAGTAGCAACAGGAATACCACCTGGCATCATAACGGTAGAGTAAAGAGCATCTACGCCATTTAATGGACCGCCATCAACAGGAATACCAATAACAGGACGAGTGGTACGAGCGGCAACAGCACCTGCTAAGTGAGCAGCTAAACCTGCAGCACAAATAAAGACAGCAGCACCACGAGACTCAGCATCTTGAACGTAAGTAGAAACTACATCAGGAGTACGGTGAGCAGAAGCAACTCTAACCTCATACTTGATCTCAAAGCCCTTGAGCACATCTAAGGTGTTCTTAACTAAAGGCAAATCAGAATCTGAACCCATAATAATGACAGCAAATTGCTCTGACATCGTCAGTCTCCAAAAAATGACATAGAAAATATAAAGCCTTGGACTTCCAAGGACAACTAAAGCGCAATTATATCACGCTCACTAAATCATATTTGCGCCTTTTACGTGAGGCACACAAAGGATTAGCACACACTAAAGCTGTACCTGCTTTGACTTTTTTATAAAAGCGCACAGGAAAGCCACACTCTGGACATTGTTGAGCTACAGGCTCACCTGGCAATAAGAAAGTACATTTAGGGTAATTATTACAGCCATAAAAAGTACGGCCCGAGCGCGCTCTTTTGCGCTCCATAGTTCCTTTAGAACACAAAGGACAAGTAAGGCTCTCCTTATTAGCATGCTCTTTGTAGGTGTAACTACACTCAGGATAATTACTACAGCCAATAAATAAACCATAGCGTCCCTTTTTCACTGCCATAGGTTCACCGCAGCTAGGGCAAGGAGTAGTTAAGATCTTTAAGGTCATTACACTCACATTGGTGCTGACAAAGGAGCGCATCTTACATACAGGATAGCAAGAGCATCCTAAAAAGCTCATTTTTTCACCCTTTTTAAGCACCATATGACCTATTTGGCACGCAGGGCAGACTTCACCTTCTTTTAAATCAAGATGAGCTAGAGCCTCATAATCAACACTAGGATCAACCTTACAAGGAGAGCTATTCTTACCTGTAATATGAGGCTTGGGCTTACTATTAGTAAGGGCGCTCATAGTAGATAGGTCTTGAGTGCTCGCTAAGTCCTCTTGATAAGAGGTATCGGATAAGCTCTCACCTAAAGGATCATCGCATAGCGTACTAGCAATACTCTCTAAGAGCTTATGACACTCTTGGTTAGACGCAGCTAAATTTTGCTCCATTTAAGCCTCCTACTAAGATGACAAAGGGGCAACATCATATCAAGAGCAAAGCTCTCCTGCCAAATTATTAGGGGCGCTCTTGACAGCCGTGCTAAAATTGGGGCTAGAATTTCATTTTTTCGAGGTTTATTAGGGCAATGGCAATTCGCGACATAGTACTATATCCTGATGATAGATTAAGAAAGCCAACTACTGAAGTTACTGTTTTTGACGACAAGCTCCAAAAGTTGGTTCAAGATATGTTTGATAGCATGTACCACTATGATGGCATTGGCTTAGCCGCCCCGCAAATTGGTGTCAGCAAGCGTGTGGTTACTATTGATATTAGTGACTATGATAGCGAGGGTAATGTTATTGAGCATCATCCTTTAGTATTGATCAATCCTAAGATCTTAGAAAAGAGTGGCACTACTGAGTACAAAGAAGGTTGTCTTTCTGTGCCTGACTACTATGACTTAGTCAAACGTGCAGAGAAGGTCAAGGTTGAAGCTCAAGATGTTACAGGTCAAACCCATATTTATGAGGCAGATGATCTCTTAGCTATTTGCATGCAACATGAGATTGACCACTTAGAAGGTCACGTCTTTGTGGACTATTTATCCAGCATGAAGCGCGAGCGCGTTAGAAAGAAGATGCTCGCCTTGAAAAAGGACAAGCAATAATAGCTTTCCCCTCTTCACAGCGCCGAAGTCTCCTTGGGCGCTGTTCCCATCTCTCTTTACGCTCTGGCGTTTCTCCTTCATTCTTTAATAGCTACGGGATAAGAGTTATTTTATGTCTGACAAGATTATTTTTGCTGGCACCCCAGATTTTGCTGCAGAACATCTTAAAGCCTTAATCGAGGCTAACTTTAATATCATTGCCGTCTATACTCAGCCTGATCGCCCAGCAGGACGTGGCCATAAGCTCACCCCTAGCCCTGTTAAGGCTGTAGCGCTGGAGCATAACATTCCAGTATTCACTCCCTTAAACTTCAAAGATCCCGCTGATCAAGAGCAATTTGCTGCTTTGCAAGCTGACTTGGCTGTAGTAGTAGCCTATGGCTTAATTTTGCCTGATAGTGTGCTCAAAGCTCCTCGTTTAGGTTGCATTAATGTTCACGGCTCACTCTTACCTCAATGGCGCGGTGCTGCTCCTATTCAAAGAGCGCTCTTAAGTGGCCAAAAGACCACAGGCGTTACTATTATGCAAATAGTCAAAGAGCTTGATGCTGGTGACATGCTATATAAAAAAGAGCTCGCTATTAGTGATGAAGACACTTCTGGTAGCTTATTTGAACGTTTAGCCACTTGTGGTGCTCAAGCTTTAGTAGAGGCTTTACCTAAGGTCTTAAATGGTGAATTAATCCCTGAAGCACAAGATAGCACTAAGGTTACTTATGCACAAAAGCTCAGCAAAGAGGAAAGCCCTCTTAACTTTAAGCACAGTGCTTATGACTTATCATTGCAAGTGCGTGGCTTAAATCCTTGGCCAGTTGCTACTGTCTCTTTAGATGATGTGGTCTATAAGGTCTTTAATGCCCAAGCTTTAAGTGCTGATGAATGCAATGCTTTAGGTGATATATCTTCACTATCTGTAGGTGCTCTTGTAGGAAGCAATAATCAAGGATTAATTGTTAAGTGCCAAGAGGGCTGCTTATTAATCACCACTATTCAAGCTCCAGGTAAAGGTCGCGTAGCTGCTGGTGATTTAGCTCGCTCTAAGAAAGATGTATTTGTAAGAGGTAAATGCTTTGCCTAACTTTAATCGTCCCCGTTTTCACAAACCTAAAAAGACTGTGATTGAATCTGTAGGCGCAAAAAGCCGTGCTGCAGCTGGCCATATTGTCACTGCAGTTGAAGAAGGCCAATCGCTCAGTGAAGCTTTTCCTATGTATTGCAGTGGCTTTGATGCTCGCGATAGTGCTTTTATCAAAGAAATTGTCTATGGAACTTTAAGACATCGTCGTTTATTGATGAACACCTTAAAGCCTATGTTTGACAATAAGCTTACCGAACGCAATCGTATTATCCAAGCTCTTTTACTTACTGCTTTTTACCAAATAGTATTTATGCGTTCCCCTGCTCATGCTGTAGTAGCAGCTACAGTAAGTGCCTGTGGTGAGGTAGGACGTAAGAATTTTACTGCTCTCGTCAATGCTATTTTGCGCCGCTTCTTACGTGAAGGAGGCAACTTAGTACATACCACTAACTACGCAGTTGAATACTCTTTCCCTGATTGGCTCTATGACAAGCTGGTAGCTACCTATGGTCAAGAGCAAGCGCAAAAAATTGCACGCGCCTCTAATGAAAAAGCTCCGCTCTTTTTGCGCGTGGAAAACTCTAAAATCTCTACCAACGAGTTTATTGAACAGATACTCTCTCAAGAGATTACAGCTCACCCTATTGAGCTCTGTCCTAGTGCTGTGCGCTTGGAAAATGCCACCAATGTCTTTGATATTCCAGGCTTTGCCGAAGGTATTTGTACCGTCCAAGATCTCTCTGCCCAACTTGCCGCGCCTTTATTAAAACTCGAGCAAGATAAGGCTTTACGTATCCTTGATTGTTGTTGTGCCCCTGGTGGTAAGACAGCTCATATTTTAGACTTAGCTCCTTTATCTGACGTGACTGCTTTAGATGTTGATGCTCTACGTTTAGAGCAAACTAAGAAAACCTTAGAGCGCTTAGGTCGTTTAGATAAAGTTACCTTACAAGCGCTTGATGCCCAAGAGCTCAACAAGCTTTCAGGCAACTATGATCGCATCTTAGTTGATGCCCCTTGTTCAGGAACTGGTGTCATTCGTCGGCATCCTGATATTAAATGGTTACGCCGCAAAAAGGACATTGCTGCTTTATGCCAAATTCAAGCTAATATCTTGGATGCCGCTTATGACAAGCTAGCTAAAGGCGGTGTGTTGTTATATACCACCTGCTCGATCTTAAAAGAAGAGAATCAAGATCAAATTACTGCTTTTATGCAAAGGCATCCTGAGGCAGTGTTAGAGAGCATCGAGCTTGAAGGTCAAAGCTATGAAACCTTGCAACGCCTCCCTGGCGATCATATGGGTGATGGTTTCTTCTATGCTCGTTTGGTCAAGCCTCTGTAAGAAAATGGGGCCTAGCCCCATTTTGATCTTTAAGGATTAGCGCTATGCGTATTATCATTATCGGAGCTACCATGGTTGGTACCGAGCTTGCCGAGTATCTGGTGCAAGCAGGTCATGCCGTTACTTTGATTGACACTCCTTCTGAGGAACTATCTCAAATTGCCAACCGCTTGGATTTGCGTGTTGTCCAAGGCGATCCAACCTGGCCTTCGGTATTGCGTGAGGCGGGCGCTCGTAACACTGAGCTAATTGTAGCTACCTCTCCACAAGATGAAATTAATATCGCTACCTGCTCAGTAGCAGCAGCGCTCTTTACTATTCCACGTAAAATTGCCCGCATTAGAGCCCCTGACTTTTTAGCCGAGCAAGACAAGCTCTTTGGCCCTAATGCTATTCCTATTGACCACATTATCTCCCCTGAGCGTATCATGGCAGATGCCGTGGTCGATTTAATGGAACTACCTGGCGTTAATGCCATCCATACCTTTGCCAATGAGCGCTTGATAATTACCTCAGTAAGTTGCGCCAAAGGTGGCAAATTAATTGGTGCACAAATTTTAGATCTGGAAATTTACGATGGCAGATGTAAGGTATTAGCTGTATACCGCAATGGTGAGTTATTAACCAAGCTTGATAACAAGAATCTTGAAATTGGTGATGAGATCTTCTTTTGCTGTGAGCGTACTCGTGCGCTTAATCTTATTGGTGCCCTTATTCCCCTTAAGCCTAATGGCAAAAATGTAGTTATCCAAGGCGGCTCACACATTGCTGATGCCCTAGCTTTACGTTTAAGCCAGCGCTATAACGTCAAATTAATTGAACCTGATGTTAAACGTGCTCAGCGTATTACTGAGCGCTTTAGAGATAGCAATGTAGAGCTCTATTGTGCTGATGCTTCCAATATTGACTTTATTATGGAAGAAAAGCTCTACCAAACTGACACCTTTATTGCAGCTGCCCCTAATGAAGAGAGCAATATCATGTCTTCACTTTTAGTCCAGCGTTTAAATAAGGTCAGAACTATTGCCATTATTCGCCAAGCCTCTTTTCAAGACATTGCCCAATCTGGCAATGAAATTGATGCCATTATTTCACCTCGTGAGGCTATTATCTCCGCCTTGCTCTCTAACATCTTGCAAGAAGGCGTGGAGAAAATGCGTATCTTCCGCCAAGGTCAATCTGAAGCTATTGAATTATTAGTCCAAGGCAATAAACGCTCTAGCTATGTCGTAGGACGCAATGTTGAAGACTTAAACTTACCTAATGGCGTGCAATTTGGTATGGCATTACGCGATAAGATCATTTTAAAAATTGATGAAAACTTCGTCTTTGAAGATGGAGATCGTGTCGTCGTCTTTTTAACCGATCGTATGCAAATGCGTACCTTAGTCAAACTCTTTAAGCCACGTCCATTCTGGCTGCCACGCTGGTAGGAGCAGTTATGGTCATTAATCTTTATGCTGTGTCTAAACTGCTTGGCCCTTCACTCATTGGTATGGCTGTCATTGGCTTGATTCCTACTGTTTATGCCTTAGTTACCAATACCGAAGGTGCCTCCAGCTTTGTGGTAATGATTATCATTGCCTATAGTATGGGACAAATTCTTACCCTCATTGGCCGTAAGTCAGGGCAATTTGTTGTTACTATTCGTGAACTCTTCTTATTTACTGCATCTTTGTGGATACTCATTACCTTAATTAGTGCCATTCCAATTTACGTACTGCTCCCTGATGTAGACTATGCTGGCGCTATTTTTGAGTCAGCCTCTGGGCTGTCAACTACAGGAGCAACCGTCATTGTTAATCTACAAGATCGCCCTGCTGCTATCTTATTGTGGCGCTCCATGCTCCAGCTTATGGGAGGTATTGGATTCGTAGTAATTGCAGTAGCGGTGCTTCCTCAAGTTGCTATGGGTGGTATGAATATTTTCAAAACTGAATCTACATATTTTGAAAATAGCAATAAATTTACCCCTCATATGAAGACCATGTCTTTAGCAATCTTAGGCTGGTATTTAGTAACTTTAGTTCTCTGTACTATAGCCTTTATTATTGGTGGGTTAGACTTCTTTATGGCTATCAATGCTGCAGCTTGTACTGTATCTACAGGAGGCATGATGCCAACTGATGCCTCGATGAATGGACTATCTCCTTTCGTCCACTATAGTGCTATCGTCTTTATGTTCTTATCAAGTTGCCCTTTTACTGTCATCATTGCAGGTGTTAGCGGTAATATTAGCAAGCTTTATGCAGATCAACAGGTACGATACTACTTTCTTTTTAGCCTTTTTATGTCCTGCTTTGTGGCTGCAACTTTATACTTCAAAAATGAATATGAAATTGAATATGCCTTTAGAGTAGCGCTCTTTAATGTAGTGTCCGTTCTTTCCACCTCAGGATTTGCCTTAGAAGATTTTACCTTGTGGAATCCTCTTGCAACCTTAATCTTTTTAATTTTGCTCCCTTTAGGCGGTTGTTCTGGATCAACCTCAGGTGGCATTAAGGTCTTCCGTCTATGTGTCTTGGCCTCTTTATTTAGAACCCAGATGATCAACTCTATCCACCCACATCGTGTGATCTATCCGCGTTTTAATGGTCATCCTATTGATGCAGCTACCATTCACAGCATCATGACCTTTTTTGCTGCTTATATTTTATGTATGCTCTTATCAAGCACTTTAGCTACTGGTCTTGGTCTGAGCATTACTGATGCTATTACGGCTTCTATTGCTTGTTTATCTAATGTTGGTCCTGCTATGGGTGCTCAATTAAACCCAAGTACCACTTTTGCCAATTTAGAGGGATCTTTGCACATTCTCTTTGCCTTTGACATGATCTTAGGTCGTTTAGAGATTATTCCTGTGCTCTTGTGTCTGACCCGCATTTTCTGGCGTGCCTAAAATGCCAAAAAGGGGGTCTTAGTAATTCGACCCCCTTTTTTATTTAGCTAGCGTCAGCTAATGCTTAACGACGCTGACGACTAGCTAACAGCTCTTCGACATTAGGTAAAGGCATGTCTAAAGGTAACTCTACAGGGGCACCGACAATAGAGCGATTGAGCTTATCAATATTAACAATGCGTACCTTAATAGCATCACCAAGCTTAAAGGCATCAGCACCTTTATAAGTGATCTTGCCTTTAGCATTATCAAACTCAACATCGTCACGAGTAGCGCAGAAAAGACTCATTGGAATAAAGATAAAAGCACCATTTTCCAAGAGGCTGACACGTAAACCACCACGTACAACATCAAATACTTCACCAGTAAAGACAGTCTTCTTCTCAATATCTGGATTTAAGTAATCAGCATACAACCAATCACGTACTGAGCGCTCAGCCATACGATTAGTACGACGAGCTAAGTTCATGACAGTTAAGGTATTTTCATCTGGCATGGTTGGATGCTCTTGATCGCAAATGACAGACTTGATTAAACGATGGTTAATCATGTCACCATACTTACGAATAGGAGAAGTCCAAGTAGCGTAGTTCTCCACACCTAAAGCATAGTGAGGGCCTGGGCTAACCATCATCTGAGAATACTCTTGATGTTTGCGCATCATATTATCAAGGTAAGTCTCTTGCAAAGAGTTAGCATAGCGACGAGCAGCACAAAAACCAGGAATAGTAGAGAGATCTTGGGAAGTAGTAGTAAAGCCATTATTAGCTAACAACTCCACTACATCCTCTAGCTCCTCTTGCCCAAAACCAGTATGGGTATTGAAAATACCAGTATTAAGGTTCTTAGCTAAGAAGTTACCACAAGCAACATTAGCTGCAATCATGCACTCTTCTACGATCTGATTAGCAATACGACGATAGTTCACCTCAATATGGTCTAAAGCACCAGTCTCATCGAGCACGAATTCATAATCAGGACGAGTTCTAAAAGCTGCTAAAACAGTGCTGCGATATTGATCGCGAATCTTAGTAAGCTCGACTAAATTATCTAGAACCTGCTTGATAGTCTCATTAGGGTTGAAATTGCTGGTATCACCCTTTTCTAAGTAATCAGAAACATAGTTATAAATCAGCTTACCTTGAGACTTGATCATAGCTAGCTTAAAGACGGTCTCATCAGTATTGATAGTACCATCATTGAGCACGCGGATAATGCCCACTAAGGTTGGACGTGCCTCACCTTCACGTAAAGAACATAAATTATCAGCCAGATCTCGTGGCAACATTGGAATGTTACGACCTGGTAAGTAAATGGAGAACGCACGACGAGAAGCTTCCTCATTTAAAGCAGAATCCTCAGAGATATAGCCTGTAGGATCAGCAATAGCAACATAGAGCTTAAAGCCTTGCTCATCACGCTCAATATATAAAGCATCGTCCATATCCTCAGTCTTTTCGCTATCAATAGTTACGAAAGGTAGTGAGGTTAAATCCTCTCTAGGGAAGGACTCTTCTAAGAACTTAAACTCTTCAGTTGATTTTGGCGACTCGCAAGGAAGCTCTAAAGCCTTTAAGCTAACAATCCATGGGGTAGTAGGATCATCCTTGGCAGTAATACACTCTAAGATATTAACTCTAAAGCTATTATCCTTGAGAGCATGCTGCTTTAATGAGCACATTACCCAATCGCCTTCATTAAGTTTGGTGCTTTTGTCCTTACGAACATCATTGGCATTAAAAGCTTGCTTGATGCTTGGGTTATCAGGTGTCACCTGCAACTTGTTGTTATAGAAACAAACGCGACCTACAAAGTGCTCTTTTAAAGCACTTTCTACTAAGGTCTCAGGAGTAGCCTGACTCTTATTGCGCTCTTTGTCCTCAGTAATAACCGCAATAACACGATCACCTGACATGACATTCTTCATAGCCTGAGGAGCGATAAAGTAACAATTCTTTTCGCCTGGTACCTCAAGGAAACCAAAGCCGCGCTCATTGCCTCTAACCACGCCTTCTTTTTTAACTTTTTCTGCATCAAAGCCTTGTTTTAAAGCCTGTAGCGCAGGATTATCAAAAAGCATATTCGCCCCTCAACTGCAAGTTATTACCTCTTATAAACTGGCCAAAATACCTAACTTGCTTAAAATGAAATTGTTCCAGATACTCGTGGCCCGAATTATACTAAATTACGGGCCTTTGTGCTTATCTTGCCTTTATAATCAGCTTAATATTAGTGCTAGAATAAGGAGATTTTTGCAGGCTTGAGAGCCATCAATAGTCTTCACAAGGAAACTTACAAACAATGCTTAAAGATTGGATTACCGAGGCTCGTCCCCAGACCCTGCTTTTAGGCGCCACTAACTGCGCAGTAGGATGTGGACTAGGCTTTTACTATGGTGCGGTCAACGCATATAACATTGCAGCTGCCTTTTTAATTATTGTGACAGGCATGCTCTTACAGATTCTCTCTAATCTGGCCAATGATTATGGTGATGCTTTTAAAGGTGCCGATGGCGCCAGCCGCTTAGGTCCAATACGTGCTGCCATGACAGGTGCTATTAGTCTCAATGGCTTAAAGAAGTTCATGGCTATTGTTACTATCTTGCTCTCAATTACTGGTTTAAGTGCTGTTTATATGACCTTAGGCAATGACCCTCATGCCTTTGCTTGGTTTATCTTTTTAGGCGTCATCTCGATCTTAGCAGCTATTTTATATACTGTAGGTGTCTCTTATGGCTATCGCGGTCTGGGCGATGTTAGCGTCTTCTTATTCTTTGGTGTCTTAGCTGTCTTAGGACCACAAATTATGATAACTAGCGCCTCAGGATCAGGCTTTGAGATCTATCCTGATGCCTTTATGTTATGTGTCAGTGTAGGCGCAGGCTCAGTTATGGTATTACATACAGCCAATATGCGTGACATTTCTGAGGATACCTTAAATGGTAAGCGTACTTTAGCTGTGCGCTTAGGCTATCGCTTAGCTAGCGTCTATCACATTGCACTCTTTATCTTGGTGCTCTCTTGCTCCTTCTTAGCTTGCTTTATGTCACATAAGGGATGGGAAATTAGCATCTTGGCGCTCTCACTTATTCCTTTAGCTAGCTCTGCTTATCGTACTATCATCAATGTCCACGATGGTGCCAAAGTAGCCAAAGAGCTTAAATACACCTTAATTGGATGTGCTATTCACCACTTTGCTTGGTTAATTGTGCTGCTTGTTGATTTCTGGGTTTATTACTAAAGCCACAATCATTAAAAAAGGCAGGTATTTTTACCTGCCTTTTTTAAGGTTTTAATTAAATGCTTATTCTTGGACAATGCCACTTTGCTTTAACAGTGCATCAACCTGAGGCTTACGTCCTCTAAAGGAGATAAAGCCCTTCATAGGATCGCTAGCGCCGCCACAAGCTAAAATATAGTCTTTAAAGTCCTCACCTGCTTGATGATCAAAGATACCGTCTTCTTCAAAACGACCAAAGGCATCAGCAGCTAATACCTCAGCCCACTTGTAGCTATAATAACCTGCGCTATAACCACCAGCAAAAATATGACTAAAGCTATCAGGGAAACGAGCATCAGCATATTGAGGAACTACTGCTACTAAATCCTTGACCTCATTTAAGATCTCATAGACACGAGCACCCTTATCCTTTTGGTACTCAAGGTGTAATCTAAAATCAAAAAGCGCAAACTCTAACTGCCGCAACATAGCCATAGCAGACTCAAAGTTCTTAGCTCTAATTAAAGCCTCTAACTTCTCCTTTGGTAAAGGCTCACCCGTTTTGTCATGACAAGATAAGAACTTTAAGACCTCTTCTTGCCAAGCATAGTTTTCCATAAATTGGCTAGGCAGCTCTACAGCATCCCAAGGTACACCATTAATGCCAGAGACATCTGCAATGTCGATACGAGTTAATAGCTGATTTAAACCATGACCAAACTCATGGAATAAGGTTACCACCTCATCATGGGTGAGCAAGCTCTCCTTACCAGGCATTGGGGGAGTAAAGTTACATATCAAATAAGCAATAGGCAACTGTAAAGAGCCATCAGAACGATAGCGGCGGCTCATGCACTCATCCATCCAGGCACCACCTCTTTTGCCTTCACGAGCAAAAAGATCCATGTAGAAAGTACCCATTTTTGAGCCAAAGCGATCATAGATATCATAGCAATTGACATCATCGTGCCACACATCAACACCAAAACGAGGACGAAAAGAGACATTAAATAAACGCTGAGCGCACTCAAATAAGCCTGATACTACCTTGGTTACACCAAAGTAAGGACGAAGCTCTTGAGGATCATAGGCATACTTTTCTTGGCAGAGCTTTTGAGAATAGTAGGCAACATCCCATGGCTCTAGTTCATCTTCTAAACCTAAGGTAGCAGCAAAATCTTTGAGCTCTTGTACTTCCTTTTGACCTTGAGCTTTAGACTTCTTAGCTAAATCTACTAAGAAGTTGATCACCTCTTGAGGATTAGAGGCCATTTTGGTAGCCAAAGAAAGATGAGCCGAGCTTTCATAGCCTAATAAATGAGCTTCTTCATCGCGCAAGGCCATGATCTTCTCAATATTATCATTATTGTCCCATAAATTAGCCTTAGGGCCCTTGTCAGAGGCACGGGTAACATAGGCACAATAGAGCTCTTTACGTAACTCTCTATTGTCAACATAAGTCATAAATGGCAAATAAGAAGGAATATCTAAGGTAAAGACCAAGCCTTTTAAGGCTCGCTTTTGAGCTTCAGCACGAGCTTGCTTTTGTTGTGCAGCTGGCAAACCAGTAATTAAGGACTCATCTTCGACATGTAAGATAAAGCCTTGAGTAGCATCTAAAACATTGTTAGCAAAGTTAGACTGTAATTGAGAGAGCTCTGCAGAGATCTCTGCAAAGCGCTTTTGCTTATCTTCAGGTAAATCAATACCACTTAATCTAAAGTCACGTAAGGAGTTTTCGATAGACTTTTGCTGAGCCTGAGTTAATAAAGAATAAGCATCAGAGCGCTTAATCTTCTTTAAGACCTCACATAAAGGCTTGTACTGACCAACAAAGGTAGAATACTCAGCCATTAAAGGTAAGCAGCTATCATGAGCTTTGCGTAGCTGCTCAGTATTGCAAACACTATTTAAGTGAGAGACTACTGACCAAATTTTAGAGAGCTTATCATCAGCCTCTTCAATAGGAGCCATGACATTATCCCAAGTAGGATCATTTTCATGGGCTTTAACTACACTCTTGATAACACTAATACTGCCCTCAATGGCACTTTTGACAGCCTCAAGCACATGCTCAGGCTTTACTTGAGAGAAGTTAGGCAAGCCTTGGAAATTAAGTAAAGGATTCAATAGGTGTTCGCTCATCTCAAACCTCAAAATTAAAAAATAACCAAAATAGACTAGCACCAAAAACTTAGATTCAATATATAGATTCACTAAAAATCTTGATCCTGACTACAGTTTTCTGCCCTTTACCTAGATACAAAAGAGTGATAATTTGCGTGCCTGTCCAATCAAGCTATAATAGGCCCACTAATTGTGGGAACTAATTTAATCTCAATCAGGTCTTACCCTAGAGCATATTGCTAGCTTAAGTAGCAGCAAAGATTACAACAAGGATTTTTTTCTTTATGACTGAAACAACTCAAGATGAATCTTTAGATCTGCTCAGTGCGCTCAAAGAGCAACTTAAAGAGCACGAGCTAGATGCTATGGTGATTCCTCATGATGATGAATACTTATCAGGTGACTTAACTCCTGATTGTGAGCGCATTGCCACTTTAACCAACTTTACAGGCTCAGCTGGCTTTGTGTGCGTAACAGTCTCACAAAAAGAAGAGTTTCCTATTCAGGTAAGTAGCATTAAAGATGAGCATGAGCTGCTTACTATTGATAAGCCTCAAGCTGTCTTTGTTGATGGTCGCTATAAGGTTCAAGTCAAAGAGCAAGTCGATGATGCTACCTACAATAGCTTTAACTTTGCTGAGGTCTCACCTTGCAATTACTTAATTGCAGTTTTGCCTAAGAAAGCCAAGGTTGGTATCGACTTAAGATGTGTAAGCTACCAATACTATCAAAAGCTACAAAAAGACTTAGCTTTATCAGGTATTGAATTAGTAGCATTAGAAGAAAACCTATTTGATTTAGTCTGGAAGGATCGTCCTAGCCCTGTTTGTGCTCCTATTGAGATCTATCCTGATGAGTTCAATGGTTGCCCAAGCTTACAAAAACGTCAGAACTTAGCCAAAGCACTACGAGATAGAGGCTTAGATGCCACTATCATCTCTCGCCCTGAAACTGTATGCTGGTTTTTAAACATTCGTGGACGAGATCGTGCATTCTTACCAGTACTTAACTGCCGTTTAGTAGCCTATGCCAATGAGGCTGTTGAGTGGTACTTAAATTTAGAACACTTAAGCGATGAGATTCAAGCTAATTTAGAAGATCACGTAGGACATATTGATATCTTCCCTGAAGCAGGCTTTGATGATGTACTTGAGCGCTTATCTAGCTCCAATTGCAAAGTCTTTGTCGATTCTAAGAGCACCAATGCCCATATCTTCCAAATTTTAGAAAGCAAGGGCGCCCATGTAGTAGAAGGTCTAGGCTTATGTGAACTACCTAAATCTTGTAAGAACCCAACTGAGTTAGCAGGCGAACACAAGGCTCACCTAAAAGATGGCGTAGCAATGTGCCGTTTCTTGGCTTGGCTTGATGACATTACCAAGGCAGATAACCTTACTGATATGGAAGCCTACTTAAGACGTGTAGAAGATCTTGATGAGGCTGTCTTAGCAGAAAAGGCTGAGTACTTTAGAAAGATCGAGGGCGACTATATTGAGCCATCTTTTGCCACGATTTCAGCCTTAGGCCCTAATGCGGCAATGTGCCATTACAATCATGCTGAAGTTGCTCTACCTCGTAAGTTTGGTAAAGACCCGCTCTATTTAATTGACTCAGGTAGCCAATTTATCGAGGGTACTACTGATATTACCCGTACTATCTTAGTCGGTCCTAACTTAACGGAGCAAATGCAGTTGATGTACACCTTAGTACTTAAAGCTCATATTGCTTTGGCATCTACTATTTTCCCACGAGGCACTTGTGGCATGCAGCTTGATGCCATTGCTCGTCGTCCTTTATGGGAGCAAGGCTTTGACTATGAACACGGTACAGGTCATGGTGTAGGTCACTTATTAGCCGTTCATGAAGGTCCACAAAATATCTCTACTAAGAGCTCTACTGTGCCTTTAGAAGTGGGTATGGTTACCTCTATTGAACCAGGCTACTATGAGGCCGATGAATTTGGTATTCGTCTGGAAAATCTCTATGAAGTTTGCCAATGCAGTCAGCCAGGATGCCAAAACATGTTATGCTTTGAGCCTCTAACCTTAGTGCCTTTTGATACCCGCTTGATCATCAGAGAAATGCTCTCTCCTGCTGAGCGTAGCTGGCTTAATGAATACCATCAGAATGTACAGAGCATTATTAAAAATACTGCTACTACTATGTCTGATCTAGAAGTGAGCTTCTTAACTGAAGCTACTGCTCCTATTTAGCAAAATTGGCTCTAAGTCACTAACAAAGAACTAAATTTATGGTGTCATAGTCATTAGTAATGATCGACAAGCTTTCTGTGATTTAGCAGTAGGCTTGTCATGGTGCTCTAATTATTTTTGCTTCGTCTCTTTTTGTTGAATTCCCATGCTCTGGTTTAAAAATAGTTTACCTAACGCTCTGTATAGTCAGACTCGCTTGCAACAGCTGCCTCAAATTGCAGTCAAGGCTAGTGACTACACTATTTTAGAACGCCCAACTAGCTTCCATAAGCGCATTTTAGAGCTCATCGCGCAAGCAAAAGAGCGCATTATGATGACTATGCTCTATTTGAACGATGACGAAGCTGGCAATGAAATTATGCAGGCTCTGTACGAAGCTCAAAAGAAAAAACCTCAGCTTTATATTAGAGTCTATGTTGACTTTCACCGCGCTCAGCGGGGTTTAATTGGTGGCAGCCCAGATCAAAATACCAATGCTCAAATGTATGCCCGCTATGCGCAAAATATCGATCATCCTCCTGCAATTTATGGTGTGCCTGTCAAAAAGCGTGAGCTCTTTGGAGTCATGCACTTAAAAGGCTTTGTCTTTGACGATATTGTGCTTTACTCTGGCGCTTCTATTAATAAAGTCTATCTCAACTATAAGCGCGAAAAATATCGCCTTGATCGCTACCATGAGATTCACTCTAAAGAGCTTGCTGATACTTTATGTAATTACACCAATGAGTCCTTCCATCGTAACTTTGCTGTGCAGGACTTCTCTACCCTTAATATCAAACCAGCTAAAGATATTAAGTTGGAAATTAAAGAACTTCAGCGTTCTTTGACTACCAGCCAATATAACTTTAAAGGAGCACGCAAGCTTAAGGATGATGAGGTTGGTATTACCCCTCTTGCAGGTTTGGGCAAAGGCAACAATTTATTAAATCGCTCAATTTTATGGGCTATAGCTTCGGCACGTAAGAATATCTTCTTATGTACCCCATACTTCAATCCTCCTAAGATCCTCCAAGAGCACTTAGAGCGCGCCTTAGAGCGTGGTATTGAAGTAACAATGATAGTAGGAGATAAGGTAGCTAATGACTTTTACATTGCCCCTGAGCAGAACTTCTCAACTATCGGTGCTATTCCTTATGTCTATGAGCAAAACTTACGTGATCTAATTACTCGACAACAAAAGTACATCGATGAAGGTAAGCTCAATGTGTACTTATGGCGCGATGGCATTAATACCTATCACCTAAAAGGCCTATTTATTGATCGTCATCTCGCCGTTATTACAGGTAATAACCTAAACCCTCGTGCTTGGGCTTTAGACTTAGAAAATGGTCTGTTTGTCAACGATCCCAACCATTTACTCCAAGAAAAGTTCATGCATGAAAAGCAATATATACTGCGCCATACTCAGCGTATTACTTCCATTGAGGACTTAGAAAAGTTTGAAGACTATCCAGAGCAAGTAAAAAAGATCTTAAAAAAGGTAAGACGACTGAGAGCTTCTTTTATCTTAAAGAAATTGCTCTAAGCTCCTAGCATTTGTTCTTGCTATAAGATCTTTTATCCACAGGAGGCATAATTGTCCTGGCCATTAAAACTTAGTATCTATGCTTTGTGTATCTTCTTTACCTCTGCAAGCTATACAATGTGCATTCCTTTCTTGCCTATGTACTTGCTTGAGTTAGGTGCACCTTTAGATAGTATTGAGCTATGGACTGCTGGCGTATTCTCTGCCTGCTTCTTAATTGCAGGCATCATGGCACCTATTTGGGGCAAGATATCAGACCTTAAAGGCAAGAAATTGATGGCAGTACGTGCCTCAATTTTATTATGCTTAAGCTACATCTTAGGAGGCTTCATTACTGCCCCTATCCATCTGCTAGGAATTAGAGTGCTCCAAGGTTTTGCTAATGGCTACTTGCCTGTAGTGCTCTCTATGGTTTCCTCTCAAAGTCCCCAGAGCAAATTAGGATCATCACTAAGTATCATACAATCTAGCCAGTTGATTGGTACTGTTAGTGGTCCTTTATTGGGAGGCATCTTAGCTGACATCTACGGCTATCGCTCCTCTTTCATCATTGCGGGCTGTTTTCTAGCCATAGTCTCTTTAATTACAATTTTCACTCCTGAGGAACCAAAACAGCAACAGCTTACTACTAATCAGAGCTCTCTGTGGTCTGATCTCAAGCACTGCTTTATCACTGCAGAAATTTGCATACCTTTAATACTATTCTTCATGCTACAAGCAACCATAATGGCTACCAACCCATTAATGCCCCTTTATGTTTCTGAATTACTAGGTGGCCTATCTGACATTGGCTTTTATACAGGTCTAGCTTGCTCGGCTCCACCATTAATTGGTGCATTTTGCTCTCCTTTATGGGGAGTTTTTGGCCAAAAAAAGGGCTATTACAAAGCTATGGCTCTGACCTTTTTAGGTTCAGGTTTATGCACTATAGGACAAGGCCTTGCCAGCTCTTATACCTTATTGCTCATAAGCTCAGGACTATTGGGTCTATTTATTGTTGGCATCATGCCAGCACTAACTGCATCTTTAACTTTATCGATCAATAGTCAATTCATTGGCCGCGCCTTTGGCACACTTACTATGATGGGTCAATTTGGAGCTATGGTAGGGCCTTTTCTTGGAGCTGCAGTTGCCAAAAACCAATCTATTGCCCATCAGTTCTATCTTTCAGGTGCGATATTAATTATCTTAGGCCTCTTCATAGGCTATCGTTATTTTCAGCACCGTGCGCGTAAGATTTCTGGCACCAACATCTAAAGAGATGAGCTTGCCCTGATTATTGAAAAGCAAGACATTTAGGTTTAAGAACTTAAGTCATTTAGGAATATTATGATGTTGCACCTAATCCTGCGCTCGGCTATTAGTAATAAAATTGAGGTAGGCTTGTGAATATCAGTTCCCATGACATCTTTAATGCAATACCTTTATCAGGTATGAGCGAGTTTAGCCCAAGCACCTTAAACAAGTTTGCTAAGCTGAACTTACATAATCTATACGATGTGCTCTTTAATCTTCCTTTTCGCTATGAAGATCGCACTTATATTGCTTCAGGCAACAATCTCCCTGAAGATAATGTCCCTTGTTATTATCTTCTCACAGTATCTGCTCCTCCTAAAATCAAGCCTAAATTAACAGAAATTAGCGCCTACGATCATGAGCACAATAACTTTAAAATCTTGCTCTTCCATGCTAATCAATATCTGCTCAAACGCTTTATTCCTGGTACACTCTTACTGGCTTGGGGACAATGTAAAGTCGATAACTTTGGCCCTGTTCATAAACTGGTCTTAAGCCATCCTGAATTTACTTTTTTGGATCCTGATGATCAAATTAAACTTAATACTATGCTCTCGCCTATCTATCATTTGACTGCAGGTATTAAGCAACATCAAATGCGCGCTCTCTCATATATGGCATTGCGCTTACTAAGTTCCTATCCTTTAGCTGAGTATTTGCCATCTCAGCTTAATCCTTATGATATGAGTTTAAGCCAAGCCCTATTAACTTGCCATAATCCTCCTGTAAGAGAAGATCATGGCAAAGTATCTTTAGAGGCCCTTCCTAGCTTTCAGCGCATTTGTTATGAGGAGTTAGTGGCCTATAAGTTGTGCATTTTAGAGCTAAAAGCCCGACAGCACCATAAACAAGCACTTCCGTTAATACCTAATGAAAAGAGCCATCTTAAGCTATTAGGTACCTTGCCTTTTGAGCCCACTAATGCACAAAAACGTGTCTATCAAGAGATTATTGATGATTGTCTGAGATCTAAAGCCATGAGTCGCCTAGTACATGGTGATGTAGGCTCAGGTAAAACTTTAGTAGCTGCTATGGTTATAGAGCAATTTGCTACTCAAGGACTACAAAGTGCTTTACTTGCTCCTACAGAGCTCTTAGCTCAACAACACCAGCGCAAGTTAAGTGAGCTCTTTGCTCCTTTAGGTTTAGAAGTATTATTAGTTACAGGCAACTTAAAGAAAAAAGAACGTGATGAGGTTTTTGATAAAGCTAAAAGTGGTAACGCCAAGATCTTTGTCGGCACTCACGCTCTTTTCCAACAAGCCCTTAATTATCAAAACTTAGCTTTAGTCATAGTAGATGAGCAACATCGCTTTGGTGTGGATCAGCGTGAAGCTCTATTAAATAAGGCACCTGATAATAAAGCAGCTCACGAGCTCTTAATGACAGCTACCCCTATACCTCGCTCTATGCAAATGGCCCTATTTGCTGATACGGATGTTTCTACTATTGATGAATTACCGAAAGGACGTAGTCCTATTAAAACCTCTATCATCTCTCAAGATAGTTGTCCTAAGCTAATTGAACGCATGGGCCAACAAGCCCGCCAAGGCAATCAAGCTTATTGGGTCTGTCCTTTAGTTGAGGAAAACGAACTCTTAGATGCTACTGCAGCTAAAACTCGTTGGAAATACTTACAACAACAGTTACCTGACTTAAATATAGGTCTGCTCCATGCTCAAATGAGTGACAAGGAAAAGAACACCACCATGACCGAGTTTATACAAGGACAGATCCATATCTTAGTAGCAACTACCATTGTAGAAGTAGGTGTGGATGTTCCTAACTCAACAGTTATGGTCATTGAAAATGCTGATCGTTTAGGTCTAGCCCAATTACACCAACTACGTGGTCGTGTTGGTCGTGGCGCCAAAGAGTCTTATTGCCTACTTATGTACAAGCCTCCAGAAGAGCCAATTACCTCTAAACAAGAAATGGAACAACGCGCTCGAGCTCGGGAACGTCTAGAGATCATGTGTAGTACAACTAATGGCTTTGAAATTGCCAACAAAGATCTACAAATGCGAGGTGCTGGTGAGTTTTTTGGCTCTCATCAAGCTGGTAAAGAGAACTTTCGCTTTGCTGATTTAAATCGTGATTATGACTTACTAACTAATGCTAATATCGCCTCAGAATTTATCTTTCACCATAAATTGATGTCTTGTGCTTGTGAGCTTATTTTACGTTGGTTCCCTAGCGTACTAGCTGAAAGTAATGGAGTTCCCTCACAAAGCATGCAAGATGCCTTAGCTAAGCGCTAAGCTCTTTTGGCTGACACATACTTAAGTGGTATGATGGAGCTTAATACAGCTTATTTAAGCGCAATCATTGCGTTGCAGGATCACTGACACCTCCCACGGGCAAGCCCAGTGGGTTTTCGCCACTATATTTCTAACGGATATTAATAATAATGGTGGGTCTTTACCATAAAAGACGAGCCGAGCGCTCTTCTTATAATAAACTCTGGCGCTGGGTAACGCGTCTGAGCATCTTCTGTGGCGGCTTAATTATCCTAGGCTTTGCTGTGATGATCTTATTCTTCAATGGTTCTCAAGTTAAGGGCCCTCTAAGCGCCTACTTAAGCAACAAGGCTGATATGGATGTAGCTATTGAAGATGCCGAATTCTCGCCATTGTATCCTAATATCATCAAGCTTTTTGGCGTAACATTTGGCCAGTCTAGTATTGGAGAACTCTATATTGAATATGATCTCAGCTCTGCTGTAGGCAATGATGAGCTGCAAATCAAAGATCTCTATTTAAATAAGGTCAATATTGAGCCTGATGATTTAGTGTCTTTAGCAACCACCAAATTGGGATTTAAATCTATTAAGGTGCAAACAGTGCGTTTCCATGGCACTCCATTGCGTACTGCTTTTTTAAACTCTCCTAGCTCCACTGTACGCTTGGAAAATGTCACCTTTAGCGCCCAAGAGGGCTTAACCTTTAAATCAGGCTCTTTGAGTACGGGCTGTGCACGCTTATTTGGTGATGAAGTTAAAAGCTTCAATATTGATTTTGAACATAGCGAGCAAGGTATTGCCATTAAGAATTTTAGTACTGCTATTTTAGGTGGTACTGTAACTGGCAGAGGTTTTTATAATCTCAAAAGCCTGAATAATGAGCCAGATAAGATCAACGAACCACTTAAGGATCAACATGCAAATGCTCCATATCCTTTAATTGCTGAAATTATCTTAGATGAGCTCAATTTATCTAATGTCATCATTAATGAGGGCATTAGAGCTCCAAAGAACGTAAGTTTAAGCTCCAAGAAAACTAACTTACACGATGTCATTTTCACTAACGATAGCACGGGTTTAGTGAGCACTCTTCCTGAGGAGAAGAATGTCTTTAAAGCACCTATAGAACACAAAGCTACCTTAGAAGATAAATTTCAAGAGCAGTACCTAAGCTATATTATGCAAGGTATCAATGGCTCAATTGATGAGCTAACTATTGATCAAGATAGCCTGCATGGTATTTTCCAAGGTAAGATCGATGAGATCTCTTTCCCTAACTTACAGACCACCTTTGAAAATAACAATACGGAAGCCTCTTTTACCAATAATAAGCTTGAGTTCTCTTTACAAGGGCGCCTTTTTGAAGGAACTTATAGTACTGCTGGTAACTTTGACCTTACCCAACATCACTTAAATATTACTGAGCTCAAACTCAATAAGAATAAGCTAGCTTTAACACGTCCGCGCTTAGAATTCCTTAAAGAACAATTTGCTGAAAACAGCTTGTTTATTAAGAAAGCGCATTTCTTTCAGTTAGAGTTCTTATCATTTATTAATAGCTTGCCACTTTCTGTGCAAGCTATCTCAGGAAATGCTTGCAATATCTGGGTACACCCACAAAATGATTTCAAAGTGGCTACCGATAGACTTTATGAGATCCTGTCTTATATCACCTTTGATCATGAAGCTAAAGAGACTGCCAATGAAAACAGCCTAAAACTTGATAAGAATAAGTTTATTGTTAATCCCGACATTTATGTCAATCAGTTTAATAAGCGCCAATTTTTAAAAGAAAATGACTGCTCTACTTTAAAGCTCAAACTCATCAATATGCTCTACTCAGATCTATTAATGAGAGAGACTGAGATGAATTTGACCTTAAGCGAGCAAGGCTTAGCTATAGATCTTGATAAATTGCTTTTTAAAGAATCATCTTTAAGTGCGCAAGGCTTTTTGTCACTTAAAAAGAACAACAAGAGCAAGTTAACTATTAAAGCCCATGACTTTGAAAGTGCTGATTTAAACTCAAATCTAATTGGTCATATGCTTACAGGTAAGATTAACTTAGATGCTGATATTGAAAGCAATCCACAAAAGCCATGTTTTAAGAGCTTACTAGCTTATGCTACAGGTAGCGTAACCTTAAACTCTGAGGCTTTACTAATTGCCGATTTTGGTCTAGATCTGATAAATGGAGGCAAGAAGGCCAGTTATGAGCTTACTACTACTGAACTGTTAAGTGCTATTCAAGGCAGCGTTGCTGGTATTAATAACCTTGATATTAAGACTACCTTAGATCAAGGACAAGCCAAGGCATCAGGCACTGCTACCTTAGTAACTTCCTTATTAAGCTTTGATAGCACCTTAGATTTAAAAGAAGACCAAGTCTCAGGACGAGCATTCTTAATTAGCCGTGCAAAGGATAGCTCTACCCAAGTAACACTCTCAGGTAACAGCTCAGATCCTAAATTCAATATCAAAGCTTTAAAGCGTGGAGAAAAGCGTCCTGGTCTATACCTTCCACAATACGAAGCCAGTGCTCACGCCAAAGAGCGCACTGATGCTGCCGTCGTGCTAAAAGGACTTATAGCTCCACTCTTAGCTCCAGCAAAGAGCACTACCTCAGATTCATCTATTCAAAGTGCCTTAATAAAGAATACTGTAGCGCCCGCTCCAGATACTAAGAGCAAAAATACTGAAGCTAAGGATAATAACTCCTCTAGAGAAGTTGGAACCACTACTCTTGATAAGGTAGATGATGCTCTCGATAACAAGAGCAAAAATACTGAAGCTAAGGACAATAACTCCTCTAGAGAAGTTGGAACCATTACTCTTGATAAGGTAGATGATGCTCTCGATAACAAGAGCAAAAATACTGAAGCT